>Ga0209347_1002064_pt1 | contig 28235 bp, 22 predicted proteins | sample AutmiccommuBRH23_FD_187382 | JGI IMG/M metagenome (GOLD analysis project Ga0209347, IMG submission 187382) | Deep subsurface microbial communities from Mt. Terri, Switzerland - Autotrophic microbial communities BRH/23 (SPAdes) (version 2) | ecosystem: Environmental > Aquatic > Deep subsurface >...
ATCCCTTCTTTTGCTATTTCTTCGCTTATTATTGCAACCTTGGCATGGCTCCAGTACAATCTTTTGCCTTCAACGGCAATCATTGATCTGATAGCCCCAAAAAAAGTTATCCCAACCGACTGTATATACACCGGCTTCAGTGTTGACTGTTTTTGATCCTGTTGCACACTCACTGTTTCAATGGTGACAAGTACCTTGTCCTCTCCATTCTTATCAATAGCAACTCCTGAGACTATGGCCAGCTGTTCAATCTCCCTATAGTTCCAGCAGCCTGTCAGAAAGCAAGTGCAAATAATCATCAAAGCAATGAGCGATACTTGCCTACTTTTTTTCACATTTATCAATCCATTCAAAATTTAGCTTTTCTTTCTTACTATATTCTTTGATGCGAGTAGTCTCGGACGTTTATTCATGGCCCACCAGGGAGCCCTGAATATTACATCCTTTTGGTCTTCAGCAGACAATGAACTATCAAAAAGCATATAGGGAACGCCGAAGGATCTCATAGATGTGAGGTAAATAAATAGTACTATGCCGCAGAAAGCATACCCGTAGAGTCCTAAGAAGGCTGAAGCAAGCAAAATAACCAGCCTGACAATTATGCCGGCCTGTTCCATTTTTGGAACCAAATAGCTTGTAATGCCTGACAAGGCGCCAATTATTACAATGGGTGCGCTGATAAGCTTTGCCTCAACAGCTGCCTCCCCTATTATAAGAGCACCGACGATGCTTATGGTTTGACCGACAACCTCCGGTATCCTAATAGACGCTTCTCTCAGCACCTCAAATACAAAAAGTATTAGTATAATCTCTGCAATAGTGGGTAGAGGCATACCCTGTCTGGCAGCTGAAATGCTTAGTATCAGAGGGGTCGGAAGCATTTCCTGGTGAAAGGTTATAAGTGCAGTGTATATTGCAGGTACACTGGTTGAGAGGATGAAGCCTATCAAACTCAACATCCTGTTGAATGTAGCATAGTAAAAATGATTATAATAATTTTCATTTGCGCTGAAATACTCTAAAAAAAGAAAAGGCAGTGTCAGAGCAAAAGGACTTTCATCACACAGAATTGCTATTCTGCCCTCAAGCAGCTTTCCTGCTACCACATCCGGCCTTTCTGTGTGGCCAATGGTCCTGAAGGGTGAATAACCTTCATCGCTTATCAATTCCTGAATATATCCTGAGTCCAATATTCCATCAATATCTATGGCATCAAGCCTTTTTTCAACTTCCTTGACAATTCCATCATCTGCTATATTCTCCATATAACATAGGCATACTTTCGTCTTTGTCTCCCTTCCTATCTCTCTAAAATGAAATTTCAGGTTCTCACTCTTTATTCTGGCTCTTATCAGGGTAATGTTGTTGGGTAAGGATTCGTTGAAACCATCTCTAGGTCCTCTAACCACCTTTTCTGATACCGGCTCGCTTATTCTCCTCCTGTTGATGCTCTGCGTATTTATAGCAAGGGCATCTTCATACCCATCAATGAATATTGTTGTATATCCGTTTAATAAATAATTGATAAGCTTTGTAAAATCGGCAGTTTTTTCAACCTGTGCAGAAGCTATTTTGTCCTTCAATACAGCCGGAAGATATATGTCTTCTGTATCTTCCTTCTTCAGTTCCAATAGTGGACTTATAATTTCAGTATTTATCCTGGCAACATCCACCATGCCATCAATAAAAACAGCAAGACATTCAACGTTGTTAGTTCCGCCTATGGAGAATTCTCTGAACAGCAGTGACTGATCACTCTTAAATTTTTTTTTCAGCAATGCTATATTTTCTACTAAGTCCTTGGAAACATTCATATTACACCTCTGCTATAAATAATTCTTAACAAAAAAAGGTATGTGCATATATATTATGCATATACCAAATAAAAATTATAACCGTAATATTTCCACTAAAATGCTAATAGAGGTTATATAAGCTATTGACTTAGCCTGGTTTTTTATATATAATAAATAAGTATCGCAGGGGTATAGCTCAATTGGTAGAGTAGCGGTCTCCAAAACCGTTGGTTCCGGGTTCGAGTCCCTGTACCCCTGCCAAAATAGAACCTTACAGTCGCAATTGTTTGCGGCTTTTTTAATTTTTTGTTTCAATCATTAATAAAAGCTCTTCTGTGTCACTCCCCATTTTCTCAGGGTGCTGTCATCACCTATCCATACCGGTGCTCCGATTGAGACAATATTATACAAACTCAATACGTCAGAATTTATCATTCTGATGCATCCTTTCGAAACACGGCCTCCGATGGAATACGGACTGTTATTGCCATGGATGCCATATAGGTTCCCTTTTCCAGGAGAAAGGCCAATCCACCTGGTACCAAGAGGATTCTTGGGAGAACCTCCTGCAACAGGCTTTGCGCTGCGCCCTCCCGTCCACATGGGATTCTTTCTTTTTAAGTATACATAGAATTTTCCCTGGGGTGTCTTAGCCGAGTCTTTTCCAATTGCTATGGGGTATTTTCTTATGACGGTTTTTCCTCTATACAATGTAAGAATTCTTTTTGTACGGTTGATTGTAATCCAGTGGCCCTTGGATGGTGCTCTTGCTATAATGTCAGGGGATCTGAATTTAGTGCCCATCATCAGCCTCTTTATCATGGCGCTCTTGAATACCGGCCCTTGGATACCGTCCGCAGGAAGGTTGCAGTCACTTTGGAACCGCAGCACTGCATTCCTGGCATTAATATGATCATCCTTATAATCATGCTTATAATAGCCCATTGATTTTAAGGATTCTATATACTCGTAGCTGCTCGATATGGAAATTACTTCTTCCTCGGGACATTCCATAATCTCCTTTATAAGCTCAGTATCAGGTTCTGCGTATACACCAGGAAGCAATAGTGAAAATATCAAAATAACAACGATGATTAATTTAACACGCATAAAATTCCTCCTCAGATATACGTTTCGCGAAAAACTTTTATATAGTCCATTCAAACTTCGCACAAACGTTTCCTAAGTAGTTATTGAATTCGCACCATATCCCGGATATAACTTCCAAGTGCGCTCAATTTACTTCAGATAGTAATATTATTCGTCATTAAAATTTTGTTATGTTTGATATTGAGCAATTACATGAATTGCATTATAAAGAATATAATTGCACAAAAAAGACTGTTGAAATCTTCAACAGTCTTTCGAATTTTTAAAACTCAGCTGATTTTACTGTCCTTGGGAAAGGCACCACGTCTCGGATATTGCTCATGCCGGTTATATACATTATCATTCTCTCAAAACCAAGTCCATAACCTGCATGCTTAACACCACCATACTTTCTTGTGTCAAGATACCACCAGTAGCCTTCCTTATCAAGTCTCATCTCATCCATTTTCTTTTCCAGTACATCAAGTCTTTCTTCTCTCTGGCTGCCGCCTATGATTTCCCCTACTCCCGGTACAAGCAAATCCATTGCTGCTACTGTTTTATTATCATCATTAATTCTCATATAGAAAGCCTTTATTTCCTTGGGGTAGTCTGTGACGAATACCGGTTTCTTGAACACCTGTTCTGTAATATACCTTTCATGCTCTGTCTGCAGGTCTGTTCCCCATTTTACGGGATATTCAAACTTAACTCCTGATTTCATCAGTATATCTACAGCTTCGGTATAGGTAACAATTCCAAATTCGGAGTTTACTATACTGTCTAACCTTTCCAGAAGTGTATTATCAATGAATTTGTTAAAGAACTCCATCTCTTCCGGAGCATTCTCCAATACATAATTGATTATATATTTTACCATACTCTCTGCAAGCTCCATATTGTCCGAAAGCTCTGCAAAGGCTATTTCCGGCTCTATCATCCAGAACTCCGCTGCATGTCTTGCGGTATTGGAGTTTTCTGCCCTAAAGGTGGGTCCAAAGGTGTAAACATTTCTGAAGGCCATGCAGAAGGACTCTACATTAAGCTGTCCGCTTACTGTAAGATTTGTTGCCTTGCCGAAGAAATCCTTTGAGCTGTCAAGCTTTCCTTCCTTAGTTCTTGGAGGGTTATCCATATCCAAGGTCGTAACCCTGAACATCTCACCTGCACCTTCTGCATCACTACCTGTGATAATTGGAGCATGTACATATACAAAGCCCTGATCCTGAAAGAACCTGTGTATTGCATATGCTACCAGTGACCTTATTCTGAATACTGCTGAAAAAGTATTTGTCCTTGGCCTAAGGTGTGCTATTGACCTTAAGAATTCGAAGGAATGACTCTTTTTTTGCAGAGGGTATTCAGGAGCAGAAAGTCCTTCTATTTCAATCCTGGATGCTTTCAGCTCAAAGGGCTGCTTTGCTCCGGGAGATTCCAGCAGCAAGCCTTCCACTTTTATTGCTGAGCCTACCGAAAGCTTTGCTATGTCATTGAAGTTTTCCAAGCCCTCTTCAAATACTACCTGAAGGTTCTTGAAAAAGCTTCCATCATTCAGTTCTATAAAACCAAAATTTTTGGAGGTTCTTTCAGTCCTCACCCAACCGGATACCTGAATATTTTTGTTCAGGTGCTCTCCGGTATTTCTATATAGCTGCTTGATCATTATACTGCTCATATGTATTCCTCCTTGTGTTTTAAACCGTAAGGTCAACTTTTACATTCAGTTTATCATTGTTTTTCTCAAGAAGCGGATAAATGTGCTCCTTAAGGAATTCCTCAACCTGTTCCGGTGCTCTTCCTATGAAGTTTCCTGCATCCAGAAGCTGCTGCATTTTATCCTTATTCAGCTTGAAGCTTCCATCCTTCTCAATAAGGCTGATCAGGTTGTTATCCAAGCCCTCTTCCTTGACTCTTCTTCCTGCTTCAATAGAGTACTGCCTTATCTTCTCATGCAGCTCCTGCCGGTCTCCGCCATTTTTTACAGCTTCCATCAGTATGTTCTCAGTAGCCATAAAAGGAAGTTCATCGTCAATATGGCGCTTTATCATCTTCTCGTATACTACAAGTCCATTGGATACATTTATCATTATATTGAGTATGCTGTCCACAGCGAGAAAAGCCTGTGGGACCGCAAGTCTCTTGTTGGCGGAATCATCAAGGGTTCTTTCAAACCATTGAGACGCTGCTGTAATGGCGGGATTAAGAGAATTTGTTATCACAAACCTGGATAGTGCTGCAATTCTTTCACATCTCATTGGATTTCTCTTGTAAGCCATAGCCGAGGAACCTATCTGGTTCTTCTCAAAGGGCTCTTCTATCTCCTTCAGGCTTTGAAGAAGTCGTATGTCATTGCTGAATTTATGAGTGGATTCTGCTATTTGGGTAAGTACATTCAGAACCTGGCTGTCCAGCTTTCTGGAGTATGTTTGCCCTGTGACAGCAAAGCTTTTTTCAAAGCCCATTTTTTCAGTGACTCTCCTGTCCAATTCTATAATCCTGTTATGATCACCATTAAAAAGTGCCATAAAGCTCGCCTGTGTGCCCGTTGTACCCTTTACTCCCCTGAGCTTAAGCCTGTCTGACTGAAATTCAAGCTCTTCAATATCCATGAGAAAATCCAACAGCCATAAGCAGCTTCTCTTGCCAACAGTGGTCAGCTGTGCAGGCTGAAAATGTGTAAAACCCAGAGCAGGCAGCTTCTTATATCTGTCAGCAAAATCTGCAAGATTCTTAATTACATTCACAAGCTTAATCCGTATAAGCTTCAAGCCTTCCGACATCTGTATTACATCGGTATTATCCCCCACAAATGCGCTGGTGGCTCCCAGGTGTATTATAGGCTTTGCTTTGGGGCATTGGAGTCCATAGGCATGGACATGGGACATTACATCATGCCGTGTCTCCTTCTCCCTTCTTTCTGCATCCTCATAATTGATATCATATATGTGCTCCTTCAGTTCAGCTACCTGCTCCTCCGTGATATTAAGTCCAAGCTCCATCTCACTTTCCGCAAGAGCAACCCAGAGCTTCCTCCAGGTAGAAAACTTATAGTCCTCGGAAAAAATAAAGGACATCTCTTTGCTTGCGTATCTGCTTATTAAAGGGTTCTGATATTCCGTTCTGTTCACTGTGCTTACCTTCCTATTTTAGATTTTCTTTGATAAAGTCTTCAAAGGCATTCAGACCATTCTCTATGACTTCCATAGAAGTGGCATAAGAAAGTCTGATATAATTGTCAGTTCCGAAAGCAGCACCTGGAACTACTGCGACATGACCCTTCTCCAGCATGATCTGAGAAAAATCCAGTGAGGAATTGAGTTTTGTACCACATAATTCCCTGCCCAGATAATTGCTAATATCAGCATAAACATAAAAGGCTCCTTCAGGCTTAATACAGCTTAAACCGTCAATTGCATTTATTCTCTTATACATATGTACACTTCTTTTTTCAAACTCTACAACCATTTTCGCCATATCATCCTGTGACCCGTTCAAAGCCGCGGTTGAAGCATATTGTGTTATGGAACTGGGATGTGATACGGCATGGCTTTGGACACTGGACATCCCTTTGATCAGCTTTTCATTACCGGCAGCATATCCAAGTCTCCAGCCTGTCATGGCATATGCTTTTGACATGCCGTTTATTACAATTGTAAGTTCTTTTATTTCTTTCCCGAAGGATGCGATACTTATGTGCTTGTTTCCGTCATATACAAGTTTTTCATATATTTCATCTGATACTACAAACAGGTTGTTTGCTACTGCAACCTCAGCTATATCCCTAAGCTCTTTTTCAGTATATACGGCTCCCGTAGGATTGCTGGGAGAGTTTATAAGTATTGCTTTTGTCTTTGATGTCAGTGACTTCAGAAGCTCTTCCTTTGTCATCTTGAAGTTGTTCTCCTTTTTTGTCGGAACAAGAACAGGTACTCCGTCATTAAGCTTGATAATCTCGGTATAACTAACCCAGTAGGGTACAGGAACGATAACCTCATCTTCCGGATTAAGAATTGCTGCAAAAGTATTGGAAAGTGAGTGCTTGGCGCCACTGGATACTATTATTTGATTCGGCTCATAATTCAGATTGTTATCTCTTTGAAATTTTGCGCATATAGCTTTTCTTAGCTCCAGAGTCCCTGATGCGGCAGTATACCTTGTAAAACCTTTAGTTATAGCTTCCACTGCAGCATTCCTTATGTACTCAGGTGTGTCAAAATCAGGTTCTCCGGCACCAAAGCCATATACCTTGATTCCTTCTGCAACCATTTGCTTAAGCTTGGCATCTACTGCAAGTGTCATAGACGAAGCAATATTCGATATTTTTTTAGAAATTCTGATTTCCATCTTTTCCCCTCCAAATTCTGCTGTTAATTTTATCTTTGAGTTTTTGAACATATTTATAATCAACCGAACAATTTCCTATTATCGGTTCATTATTTAACTTCATGCCATGGCAGTCAGAGCCTCCTGTTATCAATAGTTTTCTTGAGTTTGCAATTGACAGTGCATTTCTTATGGTCTCATCATCATGTTTTGAATGATAAACTTCAATGCCATCAATCCCAAGCTCTATAATCCTGCCAATATTTATTTTGTTTTTTATAAGTCCTGGATGAGCCAGCACCGATATGCCTCCAAGTTTTTTTATGATTCCAATTGCTTCACTGCAATTGAGCTTATATCTCTCCACATAAGCAGGACAGTCTTTTCCTATGTATCCTTTGAAGGCTTCTTTAATGTTATTTATATAGCCTTCATTAATCATTGCCCTGGCAATATGAGGCCTGCCTATTGCACCGGCCTCGGCTATATCCCTAACCTGTTCAAGTGTTATATTTACGCCTAAACCGTTAAGCTTGTTTACTATCCTATCAGCCCTTTCATATCTGGAATTCTGAATTTTTTTAAGAATATCCAGGAACCAATCTGCTTTATAGTCTATATAGTAACCCAGAATATGTATTTCTTCTTCAGCATACAAAGTACTTAACTCTATTCCCGGTACTACTTCAACTCCATACTTGGGTGAAGCTTCCACTGCAGGACCAATGCCATTGACAGTATCATGGTCGGTTATTCCTATTGCTGCCAACCTTTTCACACTTGCCCATCGCACAACCTCATCGGGGCTCATGAGACCATCTGAAGCAGTTGTATGTATATGTAAATCAGCTTTTAGCATGTTAAGCCTCCTGTACAGTATATCCTGTACAAATATCATCATTTATAATTAATATATATGATATATATTTTACTAATAAATAATATTATATCATTATTTACACATAACGCAAAAAAAGAATTTTTGATGTTTAAAAAATAATACCTGCTTATAATAAAAGCAGGTATTAAAGACTATCTGGGCTCTATTATCAGCTTTATAGCTGTTCTCTCTTCACCGTCTATTAAAATGTCAGTGAAGGCGGGTATGCATATTAAGTCAATTCCTCCCGGTGCAACAAATCCTCTGGCGATGGCAACTGCTTTGACTGCTTGGTTCAATGCTCCGGCGCCTATTGTTTGTATTTCTGCGGAGCCCTTTTCTCTCAACACTCCTGCTAAGGCTCCTGCAACAGAATTAGGGTTTGATTTTGCTGATACCTTTAGTACATCCATTAAAAACCCCCCTTTATTAATAGAATAAATCCAAAATATACTAAAATTACTATGATTGTTTATTCTACAAAATTTTCTAAATTCCTCTTTTTTTCTACAATTTTGAATTTTGAGTTATTTTAGAGCTGGATTTATCATTTTTCAAGGGGTAAAAGTATAAAGTTAATCCACAACCCTGTTTATTCCGGTCACCTTGTTATTATCGTCAATTTGTACAATTACGGCTCCAAGTACAGTATCGCCGCTTGCCACTTCAAATCGTGCAGGCATGCCGGTAATAAACTTCTTAATAACTATTTCCTTATCAACACCCAGTATCGAATCCCTGGGACCGGTCATTCCTGTATCGGTAATATATGCAGTTCCACCGGGCAATACCCTCTCATCGGAAGTCTGGACATGGGTGTGTGTACCTAACACTGCATGTACTTTACCATCAAGATACCAGCCCATCGCCAGCTTTTCTGATGTAGCCTCCCCATGAAAATCAACTATTATTATATCTGTATCAGCTTTAATCTCCTCAAGGATTTCATCAATTATTTTGAAGGGGCAATCAATACAGTCCATATATATTCTTCCGCATAGGTTGACTACAGCTATTCGCTTACCTGCCTTTTCTGCTATCCTGAAACCCTTGCCGGGTGTAGCTTTTGGATAGTTGGCAGGTCTTACAAGCTTATCAGACTCTTCTATGAATTCAAATATCTCTTTTTTTGCCCAGGAATGGTTGCCTAAAGTAATCATATCAACTCCAAAGCCCAAAAGCTCATCGTATGTACTCTTTGTAATGCCGACTCCGCCGGCGCTGTTTTCACCGTTTACAATGGTGAAATCAATGGCATTTTCCTTTTGAAGCCTGCCAAGATTCTTGTTCAGATAATTCCTTCCCGGTCTGCCAACCACATCACCGATAAACAATATGTTCATATTATACCTCCAAATTTTAGATGCGAGATACAACTCCATAGACCTACCCTAAGTCTCGCATCTCGCAGCTCGTATCTCGTATCTATATATTATTATTATTAAAAAAGGCGGCTACATGCATTTCGCATGTATTGCCGCACATTTTCTATTTTGCATATTCAATTGCTCTTGTTTCCCTGATTACATTGACTTTTATCTGACCAGGGTATTCAAGCTCGTCTTCTATTCTCTTTACAATGTCTCTCGCTATATAGACGATTTCACTGTCGCTGACATCCTCCGGCTTAACCATTATTCTAACTTCTCTACCGGCTTGAATAGCAAAAGATTTTTCAACTCCATTAAATGAATTAGCTATTTCTTCAATTTTTTCCAAACGTTTAATATAGGATTCTAATGTTTCTCTTCTTGCTCCCGGTCTTGCAGCAGATATTGCATCAGCTGCCTGCACCAGAACTGCTTCGACTGTTGTAGCCTCAATATCTCCATGATGTGCTGCTACAGCGTGTACTACTTCACTTGATTCTTTGTATTTTTTTACAAGGTCAGCACCAATCTGTACATGTGGACCTTCAACCTCATGATCTACTGCTTTCCCTAGGTCATGCAACAGACCTGCCCTTTTTGCAAGCTTGACATCTACTCCCAGCTCTGCAGCCATTGCTGCAGCAAGGTGAGCCACTTCAATCGAGTGCTTCAGAACATTCTGTCCATAACTTGTTCTGAATTTTAATCTTCCTAAAAGCCTGATAATCTCAGGATGCAGTCCATGGACTCCAGTATCGAAGGTAGCTTGCTCCCCCTGTTCCCTGATGTAGTTATCCACTTCCTTCTTGGACTTTTCTACCATTTCCTCAATCCTTGCAGGATGTATTCTTCCATCAACTATGAGTTTTTCAAGGGCAACCCTTGCAACTTCTCTTCTTATAGGATCAAAACCAGATAATATAACTGCTTCTGGTGTATCATCAATAATTAAATCGATGCCTGTGAGTGTTTCCAACGTTCTTATATTTCTGCCTTCACGTCCGATTATTCTGCCCTTCATCTCATCATTTGGCAGAGGTACAACTGAAACAGTTGTCTCGGCGACATGATCGGCAGAGCACTTTTGAATGGCGCCGGATATTATTTCTTTAGCTCTGCGTTCTGCTTCTTCCTTGGCTTTTGTTTCAATTTCCTTGATCATCATTGCGGCATCATGCCGTATTTGTTTTTCAATATCGTTTAAAAGTAGTTGTTTTGCGTCTTCTGATGATAAGCCCGATAATCTCTCAAGTTCCTCTACTTGCCTTTTATAGAGTTCCTGTACTTCCTCGTGGGATTTTTGAATATCTCTCTGCTTCTTTGAGATTGCCTCATCTCTTTGTTCCAAGTTTTCAACTTTTTTATCCAAAAGCTCTTCGCGCTGGAGCAGCCTGCGTTCAATCCTTTGTATTTCATTTCTTCTGTCACGAATTTCTCTGTCAAGCTCTGCTCTAAGCTTATGAACCTCTTCTTTAGCTTCAAGCACAACTTCCTTTCTCTTTGTTTCAGATTGCCTCTCGGCTTCAGAAACTATCTTTTTTGCCTGCTCCTCAGCGTTTTTTATCTTTGATTCAGCAATATATCTTCTAACTAAATACCCAAAAATAAAGGTAATTAGTGCAATTGCTATATAAATTGCAATTTCGATAGCATTTTCACCTCCTTGATTTAAATATATTCTCGACTATCGGCAACGGCTTCCACTAAGCCTTTTTGATAAATCATCATTTACATAATAAACATAATTTTATAAGAACACGCTACTTTCAACTGATACACCATATCAAAATAATTTTATATCTTATACAAAATTTTGTCAAGTTATTGTGACAATTCAAACAATTTAACAATGATTTGCAAAATTCCTTGAATTTTGCTATTTAAATCATAATTCCAAGACTCCATCTTGCAGAAGGTGGAGTTACACTTGCTTTATATTAACTTTCATCAAGGTCAAGCTCATCAATTATTCTTCTGCAAACTTCCATTCCAAAGCCTTTTCTATAAAGATAGCTGAGAAGCTTTGATGCCTTTTCTTTTTTATCGCCTTTTAAGCCGGATATCTTTTTCTGTGCAGCTTTCAATGCAGATGCGTAATCGTCTACATCTGCTTCTTCAAGCTTTTGTTGGATGACTTCACTGTCTACTCCTTTGGCGGCGAGCTTGTAATAAAGACTTCTCCTGCTTGCACCGGCAGTTTCCTTCATTGTACTGATAAAGCTCTCAGTATAGCTTTCATCATTTATATAACCAATTTCCTTCAAATATTGCAATACTTGCTTTATGGCAGTTTCCGAATGCTGCTTTTCTTTAAGACGCTTTGTTATGTCACTTTCTGTTTTTGATGAGCGGGCCAGCATATAAAGAGCCGCTCTCAGGGCACTCTTATACTGTATTATATCCATCTTTTTATCGAATTCATCTTGATTTAATTCCATTCCTTCGCGAAAATTCAGCTCTTCCAGAATTTCTTTATCAATAGAGCTGTGGTATTCGCCATCTATAAAGATGCTGTATCTCTTTTTATTCTTTTTTTGTTCCTCAATTTTTGTAATTTGCATCTGTTTCACACCCTAAATATGAATTAACCTCTACCCAAGGATAGAGGTCATTGATTTTATATATTTTTAATTTATAATTCATCATCCTCTACTGCTTCAACAGCAGTAGCTGCTGCGGCTTTGGATACTCCCAGGCTGAACATTTCCCTCAGTTTCTTATCCAATTCCTTTGTAAGCTCAGGGTTCTCCTTCAGGTACTGCTTTGCATTTTCCCTGCCCTGCCCTATTCTTGTATCTCCATAGGAGTACCATGCACCACTCTTGAGAACTATATCGTTGTTGACAGCGACATCAAGAACACTGCCTTCTCTAGAAATACCCTCTCCATACATAATATCAAACTCTGCCTGTTTAAACGGCGGTGCAACTTTATTCTTGACTACCTTGACCCTTGTTCTGCTGCCTACAACATCGTTGCCTTGCTTTATATTCTCAATCCTTCTTACATCAAGTCTGACCGAGGCATAGAACTTCAAGGCTCTTCCACCAGGTGTAGTTTCAGGGTTTCCGAACATAACACCTACTTTTTCTCTCAGCTGGTTTATAAATATTGCTGTTGTATTGGATTTGCTGATGGCTCCGGCAAGTTTTCTAAGGGCTTGAGACATAAGTCTTGCCTGCAAGCCTACGTGAGTATCACCCATTTCTCCGTCTATTTCAGCCTTTGGAACCAATGCTGCAACAGAGTCAACAACAACTACATCAATTGCTCCACTTCTAACAAGCGTTTCTGCTATTTCAAGTGCTTGCTCACCTGTGTCAGGCTGGGAAACAATAAGGTTCTCAGTATCAACTCCCAAATTTTTAGCATATGCAGGATCCAAAGCATGCTCTGCATCTATGAAGGCCACTTCTCCACCATTTTTTTGCGCTTCGGCAATTATATGAAGTGCTACTGTAGTCTTACCTGAAGATTCAGGTCCGAATATCTCAACTATTCTTCCTCTGGGAACTCCACCTATACCTAAAGCTATATCAAGTTCGATTGAGCCTGTGGGAACAGATTCCAAATTCAATTTTTTAGAATCACCAAGCTTCATTATTGAGCCTTTGCCGAATTGTTTTTCAACTTGGCTTAAAGCCAGTTCTATCGCTTTCTTTTTATCGTTCATTGCAGCGCACATTAACTGCCACACCTTCCTTTCATATGTATGCCTTTAATAGCATATCGAACAAATGTTCTTATATTTATATTATATTATATTGCTATATATTAGTCAAGGAAATTACATAATTTAACTATTTTTATTTGAAAAAAGCAATTCTCTTCTTAAATAATCAAGTGCTCTGCTGCTTGCGTTCCATTTTATCCGTTTTCTGTTGCCGGTGAACATGAGCTTATATGCTTTTACTGTGCTTCCTATTGCAATTCCAACATAGCATAATCCAACGGGCTTTTCGGCACTGCCTCCGTCAGGTCCTGCGATACCGGTAATTGAGATTCCAACATCGGTGCTGCCGATTCTTTTTACGCCAACAGCCATTTCTTCTGCTGTTTGGGTGCTTACAGCTCCATAGCTTCTTATTGTCTCTTCCTCTACTCCCAAAAGCTTGATTTTTGACTCGTTGCTATAGCTGGTAACTCCGTACATAAGACTTGCGGACGCTCCGGGTACATCAGTAATGCGGCTGGAAACAAGTCCTCCGGTACAGGATTCTGCAAGGGAAAGAGTAAGCTTTCTATCCCAAAGCAGCTTCAAAACCACCTCTTCCAAGCTTTCTTCATCATAGCCGTAAATATTATCACCCAGTATAACCTTAACTCTTTCCTCCATTTGGCTTATAAGCCGTTCAGCTTCCTCTGGGGTATCGGTCTTAGCGGTTATTCTGAGGTGCACTTCCCCATCCTTCGCATAAGGGGCTATTGTGGGATTGGTCTGATTTTTGAAAATATCCTTAAGCATATCCTCTGCAGAGGATTCTCCAATACCTACTACACGAAGTATTCTGGACCTTATGGTGGAATGTACCTTGGTCTTGAGATATGGCATTACCTTATCCTCAAACATAGGATACAGTTCTTTCGGAGGGCCTGGGAGCATTATCACTATCTTCCCGTTCTTCTCTATCAATACCCCGGGAGCAGTTCCGTTGTTATTTTCCAGTATCATAGCACCCTCGGGGATATATCCTTGTTTTATGTTATTTTGTGTCATAGGTCTTCCCATAGCTTTGAACATTTCCTCAATTTTCCTTATACTGGCTTCATCAGGCAGCAGCTTCAAGCCCAATGCTTCAGCGACACCTTCCTTTGTAAGGTCATCTACAGTGGGTCCCAAGCCTCCACTGGTAATAATAAGCTCTGAACGCTCAAGGCTTTCTTTTATGGTGGCTGTTAACCTTTGCAGATTGTCTCCGACCACCACATGGTAAAATACGTCTACTCCGAGATCCGCCAGCTTCTGGGATAGATACCGGGCATTGGTATTCACAATGTTACCCAGCAATAATTCAGTACCTACAGCAATGATTTCGCTTTTCATTTTAGAACCTCCATGTATTTGTCTTTATTTTGATATGTAAATGTGAAAAAAGGCTTTATCTTGAAAGAAAAAGCCTTTTTATTTGCATTCTTAATGTCTGACCTTTATTATTACCTGTTTATTCTTACTGAAATAATCAAGCCCGGACAATATAGTAATAATAAGTGCCGCGTAGACCATAATAATATCCATGGGAATATTTATAAGACTAAAGGGATAGTTGCCCAAAAGCAGTACTGAAATTGCAATAATCTGAGCCACTGTTTTTATTTTTCCGTAATTGCTGGCAGCTATAATAACATTCTGGGCGGCTGCAAGGCTCCTAAGCCCTGTAACTGCAAACTCTCTGGCGAGTATTACAAATACTATCCAGGCTTCTATTCTGCCAAGCTGTACAAGCACTACAAAAGCTCCTGTAACCAGCAGCTTGTCGGCAAGGGGATCCATGAATTTTCCAAAGTCGGTTATCATATTGTATTTTCTGGCCAGATATCCGTCAAGCTTGTCTGTAAGTGAAGCTATAAGAAATACAGCCAGTGCAGCTTCCATATGATAAGGAAACTCCATAAGCATCAATACCATGAAAACCGGAATCATAAATATCCTCAACAAAGTTATTTTATTTGCCAGATTCATCTGTTCTCTCTCCCACCAAATCGTATTCGTAAGCCTTTTTAATTGTTACATGGCAGAAATCTCCGGGTATCAAGTCCTTGTCAGATTTGAAATACACTTTTCCGTCTATTTCAGGTGCATCCATATAGCTTCGCCCGAAATATTCACCTTCGCTATAGCCTTCAATCAAAACTTTGACAATTTTTCCTTCAAGCTTTCTGTTGTTTTCAAAGGATATATCCTTTTGAAGAAGCATAATTTTTTCAAGTCTTTTCTGCTTTACTGCCTCATCAATTTGATTGGGCATATCATGAGCAGCGGTATCCTCTTCCCTTGAATAGGTGAAGACCCCTAGTCTGTTGAACTTCACCCCGGCAACAAAATTATAAAGCTCCTCAAAATTTTTTTCGGTCTCCCCTGGAAAACCTACAATAAGAGATGTTCTGAGGATTATATCCGGCATACTTATTCGAAGCTTTCCGATCAGCTCAAGAATTTTCTCTCTGCTGCTCCTGCGGGCCATTTTCTTAAGTATGGAATTGCTTGCATGCTGTATCGGAATATCAAGGTATTTGCAGATTTTATTTTCTCTTGCTATAGTCTCTATCAGTTCATCGTTGAATTCATCAGGATAGGAGTACAGCAGCCTTATCCACTCTATACCTTCAATTGCAGCAAGCTCCTTGAGAAGCTCGCTCAGCCTGTATCTGCCGTATAGGTCGATACCATACCTGGTTATATCCTGAGCTATTACGTTCAGTTCCTTTATTCCATTCATGGAAAGCTCTTCCGCTTCCTCAATGATATCTTCGAATTTTCTGCTTCTGTATCTTCCACGCAGAGCGGGTATTATACAATAGCTGCATCTATTGTCACAGCCTTCTGCTATCTTAAGGTAAGATGATGATCCAAAGGTAGATATACGCCTTGGGAGCTTATCTATGTCAACCAGCTCCTGGTGTCCGTACAGGACTATTTTTTCACCCTTAAGTGCTTTCCGGATCACTTCAGCAATACCCTTGTAATCGCCGGTGCCGATAACTGCATCAAGTTCAGGAAGCTCTTTCATCAGCTCTTCCTTATAGCGTTCCGCCATACAGCCTGATGCTATAAGCACCTTGCATTTCCCATTGCTTTTATACTCTGACATTTCAAGTATAGTATCAATGGATTCCTGCTTGGCACTTTCTATAAAACCACAGGTATTTATTATTATTACCTCTGCAACCCGGGCATCATTGGTTATTTCATAATCATCATTAAGAATGCTCTGCACCATAACCTCTGAATCAACAAGGTTCTTAGAGCATCCCAGGGATACAATTGCTGCTTTCAGCTTCAAGAATCTCTCTCCTCCTAATATCTCCATACAAATCGCGCAAAGAAGCTTACATTGAGTAGATGCAATTTATATAGCACTATGAAGAGTATATTATATAAAATCTTAAGTGTCAAAGAGTTAAATCGTTTCGTCAAGGTCTTCCTTACTTATGAGCACTTTCCTGGGCTTACTGCCTTCATAGCCTCCTATTATCCTGCGTTCCTCCATCTGGTCTATAAGCCTTGCAGCTCTGCTGTAGCCTATTTTTAATCTTCTCTGCAGCATGAGTATGGATGCCTGTCCGCTTTGCACAACTATTTCAATGGCGTCCTTCAAAAGCTCATCAACATCGGCATCCTCGTCAATTTCTACACTATGTTCAATTTCTTTGATTATCTCATCATTAAAGTTAACAGGCACCTGATCCTTTATAAAGTTCACAAGCCTTTCAATTTCCTTCTCTGATACAAAGGCACCCTGGACTCTTAAGGGCTTCGCTTCTCCGACAGGATAGAACAGTGAATCACCTTTTCCCAGAAGCTTTTCGGCACCACCCATGTCAAGTATTGTTCTTGAGTCAATCTGAGAGGACACCGCAAAGGATATCCTTGAGGGGATATTCGCTTTTATAAGTCCTGTAATAACGTCCACAGAAGGTCTTTGGGTTGCTACAACAAGATGTATTCCTGCGGCACGGGCCATTTGTGCCAATCTGCAAATGGAATCCTCCACTTCCCCTGGAGCGACCATCATCAAATCTGCCAATTCATCTATTATTACAACTATTTGGGGAAGCTTGTCAACACCCTCTTTGTTCAGGCTGTTATAACCATATATATCCCGTACATTATTTGAAGCAAACTTTTTATAGCGCTCTGTCATTTCCATGACAGCCCAATTCAAAGCTCCTGCTGCCTTTTTCGGATCAGTAACCACCGGAACCAACAGGTGGGGAATATTTTTGTATACGCTCAACTCCACCACCTTTGGGTCTATAAGCAGCAGCTTGACTTCGTCAGGGGTTGCCTTGTACAATATGCTCGCTATTAAAGTATTTATGCATACACTTTTGCCGGATCCGGTGGAGCCGGCGATAAGAAGATGCGGCATTTTTGCCAGATCCGCCACTATATTCGCACCGGCTACATCCTTTCCTATTGAAAAGGATATCTTTGATTTCTGATTCTTAAACTCCTCAGATTCCAGCACCTCTCGGAGAAGAACGCTGGATACGTCTTTATTGGGTACTTCGATTCCTATTGCCGCTTTACCGGGAATCGGTGCTTCTATCCTGATGCCCGGTGACGCAAGGCTAAGGGATATATCATCTGCAAGACTCAATATCTTGCTTACCTTTACCCCGGGACTCAACTGCAGCTCATATCTTGTAATGGTGGGTCCCACAGAAACCTGGGCAATATTGGCACTGACTCCAAAGTTTTTGAGAGTATCCTCCAGTATTTTCACATTGTTCATTACTTCTTTTTTCCCGTTGCCGGTCTTGTTCTCCAAAGGCAATGTGAGAAGATTCAGCCCGGGAAGCTTGTAATTTGCATAGTGTTTGTTGCTCACAGGGACTATTTTCGTTTCCGCATCAGGCTTAGCTGCCGGATTCTCTTTGCCGGACTTGCTTTTATGCTCTCTGGCTTCTGAGTTATCCTTCACTCTTTCCGCAGCCTCATTTTCTTCCTTGTTTTTAAAGCTCTTGTCAAAATGTTTTGTGAAATCAAGAATTTTGATTTTCTTATCTATATTCCTTATACGCTCTTCATCATCAGCCTCATGCAATCCAGGCTCCTCCTGCTTCTTTGCCGCTGTTTTCCTTTGCAGTTCCTTGGTAATTGCAGCCTCCCTGTCCTTGTTCCTTATATGTGCGTATAAGTTCACTACTGAGTTTTTCAGGTACTCAAGAATATGTACAAATGATATCTCCGTAAACATCAGAGTAGATATAATATATAGTGCCGCTATGATAGTAATGGTCCCTACCATTCCGAAGAGCATTACAAAAGCATAGCCGAAGAAGCCTCCTACAGCCCCTCCTCCTGTATTCAGAGAGCCTAAGGTATAGTAATATTTTACTGCGTCAAGCCAACTGGCATCAGCCCCTTCAATCTCTGTGTAATTTGCCATAAACAGTGCTATCAGTGTAGCTAACAAGAACATACAGAATGAATAAAATTTAAGGTTAATCTGCATTTCACTCTTTCTGTACACCATAGCAAGCCCAAGTACAATCAACAGCACAGGTACTATATAAGCACCAAGTCCAAATACTCCAAGAATAAGAATTCTGATTTGTTCTCCTACTATACCGGAGTTTTTGCTAAAAAGACTTATATATATGTATATACTGGACAATATCAAGGATACTCCTGCTATTTCATACTTTATATTGTTTTGAATACTTTTCTTCGACAAAATATCACCTCATAAATACAATTTCAAAACAAATTAAATAAGTAAGCATTTGCGCGAAATTTTAGATGAAAAATGTTTTTCGCGAAATGCACTGGTTTTGACTCTATTGTTATTATAGCTTTATTTGGCAATGGTTGCAACTAAGCAGAGGTCATTTTTGCACTCAGCCTGTACTATAGCCGCACGTAATAGAAAAACTGCTCCACACAGCATATGCAGGAAGCAGCCTTAACCTGTTCATTGTTTTTCTGATTCTTGCTTTACTTCTTTTATCAGGTCCTGCAGCTTTGAAATAGCTTGATGAAGTCCCCCTATTTCATTAATGAGACCGAATTTTACTGCTTCAGGACCTACCAGTACCGTTCCAACATCATTGGCAAGCTCACTGGTTGAAAACATCAGTCTTTTTACGGTTTCCAGATCGACCTGGCTGTGTCCCACTATGAATCTGATTATACGCTCCTGCATTTTGTTAAAATACTCGAAGGTCTGCGGTACACCTATAATTAAACCGTTCATCCTTATCGGATGTATTGTCATTGTTGCAGTGGATGCTATGAAGGAATGAGTCGCTGATACCGCCAAGGGTACTCCTATGCTGTGGCCCCCGCCAAGCACAAGTGATACCGACGGTTTATGCATGCTTCCTATCAGCTCTGACAATGCAAGGCCTGCCTCAACATCACCACCTACAGTATTAAGTATAAGAAGTAATCCATCCATGTCCGGGTTTTCTTCTACTGCAACAATCTGAGGTATAATATGCTCATATTTTGTTGATTTGTTTTGTGGTGGCAGCAGAACATGTCCTTCAATCTGGCCTATAATGGTTATACAATGTATGTTGCTCCTGAATTGAGGGATTCTTGCCTCACCCAGCTCTTTTATATTCTCTGCGGAATTGTCCTTGCTTTCTTTGCTATTATCTGTTTCTTCAGCCCCTTTATCTTCATCAGATCTAAATTCGTACATATCTGTCAAGAAAATCACACTCCCGAATTTTATTTATCAATCGGTATCTATATGTTTTGCAATAAACATTCTACATTGAAATTCAAATATTGCAAAATCATATTCCTTGATTTCATAGGTTGCATAATTCTTCTTTGAACCCTCTTTAGTGCAACCTACATATTTGAAGCATATTATAACTAATATTTTTACCTTAAAAAAAATCGGTATGCAAAAAAAGAGCAAATCCCAATGATTTGCTCAATAAAGCTATATATCAAAAAAATTAACTTACTCTTTTCTTATTGCTTCCAATGCGCTTAGATTCATTGCCCTCCGGGCAGGGTAAAATCCGGAGACAAGTCCGATAACAGTTGTAAACAGCATTGCACTAGCCGCAAGCCAGAATGGTATTATTGAAGTTTTGACCCCGTCTCCTCCCGGACTGAAAAAGCCCATCAATGCAAAGCCTGCCGTATTCAAACCGTAGGATACGCTATAGCTTAGCAATAGTCCTGCTATACCTCCCAAGAGCCCGATCATAGCCGCTTCAAAAAGAAACAGTTTTTTGATATCCCTCAAGGAAGAGCCAATCACCTTCATAATGCCGATTTCTCTGGTGCGCTCATATATTGACATTACCATGGTATTTGTAATGCCTATGGATGCAACCAGCAGAGATACCGCACCTATTGCACCCAATACAATTCTTATACTGGATGAGGTTTTTTGCATTGATTCAAGTATGTCTGTCAGGCTGTCGGCATAAAAACCCATTTCCTTTATCTGATTTTGTATGTTCTGCACATTTTTAATGTCTTTCACCTTAACTATTATTCTTGAATAACCTTTTATATTTCTATAATCTGAAGAATTGTCACTCTGACTCTTTCCTCTGTTGAAATCCTTTACCATTTTTTTTAGCTGATTAATATCAATAAATACATTGTTGTAATATTCATAGCTACCTTCCTCAAGTACCCCAACCCCTTTGATGTTATATGTCTTGGGCTTTTGCTGAACGGTGTCTCCGCTGCGAATATAATCATCACCATATGACATATCAAGGGAAAGGGTGATTCTGTCACTTAAGAGGTCTACCTTCGGTCTGTTGCTGCGCCGTCCGTATCTATAAGAAGCTTTGGGATTGTAGAGATTATCATTTACTCCAAAGCCAAATACTACATTTGTCTTATCATCACTGTTAAGAAGCCTTCCTTCAGATACCTTCAGGCCTAATCTATCCATGTATTTGAGATCTATCCCTTGGAGTTCAACATAACCTATATATTTACCCAGCTTGATTTTACCCTGAGTCTCAATGAAGGGTATTACTGCTTCAACGCCGCTTATTCTTGAAAAATCAGCAACTGCTGCTTCATCCAGATCACGCTTTTTTGTTGAACTTCCCCTGCTGTCCTCTTCTTCGCTAATATAGTATCTCCCTGTTTCAGGTGACCTTATGTTAATCGTATTGAGGCTTCCCATTCTTGATATTTCCTGTTTAAAGCCTTCGCTCATGCCTATACCTATGGAAATCATTATAACAATTGATGCGGTGCCTATTACAACGCCCATTACAGTAAGCATAGTTCTGGTCTTTCTTCTAAGAAGGTTCTTAAAAGTCATTCTTATAATATCGATGCTATTCATCCAGATCCATGTCCTTCCTTCTCTTATTTTTGATCAACTTTCTGGATGTGAAAACTCCTGCAGCAATTACCGCAATACCTATCCAAAAATATTTATTCTTGATGGTATTGTTCATTATTTTATCCTTTGTGCTTACAGGTTCCGGCAGCATTTCTCCCGGCATCTCCATCGGCGGCATTTCTACAACATTTACTGTAAATTCCCTTTCATATTTGAATTCTTCACCGGAAGGATCTTCAAAGCTGAATACTACTTTTCCGTTGGCAGAGCCAGGCTTCGTTGGTGTGAGCATTGCTTCATAGTAGTCACTGGAGCCTGATTCAAAATTACCAATGAAAGCTTCGCCGTTTTCCAACTGGAAATCACCTTCAATTTTTATCATCAGATTTGTAAGCTTTGTTTTTCCTTTGTTGTAATACTGCAGACTGATTGGAGAGGGCTGACCGATATAAACCTCAGGTGGAAGGCTTATTTCGGATGCATCAAGCTTGGACTGCTGAATTACAGGAATTCCTATCAGCTCTGCAGCTTTGTATTCTGTTCCCTCATCATCCTGATATTCGATATTTGCAGTAATATTATAGTATTTTGGTTGTGCATCAGGGATGGTGTACATTGTAATGCTTCTCGCGGCATTTCCCTTTGGTTTTATTGAGTCAACAAAAAAAGTATTACTGCTTCCAACAGGGGTGAATACGACATTACCCTCTTTGTCCGAATCAATGCCTGTAAGATATATCTTTACGTTCTTTACTTCCTTTGTCATGCTGGTATTCATGAAGGTAAGATCCATGTTGAATTCTTCACCGGCCCTGACGAGCTTCGGTTCAAGGTTATAGTTGCTTATTATGATCTTGGGAGTAATCTTACTGTTTCCACCGTTTACATATATACCTGCGTACTGTGCTACCGAATGCTTGGAGCCTTCTTTTTCCGCATCCTCATATTCAAGATTAAGCAGTATATTATAATTCTGAGTTTTTGCTTCACTATTGGCATAAAGTATGTATTCAAGCTTTTTCTGTTCCCCTGCCGCAAGGTTTTCAATGATTCTGACATCCGGGGATTTCGATATTATACCCTCATCACCCTTCACAGTTACCTTGACATTTCTTGCAGCTGTTTTACCTTCATTATATACATCAAAGCTTAACATGAAATTCTCGTTTGTTTTTACTTCCTGCGGCATGACAACTATGTTATTCAGTGAAACATTAGAGCTCTTAGCCTCCCCCTGTACATTTACAAAAAAGCTCGCATTATTGGTGTAACTATTTTTCCGCTGGTCCTTGTAGTCCATTTTTATGGACAATCCGTAATTCCCGCTTCCCATAGAGTCAGCTGCTAAAAGACTTAGAATTATATTCTTCTTATCATTGCCTTCTATCTTGTCGAAATACCAGCTGTCAACACCGCTGGAGAGGGTAAATTCCTCTTTTTTCAGTCCTTCAACAGAAAGCCTGATCCCTTCCGCATCCAGATCCCCCACATTGGACACGTCAATGCTTACCTGGAATTTAGCGCCGGCTTTTACAGGGTTGGCACTGTATTTGATGTCTCCCAGCATAAGCACAGGTTCGGTCTTGTTACCCGTGACCTTTACATATATCTTTTCATTGCTTGTGAAACTGTTGTTCCTGCTATTGTCATATTTGAACTCCACATTCATTACATAGGTTTTTTCTTCTGCATAGGGCTTTACCTTCAGATCGAATATCACACCCTCACTCTTTCCTGCATTCAGGGAGCTTATGGATTTGGAAAGGCTGAGGCTGTTCATGTCGAAGGGACTGCTGTCTGAATCCTCCGGAGTAAGTTTGATGATTATGTTCCTTGCAGTGTACTTGCTCTCATTTGTTATGGTAAGGGATATCTTCATCGCATCTCCGGATGCTGCTTCAGGTATGGAAGTGCCTGCTATCAAGAGCTTGGGTTCATTGCTGTAGCTGCCGGAGGAAGAGGAGCTGCTTTCATCTATCTCGCTTATAGTTATATTGGCGTATGTTGCAGCTACGGCTGTTCCATCCTTTGTGTAGCTTATCCTTATCGGAACGTTATTGCTTCCTCCCTCGTATTGAAGATTGATTGAATATTCATCACCGAATTTGGCATTGGAGACACTTGACTGGCCGCCTAATACCGTGAAGTTGCTATTAGTTTGTATATCGAATATTATATTGCTAAATTTACTGTCGTCACTTACATCACTTATGTTTTCAAGTATAATAGTCAGTGTAAAAATATCACCTCTATTTATGCTTGATGCAGTAGTTCTGTAGTGTACTTCTATATCGTCCTGCAAGCCCAGTGCAGATATATTCAAGATGGGTATACCTGTAAATGCTAATAGTGCTGCTAAAATAATAATAAATAGTCTTCTCTTCATTTTAAATATTTTCCCGCCTTTCAATCTTCTCAACATTTCCATCCTTGATATGTATTATTCTATCGGCATATTTGGCTATTTCCAAGTCATGAGTGACAATTACAAGGGTCTGCTTATACTCTTCAGCCATACCTGTAATCAAGCCCATTATTTCACTGGTCGTCTTTGTATCCAGATTGCCCGTAGGCTCGTCGGCAAACACAATCTCAGGATTGGAAATAAAAGCTCTTGCTATACTGACCCGCTGCTGCTGCCCTCCGCTCATTTGAGACGGTCTGTGATTCATCCGGTTTTCCAGACCAACAGCCTTTAGCATATTCCTGGCTTTTTTCTCTCTGATGTTCTTTGGTATCCCCTTGAATATAAGCGGCAATGTCACGTTTTCCAGAGCAGTAAAATACTCAAGCAGATTATAGGACTGAAAAACAAAGCCAATATATTTTTGCCTTAGCTTTGCCAGCTGTCTTTCGTTCAATTTTTCAAGGTTGTATTTTTTTATTTTTACTTCTCCCTTTGTCGGCTTTTCAAGCCCTGCCATCAGGTTCAGCAGAGTAGATTTGCCTGAACCGGAAGTACCCAGCAGGCAGCATATCTCACTTTTTTCTATTTCGAAGTTTATTTTGTCAAGAGCAACAACCTTTTCATCTCCCATTCTGTATATTTTTCTGACATTTAAAAGCTCAATGATTTTCTCCATTTCACCCACTCTTCCATAAATAATTCATATGCTTGTCCTAGATATTTTAGGACATTAATATAATAACATATTTTGTCAATTATTCAAAATCAAAAAGGAATTCCAGGAAAAGCATTGCGCCAATCCGGGAATCCCTTTATATTATTAATTCATCCTGCCAGCATTTGATCTTTTCAGACTATGAATTTCATTGGTTGGCTTTTCCGAGCTCAAATTCCTGATGAAGTGCATTGACGGCTTCATTGGTTCTTGCGCTTTCTATCAGGCAGGAAATAGTAGTATGAGAGTCTGAAGTCTGAAGTACCTGGATGTCTTGCTTTGCCAAAGCACTAATAGCTTTTGCCATTACACCGGGAACGCCTCTCATTTTATTTCCTATTATTGTTACCTTGCTGCAATCAGCCTTCAGCTCATAGTTATAGCCGTAGACTTTTAGGGCTTTCTTCAGCTTCTCAGCATCGTCATTTTCTATTATGAACACCTTAAAATCGGGATTGACATTGATCATATCTATGCTTATTCCTTCAGCGGCTATGCATTTGAAAAGCTGATTATCATTCTCAAACTCTCCTGCTGAGCCGTCAAAGAGTATTCTTACTCTTACTCTGCCGCTTATATGAGCTATTGCTGTCAGGAGTTTGTCGCGCTTATCATATTTGTATCTTCTATTCTTGTCACAATTTGTTATAAGTGTACCTGCCGAGTTGGTCATGGTATTCTTTATGAGGAGAGGTATATTGCTTCGCATAGCAACTTCTACAGCTCTGGGATGGATTACCTTGGCTCCATACTCTGCCATTTGAAAAACTTCATTGTAATATATGGTATCCATAACCATTGCATCAGGTACAATTCTGGGATCGGCCGTCATAACACCTTCAACATCAGTGTATATTTCCACAGCCTCAGCATTCAAGGCTTCCCCCATTATTGCACCGGTGACGTCACTGCCGCCCCTGCCGAGAGTTGTTATTTCACCTTTTTCAGATTTTCCCTGAAAGCCTGCAACTACCGGTATGACATTCTTCTCTACACAGTCATATATGGATTGGGGATCCACTCTCAAAACTTCTGCATCACCAAAGCTCTCATCAGTGATTATCCCTGCCTGGCCTCCGGTAAGCACAATACTGTCATAGCCTCTCTTTTTTATTGTGTTTGACAGTATGACACAGGATATGATTTCTCCGCAGGACATAAGCATATCCATTTCTCTTGGATTGCTTTTTACTCCCACTGAATCTGCGAGGTTTATCAAGGTGTCTGTGGCATAAGGGTCTCCACTTCTTCCGATAGCAGAAACAACTACTACAGGGGAAAAACCGTTATTGACTGCTTTTTCTATCTTATCTACAACCATCTCTCTGCTCTCTTTGGTAGCAACGGAAGTTCCACCAAACTTCTGTACAAGTAATTTCATATATATCCTCCCAAACTGTTTCAGCTATCAAGTGCCTCGTAAAGTGATTTTCTTCCAGGGTATGCGAGGCACAAATTAATATTGAACGCACAAAAGTATTCCCCTTGGGTATAGTGCGAATTCAATAACAATCAAGGAAACATTTACGCGAAATTTGAATAAAGAATGTAAAATGTATTTCGCGAAATGCATTGGAAGTGCATTATTAACACTATGAAAGACAAGAAATTTGTTGTGTTAATAAGCACTAGAATGCTCAATTATAACGGGCTGGTACTGTCTGCCTTCCATTGCCATTTCCACAGTAGACACCAGAAGCTCCATTTTGGCAACAAGAGAATTTCTCTTTGCAGTTGGATTATCCTGTCCAAAGGGAATAAAATAGAAGTTTTTGGAATTCAGAAGTACCGCCAGATTCTTCGCACTTAACCCGAGTCCATCATTGGTAGAGATTCCTATTACTACGGGCCTCCCACCCCTCAATTGAGCTTTTGCCGCCATGAGTACAGGTGTATCGGTAATTCCATTGGCCAGTTTTGCCAAAGTATTGCCTGTAGGCAATATTTGCCATACAAATATAAAGATGCGAGATACGAGATTCGAGATGCGAGGAAAGCTGGGATATTCCTTATAGGTACAGGTACGGGTAACACGGATCACACGGATTTTACACGGAATTCCTACGGAATTACACGGTTATTTTTATTATTTCGATATTGCTACTTTAGTGAGTATAAATACTCTCTGCATTATCAAATACCGATTCATTCCTTTATATTATTTTCCTAACCGTGTGTTCCGTGGGTTTCCGTGTTTTTCCGAAGGAAAACCGTGTTACCCGTTCTCTTCTGTGGCCAGTTCGCTTAGCTTCCTGAGTACGATGGATATTGATTCGGCCAGATTTCCGAGCTGAACACTATCTGGAATTTCCATGCTGTAGACAATTTTGTTCCTGGTTTCCTCAAGATATTTTATATCCTCAAGGAGCAGTTCATCATCAGTTATGGCTCTTTTTACGGTATTGGCCAAGGATTCTCTGTGAGCAATGCCGGCCTTTGAGTCAACCTTACTGCTTTTTTCCTGTTCAAAACTCTTTATTGATTTCTCCAGTAATATCCATTTACTTATAAAAAAGCTCAGCTGTTCATTTTCCTTTTTCAGCATTATCTGCTTTTGTACAGATACATAGGGATTGTTGTAGCTGGACTCATATTTTGCCTCAACAAAATGACTGTAGTAATCCGGATTCTGATTCAAAACAAGGTCTACAAAATAGTCAACAATTGTTTTGTATCCCCTGGCAGTTCTTATATTGCAGAGTGAATGCAGGTATGAACAGATTTTTCTTGGATTATCCAGCTCTATCCTCTGAAGGAATCTCAATAATATATCAACCCTGCCCATAAAATAGTCATCCAGCAGATCACAGTCTGTCTTCTCCCTTATCAGAGCAGCGAGCTCATAATGATTGTTGAACTGCTGTTCAATTGTTGCAATCCTGTGTTTAAAGGCTTTTTGAAGTCTTTCCAGTGCGATTTCCCCCGAAAGCACCAGGCCGTTCAGTTCATCCAATATAGTGAACTCTTCCTCGGAAAGTCTTCCTATCTGAGGCTTGTAGGCAAGGTCATGCTCTACTTCAGCCCATGCATGCATCAGAGCGGAGGCAATCTGTATCTCTACCTGGGCGTGTGCAAATCTTTTATTGTTTTCCTCAAGCTTATCCTCATCTATCCGCACTCTGTAGTGAACCGCATCATAACCTGTGAAACGCCTCTTGAAGGGATCATCCTGATGAAGCTTCTGTTCTGCACTGGGAAATCTCTTAACCTTTTCCGTATTGAATTCAGATTCTATAAGCTTCCCTATTTCCTCTCTGTCTCCTGGGAAGTAGATGGCTATCCTTACTCCGGAAAGATCCACTATGTCACTGTATATCTGTTCTATACTCTGATATTTCTTTGCTGCATTCCTTTTAATAAGCTTCTCTTTCAGGCTGTCAGGTTTCTTTGCACGATAGGTCACTATAGCCCTTATTCCACTTCTTTGTATTATAGTTTCGCAAATCATTGCTACCTGGTGTGCCAGCTCGTTATAAAAATCATATTCCTTTGCGTATCTTAGCAGAAAGCTGTCAATTATACTCATACAATTTCCCCTTTTTTAGTGTTCGTTAACATAACATATATTCTGTCTTCTAAAATGTTAATAATGCACTTCCTTGAATTACTTGACGAAGCACATTAGTCCTTCTATAAAAATTATACCAATT
>Ga0209347_1002066_pt1 | contig 28219 bp, 25 predicted proteins | sample AutmiccommuBRH23_FD_187382 | JGI IMG/M metagenome (GOLD analysis project Ga0209347, IMG submission 187382) | Deep subsurface microbial communities from Mt. Terri, Switzerland - Autotrophic microbial communities BRH/23 (SPAdes) (version 2) | ecosystem: Environmental > Aquatic > Deep subsurface >...
CGGTTCACTACAACATGAGATTCATGATGTTCAGTATTCTACACCGAATTATTACATTCCTTTTAGCTATTGATTTTAATCAATGGCCTTTTCTTTATCTAGGAACCTCATAAATCTCTAGAAGTTACCCGAAGTATCCGTCTTATAAGGAATACTTGCAAAATATTCAGTAATATATTACCATTATGAGAATAATTATACTGTAAGAAGTAACAAAATTATACAAAAAGGTAAAGTTTTTATTGACAACAAATTAATTAAACTGCATAATATAAATAAGAAGATTTACTGCAAAGTAAATTCAGGTGAATTCCTACCAATAAGTGGAATGCTGTAAATTCAGGTTATTCTCAACCAAAAAATGAGAAACTGTAAATTCAGGTGAGTCCCTACCAGATAGTGGGACACTGTAAATTCTACAGAAACAAGGGTAAGGTTGAATCTTATCCTTGTTTTTATTAGGAGAAGAAAATGGAGAAAATAAGATTATATAATGTATTAGATGAGTATGTTAATTATCTAATTCAATTCGATAAGAAAGTTCTTTCCTGTAAAGAAGATGATAGAAAACATGGAAGAAAATATTTAGGAGCGGTATTACAAATCGAAGATTTTAAGTATTTCATACCTCTCTCTTCTCCAAAAGATTCTGATTATATAAAAGTCGATGGTATCCTAACAATTCGCAAAAGTGTTCCACCTCTAATGAGAATTGTTGTAAAAGATAAAGTAGGTAGCAATGAATTAAAAGGAACTCTAAAATTCAGTAGTATGATACCAATTCCAGATATTGCATTACTTAATTATGATGTAACAAAAGAAGTAGATGAGACTTACAAGATACTTGTGTTAAAAGAAATTTCCTTCATTAACTCTAATTCTGAAGCAATAATTAAGAACGCAAGAGTAATTTATAATCAGAAAATGAATAATTATAATATTGGTTATGTAAAAAGTATTGTTGACTTTGAACTTTTAGAGAAAAAATGTAAAGAATATGAGATTATTAAACAAGCCTTAACAGAATCATCTAAACAAATAGCCACAACTGAAGATTCAACTAAAAACGCAGTTACTTAGCCAAGACCTCCCAACAGGAGGTCTTTTCTCATCCCCCCGTTCCTTCTGAAACATTCATCTCACATTCAAATCAAGACTACAAAGTCTAACATGCAAACGTAACTTTACGAAGCTACAAAAGACTAACATTCAAATAGAAAGCTCAATCGCACAGAAGCATCAAAGACGGAAAAAGAATGCTTGGGTACGGATATTTCGGGTAACGGTTATTTTACGAACTTCGTTATTTCTCCTCTGTTGAAGACTTTATACGAACTAGTTCGTATAAAAATCCTTTCTCTACCCTCCAACTCCTTCCACCAAGCAACAACCTGATATATTAATTTATTTCAAGATTTATGTTATCTTAATGCATATTCCCTGGCCGTAATAGCTTCTGTGAAAGATATCCTTCATTCTCCACGATTATTGTGCTTACTATATCTAAATATTGGAGTCTCGGGATCAGTTGAAGATCACACATATCTAAAGTTCCACAAGTTTCCTAATATTCCTCTATAATGATTACAAATATTGGATATTTTTACAGATAGTTATTAGCCAGAGTGTTAATAAACGTAATTATTGACCAAAAATGTGACTTCGATATTGAGATGCAATATAAAACAAAGAGACAAGCCTTATAATATAAGGCTTGTCTCTGAGGTAGTAGAGATAACGCTCGAAGAGCTTCTGGGGAGTGTTATCCTACTTGCCCTTTGCGTTACCGTGCTTCCCAGGGCTCGAAGTTTTGACGGGCTCAGGTTGCCCTTTCAGTACTAGGTTTAAGGCGATTCCGACGACGGTTGCCCAGGCTACTCCGTGTTCTGGCAATCCGATACCCAGGGCAAAAATGACGGAAGCAATGATGAGGTTTTTGGTATCCGAAAAATCAACTTTAGCTTCGAGAAGGGTGCGTAAACCAGTCGTACCAATCATCCCGAAGAGGAGGATTGTGACTCCACCCATGACTGCTGTGGGAATGGACATAATCGCGGCTTGTAAGGGGTTAAACATACTAAAGATGATCGCGAGGATCGCGGCAATCCAGATGTTAAAGGTGCTGAAAACCCTTGTCACAGCGAGTACTCCAATGTTTTCTCCGTAGGTGGTTACCGGAGGGCCTCCAAGGAAGCTAGCCACAACGGTTGCTAGACCATTACCTAGGAGGACCCGTTGAAATCCTGGGTTTTCAATCGGGTCAGAATGGGTAATGTTGCCGAGCACAATCATATGACCCAAATCTTCGATGATGGTTACCAAAGCGAGAGGCGCCATGGCTAAAATTGCTAATTTATCCAAACTGGGAAGTTGAAAGTCACTTCCTAGTTTGACTGGGAAGAGGAAGAGTTGGTGAAAGGAAGCATAGAGTGGTTTGAAGTCGACAATACCCATGATAGAGGCGACGATATATCCGGCGACGATGGCTACGAGGATCGGGATGATCTTCAAGAAGCCTTTGGCATACACCGAAAGTAAAGCCGCGACGGTTAAAGTGAAAGCGGCAATCGGCCAGTTTCCAGCGGCCATGCCCACAGCCACTGGGGTTAGACTTAAACCAATGATAGCGACAACCGGTCCGGCAACGATTGGGGGAACAATCTTGTGGATCCAGCGGGTGCCAAAAGCAGCCATAAGAAGAAAGATGATGACGTAGACTATACCGACGGCTAATGCGCCCCCCATTGCTGCAGAAGGATTATGTTGATCATGAACAAAAAGAGTTAAGGCTGCAATGTAGGCAAATGATGAACCGAGATAAGCGGGGACCCGACTTTTTGTTAGTAACAGGAATATTATGGTGCCGATCCCCGAAGAAAGTAGAGCGACAGATGGGCTAAGTCCAGTTAAAAAAGGGACAAGAACTGTAGCACCAAACATGGCAAAGACGTGCTGTAAGCCGAGAGGGACCGCTTGGGTTAGTGGGAGTCTTTCGTGAATTTGAACTTCGGTTGACATTGTATTCCTCCTCTTAAAAAAACCTCTTCCCTGCCCGCAAGTAGCAAGAAAGAGGTGTCCATGTTTAACTCATGGTTCGCCATTCCTTTCTTAGTCTCACGGGACTAATTTAAAAGGTACAAGAAATTTACTTGTCTGAGCATACCATAATTCGTTCTATCTTGACAAGAGGGGATTAACCTAACTTAATTATAATGATAGCGCAAAATTTGATATAATGTTTTCAACTAAAACATAATTATGTTCATTGAAGTATTGCTTAAAAGGGAGCGTCATAATGTTGGGTTATGCTGAAGTATTGGTTGATGTAGCAAATCGGCGACTAGATCAAAGTTATCATTACCTTATTCCTGAATCTCTCGACTTGAAGCTAGGGATGCGGGTCCTCGTTACCCTCCAGAACCGCAAGGTTCAAGGGCTCGTTGTAAATGTGACGAATGATCTACCAGATGAGCTGACGTTCGTGAAACTTAAACCCGTGTTAGAGTGTGTGGACCAGGAGATTCTTATCCCTCCGCATCTGATTCAACTCGCCCATTGGTTGGCACAAACGACCATTTGCTCAGTTGCTCAAAGTTTACATACGGTTTGGCCGCTTCTCAATGGAAAAGTGGAAGAGTGGGTTATCCTCTTGGCTTCTCTCAGTGATTCGGATGTTCAGACCCTGCAGTGGTTGGACTCAGATGCCTTTCGCGCGATTAAAGTCCTTAGCCGAGCACGGAGTAAAGGGATTTCTCTTAAAACCTTTCTTAAGCGAGCGGATATTTCAGGGGCGACGATCGAGAAGCTTATCCAACATGGGTGGGCAAAAAAAGAAGCACGATTTGTATCAATAGGGGAAGGATCAGTGAAGAAAGGACTCAGAGGTGGAAGGGCTTTAGATAACCCACAAAACTTGGAATACGAAGTCAAAGAGCAAAAGATTTCAACGGTTAGAACCTACGATTTAACTGTGGAGCAAGCGATAACAGTAAAAAGCGTGATGACCGCTTTAGCGGAAGGCACCCCGCATACTATTCTGTTGCATGGTGTGACGGGTAGTGGAAAAACGGATGTTTATCGCGAGGTGATTACACAGATTTTAGCTCAAGGCGGAGATGCGATTCTTCTTGTACCGGAAATTTCTTTGACATCTCAAGTTGCGCGATATTTTGAAACGCAATTTGGTGAGCAAGTCATTGTCTTGCACTCTGGATTACGACCGAGGGAGAAAATCAAAGCCTGGGAGGATATTTTGGCTGGGCTAAAGCGGATTGTGATTGGGGCTCGATCCGCAGTGTTTGCCCCTCTGCTGAATTTGCGTCTCATTATTTTGGATGAGGAACATGATGGTGCGTATAAACAAGATGAGAACCCCAAATACCATGCGCGAGATGTCGCCCGCCAACGTATGGAACAGCTAAAGGGCGTCGTCTTGCTTGGGAGTGCAACGCCTTCCTTGGAAGCCTATGCTGCAGCACAATCCGGTAAAATTCGCTTGTTAACGATGACTAGGCGGATCGGTGAAAGTGTCCTCCCACCGGTTGAAATCGTGGATATGCGCGAGGAACTTATACGAGGAAACCGCAGTATCTTTTCCCTTCTGTTGCAACGAAAGCTTCAGGAAAGGCTAGAGCGGGGCGAGCAAACGATGCTTTTCCTGAACAGGAGGGGATATTCCACTTTTGTGGTATGCAGGGAATGTGGCTACGTGGTTATTTGTCCCAATTGCGATATAGCCCTTACGTATCACACTCAAGGTCAGGCCATGCGTTGTCATTATTGTAACCACAAAGAGCTTCCTCCTCTATCATGCCCTAAATGTGGCAGTCGATATATCCGGTTTTTTGGGCAGGGAACACAACGTGTGGAGGAGGAGTTGCAAGGTTTGTTACCAGAAGTTTCCGTATTACGTTTGGACTTTGATACGACGCGGTCCGGTGAAGCCCATCATACTATCTTGGAAAGTTTTCGCCGTCAAGAAGCTTCTATTTTAGTAGGGACGCAAATGATGGCCAAGGGACTGGACTTTCCAAATGTCACCTTGGTTGGGGTCATTGCCGCAGATCAAACACTTAATATGCCGGATTTTCGAGCCAGAGAACGGACCTTTCAACTTTTAACCCAAGTTGCGGGTCGAGCGGGTCGGAGCACAAAACCGGGTGAGGTTATTATTCAGACCTATTCTCCGACCGATGGTGCCATCGTTAGAGCTTCTCAGCATGATTTCCAGAGGTTTTTCTGGGAAGAAATAGGCTATCGTAAAGAACGAAAGTATCCACCTTACACCCATATAATTCGAGTCTTGTTGCTTCATGAAAAAGAGGATCGGGTCATTAACGGGGCTAATGATTTGGGGGCATGTTTGCAGCAAGGAATGCAAGACCCTAAATTTGGAAATAATGAATTAGATATTCTAGGTCCGGCACCCGCTGTATTAACCAGACTTAAGAATCAATGGAGGTGGCAAATATCTGTCAAAGGGAGGCGGCTGGATTTACTCAGGGCGTTCTTACATCAAGGGGTTCAAAGTTTTTACAAAGGTCCAGCTAGCAGTGGGGTTATGTTGAACATCGAAGTTGATCCACTTTCGAGCTAGAAGACAATTTGAAAGTTAAGCATGGAACTGGATAAATAAGCAAAGAACATCGAAACCACTCTAGATCCTCGACTTAGGGGCTAGTCATAGGATACAATAATAAACGAACACTAAGCACGAAGCACGATTAGGAGTTTGCGAAACGCATCGTGCCACATGCATCAAACATTAAACATTAAACATCAATCATCTAATAGAGTTCGAGCCTCGCGCATCGAACTTCGAGTAGAAGGGAGTAAAAGGGCAATGGCTGTATATAAGATTGTAGAAATTGGTGCAGAGGTATTACGTGAAAAGGCAAAAGAGGTAAAAGAGGTAAATGCGTCCATATTAAAACTCTTAGATAACATGATAGATACACTGCATGCCGCCGATGGGGTGGGGCTAGCTGCTCCTCAGATCGGGGTCTCCAAGCGGGTCATCGTTGTAAAGGTGGATGAGGTGCTGATTGAACTCATTAATCCTATTATTTTAGAAAAAGAGGGGCAGAACAGTGCGGAGGAAGGGTGTCTTAGTATCCCTAATGTGACAGGAGATGTAATAAGAGCTGCTAAAGTTCGTGTTCAGGGGCTAAATCGTCAAGGACAAATGCTGGACATTTCTGCTGACCGTCTGATGGCTCGGGCGTTACAACATGAAATTGATCACCTCGAGGGGATACTGTTTGTCGATGTTGCCAAGAAAACATATCGAAGTTAAGTCGGAGCGCTTATCTGCACGCGTCAGCGAGTTACGCCGCTGACAAGTTGGACGGTTCGCGAGTGCGCCAAAACCTCTGGGGAGGAGCGCTGTTCTGCACGCGTCAGCGAGTTACGCCGTTGACAAGCTGGACAGTTCGCGAGCACGCCAAACCTCTGGGCTTTCTGCATGTGCGGCCAATGGCGCGCTACGGGGCGCGAACCGTCAACGCTCGTCTGGACCGCGGCTCCACTTACGCATCCGCTTAGCAGAACGAAGACACTGTCTTCGCACGGGTTAACTTAGCGTAAAAGCGCTCCTCTGGCTTGATTTACAGGGAACGGATGTGGCGGCATTCCAGGCAGCGGATTTCGAACCACGAACCTCGAACATCGAATTTCGAGTAGGGGGGTTGAGTATGAGATTAGTTTTTATGGGTACACCGGATTTTGCAGTGCCTGCTTTACGGGCCTTGGTGCGTGCTGGACATGATGTTGCGGGTGTTTTTACCCAACCTGATCGGCCGGCTGGGCGAGGGAAAAACTTAAAACGTAGTCCCGTAAAAGTAGCGGCAGAAGAACTTGGCATATCTGTTTTTCAACCCGAAAAGATAAAAACACCGGAGGGGATCGAACAGCTAAGGGCCTTAGCACCGGATAGTATTATTGTTGTAGCCTACGGACAGATCTTATCAAGGGAAATTTTACAGTTGCCTTCAAGAGGGTGTATTAATGTCCATGCTTCATTGCTCCCAAATTACCGTGGAGCAGCGCCAATTCATTGGGCAGTTATGAAGGGGGAAACGCGTACCGGAGTGACTACCATGTTGATGGATGAAGGTTTGGATACAGGTGGCATGTTATTGAAACGAGAAGTGTTGATCTTAGCTGATGTAACTACTGGAGAGCTTCATGATCAGTTAGCTGCTCTAGGAGGAGAACTTCTCATAACCACTTTATATGAATTGGAAAAGGGGAGCTTGATACCTATACCACAAACTGGTAAATCAAATTATGCGCCCCTGCTGAAACGTGAACATGAACGTTTAGATTGGTCACGTAGGGCAATCGAACTGCATCATCAGATTCGAGGATTAAATCCTTGGCCGGGCGCATTCACGACCTTTCGGGGAGAAAATCTTAAAGTCTGGAAAAGCACTCCTTTGTTACAGATGGAAAAGTATCTGGAGCCGGAAGGACGGAAGTTCGAGTCTCGAACCTCGAACATCGAATCTCGAGTTAAGGCGGCTGCTCCGGGACAAATTCTTCAGGTGCTTGAGGATGGCCTAGTGGTTCAGACAGGGGATGGAGTCATTCGGATTCTGGAGGTCCAACCAGCAGGAAAACGAGCTATGCCAGCCCGAGATTTTTTTAATGGACGACATGGCCAGGTAGGAGAAAAATTAGGATAAGGATACAAGGCGAGGCACGAGGCACGGAGCACGGAATCGAAGGCGAACAAAGTTCGCAGAACGATTAGTGTCTCAAATTTTAATTCGTTCTTCGATTCGTAGAATCGAATACATAATTCGGACATCGTGCATCGAATTAAAGGAGGTTTAATAAATGTTTTTTTGGGACTCCACTATGGTTCTTTTAATTCCGGCCATCTTACTTTCTATATATGCACAATTCAAAATCTCCTCTTCTTACAAACATTACTCTACAATCCGTTCTCAATCAGGGCTTACGGGAGCACAAACTGCGCGATCGATCTTGAACAGTAACGGGCTTTACGATGTGCGGGTGGAACCGATTCGGGGACGACTCTCCGATCATTACGATCCGCGTACCCGTGTTATTAACTTGAGTGAAGACGTTTATCAGGGCATATCACTTTCTTCCGTGGCAGTTGCTGCCCATGAAACGGGGCATGCCTTACAACATGCTTCAGGGTACTTTCCGATGACAATTAGGTCGTCCTTTGTCCCAGTCGCGAACCTTGGTAGCGGTGCTGGCCCGATTTTGATCATGGTGGGTCTTTTCATGCCGAGCTTTGGCTGGCTCCTTGATTTCGGCATTTTGGCCTTTTCTTTTGCTGTGTTCTTTCAGATTATTACTCTACCGGTGGAATTCAATGCTAGTAATAGAGCATTGGCACTTCTACAGGAGGGAAATATGCTGGGAAGTGAGGAAGTTCGAGGGGCACGTTCTGTTCTGAATGCAGCGGCTTTAACCTATGTGGCGGCCGCATTAGCTGCAGTGCTTCAGTTAGTACGGTTTATCCTGATTTCCCGCGGTAGAAGCGATGATTAAAGAGACAGCCCGAGGGATGGCGGTTCAGATGTTGACGCGCGTTGAGATAGAAGGGGCTTATGCTAATCTTTTACTACAGAAAAATATTACCAGGTTGACGGATTCTAGAGATCGCCAATTTGTGACGTTATTGGTGAATGGTACGCTTAAACATCGGCTAACCCTAGATTACGCACTGCGGTTGCATTTAAGTAAACCTATGTCGTCACTTCCTCATGAAGTACGGGCTATATTGCGAATCGGTGCATTTCAATTGCTTTATGTGGATAAAGTACCTCCTGCAGTTGCGGTTAATGAAAGTGTCGAATTAGCGAAACCATTCTCGAAATTCACGGGCTTGGTAAATGGTGTCTTGCGCAAGGTTATGATTAAGGCGTGGGATTTCCCTTGGCCGGATGCGAAGCGCGAAACAGTGCGCTATCTTTCTGTACGCTATTCTCACCCAGAATGGATGATTCAACGCTGGCTAAAACGCTGGGGTATGGAGGAAACGGAAGCCTTGTGCCAAGCTAATAATGAGCCGGCTCACACGTGGATTCGCACTAATACACTAAAGATTACTCGTGAAGCTTTAATGGAGCGTCTTAGACAGGAAGGAGTTACGGTTGACCCCGGAACCAGAATCCCGGAAAGCATAAGAATCCAAGATTTTGGTGCCCTAGATCGGCTGGAGAGTTTTCGAGAGGGACTATTTACGGTTCAGGATGAAAGCTCCCAACTTGTCGCTCATGTGGTAGACCCCCAACCAGGACAACGTGTCTTGGATGCTTGTAGTGCCCCTGGTGGGAAAACCACGCATTTGGCTCAGATGATGCTGGATGAAGGGGAAATCATGGCCTTTGATATCCATGTGCAAAAACTGGAACTCATCAAGCAGTCAGCCCATAGACTGGGAATAAAGATAATCCAACCTCAATTTGGAGATGCTCGGGATTTGCCTGGTATAAAACTTGGTTCACATCAGCGCGTCTTGGTTGACGCTCCTTGTTCGGGATTGGGCGTTCTTAGACGGAGAGCAGATCTACGTTGGCGGAAAGAAGAGCAAGACCTTAAGGATTTGCCCCTACTTCAACTTGCTATCTTGGAACGGGCTGCTTCTTGTGTTGAAGTGGGGGGAGATTTAATTTACTCGACCTGTACAATCGAACCAGAAGAGAATTTTGAACTGGTTAAGACGTTTCGTTCAGCTTATCCGGAATTTGAAGCTGTTAACTTGGTGAAAGATTTGCCCTTTGAACTTAAAGATCCGAGAGATATTCAACAAGCTAATAAAGGGATGCTTCAGCTTTTACCACACCGTCATAACATGGACGGATTTTTCTTAGCAAAATTTCATCGTACTAGTCAGAAATTATAACTTTCAGTTATATACTTTATGGGAGCATAAGTGCAACTAAGGCAACCGACGGTGCCTGAGGGCTTGTCGCTAGCCAAGTTTTCTTTATAGGGAAGTTTAACTGGAATGAATTGGGTGAATAATAAACATTATGGAAACTATAGAACTGCGCGGGTGTTTAGAAGATGAATTAATTGAAATTTGTAAAGAAAATGGTTTAAAACGGTTTCGGGCAAGCCAATTGTTCCAATGGGTTCAACAAAAAACGGTGCGTACCTGGGAGGAAATGAAAAACATAGGGGACCGTGATCGGCAAATTTTGCGTTCTCGCCTTAGTCTTTATCCTTTGGGAAAGGTTCGAGAACAACGGTCTGAGGACGGCACTCGAAAGTATCTATTCCGCCTTAATGATGGTGAAACGATTGAGTGTGTTTTAATGGATTATGAGCGGACTAGGTCACGGGATCGTCATACAGTTTGTGTCTCCACTCAAGTCGGATGTGCGGTGGGGTGCGCATTTTGTGCTACTGGATTGCAAGGGCTTCAGAGAAACCTTAGTGTCGGTGAAATCGCGGGTCAAGTGTTGGATATTACCCATTATGTCCGTCAGGAAGATCCGGATTTTCAGGTGACCAACATTGTTTTTATGGGTATGGGGGAACCCCTTCTCAATTATGATCAGGTTCTTAAGGCTATACAGCTCCTGAATCATGAGCAGGGACAGAATATTGGCATGCGACGGATGACGATTTCAACCTGTGGGGTTGTACCTCGGATTATTCAACTTGCGAAAGATAATCCTCAGGTAGGTCTAGCTGTATCACTTCATACAGCACAGGATGAAGTAAGAAATGATCTGATCCCAATGAATCGTCGTTATCCACTAGACCAGCTAATGGCAGCCTGTCGAGAGTACACGCATGTAACTCGTCGCCGCATCACCTTCGAGGTCGCCTTGACTACCGAGAATGCGAGGCGGGAAGAGGCAGAAGCCCTTGCCAGACTATTAAATGGGCAGTTTGGACATGTCAACTTGATTCCGGTGAATCCAGTGGTGGGAACAGGAATGGAGCGCCCTAATCCGGAGCAGATAAAAAGGTTTGCCCAGGTGTTAGAAGATGCTGGGATTTCTGTTTCTTCTCGTGAGGAACGGGGGGCGGATATTGACGCAGCTTGTGGTCAACTTCGCCGACTGTGGGAGGGTGAATTATAATGAGCCTTTTGGCCAGATTTGAAGGGATGGCTGAATTTCTATTTACCGGAGCTTTTAAAAAAGGTGCGGCCCGACTTCAACCCGTAGAAATTGCGAAAGAACTTGTCAAGGCGATGCTTAAAAATAAACAGGTTAGCATTTCACAAGTCTACGTAGCGAATATCTATCGGGTTTATCTGCATCCTAGTGATTGGGGGCCGTTAGCCAGTTTTGGAGATGTGTTTCTCATTGAACTCTCGAAGTATCTATTTGCGGAGGCGGAACGAAATGGGTATACGTTTTTAACTAAACCTGCTATCGAGTTGCATGCGGATGAGACAGTGAATCCTCGGGAGATGGTTGTTGAAGTTGATTTTGATGACTCGATTGACGTAGACTGGAGAGAGGAAGAAAACGAAGATAATGAACCTAATGGATCAAATTGGCGGGAAAGTACAACTTTTTTCAGGGAAAGTGTCAAGACAAACTTACCCGTTGAGGACAGGTTAGGAAGGAATCCTGAATACTTTCTCGAAATTATAGAAGGACCAGATAAAGGTCAAATACTTACACTTCAGAATGCAGACATTTTCATTGGTCGTCATGGGCAATGTGATCTGGTGCTTCATGACCCTGAGGTTTCCAGGCGACATGTAAAACTAGCTTCAGGAGAAAACGGCTGGTGGTTGGATGATTTGGGAAGTACTAACGGTACTTTTGTCAACGGCCAAAGAATAACTCATCAGACGGCCGCTCCAGGTGATCGTATTCAAATTGGACAAAGTGTTCTGGTTATACAGAAATCATCTCTAGCGTGATTTTCAATTGGAGAGCTTGTTGGTTTAAGTTTCTGACAGCAGGCTTCTGACTTCTGATCGACTTGGAGGGTTTTATGCAATTTGTTTTAGTAATTGGACGGCTAGCTTTTGTGGCCCTGATCTACCTTTTTATCTTTCGAATATTTACAGCACTTTTGGCAGATCTACAATTAAAGGGGATTTTCCAACGCTCAATTAATGACTACGGACGGTTAGAGGTCCTCACAGGTGCAGAAACGCTTTCCAGAGGCCGAATTTTTCGGGTTGATGCCAAAGGGTTGCGTTTGGGACGTGGTAAGCATAATGATATTGTTCTACCAGATCATTTTGCCTCCATTGATCATGCCGTTTTTCGATTGCAGAAGGGTCAGACTGTTGTGGAAGATTTGGGAAGTACGAATGGAACCTGGGTTAATGGAGAGCAAATCCATTCTCCAGTCCAAATGGTTCCGGGTGACTATGTGAAAATTGGAAGTATTACCTTCCAATACTCGAGGTGGCAAAATGAGAGTTCTAAGCTTTAGTGAAAAAGGGTGTATCCGCAAAAACAATGAGGATTCTTTTCTCGTGCTATCTCAGCAAGGGCTATACGCAGTGGCCGATGGGATGGGGGGGCACAGAGCGGGAGAAGTGGCTTCTTCAACTGCCTTGAAGGAATTGGAAAAATGGGCTCCTCGATTTATTGGGCTTAAGGAACAGGCCTTGGAAAGCGGGCTGACTGAAGCTATTGTTCATGCAAATCGGGTCGTCTATGAATCCTCAACAACTGTGCCGGAAAATGCAGGGATGGGAACGACTCTGACAGTTTTGTTAGTGCGCAGCATGACGGCCGTAATTGCTCATGTTGGAGATAGTCGTGCGTATTTATGGCGAAATGAGGAGTTAACTTCCTTGACTACTGACCATTCGTTGGTAGGCGAACTTGTGCGGCTAGAACAGATTTCCCTCGAAGAAGCGGAAAAACACCCCCAACGGCATGTACTGATGCGCGCCTTGGGAGCAGACCCAGAGGTTAAACTGGATTGCAAGAGTATAAGGCTGCAAGCTGGAGATGTTTTTCTTTTATGCACTGACGGTTTTTCCAATGTGATCAGTGATCAGGAACTTACAGAAGAATTCCTCGAACCGAACTCTTGGGAAGGAAAGTTTGAGAAATTACGAAAGCTTATATTAGAACGGGGTGCGCCGGATAATTTCACAGCCTTGTGCTGTATTTTGGAGTAAGCCGATGATTCATCGTTTAATCACGCGTATGATCATTTTAGGAATATTGTGGCTAGGACTTAGCGTGCTCAAATGGGAGAGCTTGAGTAGCCAACTCCTTTGGCAAGCGCTAATTTTTACGGCTATAGTCCTTCTGGGGTGCCTGATGGAACAAATACTTCATTATCAAGGGGATCCCTATATTCTACCAGTTGTCCAGGCAATAATGGCTTTGGGGCTTGTGTTCGTAGTGCGAATTAATCCAAATGTTGCCTTGCACCAATTCTGGTGGGCGAACATCGGGCAGGCGCTCTTTTACGCAGTTTTATGGGCGATGCACGATTATCGGAAGTTAGGAAGGTTTAGATATCTTTGGGGGCTTTTAGCGGTTGTCTTGTTGTTAGTGACCCTTATGTTTGGCTCTGAAGAAGGCGGGGCAACAAGCTCGTTCAAGTTCTTGGGAATTGGAATTCAACCGGAGGAATTTGTCAAACTGGCCTTGCTTTTATTTATGGCCACGTATTTGGAAGAAAATGAAGAATTATTGCGAGTTGGGACTGTTCAGTGGGGACGATTCTCTTTGCCGGATTGGCGGACATTAGGTCCATTTATAATCATCGTCGCTTTTGTACTGGGGATTTTGGCCGCTCAGAAAAGCTTAGGAACGGCCTTGGTGTTTTATATGCTCTTTGTACTTATGCTTTATGTTGTGACCGAACGAGCCCTTTACTTAGGAATATCTCTTCCGATTTTCTTGCTGACTGGAACTATGGCCTATATGCTCTTTCGACATGTACGGGTCAGAGTGGAGGTGTGGATGAATCCTTGGCTAGATCCCACGGGTGGAGGGTATCAAATTGCCCAATCTCTGTTTGCCATTAGTGGAGGTAAAATTTTAGGAACTGGTTTAGGTAACGGTATAGGAGCATCGACAGTGCCAGTGGCCATTAGTGATTTTGTTTTTTCCGTGATTGCGGAGGAATTGGGATTTGCTGGAGCAATGGCAGTACTAGTACTCTTTCTGATTGTTGTCATGAGAGCCTTTGCGGTAAGTCTTAAGGCAAAAGATCGGTTCGGGCAAATCTTAGCTGCTGGGATAGGAATACTACTGGGGACAGAAACGTTAATTATTCTTGCGGGGGTCACGAAACTACTTCCCTTAACAGGTATACCACTTCCCTGGGTAAGTTATGGTGGAAGTTCACTGATTGTCCACTTTATTTTGTTAGGGGTGCTGCTGAATATCTCCAACGCCACCGCGGTGGCTACCCACAGCCTCAAGAATAAAGGAAGGGAGTACGCAACATAATGCGAGGGGTGCGTCGAGTAGCGCTTGGAATAGCCTTTAGTTTTTTTATCTTAAGTTTGGGTTTAGTCTATTGGCAGGTTGTTCAGGCGGATACGTTACTAAAAGATAAAGCCAATCGTCGCTTAATTCTTATGGAAAGCCGCGTTACGAGGGGAGGAATTTTTGATCGTAACGGCGAAATTATAGCTCAAACTCAGACTTCCAAAGGAAAGAAGGTTCGGGTGTATCCGAAGGGGGAAATCTTTGAGCCGTTGCTCGGTTATTCAACCGTAAAACTTGCCTCCTCTGGTCTTGAAGCAAACCTGGCTGACTGGTTATTGGGAATTAAGAAGGTATCCCCCACGCAAGCGGTTCAACAGCTCTTTGCCCTTCCCCGCCAAGGGGATGATGTGGTGCTCACCTTGGACTCGCGTTTACAGAGCATTGCTTATAATGCGCTCAATGGAAAAATGGGGGCCGTTGTAGCCCTTGATCCACGGACAGGAGAAGTGTTGGCCATGGTGAGCCAACCCAGCTTTAACCCCACAAACCTTGAAGCAAATTGGGCTGATATTATAAGCCGCGAAAAGGATAGGCCCCTTGAACAGCGATATTTTTCCCTTTTCCCTCCGGGATCGACCATGAAGGTGGTTACATCGGCCGCCATATTCCGGAGTGGGATTAATACCACCGATCTGTATGATTGCCAAGGATCGACAATGATTAACGGACAAATAATTTCAGAACAAAACGATAAATCGCATGGTTGGGTTAACTATAATATGGCTTTAGCTGATTCTTGCAACACGTACTTTGCAACATTTGGGGTACAGGCAGGGGATAAGAACTTCCTGGTAGCTGCCAAAGGATTTGGGTTTGGGCAGAAAATTCCTTTTGAATTTAATATTCCTATGAGCTCGATTAGCAAAGCAACTCCAATTCCTGCGAAGTTAGCGACTAATCTTTTGGCAGCCAGTACCTTCGGACAAGGAGAAGTTTTGGTCACACCCTTTCATATGGCGTTAATTACTGCAGGTATAGCAAACCATGGGGTTATAATGACCCCACATCTTGTGGAACGTATCCTAGACCCCACACAAAATGTTATATTTGAACAAAAACCGCAACCTTGGTTGACCGCGCTTTCTAAAGAGGAAGCGGTTAAGATCACGAGCGGGATGGTTACAGCGGTGAATGATGGGACTGCTGCTCCTGGTGCAATACCTAATGTTCAGGTTGCGGCTAAAACTGGTTCGGCGGAACCGGGGGGGAATGTCCCAACGCATGGTTGGTATATTGCCTTTGCGCCAGCTGATGCCCCGCGGATCGCGATAGCCGTTATTGTTGAACATGGCGGAACCGGAGGAGGCTCGGCTGCTCCGATTGCCCGACAAATTATTCAAGCAGCAATGAGCCAGAAAGAAGGTGTCAAATAGTGAGTAAAATCTTCGGGGGACGATATGAAGTCCTGGAGCGAATTGGTGCTGGTGGTATGGCGATTGTCTATAAGGCCAAGGATGTTCTACTGAACCGTGTAGTAACCATAAAAGTGCTACGGGAGCAGTTTGTCACAGATGAAGACTTTATTCGCCGTTTTAGAAGGGAAGCCCAATCGGTAGCAAGTTTGTCCCATCCCAATATCGTATCGGTTTATGATGTCGGTAAAGAAGGGGATACTGAGTATATTGTCATGGAATATGTGGAAGGTCGCAATCTCAAAGAAATAATCCGAGAGTATGCGCCACTGTCCACAGAACAGTCCATAAACCTCGCAAGACAAATTACCGAGGCTATACAAAATGCCCATGCACACCATATTATTCATCGTGATATTAAACCACACAACATATTGGTGACAGCGGATGGACATGCTAAGGTCACGGACTTTGGCATTGCGCGTGCGGTATCTTCGGCAACCGTGACCCACACAGGGGATATTATTGGTTCGGTGCATTACTTGTCTCCCGAACAAGCCAAAGGGATGCAAAGTAACGAGCAATCGGACATCTACTCCTTAGGGATTGTTCTCTATGAATTGATCACGGGTAGAGTTCCGTATGACGGAGAAACTCCGATCACCATTGCGCTAAAACACCTCCAGGAACAGCCAGTATTGCCGAGTAAAATCAATCTTCGGATCGAAAAGGAATTTGAAGCTGTTATTATGAGGGCGATCGCTAAGTCACCTGCCCAACGGTACTTATCGGCAAAAGATCTTTTGGCAGATCTTAACCACATTCAGGCCGGTCGGCCGATTACGAGAGTAGCAATCCCACTTGAGGATGATTCGGAAGCAACCCAGACTCACCAAGGAATGGGCAAGGTTCTAGCACCAATCGAGGCATTAGATTCTCCGATTGGAGGAAATAATCCCCCAACTAAGAACGAGAATAATAAACGTTTGCGATGGATAGTAGGGGGACTCGTACTTCTCTTCCTCTTGCTCGTGTTAGCAGGAGGGATGGCCTTAAAGAACTTTTTAGCAGTAGATGTGACAAAGGTTCCCGATGTTGTCGGGAAAACGGTGCCTGTGGCAGGGGACTATATGAAACAGGCTAAACTAAGTCTTGACCCGATTGTTACTTACGAATTCGATGATAAAGTCGAGAAAGACCACATCATGGATCAGGATCCAAAAGCGGAGACCTCCGTTAAAGTTGGTAGGATAATTAAAGTCGTGGTTAGCAAAGGTCTGGATATGGCGAAATTTCCAGATGTAACGACTGGACAGATGTCTAAGGAAAATGCTGTGAACCTTATCAATAATGCGGGATTTACTGGTAAGATAACCTTTGACCCCAAGCCCAGTCAGACTGTGGCTAAAGATTTTGTTATCGCCCAGAATCCTATGCCAAATGCTACTTGGGCGAAAAGTGGGCCAATAGTTTTGACAATCAGTGCCGGAGTGTTGCAGCAAACGATTTTTATGCCAAATGTGATTGGTAAGACATCCACAGAAGCGAAAAATATGCTTGTTCAGAACAATCTGGTTGTGCGGATAGAAAACCAGGATTCTACCACTTTTCCGCTAGATGTGGTTATGAGCACGACACCTAAACCGGGAGAACCCGTTCTACAAGGGGCTGAGGTTACGATGGTTGTTTGCGATGGACCTGGGCCAATCGCCATGACAGAGGTCAGAGATCAGAAGCCGGAAGACAAACAGAAGTCAGAGGTCAGAGTCCGGGGGTCGGAGTTTAACACTATATTTGGGGCCTTGACAGGCTTTGTAGCCTTTTAGCATTATTGTAGTACCACATCAGCGACATGGATTGTTACCGATTATAGCGGTCAGAAGACAGAAACCGAAGTATGTCTTGGAAGTGGAGTAGTATAAATGATCGAAGGAGTCTTACTCAAAGGTTACGGTGGATTTTATTATGTCTATGCGGAGGATCGAGTATGGGAATGTTCTCTGCGCGGTCGCTTTCGGGTTAAAGTCCAAGACTTTTTGCCAGGAGATCGGGTGAGAATTTTACCCGAAGAGGAGGATAAGGCGACGATTGAGGCTGTCGAGCCACGGCGAAACGCTTTAAGCCGCCCAACAATTGCCAACGTGGACCAAGCCCTTTTGGTTTTTGCCCTGACTTCTCCTAAGCCGGATCTTAATCTGCTGGATCGTTTGTTGGTCCAGGTGACAGACGCCGAAATCGAACCCGTTTTAGTTTTTACAAAAATAGATAAATTAAATAAAGCGTCTTTAACCAAAGACTCTGAGCAACCTTACGTCCCAGATGTTTACCGCAAAATAGGATACACTGTGTTTGAAGTTTCTAATGAAACAGGTCAAGGAATTAAAGAGGTTGGGGCTCGGTTAAAGGAGAAAATCAGTGTGCTAGCTGGGCCTTCTGGGGCCGGGAAATCAAGTCTTTTCAACGCCTTATCTCCCGGAAAGAAACTAAAGACAGGAAAATTAAGTCTCAAGTCTAAGCGCGGTCGCCATACCACACGCCATGTTGAACTGATGGTCTGTGCTGGTGGGCTTGTTGCGGATACTCCGGGATTTTCCGCTCTCTTTTTGCCGAATCTTAAACGAGCAGAGTTAGCAGAGTGTTTTCCGGAATTTGCCCAGCGTCGTCGCCAGTGTCGGTTTAACAGTTGCATCCACGATAAAGAGCCAAATTGTGCGATTAAAGAAGCTTTAGAAAGTGGAGAGATTTCTCCTACTCGATATGAACACTATTTAATATTCTTGCAAGAAGTAATTGAAGCAGAGAGGAGATATTAATATGATACAAATTGCCCCTTCCATTTTATCTGCCGATTTCTCCCGACTAGGAGAACAGGTGCGTTTAGTTGAGGATGCTGGAGCTGAAGTTTTACATATTGATGTTATGGACGGGCACTTCGTTCCGAATCTTACCTATGGACCGGTTTTGGTTAAATCATTAAGGTCTCATTCCAGTATGCGCTTTGATGTTCACCTGATGGTAGAGAAACCCGAGTTGTTTATTGCGGATTTTGCTGCGGCTGGGGCCGATCATATCACCTTTCATTTAGAAGCTACCTACCATGTGCACCGCGTGATTCAACAGATCAAGGAACAGGGAATGACGGCCGGAATTGCCCTCAATCCTGCTACACCTCTTGATGGGATAAAGTATATATTGCAAGACCTAGACATGGTGCTGTTGATGACGGTCAACCCTGGATTTGGGGGACAAAAATTTATCCCGAACGTTATCCCTAAAATACAGGTTCTCCATCGCCATCTTCAACAAACCGGGTCCACCTGTCAAATTGAAATAGACGGAGGCATTAACTTGGAAACTGCACCAGTAGTGGTTAACGCAGGGGCTCATATTTTAGTGGCAGGATCTGCTGTTTTCACACATCCTGATCCAAAACAAGCTGTGCAAGAACTTCGTCAAGCAGCACATTCTGTGAAGAGCGAGTAGTCAACTACCACTACTCTAAAGGGATAGTGGCTTGTAACTAACCAGTAGTCCAAACGATTAAATCTCCTACCTTTTGTCGATTCAAAAGAAGCGTGTTGTTACATTACAGGGTTGTTGACAGCACCCTAACTAATTAAGGAACTTGCTTAATTAGTTCTGCGTGAACGTACTCTATTCCGATGTTACGCAGATTCATTGCTCCTATACGATCATCATTGGAAGTATAAGTGCAATTCTTACAAGTGAAACTATGATTCTTTTTGTCTCGATTCGCATTCTCAGTGTGACCACATTGTGGACATTTTTGACTAGTATATTTAGGGTTTACAGTAATTGTCAGTGAACGGTTTAGTTTAGCTTTATACTCAATCATTTGACGTAATTGGTAAAACCCCCAAGATACAAAAATGTAACGATGCTTAAGTTGTACTTTTTCTGTGGCATTTCTAATTCCGGTCAAATCCTCCAATACCAGTAAAGAGTTTTGACCCGCAGAATTAACGAGTGCCTTCGATACTTGATGGTTTACATCAGTCATCCAACGGTTTTCTCGCTGCCCTATCAATCTCAATCTTCTTCTTGATGACGGTGTTTGTCTTTGTTGAAGTTCTTTTCGTGCTTTAGAGTAATTGGCTCGTTTATGCTTTATGTGACGACCATGATAAAACTCGGTGTTATTAGAAGAGTCATAACTCGTGGCTAGAAAATTGATTCCAAGATCAATGCCAACAACATTTTTAATATCTTGGATTAAAGAAACCTCTATCTCCTTAGTTGATGGTATATGCAAGAAAAACCTATCATGCTTGAACACCAACTTGGCTGTCCCAAACTTCCAAGACCCATCAAAGTATTGATCCATTCCCTCTTGTCTAAATGGGACTTTAATACGACCCTTTAAAGTATTGACAGAGAATAAGCCTTTGACTAAAGAATAGTCTCGATTCCAAACTAAGTCATACTCTGGTTTCTTAAAAACAACTTTATTAAATTCGTGTTTGTTTGATTTGGCAGATTTGTATTTGGCTACAACAGTCTTCATTACGCTTTGTGCCATCTGTGATTTTAAGGCATGATCATGTCTTAAAATCTCGTAAGTTAATTTGTGTAATTTGGGTTGAGAAAGCTCTTTTGTTAAAAAAACTATGTCCGATACGACATTTAGACTTTTCTTTATAGAAGATAAGGTATTTTGTAATTGCAATATCTGTTCTGTGTTCGGTAGTATTTGGATCTTTGCAGTAATTGTAATTTGCATTTTATCACCTCCTTTCGTTTCCATATATATTATACAATATTTTCACTAATATTGAATGAGAATTAAACTAGTGAGAAATATTTAATGCAAAGGAGGTTGGCGATTCCTCCATGCCTTTAGGTATAGCGGTTTCTCGCCAAACGCATTATGAAAATTGCAGTATTGGCAAACGGTGCTTGGGATTTAGGATGGGGAAGGCAAGTCCTCAAAGAGGTTGATTTTTTGATATGTGTAGATGGGGGGGCGAACCATGCCGCCCTTTCTGGATGTTTACCTGATCTTCTCATCGGAGATTTAGATTCAGTTACTCTTCAGGTCCTAAAGCAATGTGAAAATGGGGGATGCGTCATTGAACGATATCCCTGCGAAAAGGATGAGACGGATCTCGAATTGGCACTAATTCGTGCTGAGGAGCGGGCCCGTCTTGTTAGTGAACGGGAGATTTGGCTCTATGGGGCGACTGGGAAACGAATCGATCATTTTATTGGTAATATAGCCCTGATGCTTGCCTATGCCAAGAAAGGATACCGGATTCGTTTAGTCGATCCCGAACAGGAGGGTTGGATCTTTCAAGGGCGCGAATGTATTAGAGCTTCCCAAGGACAGGAACTTTCTTTGATTGCTTTGTCAGAGCAGGCGGTGGTCACAACAGAAGGACTGTATTACCCTCTCACGCAGGAGGTTTTATGGCAGGATTCCCCGCGAGGGATAAGCAATATATTTAGTGCTGAGGAGGCCGTAATTCAAGTGCACTCAGGATGGGTGCTCGTTGTTTTACCCAAATTGGCTTTGTAAGGGAGGGTGTTAAGTTGCTACACTCACCCACAGCGCCGTCGCTATTGCGCTTGATTACGAGGCGAGCACGGCAAACCTCTGGGCTTTCTGCAAGTTAACCAACGCCGTGCTGACGCCTCGTAATGTAAGCGCAATTGACGCGACTCTGCTGGATGGGTTCGCTTCGCAACTTAACACCCTCCTAGAGCTGGGGACCATTTGGGCAGAAAGAACTTCGCTGTGGGCTGGGAACGGGGGAGGGTGTAATGTTGCTCCGCTCACCCAAAGCGCCGTCGCGATCACGCTTGATTACGAAGCGAGCTTAGGCAAAACCTCTGGGCTTTCTGCATGTGAACCTTGCCACGCTACCGCTACGTAATGTAAGCGCGATTTACGCGACTCTGCTTGATGGTTCGCTCCGCAAAATCACACCCTCCTTGCGGCTGGGGACCATTTGGGCAGAAAGAACTTCGCTGTAGGCAGGGAACGGGGGGAGGGCGTGATGTTGCTCCGCTCACCCAAAGCGCCGTCGCTATCACGCTTGATTACGAAGCGAGCTTAGGCAAAACCTCTGGGCTTTCTGCATGTGAACCTTGCCACGCTACCGCTACGTAATGTAAGCGCGATTTACGCGACTCTGCTTGATGGTTCGCTCCGCAAAATCACACCCTCCTTGCGGCTGGGGACCATTTGGGCAGAAAGAACTTCGCTGTAGGCAGGGAACGGGGGGAGGGCGTTAAGTTGCTACACTCACCCACAGCGCCGTCGCTATTGCGCTTGATTACGTGCCAAAGACTAAACTCGCTATTTGAAAAACGGCAAAGAAAGTAGTTGATAATATGCATTATTCAGCACCGGTTTACCGTCCACCAGGTGAGGCGAATTCTATATTATTGGAAGTAACTGTTGGATGCACACATAACAAATGTGAATTTTGTTATGTGTATAAGGATATTAGCTTTAGCGTGTCACCGATGGAACAAATCGAAAAAGATTTGAAGGTAGCCTCCTTGCGTTTCCCAGAAAACAAAAGAATCTATCTGGTAGGTGGCAATCCTTTTGTGTTACCTTTTGAAAAGCTAAAGAATATTGCGGTCATGATCAATAAGTATCTTCCAAAATGCGAAGTCATTACCACGTTTGCAAGAATAAGCGATATTAAGAATAAGACGGTGGTGCAATTAAAAGAACTTAAGAAACTGGGTATTAGTTTTATTTATGTAGGTACGGAATCTGGAAATGATGAAGCACTTCGTTTCATGAAAAAGGGAATTACAGCAGCAGACTCCGTTGAGCAATTAAAAAAGTTGGAAGAAGCAGGCATCCGTTATTTTGCGATGTACCTGGCAGGGCTCGGAGGACATAGAAATGGCGAAAAAAGTGCTATAGAAACTGCAAAGATGTTTAACCAGCTTAGTCCGCGGGGAATTGGAATTATGAGTCTGACTATCTATGATAATGCACCTTTGAAAAAAATGGTAGAAAACGGCGAATTTGTTCAAGCGACGGAATTGGAATTAATAAAAGAAATTGCAGTGTTTATTAAGAATCTCAATATTTCAACAACAGTCACTACACAACACATTGTCAGCCTGATCCCGTTCAAAGTAAAGTTCCCCGAAGATAAAGAGCAGATTATGGGCAGGCTAATGGATTTTCTTGAGAATACAAGCGAAGAGCAAATTTCTCAAAATTTTGACAGAAAAAATATTAGAAGCATATAACAAACGTTCTGCTGTCGATCCCAAGAGCGGGCATTCACCCAAAAGCGGACGAACCATTAAATGGAACGATGATTTTGGCTGAACTTAATATAATCACTGAATAGTAAACAATGTGTGGGATACTATTATGTTAAAATAATGGGACACATAAGATTTTGATAAAGGAAGACGATAAATGCAACACGATGAACTGTTAATTGGAACGATGCTTGAGGGTAAGGCTCGGTGGGTTGCGGTCAGGACGACGGATACGGTGGAAGAAGCTCGTAGGCGCCATGGGATGTCCCCGGTTGCTACGGCGGCGTTGGGTAGGTTGATGACGGGGACGCTTATTTTGGCTAGTTCACTTAAAGGGGATGAGAGTATCACTTTGCGGTTATTGGGAGACGGCCCGTTACAAGGGGTTGTTGCCGTGGGAAATGCGCAAGGAGAAGTACGGGGGTATGTTCAAGAGCCGTTGGTGGATCTGCCGTTAAAGGACTCTGGAAAACTTGATGTGGGATCGGCGGTCGGACTTGGCGAGTTGGCTGTTAGCAGAAGTTTGCAAAATGGTGAAGTTTATACTGGTATGGTTCCTATGGTTAGCGGTGAGATTGCTGAAGACCTTGTGCATTATTTGTTGACGTCTGAACAGATTCCATCTGCGATGCTCCTGGGGGTGTTGGTGGAAAAAGATTATCATGTGGCTGGAGCAGCGGGGCTTTTAATTCAACCACTGCCTGGAGCGACTGAAGGGGACATTCAAGCTATTGAAAGTCTGCTCGGGCAGTTAGGCGTGGGAATAAGTGAACTGGTGGCTCAGAGCCAATCTATAGAAGAAATGCTGGATCAGTTGATGGGACAACTTCCTTATCATGTCTTGGAACGACGCATGGTAGAATTTTCTTGCAATTGTTCAAAAGAACGTCTTAGTGATACATTGATATCGATAGGTAAAAAGGAAATAGCAAACTTGATCACGGATGGAAAAGCCGAGATGGTTTGTCATTTCTGCAACGAACATTATCAATTTACTCTGGATGAACTAGAAGAGCTTTGGGGAAGGTGTGGGATGGAGTGAACTTGGGGATGGTGTGAATTTGCACGCCGCACCAAAGCGCCATCGCTATCACGCTTGATTACGAAGCGAGCTTGGCAAAACCTCAGGGTAATACCTGAGGTGGTCGCTCATTGCCAAATCCACACTGCAGGTTAACACCATCCGGGCTGAGAACGACGAGGAAACGAGCTGGTTACGATGAGGAACGATAGGGAATGGTTGGCTGAGAACGGCGTGAGCGGGCAAGGACTTGGAACGGTTTGGGCTGGGGATGTCGGGAAATGAAAAAAAGCCCGATAATATCGGACTTTTGATTCATTAACTAGCGCGTTGAACTTTTCCAGAACGTAAGCACCTGGTGCAAACTTTGAGTCGGGTGGGAGTACCGTTCACTATCGCACGAACGCTTTGCAAATTTGGTTTCCAAGTTCGCTTTGTCCGTATATGAGAGTGGCTGACTTGAAATCCAGTGACAACTCCTTTGGCGCATACTGCACAAACCTTAGCCATGCTCTAAAACCTCCTTTGCAACCGAAATGACACTTACATATTCTATCAAAAGTCTAGAGGATTGGCAAGGGGCTACCTGGGGAATTATTTATTACTTAGGAAAGACTCTTGCAAAACTCAAATGGATAATGTAAAGTGTAAAAAAATGTATTTTATTTTGAAGCAGTATCTGGTCCCATAAGGTTAGGAATATTGGTGGTTCGCTTACAATGAATTGACCATTACATCCAATGGCAGTCTAAGTTGGGTGATTATTAGAAGGATTTGTAGAAATTTTATCGTTAGGTGAACACAATATATTTGGTGTAATACTTTGCATATTTTTTAATAAGGTGTGTGAAAAAATACAAAAAGGTGAGAAAAGCGGTTTTGACAACCATATTGGGGGGAATTCCATGGATTATATCGAAATCCTTGCGGAGTTAGAAAACGGACTTACCGGAAACTATGAGCGGGATACAGGATATCTTGAAGCGAAAGCGCTGGAATACCGAGAGCACGAATATTCCAGGGAGATACTCCGGGGTATTGGCAGAATGCTATACAAGCTCTTGCCTGAGGAAGCACAAGAAGAAATGGGTGATGTACTGGCAGTTGACAACATTGGTTTGGAAGATTTGTATCAACAGGCTCTGCGTCTCGCCAGGGAGGGGAGTTTCCTACAAGCGGAAGAAATCATGGCCGGCCTGCTGAATAAAATCAACGGGACCTTTGAATCCGACGAGGCTAGTGTTTATATGAGCTTTGACGACGCCTTTCAGGGCAGCCTGTACGCTGATATTTATGAGGAAAAGCGAGAAATTCGTGCCATACCACGAAATCATGCAACATATCAATTCTTTCACGGCCAGCTTCTTATAGAACTCGGCAGTCCTGATGCCGCTATCAAGCCCTTGATGAAAGCTGTGGAATTAAATCCCGTCAATTGTCTGTATTTGTTGGAGCTGGGGGATGCCTTCAGAAGGACAGACGATCTGGATTACTTTCGTGCAGTGGCCCTGCGGGCGCTGGACTGCGCTCTAGATAATTCTCTGCTTGCCCGGTGCTATCGGGATCTTGGTTATTATTACTCAGAAAACAGGGAATTTGACTCAGCTCCTGCTCTATACTGGTTGAGTATTTGTTTTAAGGACAGCGAAATGGCCCGGACGGAGCTAAGTTATATCGGGGAGCAGACAGGGACGGAACCCGCAGAGCCATCCGACGAAGCTATTGAACAAATCTGTAGCAAATTGGGAATTCGAATCGGCCCCAATCCCCAAGTCATAGACACATCAATCACCTTGGGAAAGCTGGCACTGCAAATGGGCAAAACGGATCTGGGACGATACTGTTATCAGGTGGCTTACGGACTCACGGGCGACGAGAGCATTTTGGAAATTCTCCATTCTCTGTCTGAATGAGCTTCATCCATTCGTTTCGGAGAACTGAAAGCCTCGGCTTTTCCAGAAAGGATCTCCCCGGCGTGGAAATCATGCTTTATTCACTTAAGCAGTATCAGGTACCGTAAGGTTAGAAATACTGGTGGTTCACACACAATGAATTGACCATTAAATCCAATGTCAGGCCTAATGGGGGATGTTGGTGATTATAGTAAGAAGGAAATTTTATCGTTAGGCGAACACAATATATTTCGTTTAATACTTTGTATATTTCTTAATAAGGTATTAAGTGTGAAGAAAAGGATCTTGAAACCAAAATGTTTTTCCATTCGCTTTAGAGATATATTTTTGAAATAGAAAAATTATAGAGGAGGATTGATATGTCGCGATCAGTTTATGCACAAAAAAAGCGGGAATCAAAACCGGCGAATGCCAAAACCTATTCGGAATGGACCGCACTTCGTCCAGGCGTAAGCAACAGTGCTATGCTGTCGATGATCGGCGGCGGAAACCTGGGCCCCATGTCCCATGCTTTAAGAGAAAGGTTTGAGCCGGCTTTCAAGGCAGACTTTTCCAATGTCCGCATAAGTCGTGGCAGAATACCCACGGAGTTTGGTGCCGAAGCTTTTGCTCAGGGAACCGATATCCATCTGGATAGCGAGGCAGGCGACAGTGTGCTTGGGCATGAGCTGGCCCATGTGGTACAGCAAGCAAGCGGGCGGGTCGCTCCTGGGGGCTTCTCAATGGTGGAGAACGCGTCTTTGGAGTATGAGGCGGACGTATTAGGCGAGCGAGCTGCTGCCGGCGGTCAGGCACGAACCGGGGATTTTATGAGCATTACTCCCATGAATTCCCCCTCCGCACCAATTCAGGCCAAGAAGAAAAAGCATAAGCAGCAGGCCAAGAGGCAAAAGCAAAAGCAAAAGCAAAAGCAAAAGAAGCTGACTAAGCAGCAGAGAATAAGAGAGGACCTCAGAGTAAAGCGCCCGTGGCAGATAACCCAGAAAGAGTTGGAAGCAAACAGGTTTAATCCCAATCAGGACGATGATTTGCAGAAGCAGCTCGATAACCTTGAGAAAGCTGTCGACCCCACGAGTGCTGTAAAATTATTCCATAAGTATTCTGGAAACCAACATGGACAACTTTTGAAAGAAAATGGCGGAAATTGGGATATGGGCGGGGATGAGACAGACCTTGACCTTATTAAAACTCGTTTAAAGAATATGAGCCGTATGGTTCGGGATTACCCGGAGCTCAAGGGAAAGATCGGCAATATCAAAGAAGATACAGAAGACAACACATCCATGTCTGCAACTAGCACCCTTGGCGGAAACGGCAAATCGGATATTTCTTGGAATGTTCAGAGTCAGAAGAAGGGCATTTTACCCTCAATTAAAAGAAAATTTGCCTGGTGGGGTGACAAACTTACTGGTTTTTCTGCCGCCAAACCTGAATATGACGGCAACCATGAGCTTGGTCATACGCTCAACAGCCTGTTGATTGATAAGCAAAACATAGGTCTCAACGCAAAGAAGGATGATTGGCGTGATAATACTACGGCAGAGAAGATCACAAAGAAGGCAGTGAAAAAAGTTGGTAATGCCAATAGCAAGACCTCAGGTTATGGCGGTCAGGATTCCGGAGAACTTTTTGCAGAGGCTTTTGCCGACGTATATGAAAATGGAGAAAATGCCAGACCGTTGCATAAAGAGATTGTGAAGCAATATGAGAAAATGCGTGGACAGCCCTAAATATCAGAAAAAAGTGATTTCGATTATTCGAATACGGGGGTTATAAAATGAAAATTCGATGGCAGCTTTGGATGATATATCTGGACGGTTGGGACAGGCTCAAGCCCGGCGCGCCCAAATGGGCTGAGCGGCGTTGGGAGTTGTACAAGGCTGCCAAGGCCCGTTATAAAGAGAAGGGTCTTGAAGAGTGTGAGGTATCTACGAAGGAGCCGGAGAAAGAAGACTAGGCGGAACGGCAGGCGAAATAATTGCAACCGCTAAAACCACCATTGAGTTCCTACTGTAAGATATTTAATTTCTATTCGCGGGGTCTAAATCCACCGCCTTTAGGCGGTATAAGCTTTAAGCCTTAAAAAACTGAGAAGATAGGGCATACTAAACTCCAAAAAGGAGAAGAAGTATGTCAGTAGATTACAATAAATCGAGTCATGCAGTTTATGATATCAAGTACCACATCATTTGGGTTACAAAGTATCGGTATAAAATACTTGGCGGAGAAATATCAAAACGGTTACGA
>Ga0209347_1002069_pt1 | contig 28176 bp, 26 predicted proteins | sample AutmiccommuBRH23_FD_187382 | JGI IMG/M metagenome (GOLD analysis project Ga0209347, IMG submission 187382) | Deep subsurface microbial communities from Mt. Terri, Switzerland - Autotrophic microbial communities BRH/23 (SPAdes) (version 2) | ecosystem: Environmental > Aquatic > Deep subsurface >...
CAAGGACAGTAAAAATAAGTGTTACGTCAGGGATTACAGTGATTGCTGGGACTGTGCAGCTTGCCTGAAAGAATGTCCGAGACAGGCTATTTCAATGTACTTGCCGGTACAGGTAGGTGGGCGGGGTTCAACACTGAAGGCCAGAACGGACAAAGGTGTTGTGTACTGGCTGCTGACCAAACCAGACGGCAGTATTGAAGAGTTTAAGATTCAAGTGAGAAACGAAAAACAATAGTAAGCGGACGTATTTAACTAATAGTCGCCAGCACTAGCTGCTAGCCGCTAAATAAGGGGAGATAATCATGTCCATCAAGCCACACGGCGGGATGCTTGTAAACAGGATTCTGGACGGGGAGGATAGACAGCAGGCCATAGAGAGGGCTGCGGAGCTGCCCAGGCTGGAATTGGATAGGTGGGAAGTATCAGATCTGGAGCTGATAGCTAACGGAGCCTTCAGCCCGCTAACCGGGTTTTTCAAAAGAGATGATTATAACAGTGTGATTGATAACATGAGGTTGTCTAACGGGATTGTGTGGAGCATTCCTATCGTCCTGGGGGTCTCCCCCGAGGAGTCGAAACACCTGGAAATCGGGGATGAGGCAGCACTTTTTACCGAAGACGGAGTCCTATTGGGATTAATTAAAATAATGGACTTATTCAGGGTTGATAAGAAACTAGAGGCCCAGAAGGTGTACAGGACCATGGATGAAGCCCATCCGGGTGTAAAAAGGATTTTTGAGCGCGATGACCTTTTGTTGGGCGGAGAGATAAGCCTAGTTAACAGGACCGAACCGGAACTGTTTTCTGAGATGTATCTTGACCCCGCGGAGACAAGGGACATCTTTGCCGCAAAGGGCTGGAAACGGGTTGTGGCATTCCAGACCCGGAATCCGGTGCACCGAGCCCATGAGTACCTGCAAAAGTGCGCTCTGGAGATATGTGACGGGCTATTCCTCAACCCGCTGATGGGAGAGACCAAGGGTGATGACATACCTGCACCGATCAGGGTGGAGTGTTATAATGTCCTGCTTGATAAATATTATCCTGCTGATCGGGTATTCATGTCGGCATTTCCGGCAGCCATGCGGTATGCCGGCCCAAGGGAAGCCGTATTTCACGCCATTGTCAGAAAAAATTACGGGGCCACCCATTTTATCGTCGGCCGGGACCATGCCGGGGTAGGAAAATACTATGGGACCTACGATGCCCAGCTCATTTTTGATAACTTCAGACCTGAAGAAATCGGAATTACCCCGCTGTTTTTTGAGCACACCTTTTTCTGCCGTGCCTGCGATGGGATGGCCAGTTCCAAGACCTGTTCCCACGACAAGGAAAATCATGTTTTTCTTAGCGGGACCAAAGTCAGGGAAATGCTGGCCGCAGGGCAGATTCCCCCGGAAGAATTTACCCGCCGGGAGGTCGCCAAAGTCCTAATCAGTTTTTATCAGAAAAAATAACAGCCTTGATCAAGTTAAATAAAAAGGAATGACCGGCTTTAACGCCGGCCTTTTTTTTGCTGTTGTTGGTTTGTCTGAGGTTTTCTGACTAATGAAATTAGTGCCAATAATAGTGGCAGCCCGTAAGCCACTGGAAGGGATATCTCTTTCCAGCCGTGTTCGATAAAATTCAGAAATACTACCCTGTTCCGGGCTGTCAGGTAGGTCAGGGATATTAGTAAAATCCCTAAAGCAATAGGGGCCGCATTACTAAGTTTCTTTATCCCTGACATCCCCAGGGTCTGCTGGGCCGCCAGGGCAGCGCAATAGGCCAATATTCCGGCCTGGACCAGCATGCTCCAGTACCAGAGGGCCAGCATAAAAGATTCAAATCTGTGCAGATACGTGGTAATTTGGATAGACCTGACCAGGTCCATACAGGCTACGCGCATTTGGGCTGTAACATGAGGTCCCATGACCATCAGTTCAACAACTAGGTAGCAGACAAAGATTATCCCTCCTATAAAAAGGCCCAAGGCAGCTGACCTTCCGACCTTCTTTTGATTTGCGGCGAGAGGCAGGAGCATGGAGAGGGCCATTACGTTGTAACCGATGAAAGAATCTGCAGTCAGGCTGGCCTTTACGACAGCCGGGAATCCGTTGTCAAATAAGGGTAAAACTCTGTATAAATTTATTTCCTGCAGCGATGCCACGAAGACGAAAACACTGAAAACACTAGCCATGATAAATGCAATTACTCCTATCCGGGCAATCACCTCAGGGCCGTGCCAGACAAGGTAACAAACCACAATGACATAAACGACCGTTATGACAATGAAAGGCGTCTCGGTCAGTAAGAAATCATTGATATGGTGAACATATATTGCTATCGACTGTAAGGCCCCTAGTAAAAAATGTGCTACCAGTACTAAACCCAGGACCTTGGCTGGGATTTTACCCACCAGACCGTGGCTGTATTCTACGATGGTTTGACCGGGGAATTTTTTGCCAGTGTACACCAAAACAAAAATTAAAACAAATGTAGTCAAAATAGCCAATATCCCGCCCAGCCACATATCCCGGCTGACCTCCCTGGCCATGATTCCGCCACCGTACCCTATGATGGTGGGCCAGATGGTACTGGCTAACAATGTCCACAATTGAGTATTGCCGATATAAAAATTTTCTTTCGTCTGACTCATCAGATCACTTCACCTAAAGTTTTATTTTTATTGGCCCGGGGCCACTTTTTTCGACTTTAAAGGGATTGCAAACAGGGCTTCCCGGGGAATATTGGACCTAACTTCAACCATAACCTCCATCTCCTTAAACAGCTCAGGCCACTTATTAACTAGCTGATGCCACTCCTTGTCCCGCTGTAAGTGGAAAGGACGGTTAAACCCGGGGAAATCCAGCTTAAATTTTTGCTGAGCCGCCGTTATCGCGGCATTTATCTCATCTTTAATTACAGCGGACAGGCTCATTTCTAATTTGTGCAGGTTATCCATATGGGTAAAGTCTGTCTTGCAGGCCTGCTCACTGAGATTGCCGACAGCGTGGGTCATGACTGTCAGTTGTGGGCGGCCGTTCCTGACTTGGGGTTTGTATTTAACTTCACCATGGACAACCTCGACAGACAGAGGCTGCCCATCCAGGGGGCACGGAACCACGATAATGCTGCTGCGAAATTCTCCTTTAAGCCACAGAAGTCCCCGGGTTTCTTTTTCGTCCAGCCAACCGGCCATTTTGTTCTGATTGAAGACTGCCGCACCGGACAGCCTGAGAGAACCGCTGTCATCGAAGGATAGCCTAGAAGCAACCGGATGAGTAGCCGTGCTTAAGTAGTCTTCCAGAAAATCCTTCAGCATGACCCCATAACCTTTGCCTGTCCAAACGCGCTGGGAAATGACGTTTTCAATAGAGGTGGCCGGGTCTTTTTCCACTTCAGGGGGCGCTGCCAACAGCTTTTCGGCTTCCCCCGGGGAAACGGCTATCCAGGTCCTCAACCGTAGTTCCGGGTTTCGGCTGAAGAAGTCCAGGATTTCAGTTATATCACTTCTGGCCAGCTTTTCACCGATGACAATAACCTTGTTATGGGCCCAAAAGATGCGGCGGGATGAGAATGTAGCCATATTCCTGATGGCCTCGAAAAAAGTCTTTCCTTCTGCTGTTGCAATGTAGAAAGACTTTTCCTGCGCACTGCCGCCGGTTGGACTCTTGGAGGCGGCACTAGGATTGGCAATCAACACAGTTACCTTAACCCCGCCATCCTGACCCCTGTCCAGGCCAATTCCCAGGACGAAGGCCAGTTCATCTATTTCCCTGGCGTTCCAGCACCCTGCCTGAAAAGGCAAAGAGATTAATATCAGAAAACATAGGACAGCCTTCCACCGCATTAATTGCACCCTACTTTCCTTGTTTTTTTTCACCTTGATCAGGGCCTGGTTTTGACCCGGCCGCTACCCGCTTTTTCTGCTGTCCGGCTATTTTTTCTGGGCGCCGGCGCATTGACCACCAGGGTGTGCGCACTGCTATGTCCTTGTAATCATTAGGTAGTGCGGAAGTAACGGGAGTAAGGTAATTAACCCCAAAAGACTGTAAAGCACACATGTGAATGAAGATAAAACTAAGCCCGGCCAGAATGCCAAAAAGGCCTAGGAAACCGGCCAGGAGTACCAATATGATTCTTAGCAGCTGCCCGGCTACAACGGTACCGTAAGCCGGTATGGCAAAGGAACCGATGCCGGTGAGGGCCACAACAATAACCATGGCCTGGGAGGCAATCCCTGCTTCAACCGCAGCCTGGCCGATGACCAGCGCTCCAACTATGCTTACTGCCTGTCCGGCGGGCTTGGGCAGCCTGATACCGGCTTCCCGCAGAATTTCGAAGGTGGCCCCCATCAGTAAGGCCTCTCCGATGGCCGGGAAGGGGACCCCTTCCCGCGAAGCGGCAATGGATAGTGCCAAAGGGGTGGGGATCATCTCCTGGTGAAAGCTCGTCAGGGCTATGTAAACAGCCGGGAGGGTGATGGACAGGAAATAAGCCAGTAATCTTATCATCCGGGCCAGTGAACCTACCCAGTAACGTTCATAATAGTCTTCGGAGGACTGAATAAACTGCCAGAACACTGTAGGTACCATTAGCACGAATGGAGTTGTATCAACCAGGATGGCTACTCGTCCTTCCAGTACCGCCGCTGCCACCTTATCCGGGCGTTCGGTGTGCTCGATCTGGGGAAAAGGTGAACCAGGGCTGTCCTCTATTAATTCTTCTATGTAGCCGCTTTCCAGCACCGCGTCGATATCAATACGTTTAAGCCTTTTTTTAACCTCGTTAATAACCTCAGCCTTGGCGATTCCCTCTATGTAAACGATTACCACATCGGTCCGGGTTCGTCTGCCTATCTTACACCCCTCAAGACGTAAATCAGGGCTCTTGATCCTGCGGCGGATGAGCCCTGTATTGGTACGCAGGGTTTCGGTGAACCCGTCCCGGGGGCCGCGGATTATAGATTCAGTGGCAGGTTCGGAGATTGAGCGGTCTTCCCAGCCCCTGCTTGCAATAACAAGGGCCCGATCTACGCCGTCCAGCAGAAAAACTGTTTCTCCGCCGAGTAACTCATTGAGCACTTCGCCCATAGTTTGATTTTGTTTGACCATGACATTGGGGATGCCGTATTTTTCGATTTGTTCAAATAGTTGTTTATGGCTCAGGGGTTTCTCAAATTTGACATCCAGCATCAGGGTTTTAAGGACCTGCTCATTAACCAGCTCACGTTCTGCCAGTCCTTCCACCATCATAACAGCCGCATTATATTCGGTATCTGCGGCCAGGGTAAATTCCCTGACAGATAAGTCCTCGGGATTGCCCATGACCTTCCTGACCACATTTAGATTAAGTTCCAGACTGGTGGATAACGGTTGCCCCTGCCAGTCATGGCCTTGTTTTGTCAGTTTCTCCAAGATGGCAGTTTCATGCGGCCTGACCCAACCGGTGTTCTTTCGCCAAATCCTCATATGCCGGACCTTCTTTATGTATAAGACGTAATCTTAGTATTTTCAAATAAAGTATATATATGCTAAAAAGGACGTCGGATGAAAACTCCGGCTAAATCATCGTTCATCCCTGCAATTTCAATTTTATCGACGATGCCGGTCCTATTGGCGTAGAATTGAATCCCCGCTCCGTTGGTCATTACCCCTGGCCAATGCAGAGCGAAGGTATCTCCGCCCCAATGCTTTAGTTTTAGCCGTATTTTTTTAGGCCCAAGTGTGATCGTCAGGGATCTGCCGGTTTTGGAAACGGTAACCGCGCCATATAGATCGCTGTAAAAAGTTCCGGCATAAAAAGCTAAAGGCCGCGGCGGGGTGTAAGGGACTTCAGGTTCCTGTAGACAACTGATTTCGTTGTTGCATTTCTCCAGTAGTTCATTGCTCCAGTCTCGCAGCGGATTATTGAACCAGAGGTCAAAGAAGACCCTGCAGAGGGCTTCCGGAAGCAGGGTCTCACAGAGGTTGCAGTGTACAACTATACCAATACCGGCCTCAGGGACCAAAGCGACCATGCTTTTCATGCCTGAAGTCCCACCGTTATGCCAGAAAATAGGGCAGGGGTGATATTCTGACTTAACCCAGCCCAAACAGTAATATCTGGTTTCACCCCAGACGTCCTGCCCGGCATTGATTTTGGCGGCATGCATAATTCTGGCGGAATCCCTGCTAATTAAGCGCCTATCCTTAAAAACCCCTTCACCGAGATGAAGTTTCAGCCACCCGGTCATGTCAAGGACGTTGGAGTTTATACCTCCAGCCGGGGCTATGGTATAAACCCAATCATAATTTGGCCAGTCCATAGGGATAGGTATCACCTGACTGCCTGGTCCAGGCCCGTTATAATAATGTCCGTGGGCTGCAGCTCCTGATTTTAGCCATCCCAGGAAGGTAGTTGTGGTGTGTTTCATTTCAAGAGGGGACAGAATAAGGTCCTGTAGGCTCCTCTCCCAGCATTTGCCTGAGTACTTTTCAACCAGGGCTGCGGCAACGAGAAATAAGTTGTTCTGGTAAGCGTACTCTCCGCGAAAAGCGGCGGCCGGTTTTATGTATCGGAGGGATTTGATTATGTAATCCCGGTTAAAACCGAGATGCGGAAGTAAGCGCCCCGCATGGGCCGGCAGCCCGCTGCGCTGGGACATCAGGTCTTCAACAGTAAATTCACGGGTGGCTGCAGGGTCATGTAAACAAAAATCGGGCAGGTGGGCTTTGACTTTATCCTTCCAGTTGACTTTACCATCGTCCACCAGCATTGAAACCAGCGCTGCCGTGAAGGACTTGGAAACAGAACCAATCTGAAAAACCGTTTTTTCGTCCACGGGGTCGGGGCTACCTGCTTTTTTGGATCCAAATCCCCTGGCATAAATAGTCCTGTCACCTTCAACTATCGCCACGGCCACGCCGGGGACCTGCCATTCCGCCATAGCTCCACGGGCGTAACCTTCAAATCTGGCCAGCACTTGTTTTTTCTTAAGAATCATTTTATGAGTCCCCTTAAGTTTTTTAGACTACATATTATGAAAGCACGGGTAAAGTGTTGACTTGCACATTACGATATACTATAATAGTGAAAACGATAGTCATTATCATTTGCAAGGGGTGTTACATCATGGTAAGATCAATTATGAAAGGGCCCTGGCTAATTGGTTATGAAGTCCGCAGGAACAAGATTATCAGGCTTATACACTCATCGAAGTCGTTTCAGCCAAGGGGTTGGACATACGGTGAAGATAAGGTAAATAAAATAAGTTAAAATATTTTATACATTTGGGCATAACTCGCAGGAATATCGTTTAATCATTATTAAGCACCAAACCGGCTTTGTATCTCGACCAGTTAAATGACTGCCAGTGCGTGTGTTTTGACAGATCCGGTTTTTTTAATAACATATAATCTCTGACAAGTTCATCTATTTTAGTGTTAGGGTCACCCAACAACTTAGCCGCTTCCGGCACAGCGTCATAGGACAGGTTGTGGAAGTAATAAACGTCAAGCTTGCCTGTCTGATGATATCTCTCTATGTTATTCTTGGCTATAATCAGATCTACATTTGCGTAGTTAAGGACGGTATAAAATACAAGTGTGATGATGATATAGGTCTTGATGAGGGGAGGTTTTCCCAGCCAGATATTGGCCAGGGCGACAATAAATAATACCAGCACCAGGCCCATGAAGTAATGGACAAAAACTCGCAGGTAGGTCAGGCCGTAAGCCTGTTCATAAAGGGACATCTTGAAATGGGCCGAAAAGAGCATGTTCAGCGAGAAGAGCACCAATATGGTTAAGAGGGATCGAACTGCTATGTAAAGAGTGCGGTTTTCTTTATTTACGTATGCCATACTGCCCAACAAAACAGTTAGATTTAGAATTGTTACTGCCAATAGCTCCCAGAATCCCCTGCGGGCATATTCAGCATAGGTGAAGGCTGCCGGGAGCAAGTGGCTTTCGCCTCCGTAAAGATAAGAAAACTGGACCAGGGAGAATAAGAGGTAGACACAGTTGATGACAGATAACACAGTAAGTAAGGTGACAGGGTCCCATACAAAGCGCTGGAGGATTGTTCCGGTGTCGCTTTGCGGATAACTAACCTTAAAGCTGCCAAGGTAGCCACAAGTATAAATAAAAACAAAGAAGATTATCACGCCCTGGTTGAGGGTTGATTTAAAGTCGAATAACCGGCCTATTTTGGTCAGGTTGGATAAGTAGTGGTGGAACACCATATCTGCTGATGAGAGGAGAGGCACTACTATAAGCAGGATGGGTAGGGATAGGATTAGTCCGAGGGCAATCTTTTTTCCGTTTGTATGCGCTGCGCCGGGTTCTTCGCGCTTCAGTTCTTTGGCAATTATCAAAAAGGGCTTGGGGATGTTCTCTATTGGGAAAAGGACTGCTCTTTTGAAAAGGTCGGCAACAAATGTTATCCGGGACCAGACCGATTCTTCCTCTGTAACCAAAATAGAATGGGCAACAACCAGTACGGGTACTAGAAGTGAATTAAGTACTTCTAAAACTGGGTTAGAATAACGGGCGAAGGTGACAGCTAATAGGACAATAGGGACGGTGATAAACCATCCAAATACGCTTTTCCTGGTTAGAGACCCTCTGCTGTTCCACCAAAATAACCCCAGGAACAGCACGACATAAAGAGAATACGAGACCCCGGGTATTTTTTCGTAGAATAGGTAATTAAAGATGATACCTGCCATCAGCGCAAGCAATACCAGCATCAAATTCTCTTTCTTTGGTATATCTAACTCTCTCATTCTATCCACTCCACTCTAATGTTTAGTAATTGTTTATTGTAATGGCTACTAATTCAATAATAATTCAAAACGGGGTGTGAGAAAATGGAGAGGCCATAGTAAGACCATCATAATTGTGAAAATTGGAAAAAGGGATTCCCGGTATCTCAACGAACTTTTTCATTGAAGATAGATAATTAAACAATGTGATCTTAATTTGGAGGTTTAGCCTGTGCAGCACAGTGCCTGTCATTTCCTGATAATAGAAAAAGGGGATTCCTACACCAAAGGTGAGCGAATCCCTCTAAACTGTACAGATTTAGTTATTGGTCGTTCGTGGAAGGCGGACAGGCCTGATGTCGCTTTTGACAGTTTATATGTCTCCAGGCGCCATGCGCAGGTAATTTGGGATGGTGCAGGTTACCTGATCCGGGATTTGGCAAGCAAACACGGAACCTGTATCAACGGGACTCCGGTGAACCCGGAGCAATCGCACCGCCTGGAGGGCGGGGACCAAATTGGCCTGGCCGGGGGACTGGTCATAATGACTTACAAGATTGTTACGGACTTTGACGACCGCACCATCACGATGACTCATCTTTTTTCTAAAGCGGTAGAAGCCTTTGAGATTAACCTGGACACCAGAGAAGTATGTATAGAAGGGATTCCGTTAAAATTTTTTGGCAAGGAGCGGGACCTGCTGTTTACTCTGTATCGCTGCCCCAACAAGGCAGTGAGTTATGATGAGATAAAAAAAGAACTATGGCCGGAACGTCTGCTTGACGGAGGGTCGGTTCCGGATGTTGAGAATTCAGAGGTTACCGCTCTTATTTACAGGCTGCGTAAAAGACTTGGTAAGTATGGCAGCAGGATTGTAACCGTTGCCCGGTACGGTGTATTTCTTAAGACTGATTAACCGACGTTTACGAATTTGTTTTTCGGTGCGCCGCAGATGGAACATTTATCGGGCGCGCTGCCCTCTACAAGATTGCCGCATATTTCACAGACGAAATACTCAGTGTCGCTTTTCGTATCCAGATTTGCTGCCGCGTTTTGATAGAGACCGGCATGGACTTTTTCTGCTGCATTGGCCAGTTCAAAAGAGTGTTTTGCCTGAGCGGACCCTTCGGCCTCTGCCTCAGTAATGAAACCGGGGTACATTTCGGTAAACTCATATGTCTCACCGGCAACAGCCGCTTCCAGGTTTTCCTTGGTTGACTTGACTGCTCCCAATGCCCGCAATTCAGCCATGGCATGGATAGTCTCCGCATGGGCAGCTGCCCTGAACAGCTTGGCAACACCTGGGAAGCCCTCATCATCGGCTTTTTTGGCAAAAGCCAGGTATTTCCGGTTAGCCTGGGATTCCCCGGCGAAGGCAGTTTTAAGGTTGTTTTCGGTAGTCATTGAATCATCCTCCATTAATGTATTTTCTGGAAAGAAATAGAACATCCTTCCTCATTATAGTATCCAATCCTTGAATAAAAATAAAGTAAATATTAAATATGAATTAAATTGAAGCGGGAGAAGGTAAGGGGAGCATATCATTTTGCAACAGCCCCTTTTTTTTCTTAGATTAAATTGACCTCAGTCTTACCTATTTTCCGCCAGTGGTACATGTATACTGGGAGAGCTACAATAAACATAATCAGGCTGTTTATCATAGACCTCACTTCGTAATAACGCTGTTGAGCTCTATCTGCCTCCGTCCGCTGCTTTATTTCCGCGGCTGTCAAGGCTTTTCCATCGGGGCGGTTATACTTCATTTCCAGTTCCGAATACGTAGGACTGGGGTTGGGATAAGTAAGATTAACAATCCCCTGTAAAAACTGAATTATGCCGAAAATCATCATCATCAGGGTAGCAAAGCTGACCAGGTACAGGTAAATCTTGCGGATGTCCCATTTGGCTGTCATTTAAAAAGACACCGTCCTTTCTGAGTTGATTTATTATAGTGTAATTATACACTGTGAGGGTAAAAGGTGTCAATGAATTATTGACACTTTTTACTCTTTAGGTGTATTATTACATTATAGGTAAAATTTATCGGAGCGGTGAAAGGGTGGTAATGATGGCTGAGGGGCAAATTGAGTCAATGGAGGGCCTGGTTAGGATTATTTCCTCTAAACTCAAACTGGTCCGGGTGGAGCAGGGCTTCTCTCAGGTGAAAATGGCAGAAATTCTGGGGCTCTCCAAGAAGACCCTGGTGCAAATCGAAAAAGAGCGTATATTGAGTGGATGGACGGTTTGTGTAGCTGTTTGCGCCCTTTTTCGCCAGAGTGAAGTCTTACAGACAACGATGGGGGGTGACCCGCTGGAAGTGGTCCAGGCCTTATCAGATATCAAAACAGTTGGTCCCAGGGAAAAAACCTGGGGTGGTAAAGTTTGGTGGAAGATGGAAAAACGAAAAGGCAGGTTCCGCCTCCAGAAAAACACAGTCTCCGGACATTATCGTATTCTCGATGAGGATAATTATCGCTGGTGCAGTTCCTTTGACCGGGAATTTATGTTGGAGACGCTCAGCCAGTTGGCTGATCAATAGACGTTGTTGGCGCTGAGGGGGATAATACTGTCAGGTTACAAAAAGCTCCCCGTAAGGGAAGCCTTCAGTCTAATAGTCCTCTTCTGTCAGTTGTGCAATGGCCTTAATTAAGTCTTGCTTTTGTTCGAGTTTGAATTGTTCTCCGCTGTATTCATCATATATCAGGCTCTCCGGCAGGCGGGCGGCAAAACCCGTAACGGTTTCCACAAATTCTGTGACATCCGGATTATCGGTGCTAAACATAAATGCCACCTGGGTTATGTCGTTGACGGTTTGGCCAGGGGATAGGGATACTTCAAGCACTGAGGAATCCTTTTGAAGAACAAAGTATTCGATGTTTTGTTTGTTTAGTCCGGGAATACTCTCCAATGCCTGTTCGACCTCCTGGCGGCTAAAAAGTTTTACCGTTTCTTCTGGATGATCTTCATCGTCGGAATCAAGATTCTCCAAGGGAATAATGACCGACAAAGTATAGTAGTAGGCATATCCTTCATCTTCTTCTGCTGTTTCCGGTACAGCGAAAATCTCCCTGGCGTAATCAGGCATTATTTTTTGTACCGCCGGAATGGATACGATTCCGAAGGCAATATAGAACGATAGGATAAGTGATATGAATCTGGTCATGCCGTTACCCCCTTAGCGGGTGGAGCCGGAGACACTGTTGTTTTTTCCGAAAAATCCCTGAGCCTGTGTATCCGGTTCAGGAGATGCGGGTGGGTTGACACCAATTCGGAAAGTCTCACAAAGAAGTTCTTGCGTACTGAATTATACTGCTGGGCCAGAGCTGCCATATCAGTAACGCGGGCCATCTGCTTGCCTACCGTGAGCTTTAAAAGTCCCTCTGATGCACCGCTGGCAGAACCTACACACAGGTAGCCCAGCCGGTCGGCAGTATATTCACAGCACCTGGACCAAAACAGGTAGAAAAGGGGGTTAATTAACGCGGCACCGCCGAAAATCCCCGCCCACCTAAGGTGGTTGGCTGCTAAGTGGCCCATTTCATGGCCCAGTACCATCCCCAGGGCATCCGTTTGTTCCTGTTCTATCATGGTCTCTACTGTATGGGAGAAAACTACGACAACGTTCCGGCGGGCTGCCCTGGTAGCAAATGCATTAAGCGTTGTTTGTTGAATAATATAGATATCAGGGACTCTCTTAAGGCCTAGTCTGGCCGTGTACTCCCGGGCTAGCCTGTAGAGAACGGGATATTGGGATTCAGTCACTTTTACGCTGTTGGCATAAAAAAAGGCCATCATCAGGCGGTGCAGGAATAATTCAATGATCACGAAAACCAGCAGCCAGACCAGGCCAACGACGGAAACAACCAACACCAGAAGTGCCACCACCGAGGTTAGCAGCATAATTATAAAGCTCCATACTTCGCCATCATGGCGAACTTTGGCAATATCAATTTTTTCTTGCAAAGCCGGTTACCTCCTCAAATGTTAATAAAAATCACTATGAACTAATTATAAAAGATGAAGGGCAATAAGGACATAGGGAATTTGTGGGTTTGCCCAGCCTTATACGGTAAATAAAAAAGGAATGTGAATCACAGCGTCGAAGCCATAGTTTAGCGAATTCAGAAGATAATTCACCAGCAGGAAGAGGCTAACAGGTTAGGGCAATTGATGATATAATCCGGATAGAAGGGGACGAGAACGCAAATCCTCTGCTTGACCGGTAAGGAGGTGGACTGTGAAACTTTGGGTACTCTTTTTACTCCTGGCGGCATTCTATCTGTTTGTCCGCCGGGGCGGGAGGAACGGTGGCTGAGGCTAAGAAGAAGCTTTCGGTGAAAGCGGAAGAAATAGGTACCAGGTGCATTTTGTTGGGTAGAAGGCCTAATTTGGGCTTACTACCCAACTTGTCTTTTTTTTCTCAATCTTTCAGCTTCCCGAATTATCACCACTAGCACCTGGAACTTAGCACCTAATAAGAGTTTCCGCAAAAAAAAATTTTTATCCAGATACATGTGATAAACTCAATTGGGCAAATATATAATTGTAAACTACATAATTTTAAAGGAGGAAGTGTACCGGATGAAATACGAAAACCTTAATACCAATCAACCGTTTACTACCGGTAAATTCGGTTCTGCTGCTGCAGGAGATCAGATGTGGGGCCATGATCCGCAGGCCGGGCAACCTGTGGCAACTCAAACTATCAGTGGACAACCGCAAACCGGACAGCAGATCGGACAACAGATCGGAACCCAGATGGGCCAGCAGCCTATGGGACAACAGATGACCGGACAGCAAATGGCAGGACAGCAAATGGCAGGACAGCAAATGAATCGGAAATTTGGGGCCCACGAGCTATTAATGTGTCACGAGGTGCTAAATAACCATATTGACGGAATAAACCAATTCGAATTATACAGGCCCCACGTTAAAGACCAGGTGCTCATGGGTATTCTGGATAACCAGGTCAACCATTTGTATAACGGCTACCAGAATTCGGTCAATTTCCTGCACAATCAGGGCATGGGTGCAGCGGTTCCTTACAGGGCTCCCAAAGCCTCTGCCATCAAATACGGGTTGAGGCAGCCCTCACCTATGGAGCCTAATGCCAGCATTCAGTATATGGATGACAGGGATGTGGCGTCATTAATGATGTGTTCTGCCAAAGCTAGCGCCAGGGTATGCACCAATGCGGCACTTGAATGTGCTGACCCAATCCTGCGCGGCATGATGACCGATTGTGCAGTTTCAGCAATTAACCGGGCTTATGAGCTGTTCCAATTTATGAATCAAAGAGGACTGTACCAGGTTCCGACCCTGGCTGACCAAACTACTCAGACTATGGTGAGCACCTATCAGGTAGGTACTTCTCCGCAGTTTTAAACTTGAGCCGGATAAATACTCTATTGTCCAATAGGAACACCTAAAACTCATTTCCTATAGAATATATTAAATGTCAAATGTATTCTATACGGAGATGAGTTTTTATGTTTTTTGAAACAAGCTGGGTAAGGGATAACCGTACAAAGCTTTCCGAGCTATTAACCAAAGAACTAATCGGGACATACCGTCCGGGTAAATGGGAACCCTGTTTTGCAACCAGGCCCATCCGCTCGTTAAAGCACCTGATAAAGGAAATCCCGGTTGTTGTACAGCTTGATCCTGAACATTGGGTGACAGCATTAAATACCGATAACCTTGGTGGTACCCTAAGATGTAGTATTAATCATCGCTTGGATTTTATCGGCGGCTTTTCTACTACAATAAGTGTTAAAGCGCTGCGCATGCTAACCAATCACAAGGCAGTTCTTAAGGTGTGGCTGGACAGGGAAATTAATGCTTTTTTAGATGTGGCTTCTCCGGTAGTCAAAGCGCCCCAGGTTTGGGAGAGCGGAGGGACCGGTGAGGGAATAGGTATTGCCATCCTGGATACAGGTATATATCCCCACCCTGATCTGACATCACCCACCAACAGGATTGTGGCTTTTAAAGACTTTGTCAACGGCCGCCAAAGTCCTTATGATGACAACGGGCATGGTACCCACTGTGCCGGTGATGCCGCCGGTAATGGCGGGAAATCCGCCGGCAAATACAAAGGCCCGGCGCCAGCTGCAAAATTAGTAGGGATAAAAGTTTTGAATAAACAGGGTTCTGGTAGTATGTCTAATTTGCTGGCCGGTATACAGTGGTGTATTAATAACAAAGACCGGTATAGAATAAAGATTCTCTCCATGTCACTGGGCGGTAAGGCTACGGTTTCTGCCCGGGAGGATCCGCTGTGCCAGGCAGTTGGAAAGGCCTGGCGGTCCGGAATAGTGGTCTGCGCTGCCGCCGGTAATGAAGGTCCTGGGGCCAGGACTATCAGCAGTCCTGGTATTGAACCGGTGATTATTACGGTAGGGGCGTTTGATGATAAAAATACGAAGAATACCGGTGATGATGTTATAGCGGGGTTCTCCAGCAGGGGGCCGACAATTGACGGACTGACCAAACCAGATGTGGCAGCCCCGGGGGCCAATGTTATTTCTTTGCTGTCTCCCAACTCCTATATTGGTAAAACCAATAAAAAGCTCCGTGTCGGGCGGTGGTATATCTCCCTTTCGGGGACATCCATGGCCACCCCGGTCTGCGCGGGTGTGGTGGCATTAATCCTGGAAAAGTGCCCCGGTATGACACCTGGTGATGTAAAAAAGCTGCTTACATCCAAATGTAAGACAGTCAGCGGACTGCCAAATGCCGAAGGGGCCGGACGGATAGATGCTTTGGCCTCTGTGAACAACTGCAAAGGAGCAGTTAACAAAAAGAAGATTGATTAGAAAAATAAGGGTTAAAATTAAAAAAATTAGAAAAATAAGGGTTAAAATTAAAAAAAATTAGAAAATTGGGAAAAAAGTGAAAAAAGTGAAAAAAGGTGCAAAACTAAAAAGGGTTATATTAAAATGCGACGAATAGTATAAATATACAAAAGAATAAAAAGGGGGGGGAGAACCGTGGGTGAGAACAACAGAAGCTCACCTTCGCTTATCATTCAATTTATTGGTTGAGATAAGTGAGAGGTGGTAAGTATGCAGTTCCTTGGCAAGAGTTTGTCGGATGAGGAACTGGTCTTATTAGCAAAGGCCGGTAACGAGAGAGCCTATGAGGCACTGCTTCTCAGATATGATATTCTAATCAGAGGTATTACCAGGAAGTTTTTTGTGCAGGGTACCGATGATAATGACATGCTTCAGATCGCCCGCATTGCTACTTGGGAAGCCGTACAAAACTTTAATTGCGGTAAGGGACGTTTTCGCCCTTTTATGGGTATGGTTATCAGACGCCGGCTGCAGTCTGCAGTAAGACAGTCATTCAGTTGTTTCAACATGTCCTGTCTGAAAAGCTGCTCCCTGGATGCAATTATTCATGACGAAAATGACGAGAAAATGTACAACCGAATTGTTGTAGAAGAAGATCCTCTAAAAGCTTATGACGAATCGTTTTTTAAGTGTGAGTTCAAAAAATTTATTCATTCTGAGTTATCTCCGACAGAATACGAAATTGCTGTTGAAATGCTGAACCGTAAGAACTCCAAAGTTGTAGACAAAGACCTTCGTGGAAGGGTTTCAATATACCGGGACATCAGCAGAAAACTTCAGATCCCGGAAAAAGGCGTTGACAACGCCTGGCAAAGGGTAAAAAGAAAATATAAGGCTTGGTACCAAGGAAATTTCGGTGGGACCATGGGAGTTTAGGATTTCTACAGGGGGCTGTCTTGAAGGCAGCCCCCGAATTATTTCCCCATACAGCCGTCGATTTGTCCCGGCACAAAAACCGCCAATAGCAAACAACAGCCCCGCATTTGACGAGGTTGCTTCTCTGGCAAGTTAGCCTCTTAGTAAGGCACCCCCCTACTGTATTCATCATGGGGGTGGCTGGGATAACGGTTTTCCCACACTGCTCGATTCATCTAAGGCCCGAAACCGCCAACAGTAAGCCAACAGTGCCGAACTTGACGACTCAACTGGTAATCCTATAAAGATGGCCGCCTCCCGTTTTTCGTAAAGTGCAATTTATACATAAAAACTTACCGGCGGCCTTCGTCGTCTTCGGACAGCGGCACTTCCTTACCTTACTGTTGGCGGTTTCAGGCCAAGATGAATTTCGACGCCAGCGAGGGAAAACCTAATATCCCAGCCACCCCCATGATGAACTCGGGTCAGGGCTGCCTTTGAATATCCCTTTGGCCAACCTGTTATATACCAGGCCTTATGTTTACGAAGATGGTTCCCTCTCCGCTGGCGCTCCGAGGGGGCGGTTGGTTTGCTCCGCAAACCTTCAATTTTAATTTCCTCTGAAACCTGACACTTCATACCTAATTTTACTTATGTTTCATAACAAAACATGGTAAAATAACTAGTATTGATAAAAAGAAAAGGAGAACGACAGATGGAACTATGCAGCTTTTGGGTAATTAGCCCGGCTGATGGGCAGGAGGGCAAACCTGAGCCGGTGAAACTTACTTTTTTCGAAAATGGGGACCTCAGTCTGGTCAGCCTCTGTGAAGACCCAGAATACCGCGGGGCATATATGCTTACTTGTGGGAGCTACAGTTATACCGGCGAAACACTGAAGGTCAGCGAAAGCAATTTGGGGAAAATCAAGCCCCTGATATCCAATAATGACAGCGAGTCTGACTTTCTATCGGAATTACTGCATGGTGGGCTTGTCAATGAGGTGGAATGGGACCTTTTTTACGCTAACCCCCGGGCCTGGAAGTCACTAAGAATAGTTCCCGTCGTGTTCGGTGATGAATAGAAGGGCATCTGTCCGGATTTGGGAAATTGATTTCCTGCGGGGGGTTGCCCTAATCCTGATGATAGCTTTCCATTTCCTTTTTAATCTCAAAGAGTTTTACAGTTACCCGGTTGATTATAATAATGGTATCTACTTTTATATCGGTAAAGCTTCGGGGATTCTTTTTATTATGATGGCTGCTGTAAGCTGTTCTTTCAGCAGGAACAATGGGAGACGAGGCCTTAAGATACTGGCTTTGGCCGGCCTGATTACCATTGTGACTCACCTTTATGACCCCGCTTATGGTATTAAATTTGGCATCCTTCATTTCCTGGGGACAAGCATTCTACTGTTCCCGCTTTTTGAGAAATTAAATAAATACCTCCTGGTCGTTTTGGGTATCATGATAATAATTCTGGGGCAGATTATAGATCCGCTGCCCGCCGGGAATAATTACTTGTTCTTGTTTAATCTGACCAGCAGCACATGGGTCTCAGCTGACTACTACCCCCTGTTTCCCTGGTTGGGAGTATTCCTGTTCGGGATTGTTCTGGGAAAAGTATTCTACAGCAAGAAAAGCAGCCTTTTCCGTAATCCCCCCGGGAGAGATTTTATAAGTTTCCTGGGTCAGCACACCCTGTCGGTATACCTGATCCACCAACCTCTGCTGCTGTTGATTATTGGCCTGTATGTAAAGTTGACCACTTAAAAAAAGCTGTGGATGAGCTAAAACTCAAAAATCATACCACAGAGTTCGCAGAGGGGCACAAAGGGGCACAGAGAAAAGAGGGCCACAAAGACTCAGATGTAATCATCTACGGTCAAAGGGCTCATATAGCACCAGTTGATGGTCTAAGACCACAAAGATATACATGCCGTCTCTGTGGTAAATAATAGTTTTTAGAATAGTGGACTTATTAGTATTCGCGTTCATCCGCGTAATCCGCGGCTGAATAATTTTTAAGTTCCCGACCAATAGGGAATTATTAACCGTTTTTTGTACAGGAGGCAATATGTCAAAAATTGATTTAATCGCTACCGCGACCTTTGGGTTGGAGGCTGTTGTGGCCCGGGAGGTCAAAAATCTGGGGTATGAAGATATAACTGTCGAGAACGGCAGGGTTATGTTCACCGGAGATGAAGCGGCCATCTGCAGGTGTAACCTGTGGCTGAGAGTTGCCGACCGGGTTTTGGTCAAAATGGGTTCATTCAAGGCTACCACCTTCGAAGAGCTTTTTCAGCAAACCAGGGCCCTGCCGTGGTCGGATTGGCTTCCATCCAATGCCAATTTCCCGGTCCAGGGTAAGTCAGTGAAATCAACACTCTTCAGTGTTTCGGACTGCCAGGCTATAGTTAAAAAAGCCGTAGTGGAGAAAATGAAGCAGAAATATGGGCTGGATTGGTTTGATGAAAATGGCCCGGTGTTTCCCATAGAGGTAGCAATTTTGAAGGATGAGGTCACTCTTACCCTTGATACAAGTGGACAGGGGCTGCACAAGCGGGGATACCGGAAGCTTACAGTGGAGGCGCCTATTAAGGAGACTCTGGCTGCTGCCTTGATTATGTTGGCCCCCTGGTTTCATGACCGGGTTTTGATGGACCCCTTATGCGGCTCTGGCACAATTCCCATTGAGGCTGCTCTAATCGGACTTAATATTGCCCCAGGAGCCAAGCGGCATTTTGCTGCTGAACGTTGGCCTATTGTTGCCGAAAAGTTCTGGCGGGAGGCCAGGGAAGAGGCCGCTTCCCTGGTGGCCGGAGACCGGCAAATGCGGATTTCCGGTACAGATATCAACGAAAAAGCAGTAGACATTGCCCGGTACCATGCGAGGGAAGCAGGGGTGGAAAATCACATTCATTTTCAGCGCCTGCCGATATCTCAGGTTAAGTCGAGTGCCAAATACGGTTATATAATATGCAATCCCCCTTATGGTGAAAGGATTGGAGAGGCTAAAGAGGTGGAAAAGCTTTACCGTGAAATGGGCCGCATCTTTCCGCTTCTTGATACCTGGTCTTATTATGTGATAACTTCTCACCCTTCCTTTGAGCAGTTATTTGGCAGAAAGGCTGATAAGCGGCGGAAGTTATACAACGGCCGAATTGAATGCCAGTATTATCAGTTTATCGGGCCCAGGCCCCCGCGAAAGAAGACTGAGTAATGTATAATTATTCAATGGCCATTTTAAATTAAAGTAGCATTTTTTTCATTTATTTGGTAAAATGTTTAGAAACCTATTGTACGAAGCTGAAGAGGAAGTAAGTAAAGACTTTAAGAAGTAAGTAAAGACTTTAGGAAGTAAGTAAAGACTTTAGGAGGAAATCTGATGAACAATTATGAACCCGGTTCGCTGCTCGCCTTCAAATGGGACAATGATTCTTACGGAGTATGTAAAGTAGTGAAAATAACGGAAACCAGGAAGGATCCCATAATAAACATCATCACCTACTCCAACTGGTTCGAGGGAATGCCGGAGAATGTTGACACTGCTCAGCTTAAACCATTAGTCGTACATATGCCGATGCTTCTGCCGGCCATGGAGCTTTCTGGCAGCACCCCTATTGGGACAGCTGAGGTTAAACCCCAGGAACTGGAGGGTTACGAAAATTGGCTGGCAGCATGGCAGGACAGAAGAGCTGGTTTTTTTACCCGTTCCATTCCGGATTCTATTGATGAGATAATGGAACAAATGGCTATTGTGGATTCTCCGGGAGATTCGATGTACAAGGAGCGTCTAATGCAGCATTGGAGCAAAATGAGACGGTAGTAGAGTTAGTAGTTGGTAGTTTTAGTTGAGAAAAAAGGGGTATTGGAACCATGGGTTCCAATACCCCTATATTTTAGAAATGGTTATTTATGCGCCGCAAAATACATTAACCGGTTTTGCTTCACATCAACTACCAGCTATCAACTACCAACTAAGCCGTCCGGCGCTTGACCAGTTCTATGTCAAGTTTTACAGATTTGCTGAGGGTTAAGCCTACGGGTGATGTTGAGATTACCCTATTATGAATTTTTTCCAGCTGTTCCTGTCCGGCGGCGCTCTTAAGGAATACTCTGGCCCTGATATTTGTATAGCCGGGCTGCTTGTCTGATGGCAGGCCGAAGAATCCGGGCAGGTCGATATCGCCCTCCATATCAATTTCTATCTTTTGTAATTCTATACCTAACATGGCTGCGTTTAAGGCATAGCCAACAACAAGGCAGCTGCCTAGGGCTGCCAGAACCATCTCTACCGGGTTGGGGGCAGTGTCAGTTCCGCCCAGATCTCTTGGTTCGTCAATGTTTACCCGAAAACCACGTATCTCGGATTCGGATTTGGTCCCTCCCTTCCAAAAGGTCCTGGCTCTCCACATAGTTTTGCCGAATTCAGGACTAGCTTTTACTGTTTCAATAATGTTGTTCCCAATTTCCAGATCAATGCCGTTAACAACTGTCATCATCATCACTCCTTGCAAAAATTTAGTCAGAGAAACAAGACTACTACCGATGCTAGTACTAACATTATCTCTAAATAAGGTGAAAATAGCAATACCCCTTAGCAAAAAAAATATGTTTTGGACAAGGTAATAAGCTGTTTACAAGCTGATAAAGTTGCACTACAATGTACCCTATAAGGGTATATTGTGAGGAGGGTACGGTAGATGAAAATTTGTATAGTTGGCGGCGGCGGTTCTGTCGCTGTGGCAACCCGGTTTATTACGGAACGCATGCAGGATGCATCTATTGAGGTATTCACCAAACGGGACGTGGCGGGATACCGGCCATGCGAACTCACCTACGTTCTTGGAAAACAGATCAAGGATTTCGAGACAATCATCTCTTTTGACAGCAGGGCTATGGAGGCAAAAAAAATAAAATATCATTTCAGCACTGGAGTAACTGAGATCAACCGCCGGGAAAAGTACATAGTTGCTGATGATGGCAAATATTCCTACGATAAACTTATTCTGGCATCAGGTTCAGCTCCTATCCTCCCAGCAGTGCAGGGAGGTAACGGGAAAGGGGTATATGTACTCGGTACAGACGTGCAGTACGCCAGACAACTGGAGGCTGTTATTGCCCGAAGTAAATCTGCTTTAATTATTGGGGCAGGGGCCATCGGTTTGGAGACTGCGGAAGTCCTGGCCCAGCAGGGGTATGAACGGGTGGTGGTTGCAGATGTGGCAGACCGGCCGCTGGCCAAAGCTCTTGATAAAGAGATGGCCGATATGGTTGCTGAGAAGCTGCAGTCTATTGGAGTGGAGTTATTGTTCGGAACCCAGGTGGCCAAAATTGAGGATTCCGGAGAGAAAAAACTTGTTACTTTAACTGATAGGTCTATTGAAGTTGACTTTGTGCTGGCAGCTGTTGGTTTCAGACCTAACTCCGAACTTGCCCGTAACTGCGGGTTGGAGATAGGTCTCACCGGTGGAATCAGGGTTGATAACCACATGCTTACCTCAGACCCAGACATTTATGCTATCGGCGATGTCTCTGAGGGCTGGGATGTGATTGATGGAAAACCGCTCCTGGCCATGAAAGCTGACAATGCGGTGAGGACCGGGAGAGTCGCTGGACGCCACCTGACAGGAGACGGTGAGGCAGAGTACTGCGGCACCGTTGGCGCGTTTATTATTTATCTGGCGGAAACCTTTGTCGGAGGTATCGGTTACACTGAAGAGGCAGCCAGGACGCTACCCGGTAGAGACATAAAAACAGTTTGGCATGAAGGAATGACCTTGCCCAAATACCTCGGCGGGCAGCCGGTAAAACTAAAATTGATTTATGATGCAGGACAGGACTTATTATTGGGAGTCCAGATGCTTTCCAGGGTAAATATAAGTTCAGAATTGGATCGGTTGGCTCTGGCAATCAGTGAAAAGATTAATGTTCGGAAGCTGGCCGGGACTGAAATCGTCTATACACCTGCGTCAGGGTGGCCATATGGACCCGTGGCCCAGGCTCTCGACAAGTGTTATTAAGATATAAAAAAGGGTTGCGTTTTTTATCGCAACCCTTTTTTATATCGCTGAGCCTTTTGTTTCAGTTGTTTCGAATTTGAGGGAGACATCCTTGGGAACCGCGCCTTTAAGTTCGACCTGGATGGCCTTAATTATAGCCATAGGGACAGGACAATCGGTGTGCTTAAGTTTCTCATGGGCGGTCTTGTAAATTACAGAATCACAAAAACGATCAAAAACACCTTTGGTCCAGTCAATGACACCTAACTCCTCATTGAGGGATTGAAGCATGCTGCATGCTGTTATGATATTGATGTGAATTTTTTTTCTGTCCAGGGCCTGTACCTTAATTACCGCGGTATAACCACAGGCACCGGCGTTAACACGCACTTTAGTCACTTGCGCTCCTCCCCCCGAGACTGGATAACTTTTTCATCATTTGCTGCAATTTCCATTTTGTTGAATGAATTTTGAGGCATTAATTAACTGATGTACTACGGTTAATGCCTTCTGGGCATCAGGCGCATAACCGTCTGCGCTCCATTTAATGGCATGAAGTTTCGCAACCGGTGAGCCCCCTATCATTATCTTCAAGTCTGGCTTCTTTTCCTTAAGCTTTCGGATAAGTCCTTTCATTTCGTACATCGTAGTTGACATCATAGACGACATGCAGACAAGGTCATAATCTTCTTCCAGGGCAGATTTCAGAAACACGTTATTGGGCACATCACGACCAAGGTCGGTTACGGTGTACCCTGAAATTTCAAACATCAACTTAACCAGGTTTTTCCCTATATCATGTACGTCTCCTTCGACAACTCCGATAAGAATTTTCCCTATAGCGTCTCGCACGGTAGATTTCATACCCGGTTGGAAAACATTAAGACCGATATACAGTGCTTCCGCACACATGAGCATTTCGGGGATAAAGTAGACCTGTTCCTCATATAAGCGGCCGACTTCCATCATCCCTGCAACCAGCCCGTCAAATACTGCTTTGTTGACGTCATAACCCTGATCCAGGTATTCCTGGCATAATTGGGCTATCCCGTCTGAATCGAAATTAATTACTGCCTGCCTGATTTTTTCTAGAAGAGGGTTAATTTTTTCGGTGTTCATAACTGTCCCTCCCTTTTTATGGTGCTTTTAATCTAAGAGCTTGCGGTTTAGTTTGAAAAACTCCAGAAAGTTTAACAGAAACTTGAGCTCGCCAGGTTCCAGGTCTCTTACAGCAGTAAGTATTGCCTGTATCTTAGGGTCGTTAAGTAGAGAAATTAGTTCCGGGCTTAAGCTTGATAGGAATTGAGAAGAACTGCTTGTATCGACGAGGAAGTAGGATGTCTCGACATCAAGGCAATCTGCTATTCTGTCGAGAGTCTCCAGTGAAGGCATAGTGATATTATTTTCGATCTGGCTTACCAGGCTGGGAGAAATGTTGGCAATACTGGCCAGTTCAGTCTGGGACATCTCGGCTCTTTCCCGGAGGGTTTTTATCTTATCACCCAGAACAGGTTTTGGCGTATTTCTCTCCAGAAAATACCGGATGGTCACATTTAGCGCAGTCGATAGCTTTTCTAAATGTGGCAGGGTGGGTTCAATCAGGTTCTTTTCGATGTTACGGATATCATCAATCGGTATTTCACTAAGTTCCGCCAGTTCTTCGGTATTCAGTCCGCGATCTTTTCGGATGTTTTTGAGCTTATCTCCAACAAGGGTACTCTGATCCGACTGGGTCATCAGGTAAGACAGGGAAATGTTTAGATAAGAGCTTATTTTCTTCAGCATGATGACGGACGGTTTTTTAATATCCCGCTCCACCGCGCTCAAAAAGGACGGTGATACGTCCAGTTTCTGTGCCAACTGAGTTAACGTCAGTCCCCGTTCATTGCGAAAATCCCTGATTTTTCTACCTAGTGACATTATAAATCCACCTACACTCAAGTTTTAAGGAGAAGTAATAAGGCCATTTTATCACAATCTGGACAGGTTGAAAAGGTATATTAGTAACTGTTAATTTAACTTTAACTGCCAGCTGGCAGGAACAAAAAAAAAAAAATTGCCATTTTGACCATCATTTTATATAATGTAATTGTTTAAACCAAAGTATTCAGTATGAGTAAACATGAATTAAACCACGTAAACCATAGCCCCCTTTTTTTGAACCACTCGGGGCGCTAAACCTACCATTCGGTTAAAAAACCTTGGAAAATCCCCTGGAGTTTGTGTACAATCTAAGCGAGAGAAGAATTGCCCAGCATTGTTGGTCCCTGCTTTGCGTATCAGGTTGAACATCCAGGGAGTTATTTATTGCCCTAAGTGTAAGTATAAGATAAAACGTTTTTAACTAGATGAACCATTTTCGCTGAAAAAACTATTGCTGCATAAGCCAACAATACATAAATGTATATTTTTATACGCTGCAGGTCAATGCAGGCCCGAAATAACTTTGACCAAAGAGCCAAGGCAGCAAACATTCCTTTGGGGGGGGTGGAGAAAAGCTTTTTGAACCTCATTGTTGGTTGAATTAAAAAATGTTTGATTTAGAAAAACACAAAACAAATTTTTGAGGAGGTTAGTTTAATGGCAAGAGAACAAGAATTATTTGATGCTTTAAAACAAGGTGTTATCGATTATGATGAGGATGCTGTAAAAGAGGCTGCCAATGCTGTTATTGCCGAAGGTATTGATGCTTACAAGGCTGTGTTCGATGGTCTGGTTGAAGGTATGAATGAAGTTGGCAGGTTGTATGAAGAACAGGAATACTTCGTTCCTGAAATGCTTATGTGTGCTGATGCGCTGTACGCCGGTTTGGATATTCTCAAACCGTATATTGATAAGAAAGAGGGCAGTGTAAAAGGGACCGTGGTAATGGGCGTTGTTCAGGGCGATGTGCATGATATCGGCAAAAACATCGTCAAGATGATGTTTGATGTGGCCGGTTTTGATGTCCATGACCTGGGTCGTGACGTGCCCTTGGATAAGTTCGTTGAAGAGCAGCTTAAGACTGACTCCGAACTTGTTCTCCTGTCTGCAATGATGACCACCACTATGGTTGGGATGAAAGATATCATCGCCAAGATTAAGGAAAAGAACCCCAATGTCAGGATTATGATTGGTGGAGCTCCGGTTTCCGAAGATCTTGCTGACAAGTGGGGCGCTGACGGTTTCGCCAAGGACGCTAACAATGCTTTAAAAGACGCTCTAAACATGGTTAAGGCCCTGAAGGATATGCAACAGTAATATACCAGTCTTGGAGGAGGTAGTTAATCAAATGGAATATAATATTATATTTCAGCCCTCCGGCCGCCGTGGTAAAGTTGCTGCAGGCAAAACTCTGCTGACAGCTTCCCATGAGTTGGGGGTTGACATCGAAGCTCCCTGTGGAGCGCATAAAGTTTGTGGTAAATGTAAAGTCAAGATTGAAACCGGATATTTCGAGAAATTCAGCATTGATTCTAAAGTTGAACACCTCTCTCCGCTGCAGGAAGAGGAAAAAAAGCTTCTCAAGCCGGAAGAAATCGCTAATAATTACCGCCTGGCCTGTGCCTGTGAAATCAAAGGTGACGTTCTGGTCTTTGTTCCGGAAGAGAGCCGTAAAGCTGACCAGGTAGTTCTGGATACCGGTAAAGAGCGGGTATTCACCCTCGACCCGGCCCTTAAGAATTACTACGTACAAATGACCGCAGCCACCCTGGACGACCACAGGAGTGACCTCAATCGGATGCAGGACGCTTTGAAGGAGCAGTTTGGCCTGGATAACCTGAGCATCGATTACTTTGTCCTGAGGGAACTGCCCAACGTTATCAGGGAAGGGGAATGGAAGGTAACCGCAACCATTCTCTATGACCGTGAAATCGTTGATATCAGGCCTGGTTTTGTGGAGAAGTGGTATGGTATCGGTATAGATGTTGGTACGACCACTGTAGCGGCTTACCTCTGTGACCTGAAGACCGGCGAAATGCTGATCAAGGACGGTATGATGAACCCGCAGGTCCGCTACGGTGAGGATGTTCTTTCCCGGATCACTTACGCAATGATGAATGATGACGGCCGGGATAAACTGCACGATGCCATCATCGAGAGCATCAACACACTGGCCGAAAGAATGACAGAAAAAGTTGGTTTAAAGGCTTCTGACGTATTGGAAATTACATTGGTTTTCAACACTGCTATGCATCACTGCCTGCTCAACCTGGAACCTAAGTTTATGGGGCGTTCCCCCTTTGCTCCTGCTATCAGCGCACCCTTTGATGTGAAGGCCCGTGACCTGGGCATCAAGATTCATAAGGCGGCTAACCTTCACATACTGCCTGTAGAGGCAGGGTTTGTCGGCCCGGACAACGTTTCTGTGCTTATTGCTGAAGAGCCCTATAAGCAGGACGATGAAATGCGCTTGATTATAGATATCGGGACAAACGGTGAAATTGACCTCGGTAACAGGAAGAAGCTTTTGTCTACATCCTGCGCGACCGGTCCGGCCCTGGAAGGCGCCCAGATCAAGTTTGGGATGAGGGCTGCCCCTGGTGCCATTGAAAAGCTTAGGATTGACCCTGAGACCATAGAGTGCACCTATAGGGTAATCGGTGACGAGAATTGGCATGGCCGCGGCAGCAAGGGTAATGCCAAAGGTATCTGCGGTTCCGGTATCATCGACATGGTGGCCGAAGTCTTTAAGGCCGGCATCATCAACAAGACCGGCCGGTTCAACAAGAACCTGAACACTGACCGTGTCCGCAGCGACGAAAGCGGCAAGCCCGAGTACGTAATGGTATTTGCAGAAGACAGTGGAATCGGTAAAGACATCACTGTAACTCAGGGCGATATCCGCGCGGTGCAGCTGGCCAAGTCCGCTCTTTATGTCGGTACTAAGATGCTGATGAGGCATCTGGGTGTTGACAAGATTGACCGGGTTACCCTGGCCGGGGCGTTCGGAAGCTTTATCGACAAGGAATCTTCAATGGTTATCGGCCTGTTCCCTGACTGTGACCTGGATAAGGTGGCCGCAGTTGGCAACGCAGCAGGTGACGGCGCCCAGGCAGCTCTGCTGGACAAAGGTAAGAGGATTGAAGCCCGGGACGTTGCCGCCAACGTTCAATTTATTGAGACTGCTGTTGAGCCTGACTTCCAGGAACGCTTTGCCGAGGCAATGGCCTTCCCCCATGCAATAGACGAGTTCCCCAGCATCCAGCATATTCTGGACAAAATTCCCGGCTATAAAAAATAGCCATCTGAAATGGAGGTGTTTTAATGAAACCGAAAGAGTGTGTGCTGGCGGCCTTTGAGAATAAAGTGCCTGAGCGCGTCCCGGCCATCATCTACGGTGGTGGCGTTTGGACGATGAAGCATACCGGAAACACTTTTGATGGATTGATTGGTAAGCCGAAGGAAATGGCTGAGATGGTTATCAAGGTAAATGAAGAAATTCATTCAGATATGGTTTATGTGGGTTCAGGCTATAATAATACACAGCTTCAGCCGTTTGGCGGAATTATCAAGTTTCGACCGGTTGGCGCTCCCGACCTCGAAGAACCCATGGTAGACTCTGAGGATGATCTTGAAAAGTTTAGTGATATTCCGGCCAAGCTGGCATCTGACCCAATCATCAACACCATCTGGGAAGCGGCAGGTTTCGTTCACGAAGCTATCGGTGACGAGTATCTGGTTTCCGCCACCGCTTGGGGTCCTTTCTCCCTGGCGGCGCAGATGTACGGCGTGGAAAGAATGATGCAGGA
>Ga0209347_1002070_pt1 | contig 28174 bp, 26 predicted proteins | sample AutmiccommuBRH23_FD_187382 | JGI IMG/M metagenome (GOLD analysis project Ga0209347, IMG submission 187382) | Deep subsurface microbial communities from Mt. Terri, Switzerland - Autotrophic microbial communities BRH/23 (SPAdes) (version 2) | ecosystem: Environmental > Aquatic > Deep subsurface >...
AAACGAATAGTTAAAGCGGAAAGCAAATCGTTAAGTACATTTTCATTTTCGTTGGCCAACCATTTTGTAAAAGCAAGATTATCCAGTATTCGGGCTTTCGTTTTCGGAACATCATTTAATAAAGGGCTCATTAACAAATCATTAAGTATCTTAATGGAATTATTATAATCATTTAGAGATCTAAAAGCATTAGCTTTATTATTTAGAATGGTAATTTTTTCGATTTCATTTTCTGAAATACGATAGGCTTTATCATACCAATAAATGGCTTCTGCATAGTCATTTTGTTTTCTTGCAGAGATAGCGATGCAATTATATACTGAAGTTAAGTATTGAATATTGTTCTTGTCAAGATATTTTAAAGCAAGAATAGCAGTCTCATCACTGCCATAATAATCACCAAAATCAGATTGAATGATGGCCATTTGCACCAAATTTTCACCGACTTTTGATTTATTGCCTAAGTTCATATGAACTTCTTTAGAAAGATTGTATAAAAGATAGGCACTGTCTTTTTTATAGTTTACGCTATAATAATAAGCCAATCTCGAAAAATTATTTCCTATAGCAAGTGAGTCGTTTTTTGCAATGGAAATATGCAGTAATTCCTTGCTACTTGCAATTGCACTGTCAAGTTGTTTTAAATTTCCAAATAGATATGATTTATGACTCAATATTTCATCTGTGTTTTTTGAATTTGGAGTGGTTTTTTTGGCAAGTTTTAGGGCTTTATTTGCATAGGTTAAACAAATTGAGTCGCCAAAAGCAGGGTCTTTCATTTTTTGGATGTAAAAATCGATAGAATCTACTGAAGATTTTTTTGAGATTTCAATTTTCTCTTTTTTGCTGCACGAAGTAAATTGCATTAGACCAAAAATTAAAAAAGAGAGGAAAGTAAATTTTAAGTATTTCATTTTCTAAAACAGGCTAAATAGGGTTGATTTTTAATAAATTTTTTAATCTTTTGTCTCAATGATTTTCTCTCTAATTTCTACTTTTCTTGTCTGTTTGCTATTTTAATTCTTTAGGTATTTCACAAATAGGTATTGGCAACATTTTGTGCATATTTGCGCGGTTTCTTTTTGTATAAATGGAAAAGACTTCTTTTTTCCTTCCTTCAAAATCGGTAATTTTTTTGCCAAGCTCAACTTGTTTCATCGCCCATTCCAATTCGTCATAACTTGCGCCAATTTGATCTTCATCAGTTTTATCATCACCCCATAAACCATCTGTTGGAGCAGCTTTTATGACATCTTCATTAATTCCTAAATATTTTGCTATTTCGTAAACTTCAGATTTCATTAAATCTGCAATCGGACTTATATCTACCCCTCCGTCGCCATATTTCGTAAAAAAACCTATGCCAAAATCTTCCACTTTATTTCCTGTGCCCGCAACCAAATAACCTTTTAATCCCGCAAAATAGTATAAAGTGGTCATCCTAAGCCTTGCACGGGTATTTGCCAAAGACATTAAAAGTTGTTCTTCGTTTTCAGCCTTAGGAAAAACAGCAATCAGGCTGTCAAATACCAGAGTTAAGTTTACTTGTTGTACGGTTATTTTTTTAAAGTTTTTTTGTAACCATTCTATATGGTTGTAAGCTCGGGTTATTTGATTTTCTGCTTGATGTATAGGCATTTCAAGGCATAATAAAGGAACCCCTGTTTTAGCACACAATGTTGAAGTCACTGCAGAATCGATACCTCCAGAGATTCCAATAACAAAACCATTTACTTTTGATTTTTCGGCATAGTCTTTTAACCAACTCACTATATATTCTACAACTTTTTCGGCGTTCATACTTAATTTAATTTAGTAATTTTGACATTTTAAACAAAGAAGTGTAAATATAGAAATTAATGAACAGACTTTTAATTACTGCGATTGTTTTATTCTTAATGGTTTCCTGCAAAACAGAAAAGGCAAAGGAGGTTGATGTTTCGGCTGTTGACATAACCCTTTCAGTAAACAGGTTTGAGCAAAAATTCTATGAAGCCGATGAAACAACGCTTCCGATAATCAAAAATGAATTTCCATATTTGTTTCCTGAACAAAACGACAGTATTTGGCTCAATAAGATAAAAGATAAAGAAGAAAGGGAATTATACCAAAAATCACAAGAAGTTTTTGGGGATTTTGAAAATGAAAAAATGCAAATTATTGACCTGTTTAAACATGTAAAATTTTACCATCCCAATTTTGAAACTCCTAAAATAATTACGCTAATCACAAATTTGGATTATCAAAACAAAATTGTTTATGCAGACAGTTTGCTGTTTGTTTCATTGGATATGTATTTGGGGAAAGACAGCGAAGTGTATCATGATTTTCCGGTTTATTTATCGCAAAATTTTGAAAAGTCCCAATTGGTTGTTGATATGGCCAGAGCCATAAGCGATCGCTATTTTACAGCTGATAAAGGCCGGCAGTTTTTAGATTTGGTTGTTGGCGCCGGAAAAAGAATGTACATGATTGACAGCTATTTGCCTGCTGTTTCTGATGCAAAAAAAATAGGATATAGCGATGCCGAATATGATTGGGCAACGGCCAACGAAGCTCAAATTTGGAAATATTTTATAGAAAATAAGGTCCTTTACAGCACCGATTCAAAATTGGTTGATCGCTTTATGGCAGAAGCTCCATTTTCGAAATTCTATATCGATGTTGATAAGGAATCCCCAGGAAGAATAGGGGTTTGGCTAGGCTGGCAAATTGTGAAAGCCTATATGAATAACAATAATGTAACTTTGCAGCAACTTTTACAAACAAATGCTGAAGAAATATTTAATAAATCGAAATATAAACCAAAAAAATAATGGCAGTAGTACAAACATCAAAAATTGAATTTATTGTAGGTTTAGACGAAAATAAAGTGCCTGAAACAATAAACTGGACAGCCGATGACGGCGAAATTAAAAATGAGAAATCGAAAGCATTGATGATTTCCGTTTGGAATCCCGAAAAAAAAGAAACGCTTCGAATGGATTTATGGACAAAAGATATGCCAATTGATGAAATGAAACAATTTTTTCATGAAACATTGGTTTCTATGGCCACTTCCTTTTTCCGTGCAACAAATGACGAAAAAATGAGCGCAACAATGCTTGATTTTTGTGATTATTTTGCCGAAAAGCTGGAATTGAAGAAATAGTTATACCTTGAAAAGTTGAATCGTTAATTTGTTTAATCGTTTAGTTTTTTTAAACTTGAAACCAAATTTTTAAAACTAATTGCCTATTGACTTTTTATAAGCGCTATAATTTCTATGTATTCTTCAGGGTTGTTCAAAAAATCTTTTTGGGAAACATCAATAATGAGGGTTTTTAAATTTTCTTCGGTTTTAATAAAACTCGAATAGCCTTGGTGAATTTTATCTAAATATTCCGGAGCAATATTTTGTTCATAATCCCGGCCTCTTTTTTTAATGTTTTTGATTAGTTGAGGCGTGTCCTGATAAAGATAAATGTACAAGTCAGGTTTTGAAATTTCTTTGTACATAATATCGAACATTTTTCGGTACAAATAAAACTCGTCTTTTTGCAAAGTGACTTGTGCAAAAATAAGCGACTTAAAAATGTAATAATCCGAAACAATAAAGTTTTTAAACAAATCAAACTGTGCCAAATCATCTGAAAGCTGAGAATATCTGTCGGCTAAAAAACTCATTTCCAACGGAAAAGCATAACGGTCGTTATCTTCATAAAATTTCGGCAAAAACGGATTGTCAGCAAAGCGTTCCAATATAATTTTTGCATTAAAATCTTCGGCAATCATAGTTGCAAGCGTTGTTTTACCAGAACCTATATTTCCTTCGATAGCGATATAATTAAATTTTTCGGCGAGTGAAACAGGGCGATTAATCGTAAAAGAAGTTTTTTCAATATAACTGTTGTCGGTGCAATTTTCCAAACAAGTTTGTATGCGCTGTTTTGTGATGGGGTGTATTAAGTTGGGTGCAATTTCAGCCAAAGGAACCATTACAAATTTTCTGTTCAGCATCTCTTTATGCGGCACCATTAATTCTTTTGAAAGGATAATCTCCGTATCAAAAAGCAATATATCAATATCAATAATTCGTGCTTTATAACTGATTTCAAAAGTTCTTTTTCTGCCCAATAAAAGTTCAATTTCTTGAATGAATTTTAGCAGATTTTCGGGATTTAAGCCTGTGGAAATTTGAATGCATATATTTAAAAAATCGTCACTTTTAAAACCCCAGGATTCCGTTTTGTATACTGAGGAAATCCTCACAACCGCACCTATTTTTTCTGCAATTAAATCCGTAGCCTGTTGTAGATTCTCAAGCTTGTTTCCTTGGTTGCTTCCCAAAGATAAATATGTAGGTCTTAAAATTTGCATAAAGTGAATGCAAAGAAAAGAAAAGTATCAGATAAAAACCTATCTTTGCACGTCAATTTATAAACATTTACAAACTTTTTTTCAGATTTTAAATTCAAGGTTAACATGAAGTTTTTAGGAAATTTATTAGCATCAATTTTAGGGACCCTAATTGCATTAGGTATTTTGTTCATGATGTTTATTGTGATTGCAATGGCATTTGGAGAAACTGAGAAAGTGATGGTGAAAGGCAATACGGTTTTGGAAATTAAATTAGATGCTTTGGTTAAAGATTTTGCACCAAAAGGCAATGAATTTTTAGATGAATTTTTCGCGCTTGCTGATGAAAAAATGGGATTGAATGAAATTATCAATGCTATTGAAAATGCGAAGAATGATGATAACATTGTTGGCATAAGCATTAATACTGTTGATGTAAATGCCGGTGTTTCACAAACGAAAGCAATTAGAAATAAATTGGAAGAATTTAAAGAATCGGGCAAGTTTGTGATGGCCTATGCCGATGTTTACAACCAAAAATCATATTATTTAAGTTCTGTGGCCGATTCAATTTTTATAAATCCTTTAGGTGGAATTGATTTTAAAGGCTTGTCTTCAGAAGTGTTATTTTTTAAAGATTTACAAGATAAATCGGGAGTGAAACTGGAAGTGATCAGACATGGAAAATATAAAAGCGCCGTTGAGCCATTTTTATACAATAAAATGAGTGATGAAAACAGGGAACAAATTACTTCATTTTTACAGTCTATTTGGGGTGAATTGTTGGCGGATATTTCTAAAAGCAGAAATATAACAATTGAGGAACTTAATACTATAGCCGATAATTTATGGGCGCGAAATGCTACATTGGCCTTAAAAAATAAGATTGTTGATGATGCTGTTTATATGGATGAATATGAAGCCAAATTAAAAATGGCTTCCGGTATTGTGGCTGATGATGAATTGTCTAAAATTACCCTTTCAGACTATATTTCTACAGGAAAAGGAAGGGTAACTTCAACTTCTTCCAATAAAATTGCCGTAATTTATGCACAAGGCGAAATCATTTATGGGAAAGGAAATGAAGATTTAATTGGACAGGAATTAATTATTGAAGCCCTTCGCAAGGCCAGAAAAGACAAAAATGTAAAAGCCATTGTATTGCGGATAAATTCTCCGGGTGGTAGCGCTTTGGCTTCAGAATTAATTTGGAGAGAATTGGAATTGACCAAAAAGGAACTTCCATTGGTGGTTTCTATGGGTGATCTAGCTGCTTCGGGTGGATACTATATTGCGTGTAATGCGGATAGAATTTTTGCGGAATCGACTACTATTTCAGGATCAATAGGTGTTTTTGGAGCTTTGCCAAATATGAGCAAATTAGCGGGTGACATTGGTATTAATGCCGAGCAGGTAAGTACAAACAAAAGCCCAAATTACAGTCTTTTTGAACCTATTACCGATGAGTTTAAAGCCATAACAACAGAAGGGGTTGAAGATATTTACACCACATTTGTTGCAAGGGTTTCCGCAGGCAGAAATATGAGTGTTGAGGCAGTTGACAGTATTGCCCAAGGTCGAGTTTGGTCGGGTGTTGATGCCTTGCAAAATGGATTAGTTGATGAGTTGGGGAATTTAGAGGATGCAGTAAAGTATGCTGCGGAATTGGCTGCAATTGTTGATTATAAAGTGCGCAATTACCCAGATTATAAGTTGGATTTAGGCGATAAATTGAGTGGTATTCCTTTTATGAAAACAAAAGAAAAAGCTTTGATTGAAGCATTGGGGTTGGAAAATTATAAAATATATCAAACCATTAAACAATTTTCGGAAATAAAAGGAATACAGGCAAGAATGCCTTTTTTACTGGAAATTAAATAAGCCTGTTCATTAAATTCGCTCGAAGGTAACAAAGCTATAATCAAACTTGTTTTTTTCGTCTGCTTTAAAATTTTCCCGAGAAGTTTCTTTCCAAATTTTTTTATCAATTTTTGGAAAAAAAACATCGGCTTCAAATTGATGGTGAACAAAAGTGATATCAAGTTTGTCGGCAAATGGCATTGCTTGTTTGTAAATTTCTGCGCCTCCTAAAATAAACGGATTTTCATCAACTTCAGCAGCAGCTTTAAGCGCTTCTTTTACAGAATTTACCACCAAACAGCCTTCAGCTTTGTAATTTTTATCACGCGTTATAAGGATATTGGTTCTGTTTGGAAGCGGTTTTCCCAACGATTCATAAGTTTTTCGACCCATAATGACAGCGTGGTTTAAGGTCGTTTTTTTGAATCTTTTTAAATCGGCCGGTAAATGCCAAATCAATTGATTGTCTTTTCCTAAGGCATTATTTGCCGCGATGGCCGCCATAATTGTTACCATTCTTCTGTTGCGTTGTCCAAATCACTCTCTTTTTTATCCTTTTCAAAATTGTACAATTCTTGTGCTTTTTCTGCTTTTAATGTATATTCATCGGCCATTTCCTTTTTTAATTTGGCTATTTTCACCTCTTGTTCCAATACCAATTTTTCGGTTTGTATGCGTTCCCAATCTTTTCCCATAAAACGATGGGTAACAAATACATTTATAAAATGCAACACAAAGAAGAAGAGCCATAAAATGATGGCCCAAACAAACCAATTTTCTACAACATTTTCGCCAACTTTTAAAAATTTGTTAAGCATTATTAAAAAAACGGCGCCCACTAAAAACACTATAAAATGATAGTACAATCTCTTTTTTTGTTTTGCGCGTGCTCGTGCATTTTCGTATAATTCGTGTTGATCATTCATAGTGTTCATATGTTACATATTTTTAACCCATTCTTTAATATAGGCAGTGAAATCTTCCGTTTCATTTTCGTTTTCTTGTTTTATCTTTTCGTTGGCCAATTCCAAAAATTTTGAAATGTTTTTGTCGGAAGTGTTTAAAAGACTTTCAAGGGATTTTAATAGTTCAATATCATCAATTTCAATGATTCTATTAATGATTGCTATTTTAAGTTTAGGTGCATTCATGCTTCATTTTTTTTAAGGAGCCTAAATATATTAAATGTTTTACAAACTGTTTACTAAAGAATTATTAAATTTTAAGAATTCCTTTATAAACATTGTTCCTAATTATTTCTTAAAAATAAAATTTATGCTGAATGTTAAACAGCCACTTCTCCTTTAATATGCGGATCCGGATTGTAATTTACCAAGGTAAAATCTTCAAATTTAAATTCGAAAATGTTTTTCACCAATGGATTAATTTCCATTTTGGGCAATTCTTTTGGTGTTCTTGATAATTGCAATTTAATTTGTTCGCTATGGTTGCTGTAAATATGTGCATCACCAAAAGTATGGATAAAATCTCCCGGTTTTAAGTCGCAAACCTGTGCCACCATCATCGTAAATAAAGCATAGGAGGCTATGTTGAAAGGAACTCCTAAAAATATATCGGCGCTGCGTTGGTACAATTGGCAGGATAATTTTCCATCGGCAACATAAAATTGAAAAAACGCGTGACAAGGAGGCAAAGCAGCTTTTCCGTTGGCAACGTTTTCTGAAAATGAAAGCGAAGTATCAGGCAAAACGCTCGGATTCCATGCAGAAACCATCAGTCTCCTGCTGTCGGGATTTGTTTTTATGGTTTGGATAAGTTCACTAATTTGATCAATGCCTTCGCTGTTCCAGTTCCGCCATTGATGTCCGTAAACCGGACCTAAATCGCCGTTTTCATCTGCCCAGGCATCCCAAATTTTCACGCCGTTTTCATTCAGATATTTAATGTTGGTGTCACCATTCAAAAACCACAACAATTCATAAATAATGGATTTTAAATGCAGTTTTTTTGTGGTCAACATGGGGAATCCTTCGCTTAAATCAAATCGCATCTGATAGCCAAACACGCTTTTTGTGCCGGTTCCCGTCCTGTCTTCTTTTAGCGTTCCTTTATCTTGAACGTATTTTATTAAGTCTAGATATTGTTTCATCTGTTTAAATTTTATTTTTTAGCGGTAACAGCTGCTGTTCGCTATTAATCATTCTTCATGTATCAAAATTTGTTATGCTCGTTTCATTTTCCTGTTTATGCGTTTATTTTTTATAATTTAATTCTAATAAGTTCAGCAATTTATAGACAGTTTTTTTGGGTATGTCCGCCATTTCGGTGGGCGTTACCCGCCAGCTGGCGGGTCGGGCTTTTCACTATATCTTTTTTACTTCGCCGAAAAGGCGAATCAAAAAAGGATATCGTTGCAATCCCTAACGCAATTGCTGAAGTAAATAGAACGTATCTTTTTTCATAAACGCTACAATATGCTTTTAATTGAAGTCATCTAATCAAAAATTCCCCCTTCGGGGGTTAGGGGGCAAGCTAGGGGGCTTAACCAATAATCATTCCTGCAATGGTTGCCGATAACAATGAGGCAATTGAACCGCCAATAACAGCTTTTAGTCCAAACTCCGACAATGTTTTTCTTTGGCCCGGCGCCAAGGATCCAATGCCTCCAATTTGAATGCCGATAGAGGCGAAATTTGCAAAACCGCACAACATATAAGTGGCCATAATTACTGATTTGCTGTAGGTAAGATGGGTTACATTGGCCATATTCTTTAACTCGGCCAATTGAATATATCCCACAAACTCACTTGCGGCTAATTTTACGCCCAACAATTGTCCCATCAGCATCATATCTTCTCTGGCAACACCAATTATCCACATCAAAGGCGCAAAAATAATTCCTAAAATAGATTCCAAAGAAAATTTTTGATACGGCGTATAGGCAACAATCCAGTCGTTTAAATAGGTTACAGAACCAACCCATCCCAAAACACCGTTTATCATGGCAATTAAAGCCACAAAAACCAACAACATCGCTGCAACATTGGCGGCTAATTTTAAGCCTTCCGTAGTTCCGTTGGCAATGGCATCTAAAATATTTGAGCCTATTTTTTCTTGGGAAACATTTACGTCGGTATTAATTTCCTCTGTTTGCGGATACAGCATTTTTGAGATTACAATAGCTCCGGGTGCAGCCATGACTGAGGCAGCCAATAAATGTTTGGCAAATTGGAGTCGTAATACGGGATCGTTTCCACCTAAAAACCCGATATAAGCGGCCAAAACACCACCGGCAACAGTGGCCATACCGCCAATCATCACCAACAATATTTCTGAACGGTTCATGCGTTCCAAATAGGCTTTGATCATTAAAGGCGCTTCTGTTTGGCCCAAAAATATATTTCCTGCAACCGATAAACTTTCGGCACCTGAAATTTTCAATAATTTGGTCAATACCAACGCCATTCCTTTTACAATAATTTGAATAACGCCCAAATAAAATAATAAGGATGTTAATGCCGAAAAGAAAATGATGGTAGGCAAAATTTGAAAAACAAATATAAATCCGTAGGAGTCAATATTCATTAAGCCTCCAAATAAAAACTGACTTCCGGCAGCGGTAAAATCCAAAATACTGGTGAAAATTCCACCAACAAATTCGAAGATGCGCTGTACAAAAGGCACCTTTAAAACCCCAACACCAATAAGCAATTGGGCGGTTAAACCTGCGCCAACCGTTTTCCAATTTATGGCTTTGCGGTTATTGCTGAACAAATAGGCGATTAGGAGCAATGACACCATTCCCAAAACCCCGCGCCACAAGGATGTTGTTGTGAATCCTTGGCTTTCAATAATGGTGTTTTGGATGGTTTCTTGTGCGTTTGCTGAAAATATGCTGAAGAAGATTAGGATAGCTAAGCTTATTTTTTTTACCATAAAGTGGATTGTTATGCGGTGCGTTTGGTTATTTCATCACGAATTTTTGCAGCCAATTCATAATCTTCATTTAGAACTGCTTTGCCTAATTTTTCATTTAATTCTTCAAGCGTATCTTTTGAAAACGAGCTTGCTTTTTCAGGCTCCTCAATTAATTTTTCAATGCTTAAAGTCCCTTTTTCGTCCGATAATTCATCTTTGGCTTTTAAATAGATTCCTGCCTTGTCCAAAATATTTTCATAGGTGTAAATTGGCGCATTAAAACGTGTTGCCAAAGCAATGGCGTCTGAAGTTCGGGTATCAATAATTTCCTCAATTTTATCACGCTCACAAATTAAGCTTGAATAAAACACGCCATCAACCAATTTATGAATGATTACCTGTTTAATTGCTATGTGAAATCTGTCGGCAAAACTTTTAAATAAGTCGTGTGTAAGGGGGCGAGGGGGTTTAATTTCTTTTTCCAAAGCAATGGCGATGGACTGTGCTTCAAAAGCTCCAATTACGATTGGCAAGGTTCTGGATCCGTCTACTTCACTCAAAACCAATGCGTAAGCGCCGCTTTGCGTTTGGCTGTAAGATATCCCTTTAATATTTAGTCGAACTAAACTCATAAGTTAAAATTAACAAAAAAGACTGTCTAATCAAAGGAATTTATCCCAATAATTAGGCAGCCTTATTTAGAGGCACAATTTAATAAAATTATGCGTTATTTGCTTTAAATTCTTTTAACTTTTCAATTAATTTTGGAACCACTTCAAAAGCGTCACCAACAATGCCATAATCTGCCGCTTTAAAGAATGGCGCTTCGGGGTCTGAATTGATGACCACTTTAACTTTTGATGAGTTTACGCCGGCCAAATGTTGGATGGCGCCTGAAATTCCAATAGCAATGTAAAGATTTGAAGAAACCGGTTTTCCTGTTTGTCCAACATGTTCACCGTGGGGTCTCCAACCCAAATCTGATACTGGTTTTGAACATGCGGTCGCTGCGCCCAAAACACTGGCCAATTCTTCTATCATTCCCCAATTTTCCGGACCTTTCAATCCTCTTCCAGCAGAAACTACAATATCGGCATCGGCAATAGTCACTTTTCCTGAAGTTTGCTCAATGGATGTTGAAACCAATTTGCTTTCAACCAAAACAGGCGAAAATTCTTCTGTTGTTCCCGAAACTTTGTTTTCAACCAAACCATAAGCATTTTTAGCAAGTGCAATAACTTTTAAATCGGTTAGGATTTGCGTGTTGTTAAAAGCTTTGTTTGAAAATGTTTTTCTTTTCACGGTAAATGGTGAAGTAGCGGTTGGCAACGCAATCACATTGCTTGCAAAACCTGCATTTAAATTTGCGGCAACCATCGGCGCAAAGTACAATCCGTTCGCATTTGAATCGATAATAATAACCTGTGCGCTTTCTTTTTCTGCAGCTTGCTTAACAATATTTGCAAATATCTTCGCATTAAAAGGACTCAATGCTTTATTTGTAATTGTTAAAACTTTTTCTGCACCATAATTATATAATATTGACGCGTCACTTGAATTTATTGTCAAAACCACTAAATTGGTTCCCAATTGCTCTGCAACTTTTTTCCCGTAAGAAGTTACTTCTAACGCAGTTTTTTTAAATTTTCCTTCTGATGATTCTGCAAAAACTAATACTGACATATTATTTTTAGATTTTGGATTTTAGTTTTAAAGCTAAAATGAATTTATATTTTTTAATTCTTGTTGAACAGTTAAACGATTAATCGTTTAAATAACCTTTGCTTCGTTATGCAATAAATTAATGAGTTCACCCACATTGTCGGCATCCACTAATTTACAAGCCGATTTTGCTGCCTGTTTTTCAAAAGAAACGATGGCTGTTGTTACAGCTCCATTGGAAGATTCAACAATGGTCAACGGTTTTTGGCGCGCCATCATAATGCCGCGCATATTTGGAATTCGCAAATCTTTTTCTTCAACCAAGCCTTTTTGCCCGGCAATAATTAAAGGAAGATTTGACGAAAGTTGCTCTTTTCCGCCATCAATTTCACGTGAAATAGTGGCTTTATCACCTTCGATTTCTAGTCCGATACAGGCATTTACAAAATTGAAATCTAACAATGAGGCAAGCATTGCAGGCACCATGCCGCCGTTATAATCGATTGATTCTTTTCCGGCAAGCACCAAATTGTACCCGCCATTTTTTACCACTTCAGCCAATTCTTTTGCAACGGTAAAACCGTCTAAAGCTTCTGTATTTATCCTAATGGCATCGTCGGCGCCAATGGCCAAAGCTTTGCGTAAAGTAGGTTCTGTAGTTGCATTTCCAACCGTGGCAACGGTTACTGTAGCTCCTTGTTTTTCCTTAAACCACATAGCCCTTGTCAATGCAAATTCATCATAAGGATTTATTACAAACTGCACGCCGTTGCTGTCAAATTTTGAATCATTTTCAGTAAAATTAATTTTTGATGTAGTGTCGGGAACGTGACTGATACAAACTAATATTTTCATGGAATCTAGGTGTTTGATATTTGGTATAAAATTACAAGTCTTTTTATTTATTATGCTACGAATATAATATTTTTTTTAAATATATTATGCACGCATAGCAATTTTTTTATTAAAACATTATTTTTTTGATAGAACTGTTATAATTGTTTAATTTTGCAAATCCTAAAAAACAGATTAAGATGAAGACTATACAATTTAGAGAAGCCATTTGTGAAGCAATGAGCGAAGAAATGCGAAGGGATGAAACTATTTACTTAATAGGAGAAGAAGTTGCTGAATATAATGGAGCCTATAAAGCTTCAAAAGGAATGTTGGATGAGTTTGGCGCTAAACGCGTAATTGACACTCCCATTGCAGAATTGGGTTTTACCGGAATTGCAATTGGATCTGCCATGAACGGAAACCGGCCAATTGTGGAGTATATGACTTTTAACTTTGCTTTGGTAGGCATTGACCAAATTATAAACAACGCCGCAAAAATCAGACAAATGTCGGGCGGACAAATAAATTGCCCTATTGTGTTTCGTGGTCCAACAGGATCTGCAGGCCAGTTGGGAGCCACACATTCACAAGCATTTGAAAACTGGTTTGCAAACACGCCGGGTTTAAAAGTGGTGGTGCCATCAAATCCTTATGATGCAAAAGGATTGTTAAAAGCGGCCATAAGAGATGATGACCCAGTTATTTTTATGGAATCTGAACAAATGTATGGGGATAAAGGAGAAGTGCCAGATGGGGAATATATTCTGCCAATTGGCGTTGCGGCCATTAAAAGAGAAGGAACAGATGTAACAATTGTTTCTTTCGGAAAAATAATTAAAGAGGCATATATTGCTGCTGAAATTTTGGAAAAAGAAGGAATTTCGGTTGAAATCATAGATTTGCGAACCATCAGACCAATGGATAGTGAAGCCATTTTTAAATCGGTAAGAAAAACAAACCGCTTGGTTATTTTGGAAGAAGCCTGGCCATTTGGAAGTGTTTCCTCTGAAATTACGTTCCAGGTTCAGGAAAATGTATTCGATTATTTAGATGCTCCCATAAAAAGAATCACCACTGCAGATACCCCTGCGCCATATTCTCCGGTTTTATTGGAAGAATGGTTGCCAAATGCGAATGATGTGGTAAAGGCTGTAAAAGAAGTATTGTATAAAAAATAAAGGCATAATATTTGCGCTGCAACTACCTTTCAAAATTATCTTGAAAGGTTTTTTTATGATGACCAAAAAATATATTTTCTTAAGTTTTATGTTTACGCTCGTTTTTTTTTCAGGGTTTTCCCAGGTAAAAATAAGCGGTGTTGTGAGGGACGAAAATAACCATTCGATTCCCTTTGCCAATATTGTTTTTGTGGGTTCTTCCACAGGAACGGTTTCCGATGAAAATGGAAAATTTTATTTGGAATCCAATAAAACCTTTACACAAATAGAAGTTTCATTTTTGGGCTATGAAACCAAATCTATTACAATAAAAAGCAGGGATTTTAATTTAATTATTGTTTTAAAAGAAGCCGCCGCACGATTAGAACAAGTTTTTGTTTACAGCGGAAAGGTTAAGAAAAAGGGAAATCCAGCCATCGCCATACTGGAAAAAATTTGGGCTAAAAAGCGTGAAAATGGCATCTATTTATTTGATCAATATCAATATGAAAAGTACGAGAAATTGGAATTTGATATGAATAATATTGACAGTTCCATGATAAAAAGCAAGCTCTTTAAAGGCATGGAGTTTATTTTTGAAGGGATTGACACTTCAAATATCACAGGAAAATCATTCTTGCCAATTTTTATCAACGAATCCGTTTACAAATCTTTTGGGAAAAATAAGGGCGGTAAAAAACTTCGGGAAGATTTGGTTGCCAATAAAAATTCAGGGTTCGAAAACAATCAAAATGTTATTGCATTTATCAAAGATTTGTATGTGGATTATAATGTTTACGACAGTTACATCAAGATTTTCGACAAAAGTTTTGTAAGTCCAATTTCTAAAGCTGCTGGTGTTGCAACCTATAATTATATTTTGGCCGACAGTGCTTTTATCGACAATAAATGGTGTTTTAATATTTTATACTATCCGCGAAGAAAAGGAGAACTCACATTTAAAGGGAATTTTTGGGTGAATGACACCACTTTTGCCATCAAAAAAATTAATATGCAGGCCAACAAAAGTGCCAATATTAACTGGGTAAAGGATATTTATATTGAACAGGAATTTGACGTATTGAATGATTCGGTGTTTTTACTGAAAAGAGATTACATGATGTCCGATTTTAGCTTGAACAAAAAAGACAAAGCCAAAGGTTTGTATGGAAAAAGAACCACCATGTATAAAGATTATGTTTTCAACGAAAAAAAATCGGATGCTTTTTATAATGAACAAATAAATGCTTTCGATAAAAATATTTATGCAAAAGCAGATGATTACTGGAGTGAAAATAGGCAGGAAAAATTAAATGAAAACGAACAAGGCATTTATAAATTGTTGGATACTTTGGCCACCGTTCCTAAATATAAACGCATTTATAATTTGGTAGCCATCTTGGGTTCAGGATATATTGAGATGAATAATTTCGATTTTGGCGATGTTTTTTCAACCTTCGGAAAAAATGATGTTGAAGGCTGGCGTTTGCGTGCCGGCGGAAGAACTTATTTTGGCAGAAATGACACTTGGCGCTTGCAGGGATATACTGCCTACGGTTTTAAGGATGATAAATTTAAATATGGTTTTTCAGGAAAATGGATGTTAAATCCGAAAAGCAGGTTTACGGTTGGGCTGGGCAACAGGCGCGATGTGGAGCAAATAGGCGTAAGCTTAACCACCACAAATGATGTGATGGGCAGAAGTTTTGCTTCATCTTCCTTATTTTCTTCGGGAGATAACAGTAAACTGACTTCCATCAATTTATCTAATTTTTTCTTATCAATCGATCCTATACAAAATTTAAATTTCAAAGTTGGCGCATCATACAGAACCCTGGAATCGGCTTCGCCTGAAACCTTTAATCTGGATTATTGGGTTGATAAAGAAAACAATATTAAAAAATCGGATGTATCACAATCCGAAATTGATTTTACGGTGACTTATACGCCCAACAGAAAAAACATTGGTTATGGTGTGGAACGAGGTGAAGTGACCGACACGTATTCTACCTTATTTCTAAATTATTCAAAAGGGATTAAAGGTTTGTTTAACAGCGATTTTGACTATCAAAAAGTTCAGTTTTATTATCGCCAGCCAATATTAATTGGCGGTTTGGGAAGAATGTTCACCACCTTTGAAGTTGGCAAAACATTTGGTGAAGTTCCGCTTGGTTTGCTTAATGTAGTGCCGGGAAACCAATCTTATTTTACCATTGAAAAGACTTATTCTCTGTTGGATTATTATGAATTTGTGACCGATACTTATGCATCTCTTCATGTGGAACATAATTTTAGCGGAAAATTCTTTTCAAGAATCCCACTACTCAGAAAATTTAATTTGCGTGAAATTGTTGGCGCAAAAGCTGTTTGGGGTGAAATTTCCGATAAAAATATTGCATTAAGTGCTTCAAACATCAATTATGTGGCGCCATCAAAAGTATATTATGAATACAGCGTTGGCGTTGGCAATATATTTAAAGTTTTTAGGATTGATTTTAGTTGGAGAGGAAATTACAGGGATGTGCCAAACGCCAATAATTTTGCCATAAAAGGTGCCTTCGGATTTCATTTCTAAAATTTACCGCAAATAGATGTTTGTTGGAATATGATTTTTGTATTTTTGAAAAAAATTTAACTATTTAACTAATAGAAAATGAGCAATAAAACCGAGAAAACATTCGACGTATTAATTGAGATACCAAAAGGAAGCAGAAACAAGTATGAGTATGATTTTGTGTTGCATAAAATTAGATTCGACAGAATGTTATTTTCTTCTATGATGTATCCTGGAGATTACGGATTTATTCCTGAAACATTGGCCTTGGACAAAGATCCGCTGGATGTTCTGGTATTGGGCGGCGAACCAACATTCCCTATGTGTGTGATGGAAGTGAAGCCCATTGGCGTTTTTCATATGACCGATGAAAAAGGACCGGATGAAAAAATTATTTGCGTGCCAATTTCAGATCCAATCTGGAATGCGTTAAATGATATTTCAGATATGAATCCACACCAAGTAAAAGAAATTGAACACTTCTTTCAAGTTTACAAAGATTTGGAAAAAAAGAAAGTTGATGTTGGAGGTTGGGGAGATGTAAACGAGGCCTATGAGATTGTTGCCAAATGTGTGGAGCGCTACAATTTGAGTGAACATAAGAAAAAAAGAACATTTACCATTTAATTGATAAAATATAGACCTAAAAACTAAACCATCTCTAAAAGTTAGAGATGGTTTTTTTTATCTGTCTAAATTTACTTATTTTAGCCTCCACAAAAAAAATAACTAATAACAAACATTTAAATAATGGAATTAATCGTAAAATTTTTACCTCTTTTTGGTATTGCGGCACTTGTATTTGTGTTTTTCAAAAATTCTTGGGTTACAAAGCAGGATGGAGGAAATGAAAAAATGGCAAGAATTGCCAAGAATATTGCCGATGGAGCAATGTCATTTTTGAAAGCAGAGTATAAAATACTTTCAATTTTTGTTGTTGCCGTTGCAATTTTACTCTATTTTAAAGGAACCTATGAAACCGGATCGAACGGTATGGTTGCAGTTTCCTTTATTGTAGGTGCTTTTTGTTCAGGATTGGCTGGTTTTATCGGAATGAAAGTTGCCACCAAAGCAAACGTAAGAACTACGCAAGCCGCCAGAACTTCTTTAGGAAAAGCATTAGAAGTTGCTTTTGCAGGTGGTGCTGTAATGGGATTAGGCGTTGTTGGCCTTGGTGTTTTAGGATTGAGTTCATTATTTATGTTATATAGCGGACAAGGATGGAATATTTCTGAAGTGTTGAATGTGCTTTCAGGATTCTCTTTGGGAGCGTCCTCAATAGCTTTATTTGCACGTGTTGGTGGGGGTATTTATACCAAAGCAGCCGATGTTGGTGCCGACCTAGTTGGAAAAGTGGAAGCAGGTATTCCTGAAGATCACCCTTTAAATCCTGCAACTATTGCAGATAACGTTGGAGACAATGTTGGAGACGTTGCCGGTATGGGCGCCGATTTATTTGAATCGTATGTAGGTTCTATTATTGGAACTATGGTATTGGGCGCTGCATTTGTGACCATACCAGCTTTTCAGGCTTCATTTGATGGTTTAGGCGCTATTTATTTGCCATTGGTTTTAGCGGCAGTGGGTATTATCATGTCAATTATAGGAACATTTTTCGTAAAAGTAAAAGATGGAGGCGATCCGCAAGCTGCTTTAAATATAGGTGAATTTGGTTCAGCAGGCTTAATGGTTGTTGCTTCTTATTTTATCATAGAGCAAATGCTTCCTGAAACTTGGATGTTTAAGGGTGTTGAATATACTTCAATGGGAGTGTTTTGGGCCACTATAGCTGGTTTAGTGGCTGGTTTATTGGTAGGGAAAGTGACAGAATATTATACTGCAACAGGCAAAAAACCTGTAATGTCTATCGTTAGACAATCGGAAACCGGTGCAGCAACAAATATTATTGCAGGTTTGGGTGTTGGGATGATGTCAACCGCCATTCCAATTTTATTGATTGCAGCAGCAATCTTGGTTTCGCATCATTTTGCAGGTTTATATGGTATCGCTATTGCTGCCGTTGGGATGTTGGCAAATACAGGAATTCAGTTGGCTGTTGATGCTTACGGTCCAATTTCTGACAATGCGGGCGGTATTGCTGAAATGGCTGAATTGCCTAAAGAAGTGCGTGAACGTACAGATAAATTAGATGCCGTTGGAAACACAACAGCAGCTATTGGAAAAGGATTTGCCATCGCTTCTGCTGCTTTAACGGCTTTGGCTTTGTTTGCCGCTTTTATGCAAACTGCAAATTTAACCTCGATTGATGTTTCTCAGCCTAAAATTATGGCCGGACTTTTAGTGGGTGGAATGTTGCCATTCGTTTTTTCAGCCTTGTCTATGAATGCAGTTGGACGCGCAGCTATGGCGATGATTGAAGAGGTTCGTCGTCAGTTTAGAGACATTCCCCAGCTTAAAGCTGCTTTGGAAGTGATGCGTAAATATGATTCTGATATGTCTAAAGCAACTGCGGAAGACAGAAAAATATTTGATGAGGCCGATGGTGTTGCAGATTATTCAAAATGTGTTGAAATCTCCACAAAAGCTTCCTTAAGAGAAATGGTTTTGCCAGGTTTAATGGCGATTGCTGTACCAGTTTTAGTAGGATATGTTGGAGGCGCCCAAATGTTGGGAGGCTTATTGGCCGGTGTAACAACAACAGGCGTTTTAATGGCTATTTTCCAATCAAATGCCGGTGGTGCTTGGGACAATGCCAAAAAAACGATTGAAGAAAAAGGTTTAAAAGGAACCGATACACACAAAGCTGCGGTTGTAGGTGATACCGTTGGCGATCCATTTAAAGATACTTCGGGACCATCATTAAATATTTTATTGAAATTAATGTCGGTTGTAGCCTTGGTGATTGCGCCTAGTATTGCACTTTCTGCCGATGAAGTTGCAGAATATGCAAGAGAAAATGCACCAACCGAAATGGTTTCTCACGAAATTTCCAAAGAAGTACAAGTGATGATGAATACAAATGAAGACGGATCTGTTAAAGCAACAGTAACCACTACAACAACTGATAATGGAACAGTTACAACTGACGAAAAAGTTTTCGAAGGAACAGAAGAAGAAGTGAAAGCTGAAATTCAAAATCTTAAAAATGTTAAAGTTGAGGTGATTACCCCAACTTCCCAAGAGTAATTTTAAAGAAGTAATTTTATATATTTTAATTAAACCTGTGGATTTGTTTCTACAGGTTTTTTTTGTGAAATTAAATCAGGTTATTTTGAACGTTTGCCTAAACAATTAGTTGATCAGGAGATTTTAGGCAAAATATTAATTTGAAACCCTATTTCTAAAATGCTGATTGTTAAAGTGTTTCCACCCTTTTGCCAATTAGAAATTATTTTTTAAATTTGATTAAAAAGAGACTATTATGGCCAGGTTTCAACTTAAGGTTTGTTTTTTGGGCTTCTTGTTGCTTTTCACGGCATTTGCCCAAGCCCAAAATAAGGAGTTAATAATCAGTAAAGAACTTGCTGATAATTCTGAAATGCTCAAGGTTAAAATGGGCACTCAATGGATGGGTAAGATTTGGAAATTTAAATTTGGCGAATATGAGGTGGTGGAAAGTAAATTGGGATGGAGGAAAGTAAAAACCAAATCAAACTTACTGAATACCAAGTCAGAAGTTAATTCCGATCAAAATTTTTCCTTCGTATTAACCAATAAAACAAACGATTCTGCCATCGTAAATGCTGTAGAGAATATTTCAATCAAACAGCTCAAATCCTATGAATTATTTCCAAATTTTTATTTGGGATCTGATGAACTTTTAAAAGAATCGCAAAATTTTTCGGCATTTATTTCCACAACAAATAACAATGAAGAAACTTGGGTTTTGGTTATAAAAAACACCCAGGGAAAAGAAGTTGCATATGAAAATGAAGCTTTCCTTACAAACGGTGAACGATTGATTTCAATTATTCCCATAAGTTCAAAAAAAGACAATAAGAATAGGAGTGAATTGGGTATGATGCTAAATCTTCCTGCGATGGGTTATGAATTTATCGAAAACGACCAATCAATTTGCGCAATGCAGTATTACGGTGGCGGCGCATTGGGAAGCAATAAAAATATTATTTGGTTAAGATCAGATCTTGATGCCCGAATGAAATTAATATATGCCGCGGCAATGACTGCAGTTTTGCAGATTAAATCATCATTTGGTGTCGAATAATCAGAATCAGAAATAAGATAATTAAAAATTATTCCGGTTGCAAAACAATTTGAAGCTGCTGCGGAATTACATGACATTCATCAGCTGCGACCGTAATGGTTCCAGAAACAAAAGTGATGTATCCAACTCCGGAAACAGTAATAATATAAGTTCCTGTTCGTTCCCAGGCGCCTGAAAAAACAGGATTGTTCACATCGAAAAATTCCAGGGTTTCCGTATAATTTCCATCTTTAGCCGTTACGGTAATGCCATTGCCTAAAACCTGATTGGTGACAGCATTTTTAACGGTAATGTTTAATCCTGCCCGTGCTTCTTCGGTGCACTGAATTTCATCTGTATTGTTAAAAGTGCAGGATAGGAAAAGAAAAATACTGCATACGTATAATGTTTTCATCATAATAAAGATTTAAATGTTTATCGATTTATGTAAAAAACGTTGCTTTAGCCAGTAAATTTTTTGTTTGATCTCTTTCATCTCCATTATTCAAAATTTTCAGGAGAATCGATTGATGCTTTAGACGTTGTCCTCTTTATTTTCGAGATTTAATTTGTCAATCAAATTGTATTTTGCTTGTCGTGTTTTCCAACGGTCACGTGCATATTTTTGCATGTTCGTAACGGTGTCTTTTTCGTCGGTTATTTCAAGTCCGAGCAAGGTTTCAATAATATCTTCCAAGGTTACAATGCCATCCATGCCTCCATATTCATCAATAATTACAGCAATATGTTCTTTTCTTTCCAAAAGAATTTCCCAAACGCTAAACAATACTTTTGAATCTTGGACAAATACAATTTCGCGTTTAATATCTTTCAGTTTTAAATCAAGTTGTCCTTCAGCAAGCTTTTCAAAAACCGTTTGTCTGAATACATAACCCGTTATGTTTTCTGTACTTTCTGAATAAATGGGAATTCGTGAGTATTTCAGGTAATCCTTATTTCTTAAAAAATCATTTAAGGTTAAGTTTTCATCGGCAACCGCAACCACCACCCTTGGGGTCATAATTTCAGTAACTTTTACATTTTTAAGTCGAAGTAAATTTTGAATTATCTTATGTTCTTTTTCTGAAAAAATACCTTCGTCCGCACCAATGCTCGCCAAGGCCGATATTTCTTCCCTGCTGGTAGATTGCTCATTTTCATTTCCTGAAATAGCTCTTGTAATATAGGCCGACATAATAACCAAAGGATAGGTGGCAATAATCATAATCCTTATTATTTGCGATGAAATCTTGGCCAAACCTCTCCAATAATTCGCCCCAATAGTTTTGGGAATAATTTCTGTAAGCACCAATATTAAGATGGTTAAAATTGCTGAAACAATCCCAAAAGATGCTTCGCCATACACTTTGACAGCTTGTGCGCCAACACCGGCTGCACCAACGGTATGAGCAACGGTGTTAAGCGATAAAATTGCAGATAACGGTTTGTCAATATTGCTTTTTAAATCGATAAATACTCTTGCCCATGCATTGCCTTTTCCCTCTTTCACAATTAAGAACGAAACAGGGGTGGATAGCAATACCGATTCCATAATTGAACACAGAAAAGAGATGGTGAGTGCAAGAAATAAGTAGACTAAAAGTAGTGTCATTTTTTTTTGTCAAATATAAAACTTAATTCTGATAAATATAAGTATGCTAAAAATCATTTGAAATTCCCTTTTTTTAATAAATATAGCTATAAATAATTATGAAATTACGCTAAATTTTCAACTAATTTTCTGAATTATTGGGTTGAAGGCTTTTGAAGCCACCATCACTTTTGTCCCAACTTTCAAGGTGTTTATTTCATCTTCTGTTGCAATTACTTTGATGATGTTAGATCCGGAAAGCACACTGATAATATACACCACATCACTTTTTTCGATGGCAATAATTTCTCCCGTAAGTTTAAATTTGCTGCTTATTTTATCTTCAGAAAAAACAAACGAGGGCGTTCCTTCTTTGATGATTTTTCCTTTGTCAAGCAAAATCACATGGTCAGAAAGTTTAAAAATTTCAGGTAAATGATGGCTCACCAAAATGGTGGTAAGTTTGTAGTGTTGGTGCGCTTTCAAAATAAAATCCTGCAATTTAAATCGCATTTCGTCGTCAAGTGCCGAAAGCGGTTCGTCTAACAACAATATTTTTGGTTTGCGGGCAATGGCTCTTGCCAAAGCGACACGCTGTTTTTGTCCGCCCGATAAATTTTGGGGTTTGCTGTTTTGCAAAGATTGCAATTCCATCAATTCCAACAACTCGTTTACAATATTTTTATCATTTCCTTTTTGAAGCGCAAAGTCCAAATTTTCCCGAACAGTTAAATTAGGAAATAACGCATAATCCTGAAACACAAATCCGACCGAACGTTTTTGAATGGGCAAAACAAATTTTTTGTCGGTATTGTTCCAGCATTCTCCGCCAACTTCTATCAAAGATTTCTCGGCATCTGTAAGTCCGGCTAAAATTCTTAAAATGGTTGTTTTTCCGGCACCTGAATTTCCATAAATCGTGATAAATTGTCCTTTTTCAACCGAAAATGACACATCCAAAGGAAGCTTTCCGTCGGCTGTATGCAAGGTTTTATGTGCGTAAAATTTAATCATTTTTGAACGGATTTACTTTGCTGAAAGAATTGTTGATTAGGTAAACGCCCAAAAGAACAGAAAAGGTGAAAACAAAAAGGATTCCTGCATATAAATTTGCGGCGTCATAATTCATCGCCTGCACTTCATCATAAACGGCAATGGAAGCCACCCTGGTTTCTTCGGGAATGCTTCCGCCAATCATTAAAACAACACCAAATTCTCCAACGGTGTGGGCAAAAGTCAGCACTATTCCTGTTAAAATGGAGGTTTTTATATTGGGAAGCAAAATTTTGACAAGTGTGGTAAATTTCGATTTTCCCAAGGTAAATGAGGCTTCTTTAAGCGAAATCGGCAAATTTTTTAATCCGGCCTGAATGGGATGCACCATAAAAGGCAAACTGTACAATACCGAAGCAATAATTAATCCTTCAAATGTAAAAACCAACTGAATGTTAAAATATTGATTCAAAAATTCCCCGAAGGCATTTTGCGGACTAAAAGCAACCAGCAAATAAAATCCCAAAACGGATGGCGGCAAAACCAACGGCAGACTTACAACAGCTTCCACAACCGATTTTAATTTAAATTTGCTGTAGGCGAGCCAATAGGAAAGCGGCACGGAAACCACCAACAAAATTAGGGTGGTTATTAAGGCCAGTTTTGCGGTCAGCCATAAAGGTGCTAGATCAATCATTGGGCGATAAACTTACTTCGTTGGTTTTTATTAAAGCTAAAACAGCATCTCCATTTTTCAAATTTAATGTTTTTACTGCATTGGTTGTTATAATGGATTTAAGGGTCATTTCCCCAAAACTTAAATGCAATTCGCTTAAAATTTCTCCATTTTTTATGGCTTCAATATTACAAAGAATTTTATTCTGAATGCTGATATTCAGCGGTTCATTTTTGGCGATGATCACTTCGGTTTCCTTGAAATACACATTCACTTTATTTCCGATTTTAAAATAACTGTCAGATTCGGGTGTGTCAATAATAATAGCCGTAAAAATGGTGCTTCCAACGGCAATTTTAACCAAAGAAAGCGATTCGCTTCCCTGAATGTTTGTGATATTTCCTGATAGAATATTCATTAAAATATGGTTGTTTTTTGGGTAAATCCGAAATGTGTTAAAATGGCTATGGCGGTTGGTGATGCAATAAAATCGTTGAATTTTAAGGCGTTTTGGTTGTTTTTGGCTTGTTTTAAAATCACGTAACCCTGTTCCAATGGTTTGTGCGATTCTTGGGGAATGACATAATATTTTCCGCCGGCTTTCTGCATCGTTGGCGACAATGCCAAAGACAAGGCCACAATGCCAATATCGGCAGCTCCAAGCTGCACAAATTGGGCGGTTTGGGAAATATTTTCCCCATACACAAATTTGCTTTTTACCTGATCATAAATTTTATAATATTGCATACTTTCTTTTGCCTTTTCTCCGTAAGGCGCGTGATCAGGGTTTGCGATGGAAATTTTATTCAATTTTGGATTTAGCAAAGAGTTCATTTTTTCCTTGTTTGGATCTATTTTTTTGCTCCAGATGACAATTCTGCCGATGCCGTATGTTTTTACGTCAGAAATTGTGAGTCCTTTCTCTTTTAATTTTTTTGGATAGTCGACATCTGCCGAAAAATAAAGATCAAATGGCGCGTTATATTGAATTTGCTCAAAAAACTTACCTGAAGAACCATAGGTTACCTGAATTTTTTCTGATGGATGTTGTTTTTGATACACCGAGATGATGGAATCCATTGCAAATTTTAAATCGGAAGCAGCGGCTACAGAAATTTTTTGTGCCTGAATGGTGCAACCTGCAAAAATAAAAGTGATGATGAGTCCAAAAAATAATCTATTGAGCATTTATTTATTGTTTAAAAATAAAGATTTTGCGATTGTGGAAGTCTGTCCAAAAAATCACCTTCAATTACCAAAAATAGTAAAAATCAAAGTTATTTTGAACGTTTTTTGCTAAAATTGCAGTTCAATTTGCGTTAGGGGTTGCAGCGGAAATCCTTTTTTGATTCGCCTTTTGGCGAGCTAAAAAAGATTGAAGCGGAAAACCCGACCCGCCAGCTGGCGGGGAACGCCCAAAATGGGTTGAAATTACTTTTTAAACATAAAATAAACGGCAAGAATGAGAAAGACAAATGCGATAATATGGTTGAGCCTAAAAGTTTCTGTTTTGAAAGCGACGAGCGAAAACGCGGCAAAAACAACCAGCGTAATCACTTCCTGAATCATTTTTAATTGCAACAAAGAAAACGGACCGCCATTTCCCCGAAAGCCAATTCTGTTGGCCGGAACCTGGAAAGAATATTCAAATAAGGCGATGCCCCAACTGATTAAAACAATGGAAATAAGCCCCAATTTGTTAAACCATTTCCATTCGGCAAATTTAAGGTGGCCATACCAGGCAAGCGTCATAAAGGTATTCGACAGGATCAAGAGCACAATGGTTAAAACGCCTTTCATTGGTTTTTAATTTAGGGGTAAATATTTTTTTATTAGATTAATCAATTCAATTTTATTTATGGGTTTGGCTATATAATCATTGCAGCCGGCGTTCAATATATTTTCTTTATCTCCTAAAACGGAAAAAGCTGTTTGAGCTATTATTGGGATTGATTTGTTGAATTTTCTGATTTCTTGGGTAGCTTCTAAACCACTCATTTCCGGCATTTTGATGTCCATTAAAATAAGTGAAATATCAGAATTTAATTTTAGACAATCTACTGCTTCTAAGCCGTTCTTTGCGTGAATTATAAAGATTTCTTCATTTTCGAGGATGTTTTCCAAATAGTAAAAGCTAATTTCATCATCTTCGGCAATAAGGATGGTGAACTTTTCTGTAGTATTTTTTAATTTGGCACCATTTGAAATTTGAAGTGATTTTTCTTTAAATACCGGGTTATAAGGAATTGAAAAAAAGAAGGTGCTTCCTTTTTCCATTTCTGATTTTACCCAGATTTTTCCGTTAAGCATTTCTAGATAAGATTTTACAATGGATAAACCAAGTCCCGAGCCTTCATGAGGGCGTGTAATATTTAATTCTGATTGCACAAATCGATCAAAAATAGCTTCAATTCTGTTTGAAGGAATCCCAGCACCTGTATCTTTAACATAAAACACTAAGTTTTCTCCTTCCAGATAATTGCCAATTTCAATGCTTCCAGAATCGGTAAATTTAATGGCATTGTTGATTAAATTTTTAAATATGCTGTCTAAGAAATAATGATCAGTTTTAATAATGGCTCGATCATGATCAATTTGTTGGATGCAATTTATGGTAAGTCCTTTTTCATCGGCTTTATATTTGAAAAAATCGCAGTAATCTTTTAGTGTTTTAACAACATCCACATTTGAATAATTTACAGTTATCAATCCAGATTCAATTTTTGACAATTCAATAATATCATTAATGGTGTCAAGCAATCTTTCACTGCTTATCTTAACAACATCAATGTATTTATCTCTTTTTAAATTATCTAAGTTGGACGTTTTCAGTAAGTCGAGAAACCCTAGAATACCGTTCATGGGAGTTCGAATTTCATGAGACATGTTTTGGAGAAATATTGTTTTTAGCTGGTCACTCTCTTTTGCTTTTTCAATTGCAATTAGGAGTTCTATATTTTTTAATTTGAGTTCTTTTGTTTTTAGAGCGACTCTTTTTTTGAGTAAGATTGTAAAAAACACGGAAATTACAGAAATTGCCAAAACAATAAAAAATATCCACTTTAAATATACAGGAATGCCTTTTTTATAATCTTTGTCTAATAAGCGATGCAAAGAATCATAGTATTCAGAATTTTTTTTGTTTTTTAGAATAGCAAGGTTTTTGTCAACTATTTTAATAAGTTCGGGATTCTTATTTTTTGTAAAAGCGAAGAAAAGGTCGGCTGGACGAAAAATTATGCCAGTTGACACTATTTCTTTATAAAAATAATCTGAGAAATAAAAGAAGCGATCAGCGACAATAATATCAATCGCGCCATTTTTAAGGGCATCTGCCGAGCTTGCATAATCAACAAAATGCATAGTTTCAAAAGTTAGGTCAAAATCTTGTTTAATCACCTCGTTAAGATATTCTGATTGCATGGAGCCACTTAATACGCCAATTTTTTTGCCCTGTAAGTCGAGTATAGAATTAATGGGATTTTTTTTTGTAGAAAATACCTCAAGCCACGAACCAATGACCGGCAATTTATTTAAACTGTATAATGAATCTCTTTCTGTGGAATAGGCCATATCTGGAAGAATGTCTATTTCCCCATTTTCAAGCATGTTTTTGAGTTGAACCCAGTTTCCCTGTACATATTCAATTTTTAAATTTTCATTTTTGGCAACATAATTCATGACGCTGATGAATATTCCGTCAGGCACTCCATTTTTATTGATAAAAATTTTGGGTTTGTTGTTATAAACACCAACTTTTACAATTGATTGCGTATCGTTCTCCTGTCCTGTTATAACAGGTTGATTCCCGATGAAAAACAGTAAAAATAGCAGGCTGGTTTTTAAAATACGCATCTATTAAATTTTTAATGAATAAAAATTTTATCTATTTTATTTTGCAACGATATTTTTAACTAAAATAATAATAAATTTAATATGAATTGTTTTTTATTAATTTGTCAATCTTGATTATCTGGTTTCACTTCTATATTTTATATAAGTTATGATGGAGTTATTTTATTTCCCACAGATTTATTTATCAGGGGACCTGTTTCTTTCGTAATTAATTACTTAAAACATTACCGTAAATAGCATTGTCTAATATCTTGCTTCCTCAAATTATTTATTCAAATGAAAATATAGCAACCTTAATTAAACGAATAATAATTTGTTGTTTTGGCACTGTTAATCTGAAAAAAATATTTTTAGGACTGTTAGATTAATCATGATTTACAACATTTTTTAATAATTAATAAACAGAAATTGTCAGCATTATCATAGAAACTAAAATCAGGACAATAACCAAAGGCATCACAAATTTTATCCATTTGTCAAAGCCAATTTTTACAATGGCAAGTGATGCTAAGATAAGTCCGGTTGGATTGATGATGGCAAACAATCCCATTCCGTATTGGTAAGCATTCACAATCACTTCACGGCCAATGCCAACGGTATCTGCCAA
>Ga0209347_1002071_pt1 | contig 28166 bp, 26 predicted proteins | sample AutmiccommuBRH23_FD_187382 | JGI IMG/M metagenome (GOLD analysis project Ga0209347, IMG submission 187382) | Deep subsurface microbial communities from Mt. Terri, Switzerland - Autotrophic microbial communities BRH/23 (SPAdes) (version 2) | ecosystem: Environmental > Aquatic > Deep subsurface >...
GCTGGATGCTTTATTTGACGGCTATAAGCTTAATTCTGAAAAACTAGACCGGATAGAGGCTGAAGTCTCTAAGCATGAAGAGATAATAATCAAGAGGATAAAATAGACAACAGGGAAGGTATTGAAACCCTTAGGTATAAAAAATAGCAAGGTATCGAAATCTTAAACCCTTGCTACACTTATCTATTGATGGTCGGGAAGACAGGATTTGAACCTGCGACCCCCACGTCCCGAACGTGGTGCTCTACCAAGCTGAGCCACTTCCCGAATAAATCTATGATAATAAAAAATAACTACTCAGTCAAGCAAAAAAAGCAAGTTATAATCAATATGACTGAACTACAATCCAAAATATTTTTAGGCCATTCATAAGCTTCTTCTGTTGCTGTCCGCTCTGAAACATTCTATAATATTACATATACCTTATAAATCAGATTAAAAAAACGACATCTCTGCCGTTTTTAGCCTTTGTTTGGTGCACCCTTCGGGCACAACGATATTCTGAAGCACAGTAGAATAACCGACGAAGTTTTCGGATTGTTTATTGGTGCACTCTCCCACAACGGTCTTATTCTAGCACTGATGTTTACTCGGCGTAGTAAGAATAAATATTGGTGGAGCATAGGGGGCTCGAACCCCTGACCTCTTGACTGCCAGTCAAGCACTCTCCCAGCTGAGCTAATGCCCCATCACGAAAAAGATTATAGCATGATACTGTACCATAATGCAAGATGATTTTTTTATCATTTGCGCTTATACCTGGAGATGACGATAATAATTATTAGAATAACTATTAAAGAAACCAAATGAGAAACCATTTTGTTTAACACTGTAAATAAAAGGACTATCAAGAGAACCAATACACTGATTATCAGCTTTAATTTATCGTTAACTTTAAGAACCCTGAATATCAATGAAAATAGCATAAATAAAATTACAAAAATAAGTATTTCAAAAAATATTATCATTTTCTCACCCCATCGTAGCTAATACAAGTTTTCTCATTACTCTTGCTTTTAATCCAATTATATCCGCCGATTAGGTCCATCCACAAAATACGGTACCGTATAGTGACGGATTCGTTCCAGGAGTCGCTTAGCCTTCAAACCTTCTTCTCCACCCTTATTAGAATACGCTAGATGCTCTTCTAAGTTATCGAAGTCTAAGTTAGACGTATAAAGCGTCGGCAAATTGTTAACCAGTCTGGCTTGAAGGATCGCTCCCAATATCTCGTCTCTTTCCCATTGAGAGATAGTTTCCGCGCCAATATCATCGAGAATAAGGACTTGGACTTTTTGAAGAAGTTCGATTTTCTCATTGAAGGAATTATCTTTAATAGAATTCTTCATTTCTCGAAAAAAATCCGGGACATAGATCATTAAGGAAGGGATTTTCTTCTCAGCAAGCTTATTTGCAGCTGCTGCCATCATATGACTTTTACCAACTCCTAAAGGTCCATATAAATAGATACCTTTCTGCTTCTGGTTAGCAGAATATCTTGCGCAAAACTCCAATAGTGCCGTTAAGGCGTCTTGGCGACCCGATGTTTGCTCGATATTTTTAAACGATGCATTTAAAATCTCAGAAGGAATATACTGGGTTCTAAACAGCTGTTTTTTGTAATAATCATCCTCTACTTGCTTTTGCCGAGAACACTTGATTAATCTCACTTGAAACTGCCCATTTATGTAATCAATTTCTGAATAATGTCCGGTCAATAGGTTAGAGCATTTAGCTACCGAGGAGCAACTAAGGCAATTAGCTTTCTCTTGAATATATTGATAAAACGTATTAAGCGAACCAATTACCGTTTGGTCTTCAGGTTGGTACTTAGAAATCAGTTCCTTTAGCTCTGGATGATTTTCAAAGTAATTAATCCAGTATTGTTGATCTGTTGCCAAATTGGGGATCATTCCTTTGATTACTTGTTTTAAGCTTTCCATCTTCTTAACCTCCTATCTGCTCTCTTTACTTGCAATATCTCTATAATTTAATTCCTATATTTCTCCTAAATCCTTTAAAAGCTGATCTATTTTTGCCTTTTTGAGATGATCGATTTCTGTCTCGGTGTTATTACTATTACTTTGGTGATATTTATCCTCTTGCTGTAAAATATAATCCGGAATATTTTCTTTTTTAGTTGTCCGTTTTTCTTTATTTTTTTTGCTGGTATCGGTAGTTGGCTGACGTTTCGTGCTTGTCTGCCAACTCTTGTAAAGTTGATGTTCTTTTTTCGCCAGCGCTTGAGCCTCTTGAACTGTCGATATTTTTAGTCTGCGCCAATGACCGGCAATTTTTTCGGAGAAATTCTTTGGTAGCTTCAAATCATTAGTTAGCATCACATATTCGATCAAAACATTAACTACTGGATAGGGCAATCCATAGTCATTTCCTAACGACTCAATTATTTTTAAATCAGCCTCAGCAATTTTTGCTCCTCCTTGGTATTCTGCCATTAACTGGATAGGAGAATAGCCCTCTAACATTTGGCTGTGTCTATTTGCTTTATCGGTATTTTCACTCGAACTTTTATTTTTGCTCTGCGGGGACGCAGAAGTAGCCTGTTTTTTGTCTTTATCCTGTTTATTTGCAGCGATTAATTCAGTTTGTTGGACTAAAGCAACCTCTTTTTGCAAGTAATGATATTTTTCTCTGATTCTTTTTCTGAGCAATTCCGAATCTAACCTGCCTGATTTCTCGTAAATGGTATGATCCTTTAATAAACTAATAACGTCTGTCTCTGACAGCTGATACAAAAAAGCCAGCTCCTGAAGCAGATCCTCAATTTTGTCATCTAATGCTTTGCTTAACTGATAGTTATCACTAAACATCCCCTTGACAAATTCCATATCTAAATACTTCTTCTTAACAAGCAATTTCCCTGCATCAGGAGTTTTTTCAGTTGAATAAGGCTGAATAAGCTGCTCAAGTTCTGATCCCGGAAGCACCTTTAGCTCTGAAGCCAATATCGAATCAAACACCTCATCAAACGACTTGGTCAAAACTTTTTCTATTTTGTAGAACCCATTATTCCATTCCAAACGGTTTGTATACTTTTCCTTTAATTGTAGAAAATAATTTTTGCCGATCCTATTCAACAATAACAAGCTAAGGATATCACTTTGAAAAAATTGCTCCGGTGAGAGAGGCGGAAGCAAACTATATTCATATAGAGCTTCTCCTGTATCCTGATGCTGATACTTAATACTCTTCAATAACCCGACAGCCTCTAAGGTCTTTCGAGCATTTACTATTTCTTTAAAGGGTATATACATCTGACTTAATAACTGCCGATGCAGCCTTATTTTTGAGGCTCCCGTCCCACCTAAAGGGAGCTGGTTTACCAAAGTAAAATAGAAACCCATAACCTTGGTCCCAATGAAAGGCTGATATAACTCAATCAGCACGGATAAATGCGTGAAGTTTACCGGGCTAACTATCTTAATGATATACGGATCCTGCGGGCCAACTTCATTTAAATCAAACGACATAAACTTAACTCCTTAAAAATCACTAATAATTTTTGGCGACGTCTATATTATATCATCTGAAGAAAATCCAGGTTAGGTTATTTTTAATTGATCTCCAATTTTTATCCGTTGTTAATTTTTAAAGAAAGTTATATAATATTAAATATAATTTAGAAGCAAATATAGATAAGCTGATTTTTTGGAAAGGAGTTTGGTATGGTTAACGTCACATCAAGTGCAAAAGTACAACTGGAAAAGGTCTTAAAGGAGAAACAAGATTTCAAGGCAATAAGAGTATATATCGCTGGTTTTGGCTGAGGAGGGCCATCACTTGGATTGGCTCTGGATGAGCCAAACGCTGAAGATGAAATATTTAACCAAGAAAGTTTTCAAGTAATTGTAAATAGTGACGAGCTTAAAAACATCGGAAATGTTGAGATAGACTTCCGTGAATCCGGCTATGGCAGCGGTTTTTCAGTAAGATCTGCTGTTAGCTCTTCCTGCTAAAGAAAATCCCCTCTACTTCTTAAATAGAGGGGATTTTGAATTTGTCCTTATTTTACCTCTGTCCACCAGTTATTTATATCAATAAAGGGTACTAAGCTGTTTGTTATTTGGACATGCAGTTTTTTATCAACAGTAAAAACGGTTTGTGGACTGACGATCGGGATAATATAATTCTGCTTCATAAAATATTCTTGCCACTGAACATAAAGCTCCCTTTGACTATCGTAATCGGTGTTAATTCCAGCCGCCAAAAGTAACTCATCAGATTTGCTGTCTTGCAGATGACTAACGTTGTAGCCTCCCAGTAAAACATCATTCTTCGAGAGCCATTTGCTGTTTTCCTTTGTCAAATCTACTTCATATGGCCAACTTGCTAAGAACAAATCCCAAGCCCCCTTGGAAAACAATTGGGGAATATATTGATCGCTTGCAACCGGTGTCAGCTCAATTGTCAATCCATTTTGTTTCAGCTGCTCCGCCAGCTCTTTAGCCAATAGCTCTTGTAAAGGATTACTTTCATAAGCCAGTTTAAGGGTAAGCTTCTGTCCGGCAAAATTTACTGGAGCAGTCTCTTCAGAAGAATTCGCCAAAATCGCCTGGTAGGCGTAAGACATAGGATGAAGAACAGACAATGGTCTTTTCCCGAAACCAAAGTAAATACTCTGAATAATTTTGTCATAATCCAGCGCTTTGGACAATGCCTCTCTATTATTCAGATCCTTCCAAACCTCTGTATTAAGATTCATCCCCAGATAGGTGTAACCTTGTCCATCCAACAGGAGAGTATCCCTTGTTTCGTCATTCAGGCTTTCATCCATTGGCAAGGTTAGCTGCAGGTCCTGCACGCCTTGTTCAGAGTTGCGGAAAATGATTTTATCTAGATAAACCAGACCAGGGTAATAATCGTTGCGGATTAATTGCCATTCTGAGTTGTCAGCAGATTGAGATTGCAGCTTAAAAGGTCCATTTGCCAAAAGCAGTCCTTTACCGGCTTGTTCTTTTATTTGACTTACCGATATATCTGAAAGCTGACTTGCAGAAAGAATTGGGGCTGTAAAAAGCTGCAGATCGGCAGGGTCTAGCTGTTTAAAAGCAACGGTAATTTGCTTCTTTTCATCGGAAATAGTAATTCCGGATACATTTTCACTTTTCCCCTTTCGGAAGTCATCTGTACCAATTATGTCTAAGGTATAGCTTTTCCATTTGCCGTTATACTCACCTTGACTGTACCATTCCAAGGTGCTCTGTATATCTTCAAGAGTTAGATCTGTACCGTTCTGCCATTTTAACCCTTCTTGCAATGAAAAAATCAGCTGATTATTTTCTATATCCAATAGATAATCTGCTGCTAGGTTCTTATCTAACTCCAACTTTTCATTATAACCTAATAATCCTTGGTATAATATTGTGGTTAAGTTATATAATGGTGATTTGGACATTTGCAGTCCAAGTGGGTCTAAATATAGACTATCAACATCTGTACCAATCACAATACTCCCGCCTACAGACGGAGTTGCAGGTGGAAGATCCTGAGGCTCTTCATCAATTTGTGGAGGTTTTTGTACTGTACAAGCTGTAATAATAACTGTCATAACTAATAGCAAGATAATTATTTTTGACTTCATGCTGTTTATTACCTCTCCTTACCTCTTCCTTTATTGTCATTTTAGGATTTACGCAATAGCTCACTTAATTCATTAATAAAGACATTTATGTCTTTAAACTGGCGGTATACTGAAGCAAAACGGACATAAGAAATCTCGTCTACGTGATAAAGCTTTTCCATAACCTTTTCCCCTATCTCCCGGCTATCCACTTCCGACTTGAGCTCATTCCTTAATTCGCGTTCAACTTCGGCAACCATATTCTCTAATGTTTCCAAAGAGACAGGTCTTTTCTCGCAAGCTCTAATCAATCCACGAAGAATTTTTTCCCGACTAAATTCTTCTCTGCTGCCATCCTTTTTCACTACCAATATTGGCGTCTCCTCTACCTCCTCATAGGTATTAAACCTTCTGGTACAGGATTCACATTCTCTTCTTCTTCTTATTGACTTGCTTTCATTTATTGGTCTAGAATCTAAAACCCGTGTGCCATTATGATTGCAGTAAGGGCATCTCATGATATCACCTCTTAGAATATCCGAACCTAATTTAATTTATTACACCTATAAGTTTCCCCTATCTGGGTGCAATCGTCAAGCTTATTCCAACTTTATCTGCGATATTTTTCTTTGCCAAAAATTAAGCTCGGGAAAAATAATAAAATTGTCTTTTTATAATAAAACCTATAAAGTATAATTGTAGACGGTGCTTTTATTTTATAGTTCTTTATAGATAAATAGGGGGATATTATGGACGTTAAAGAAATGCTATTTATGTTTCTAGGTGGGTTGGGAATTTTTTTATTTGGTATTAAATCAATGTCTGATGGTTTACAAAAGGCGGCGGGAAGTCGCTTGAGGAAAATTTTAGAGACCCTTACATCGAATCCTCTAATGGGTGTTTTGGCGGGAACCTTGGTTACTGTAATTATTCAAAGCAGCAGCGGTACTACAGTTTTAACAGTCGGATTGGTTAATGCCGGCCTGCTTACCTTAAGACAAGCTATTGGAATAATTATGGGAGCTAACATTGGAACTACTATAACCAGCTTTATTATTGGTTTTAAAATTTCTGAATACGCTTTCCCGATTGTGGCGCTTGGAGCAATTCTTTTATTCTTCTTCAAAAAGAAAAAACTAAACTATTTGGGACAAATATTATTTGGTTTCGGGTTGCTATTCCTCGGTTTAGAATTTATGAGCGATGCAATGCGACCACTTAGAAGCTCGATGGTTTTTGTTGATTTCATGCAAACCCTTTCTGATGTACCAATATTCGGTGTATTAGTAGGAACTGTTTTTACGGTGATTGTTCAAAGCAGCAGTGCTACAATTGGTGTTTTGCAGGGTCTTGCTGAGAGCGGTGGAGTAACTTTTGATCAAGCGTTGCCGATCCTTTTTGGTGATAATATCGGGACAACAATTACAGCTGCCTTAGCGGCGATCGGCACTACGGTAGTTGCCAAAAGAGCTGCATTAACCCATGTAATGTTCAACATTATTGGAACTGTAATTTTTCTCCCGCTTTTATCAATTGGGCTTTATCCATATATCGTCAACCTGATTGCTGGAGATTTTAATATAAAAATGAAAATAGCCTGGGCGCATGGCATCTTTAATGTTAGCAATACCCTGATTCAGCTGCCCTTTATAGCCTTACTAGCCTTTATTGTGACTAAGCTGATACCGGACAAGAATCACGAAATTATTGAACATGGATCTAAATATTTAGACAAGAGGTTTCTAACTAACCCCTCTGTTGCGATTGGACAAGCTACTAATGAGGTGGGAAGAATGGGGAATTTAGCAAAAGAATCTTTAATCGAGAGTATTGATTACTTCTTTACAGGTGATGAGAGGAAAATGAATTCCTCAATGCAAAAAGAGAATATTGTTAATGATCTGGATCATCGAATAACAGATTATTTAGTTGTTTTAACCCAAAGCCCATTATCTGAGAGTGAATCTAATGCTTCAACTTTATTGCTACAAACAATTAATGATATCGAGCGAGTCGGTGACCACGGCGAAAATATCCTGGAATTGGCACAATATTCTCATGAAAATAAATTGCCGTTTTCTAGCGAAGCAACTAATGAATTAAAACTGATGATCAACTTAACTATAGAGACTTTTGAATTGGCTTTAACTTCTTTAAAAAACAGCGATGAGGAAATAGCTAGAAAAGTAATTGAAAACGAAAGAATTATTGATAAAATGGAAAAAAATTATCGCAAGGGTCATTTAAAGCGCCTGAACAACGGTACTTGTGTCGGCAGCTCCGGTGTAGTTTTTCTAGACATTATCAGTAACTTAGAGCGTATCGGCGATCATTCATTTAACATCGCTCAAGCGGTTTTGGGAGAATTGTAGGGGTGGCATTTGGTTAAATTAAAAAAGAAGGGCGCTGCCCTTCTTTTTTTACTTAGCATTAGTTTTTATTTTAGTTGGTTCAACAACAACCGGCCCTAACCCCCGGGGAACCATTACTGATTCTCTCGTTGTTGCATCTAATTGTTTAGTTATAAAGTCAGCTGCAACATTCGGGTCGATTCTATCACCGCAAGTATATACATCAATGCTGGCATATCCATGCTCTGGGAAGCTGTGAATCGTTAAATGCGATTCGGAAATTATTACTACCCCACTCACTCCCATTGGAGCGAACTTATGAAATGCTACCTCACGGATTTCAGCACCCGACTCTAAAGCCGCGTCAACCATCATTTTTTCCACGAATTTCAAATCATTTAGTTTCTCAACATTGCAACCCCAAAGCTCAGCAATTACATGACGTCCCATAGTGTCCATTACTAACTTCCCCCTTTTAAAAATATGTTTCCATGCCCTTTCAAGCATGCGGGACCTGCGCCATCTACCACGGGGGCAAGTTAGTCCGACGAGGTCCTAACCCTTTAAGTAGATACTGGTTCCTTAGTTATTTAATTAATTTCACGAGTTTCAGTATACTTGTTTTGAGGATATTTTGCAAGATTTTTTTTGTTCAACCTGGCATAAAAAAAGGCTTTTGTATTACATGTTATATGCTCAGTTTACTCCTTTATTCAAAAAAATTCACTAGCAATTTATCCATTGTCAAAAAATATTTTGGTAAATTTAAAGGAATGACTTTCCTGTATGGGATTCACGAATTCTACATACAATACAATTACCAAAGGAGAAGGAGGTGATAATAATGGCAGCTGGACAAGATCGTAGCAGCAATTGGTTAGTTGTTCCTCAAGCATCTCAAGCATTGGACCAATTAAAATATGAAATTGCCAACGAATTAGGAATTCAAATTCCTCAAGACGGTTATATGGGCAATATCGCTTCTCGTGATAATGGTTCAATCGGGGGACAAATAACTCGTCGTTTAGTGCAAATGGCTGAACAACAACTTGCAGGAAAATAATAATTTTCTGATAAGGATTATAATTTAATATATTTCACATTATGGTATTTGGAAATATACCGTAAAAATAAAGCCATCCGTTGAGGATGGCTTTATTTAGATATCAGATGTCAGAAGCCGGACTAGGGGAATTCGGGGACTCTTCCGAATTCTTTTTACCATCCCTTTATGGGGATGGCTTTATTGACGTGTGAGATAAGAGGTAAGACTGGATTAAATCGCTGAGTTAGCGATTTATTTCTTTATTATTCAGGCGGTTAGGACTTTATTGTTTTTTTCTTGTGTAGATGCTCTTGATACATGCTTAACTAAATCGACAACCCTGCAAGAATAACCCCACTCATTATCGTACCACGCTAATACTTTTACTTGCCTATCTCCGATTACCATGGTTGACAAACCATCAATAATTGCCGAATGCGGGTTGCCGATGTAATCAGTGGAGACTAAGGGTTCCTCCGAATATTCAATTATTCCGTAAAAATCCGTTTGGCTGCTGTGTTTAAAGAGCGAATTAATATCATCACTTGTTACTTTTTTCTTAACATTTATTACCAAATCGACTATTGAAACATTTGGTGTGGGAACCCGCAATGCCAAGCCGTTTAATTTACCCTCTAATTCAGGCAAAACCAAAGATACAGCCCTTGCGGCACCTGTAGTTGTAGGGATAATTGACTGACTTGAGGCTCTTGCTCTTCTTAAATCCTTATGCATATTATCCAGCACCTTCTGATCATTGGTCACCGAATGTACTGTTGTCATCATGCCACTTTCTATATAATAATTCTCATGAAGAACCTTGACGATCGGTGCCAAACAATTCGTTGTACAGGAAGCATTGCTGATAATATGATGATTATCATAATCATAGTCATCCTCATTAACGCCCATTACGATCGTTACATCCTCACCCTTGGCAGGTGCTGTGATAATTACTTTTTTCGCTCCAGCCTGCAAATGTTGACTTGCCCCTTCGCGATCCCTGAATTTACCTGTAGATTCTACTACAATATCTATGTTTAACTTTTTCCAAGGTAACATTTCCGGATGACGTTCCCCGATAACTAAGGTTTCTTTTCCATTTACATAAATAGCATTATCTCCTGTTTGAATATCTGCCTCAAGCTTCCCGTGAATCGTATCATATTTTAACATATGAGCTAAGACCTCTGGAGAATAACTGGCGTTTATAGCTACAACATCAATATTAGATTCCTCTAATGCACGTCTAAAGACCATTCTGCCAATTCTCCCAAACCCATTTATTGCTATTCGTATAGACATATAAGACTCTCTCCTTTGTATTGTAACATACTACTCCCTCTATTTATTATAATAAGTATATCACATTTTGCAATATGTTAAATAAAAAATGTATCGTATTTTATCTTCGGTTTCAACAAGACTCCCTCTTCAACCCCGTAAGAGTGAGTTGCGACCATTTTCTGAGCACTACGTCGATTAACTTCCTTGTTCGAAGAGAACCGTTGTACTCGAAGAGTGTTTCAATCCTCGTGTAGGAGTCTCGCTAAATTCAGATGGAGTTAAAACTCCACCTGAATAAGTCTCGCTTTATCTGTCTATTGGTATAATATGAGAAAAAGAAGGGGTTATCCCCTTCTTTCAGTAAATATTTCGCTAATGTTTTGCTAACTGTAACCTATGTTGGTATTTTTATTAAAAATGTTTTGCATATATCCAATAGTAGCGATCATAAAAAAAGAGTACTCTCTGCAAATAGTGTCTAGTTTCCCCAATGGGAATTTGGTTAATATTCTTGATAGTTCCATCCCAAATTCCTTGATTAAGCCAATCTGCAACCTTATTAGGACCAGCGTTGTAAGCAGCAATTGTCGCCACCTTATTCCTGTTTAATTGATAGTAGATTTTTGTCAGGTACCAGCTTCCAAGCTCTATATTTATTTCCGGCTCATTAATTCTTTCTATGGGGAAGGTAAAATCGCCGGTGTTTATGATCCACATTGCGGTATCAGGCATAATCTGCATTGGACCAATTGCTCCTTTTTTAGAAACCTTGTCCTCATTAAAGCGTGTCTCTACTTGAATAATTGACATAACTAAAAAGGGATCTAAATTATATTTATCAGAACTGAGAGAGATGACCTCAGCATATTTGATTGGATACATAATCTGCCATAGCCACTTAGTATTAAGCGATAAGAATACTATGAACAATAAGGCAAAAAGTATTAAATTTTTCTTTGATCCGATAATATCTAGCATCCCTTGTTTAGCCAACTTTCCTAACTATTTATCATGCTTCCCATAGTTTTATACAGGCTATAACCTGTTTTTCAGTTTCCTCTAGAACGTTGTCGTTATAGATTACGATATCGGCTTTCTGTACTTTCTCCATGAGTCTCATTTGGCTATTTATTCTTAATAACGCCAATTCTTTGTCCACACTATCTCGTTTCATCAGTCTAGACAATTGTTCTTCTGGGCTAACGTAAACAACGATAATTTGATCAAATAGCGCTTCTCTCTTAGATTCAAATAACAGAGGTATATCGACGATTACTTGTGGAAAATTAACAGAAAGCTGTTCAGCCCTTAAAATAATCCGCGAAATTATCAGCGGATGAGTTATTTCATTTAAAACCTGTCGTCTTTCATCGTCTTGAAAGATTAATTCCGCTAATTTTTTTCGATCAATAGTCTGGTCAGCAGTTAATACCTCTTCTCCAAAATGCTCAATTATTTTATACCAAGCCTCAGTATGTGGTTCTACAATTTCCCTGGCAATTAAATCGGCATCGATAACCGGAATATTATACTTTCTAAACATTTTTGCCACTGTGCTCTTACCGCTAGCAATTCCTCCAGTTAAACCGATTAACATTATTCCGTACCTCCAAGTATATTAGCTTTGTTTTGACGATATTCTCCAGATCTAAAGCTTAGGTGTGGTTCGTGTGCATATCTGTCATGGTTAACTAAAAAAATTTAATTATCCCAATTAGAATCAAGATTAATCCTGGTAGTATAGTGAATTTTTTTAAGAACTTTACCTCTGAAAAAATAAAGCCTACTCGTAAACCGAAGAGAATAAACAACCCACTCATCCCCGCGATTGTTATTGCAGTCATCATAGGTTGAAAGCCAATTAAGGCAGCACCAAGTCCGGCACCAAAAGCATCCAATGATAAAGCAATTCCTAACAATACTGCCTCAGCTGAAGAAATAATCCCAGATCGGTCTATATCTGCTTTCATTGGTTTTCTTAAAATTTGAATAACAAGACCTAATTTTTTTATTTCGATGGAGATTATTCTTTCTCCTGTATTTTTTACCTCAATATTTTTTTGTTCTTGGTCATCGTATTTATTAAGCAGTACCTGAGCTATAGCCCAAATACCTACAGCAATAAGAATACCTGCCCCAATCCATTTTGCAAAGCCCGGGGATAGCACTAGACTGATCCAGACACCTATTTGCATTGACAAAAGAATCATTACAGCAGAGGCAAGGCTAATAATAATCGTTGAGGTTATAGGAATTTTTATCCTTTTTAGACCATAAGTAATTCCTACACCAAAGCTATCCAAGCTCACAGCTAATGATAATATTACTAGGTATAAAATACTCACTCAATCGCACCCCTTCCAATTCTTTTATATATTATGGAATGGGCGCAAAGAGAGTGCGACTATATTTATTCTTACTACGCCGAACACGCTTAGTTGTTAGAATAAGACCGTTGTGCCTGTGGTGCGACTATATTTTCCGAGTTCTACGCCGATTTACTCCCTGCTCGAGGAAGACCGTTGTGCCCGTGGTGCGACTATATTTTCCGAGTTCTACGCCGATTTACTCCCTGCTCGAGGAAGACCGTTGTGCCCGTGGTGCGACTATATTTATTCTTACTACGCCGAACACGCTTCATCGCTAGAATAAGACCGTTGTGCCCGTGGTACGACTATATTTTCCCTTTATAATTGCTGACAATTAGGACAAAAATGCGTTCCTCTGCCACCGACCTTTATTTTTTCTATTGCTGTTCCGCAAAAACTGCATGGCTGATCTTTTTTTCCATAGACAATCAGGTGTTCCTGCATTGAGCCTTTCCCGTGGGCACTTTCAAAGCTTTTAACGGATGAACCACCAAGCTCAATAGCTTTTAGCAGAAGTTCCTGAATATTCTCCACTAGCAGCTTTATCTCTGATTCAGATAGCGAGTCCCCAGTTCTTATTGGATGAAGCTTACTTATTGCCAGACTCTCATCGACGTAAATATTGCCTAAACCACAAATTATTTCTTGATTAAGAAGTATCTGTTTAATCGCTTCCTTTCTTGACTGTACTTGTTCCGTAAACAGTTCAATCGAGAAGTCAGCAGCAATCGGTTCCTGCCCCAAAGAGTTAAATCCTTTTATTTGGTTCTCATTACCCCTCGCAACCACATCCATTGTTCCAAATTTTCTTACATCATGATAGAGCAGCTTGGTACCATCAGTAAAATGGAAAATTACATGTACATGCTTATCGTATTGGGTATAAGGTTTTTCACTGTAGATATACTTTCCTTCCATCCGTAAATGCGAGATTAGCGTTACTGAATCCATATAAAAAATCAAGTATTTGCCCTTTCTTCCGATCTTCCGAATCAATTGTCCGCTTACAAGAAGTCTAAAAATATGCTCAGTAGACAGATTTCGTAAAATCCTTGGATAAAAAACCTCCACATTTTGAATAGTTTTTCCTACTACAGTTTCTTGTAAAGCTCTCCTAACAGTTTCAACCTCAGGTAATTCTGGCATCCCGTATACCCCCTCTCAAAATATTTCTTCTTCGCCGAATTTCTACTATGCTGAAAGGTGATCCCACTAATTATCTTCTACTTGGCATCAAACCACGTAGGACCAACATTGAGATCTACTTTTAATGGAACCTTTAATTCAATAGCCTCTTCCATCGTCCTTTTTACTATACTCTGCATCCTCGCTATCTCCTCTTCAGGCACCTCAAATATCAGCTCATCATGAACCTGCAGCAACAGCCTGCTTCGCAATTTATTTTGCGAAAGCTGTTCAGACATCCGAACCATCGCTATTTTTATTATGTCTGCTGCTGTTCCTTGAATTGGGGTATTCATTGCTGTTCTTTCAGCAAAGCTTCTAATATTATAATTGGAACTATTAATGTCCGGTAAATACCTTCTTCTATTTACTAAGGTACTCACATAGCCGTCCTTTTTAGCCTTGGCAACGATTTCTACCATATAATCTTTAACTCCTTGAAAGACCGCAAAATATTTATCAATAAACTGTTGAGCTTCTTTTCGAGAAATATGCAGGTTCTGGGCAAGACCATAATCACTTATTCCATAGACTATCCCAAAGTTAACTGCCTTTGCCTGCCTTCGCATATTTGAGGTTACCTCGTCCATTTGTACTCCAAATACATCCATGGCTGTTTTTGTGTGAATGTCCAAATCTTCTTTAAAGGCAGTGATCAAATTTTGATCGTTAGCAATATGCGCTAGCACACGTAATTCTATTTGCGAGTAGTCTGCTGATAAGATTTCCCACCCAGCTTCTGAGGAAACAAAAGCTTTCCGAATCTTTCTACCTTCTTCTAAACGAATTGGGATGTTTTGCAGATTAGGTTCTGTACTGCTTAATCTCCCTGTTGCAGTTAAGGCTTGATTAAAGGTAGTGTGAATATTACCTGTCTGTAGATTAATTTCTTTGATTAACCCTTCAATATAAGTGGAGTGCAGCTTACCTAGTTGCCGAAAATTTAAGATATGCCCGATTATTTCATGCTGCGGTTCGAGTTTTTCCAGAACTTCAACATCTGTTGAATAACCGGTTTTTGTCTTTTTGATTATTGGCAGCTGCAGCTTGTCGAAGAGAATCTCTCCTAGCTGCTTTGGAGAATTAATATTAAAATCTCTCCCTGCCAAAGCATGGATTTTCTTAGTTAAAATCTCTAATTCCAAGGTAATCTCTTCACCCATCTGCTCTAAGCATCGCCTATCCAGCTTAATGCCGTTTTTCTCCATCTGGGCGAGAATCTGCGATAGAGGAATTTCTATTTTGTGTAAAAGATCAGTTAACCCATCTTCCTGAAGCTTACCTTCAATAATCGGTGTTAAATAAAAAATTGCCTGAGCCTTCCGTACTACATGCTTTTGCAAAATTGAAAGCTCTGGTACACTTCTTTTAGCACCCTTACCGTATATATTCTCATCCTCAGACAGACCATGATAATTATAAGCCATAGCTAACTCCGGCAAACTTATTGTTCCATCAGATGGGTTAAGCAAGTAAATGCCGAGCATTAGATCAAATTCAATACCTTTTACAGAATTACCAAGCCAAAACAGATTCATCTCTAGCTGTTTTCCGTCAAATACCCACTTAGGTGCCGTCTCGTCAATTAACCATCTTTGAAACTCTTCCCATTCCTTTGCCTGCTCGAAAGAGATAAATAACTGCTTATCGGAATTAGCTATGGCTATCCCTAGGATCTTGGCTTCCTGTTTAGGACCAAAATCCATTTCTACATGAAGGGCTAGTTTTTGTTTTTCCGCTAGAAGTTTGTCCCACTGCGGCTTATTAGTTTCTGAGAGGAACTCCAGCTGCAAATCTGGAGTATGCTTTTCAACCTCTTGTTCAGCTCCTTTTGGGATTCCCAAACGTTTGATTAAGGCCTGAAAGCCTAATTTATTCAATGTACTAAAGACCTGCTCATCTTGATAGCCTTGATACTTGACAGAAGCTAGGTCCAAATCCATTGGTACCTCACAATAAATTGTTGCCAATTTTTTACTTAATATTGCCTGTTCACGATATGTAGTAAGATTTTCTTTAAGTTTTTTTCCGGGAATTTCTGCTATATTCGCCAGAACTCCTTCAACTGTCTGATAACTTGCTAGAAGCTTTAATGCTGTTTTTTCACCCACTCCCGGAACGCCGGGAATATTATCTGAGGAGTCACCCATTAAGCCCTTCAAATCAATTATTTGAGCAGGTGTCAGCTGGTATTTTCCCATTATTTCCACAGGACTAAATTCGTCTACCTCGGTAATACCCTTACGAGTCAAATAAATTACCACTTTTTCTGAGGCAAGCTGCAAAAGATCTTTATCACCAGAGTAAATGATTGTTGACATTCCCTCAATTTCAGCTTTTTTGGCCATTGTTCCAATAATATCGTCAGCCTCATAACCTGCCAATTCAAAATAACTAATTCCGAAAGCCTCTAATAATTCTTTTATTAAAGGAAATTGTTCCGATAGCTCTGGCGGTGTTTTCTGCCTTTTTCCTTTATATTCCTGATACTCACTATGCCTAAAGGTTATTTTTCCTGCATCAAAAGCTACAAGTAGATGATCAGGTCGAGTGTCAGAGATTATCTTAAGAATAATTTGCGCAAAGCCCAGTACGGCATTTGTATGAATCCCCTGCTTGTTTGTTAGCAGCGGAAGCGCATAAAATGCCCGATTAGCAATACTATTTCCATCTATTAAAACTAGTTTCCCCATTTCTTCACCTCAATCTATCTCATTGTAAATTTGTTAGCCAAAGGCTAAACTTTAATGTTCACTTTTAGAAGCTAGAACGCTCTATTTCCCTCATTATCATATCATATATCCGTGTTACTATACAAAAAAACAGCTCTCATAGTTGTGAGAGCTGTTAGTAGGAATACAGCTATTTTATTTGTTCTAGATCGATGAAAGGTACGGCTCCGCCAGTTACGCTCGGCAGTTTGCCATCCCATTTTTTAATTGCTTCAATTTGAGCTTCAATTTTACGCAGCTCAATCAATTCAGGAGTTACTTCCTGCTTTTGCAGTCTTAGTGATTCAGCTTCAGCCTTAGCAGACTCGATTTTTTGTTGAGCTTCTACTTCAATTCTTTGTAAATCCAATTTAGCCTTTAACGCTTGCTGCTCAGCTATCTGCTTCTGTTCAATAGCCAAGTTATATTCATCACTAAATTTGAATTCTGTTATGTTGATCTCATCTAAAATCATATTGTAGTCTGCAAGCTTCGAAGATAGTGTCTCCTTGACCTTTGTACTAACCTCCGGTCTTTTGGAGATTAGCTCCTCAGCAGTATATTGCGCTGTTACAGCCTTTAAAGACTCTCCAATCGCTGGGGTGACAATTCGATCAATATAGCTTAGACCGACCTCTTGGTAAAGCCTTTGAACATTATTCGGGTTTAAATGAAAGTTAACAGCTATCGTAGTTGTGACAATTTGCAAATCCTTTGAAGCAGCTGTTTGCTCAGATTGCTCTTTTTGGACACGAACCTCTGTCTGGATTACTTCTTGAATGAAAGGAATTTTAAAATGTAATCCTTCGCCCAAAACTAACTCTTTAACCTCACCTAGCTGGACAACTATTCCACGATAACCAGCCTCTACGATCACAAAAGAATTAAATGCCGCAAGTGCTAATATAGCAAGTATAATTACAAGCGTGGTAATTTTCCCGTACTTAGGATTTTGTTTAGGCTGCATATCTATTACTCTATCACGTTGATCCATGTTCTCCACTCCTTAATTTTAGTTTCTAGATGTATTGGTATTGCGGGTGCAATTTTACCTACTCCTTATATACGTTGTAAAGTAAGTGAGGTTTCATCTTTTTATCTACCAATTGTATCCAGCGTCACTCATCTTCCAATATCCTCAAACTTATAACCAATTCCTCTTATCGTTTTGATATATTGCGGTTTCCTTGTATCTTTTTCGATTTTATCCCTTAAATGGCTAACATGGACATCAACTATTCGCGAATCCCCCAGATAATCATAATTCCAGACCGCATTTAGCAATTGATCTCTTGTTAACACCTTGCCTCGATGTTTAACCAAATAAACTAATAGCTCAAATTCCTTAGGTGTTAATTCTAGCAATATTCCATTTATTTTTGCTTCAAATCTTTCCACAGCAATTTCAATCTCGCCTATGGCAATAACCTCTGTATCCTCCTCATTGCTAGAATTCTTTGTTGCTTCCACAACAGAAAATCTGCGCAAAACTGCTTTAGCTCTGGCAATGAGCTCTCTTGGACTAAAGGGCTTGGTAATATAATCATCTGCACCAAGTTCTAAACCGATTATTTTATCCAGTTCTTCGTCCTTGGCAGTTAACAGAATAACCGGAATATCACTTTGGTTTTTCCTCAGTTCCTTCAACACTTCTATACCATCCAATTCCGGCAGCATAATATCAAGGATCATTAAATCAAAGTGTTCTTTTGTGCACATCTCAACCGCGGCTCTTCCGTCATAAGCAAAACCAACCTCAAAGCCGGCTTTCTCAAGATTAAATTTAACTAGGGTTACAATTGAGGATTCATCATCGACTACTAAAACTTTTTTAGCCATAAATTTTCAAACCCTTTCTACTTGAGATATAATCTTTAACCACATTGCTTGGTAGGGAAGATTTTAAAAAAACTTAAATTGGATTTTTACCTAATTAATATTATAATTATATAATGTAACAGGTTTTTTTCACATGCCCTTACATAAGATTAACATAATCTTTACAAATTTAATAATCTAAAATAAAGGGGTTTGAGTATGTCTTCATCGCAAAAAAATTTACTTAAATTAGTGTTGACCCTTATCCTATTCTTATCCGTTTTTCTTTATGCTTTCTTTATGAGTGGTAATTACTTAAATAATCTAATCAATACTTCCTTTATCGTCGGTTTAGTTTTAGTTACAGTAGCCGCTTCTATCGCTATCTTTTTTTCAGGAAGTTTGAACCTTCTTTTAGCTGGATTCAGTAAGAAAGTGCGGGATGATCTCCTTGATCGAGCTAGATATGAGGATCGTAAAAACAGGAATCTAATGGATGCCGACTCCTTAGAATATTACGCCGAACAGGATCAAAAGCTGAAGAAGAGACGTGGATACTGGGTGTTTTATCCTTTTATTTACGGTCTTATTTTAATTGGACTTTCTTTCATTCTGCTGTTTTTTGTGTAAAAAAATAAACAATAAGACAAGGAAGCGTTCCACCGTCTTCCCACCAAAAAAGACAAGCGAAACGTCCCCTCGTCTTCCCTTTGTCTTCAAAAAAACACTGTCCGGTAGGACAGTGTTTTTGTTTTTTAATATAGATGACATGCTACCCAATGCTTAGGTTTAACTTCTTTCCACTCTGGAATAGCTTCTGAGCAAACAGGCATTGCTTTAGAGCATCTAGTCCGGAAGCGACAGCCGCTAGGTGGATTAATTGGACTTGGAACATCCCCTTGAAGAATTATCCGATCTCTTTGGCTGGAGATCTTCGGATCAGGAATCGGAATTGCTGATAATAACGCCTCGGTATATGGATGCAAGTGATTATCATATAGCTCAAAGCTTTCAGCAAGCTCAACCAATGCACCAAGATACATAACGCCAACCCGATTACTAATATGCTTAACCATTGACAAATCGTGAGCGATGAACAAATATGTTAAGCCCTGTTTCTCTTGCAGTTCTTGCAAAAGGTTAACAACCTGCGCTTGAATTGACACATCAAGGGCAGAGATTGGCTCGTCTGCTATAATAAACTTTGGCTCTACAGCTAAAGCACGAGCCACGCCAATTCTTTGCCTTTGTCCGCCACTAAATTCATGGGGGAATCTATTGGCATGCTCTTTATTAAGTCCTACAGTATCTAACAGACTGAAAACGCGTTCCATTCTCTCCTTGCCGGAAGCCAGCCCGTGAATATCAATACCTTCAGCTATAATATCTCCGACTGTCATCCGCGGATTCAAAGAGGCATATGGATCTTGAAAGATCATCTGCATATCACGATTAAAAGATTTAACATCTCTGTTTGCTAATTTATGAACATCTCGACCCTGAAAGATTACTTCGCCACCTGTAGCATCATATAAGCGAATAATCGTCCTTCCTGTTGTGGACTTACCGCATCCACTCTCGCCTACTAAACCAAGCGTTTCACCTTCATAAATATCGAAGCTAACACCGTCAACAGCTTTTAGAACACCTTTATTACCCACATGAAAATACTTCTTAAGATCTTTTACCTGCAATATCGGCTCTTTTTGTTGGCTCATTACTTAGTACCCCCATTCTCTAGGACTCTTTCCACTTTTGGGGCCATTGGGTGCTGCAACCAGCATTTAACTTTATGACCTGGACCAACAGTTGTTTCCTCTGGCACTTGCAAACAGACCTCCATTGCATAATCACAGCGTGGTGCAAATGGACAGCCTTTTGGCGGATTTAATAAATCTGGTGGTGTGCCAAAAATCGGAATAAGCTTGCCATGGTCTCGAGAATCCAGTCTTGGTACTGATTTTAACAGTCCCCATGTATAAGGATGCTGCGGATTGTAAAAAATATCATCAACATTACCTGATTCAACGACTGTTCCAGCATACATTACCAATACCCTTTGGGCAATATCGGCAACTACCCCTAAATCATGGGTAATAATAATTATTGAGGTATCTAGTTTATTCTGTAAATCACGCATTAAATCAATAATCTGCGCTTGAATTGTTACATCTAATGCAGTAGTCGGCTCGTCAGCAATTAGGAGCTTTGGATTACAGGCTAAAGCTATAGCAATCATTACCCTTTGACGCATACCGCCACTAAACTGATGAGGGTATTGTTTAATACGCTCCTCAGAATTGGGGATACCTACTAAATTTAGCATTTCAATTGCTCGCTTTTTTGCTTCTTCCTTAGTCAGGTTCTGATGCTTGATTAAGCCCTCAGTAATCTGTTTGCCTACTGTCATTGTCGGGTTCAGTGATGTCATTGGATCTTGGAAGATCATGCCGATTTCTGAACCACGAATCAACTGCATATCTTTATTCTTTACCTTTGTTAAGTCTTTACCATCAAAAAGTACTTCACCCTGTTTAATTTTCCCCGGCGGTTCAGGGATTAACCGCATAACTGCTTGTGCTGTAACGCTCTTTCCGCTTCCTGATTCACCAACTATGGCAAGTGATTCTCCCTTTTTTAAATCGAAAGTCACACCACGTACAGCTTGTACTTCGCCAGCATAAGTGAAAAAGGATACTTGCAGATCCTTTACATCTAGAATTTTCTCATACATGTTATGACCTCCTATTTTCTCATTTTGGGATCAAGAGCATCTCTTAGTCCGTCGCCCAGTAAGTTAAATGCTAGCATGATAAGACTGATGACTGCAGCTGGAAACCAGAGGTTCCAACCCAGTGTTCTAAATAACCGATAGCCTTGATTGATCAAAACTCCCAAGCTGGCAAGCGGTGGTCTTAAACCAAGACCTAAAAAGCTTAACACGGCTTCTGTAAAAATTGCTCCAGGAATAGTGAAGGTTATCGATACGATAATTGGGCCCATAGTATTTGGGATTAAATGCTTAAGCATCATCCGACGCGTACCGGCACCAAGTGTTTTCGCAGCCATAATAAATTCTTGTTCCTTTAACTGGAAAATCTGCCCGCGGACAAGGCGTGCCATTCCCATCCAGCCGGTAATTGACAAGGCAAGAATTATAGCTGTTAACCCCGGCTCAAGAACAAGAATTAATAATATTGCCAGAATCAGATAAGGAATTCCCATTAAGACCTCAATTATCCTCATCATCAGATCGTCAATCCGACCACCCTTATAGCCAGACAAGCCACCATACAATACCCCGATAGTTAAGTCCAGCAAAGCAGCAATTATCCCGATAAATAAAGATATCTGCGTACCCTTCCAAAGACGCTGCCAGACATCCCTACCTAAATCATCGGTACCAAACCAATTGTCACCAGCCATCGCTTTTTCTGAAAACGGTTTCATGTTAACTTTTGCGTAATCCTGTTCATAGTAACTATAATCATTTAACATAGGTCCAACTATCGCCATTATGATGAAGAATGCTAAGATTGCTATTGCCATCATTGCTAAAGGATTTTTTTTCAGCCTTCTCCAAGCGTCCTGCCAATAGGTCAGACTCGGACGAGAAATAGCCTCTTTATCATCTTTATTTTTGTTTAATGGTCTAAACTGCTGCTGATTAAGTTCCATTTTCTCACTTCCTTCCACCGACACGAATTCTTGGATCAACTACTCCATAAAGAATATCTACAACAAATAACGCCACAATAAGCAGTGAACTATAGAAAATAGTTAGTCCCATAGTAACCGCGTAATCATTTTGATATATTGATCTTACGAAATACTGACCTAATCCCGGAAGGTTAAAGATCTGTTCAATTACAATTGTACCGGTTATTATCGCAACTATCATTGGACCAAGTATTGTAATTACTGGCAGTATTGCGTTTCTAATCGCATGCTTAACAACAATTTGAAAATCGTTTAAACCTTTTGCTTTGGCAGTGCGCATATAATCTTGGCCGATTACATCAAGCATACTAGCCCGCATCATCCTAGCAAACAGTGCCATCATCCCTAGCGATAGTGCAAAGGATGGCAGAATGGTGTGCGCCGTGGTTCCCCAACCAGCTGGAGGTAATCCCAAGAACTGCATTTTTACCCCGATAAAGTAGGAAAGCAGAGTTGCTGCAACAAAGTTGGGGATGGAAACGCCGACAATCGCGATAAAAATCGCCAAATAATCGATCCAAGTATTTTGCCGTAAAGCGGCAATAATTCCTAACAATAGCCCAACTACTAAACCGGCACCAATTGCCTGCGCACCTACACGTGCAGAAACCGGAAAGTTTGTTCCAATAATCTCATTTACTTCCCGATTAGAGGTTTTATAGGATGAACCAAGATCCCCCTGCACTATATTGCTTAAATAAGCCAGATACTGCTGAGGTAGTGGCTTATCCAAATCGTATTTAGCGAGCAGCTTAGCCCTTACCTCCGGTGACATCTTCTCAATGTCAGAAAAGGGATCCCCAGGCAGCAAGTGCATCATAAAAAAAGTTAAGGTAATGATTACCCATAAAGTTATTAACATATAGCCAAAACGCCTTAAAGCATATCTTAACACTGCTACACCTCCATCATGTCATAACTACATATGAAATATTTGCTAAATCTATTTAGAGCATGGAAGAGGTATATGAGCAAATTACCCATATACCTCCTTTTCAGGATATATCCTTAATCAAATAAGACTACTTAGCTTTACCTTCGATATAAGCCCATTTCCATGAAGAGTCAGCTCCGAATTTATGTGTTACGAAATCTTTAATATAAGGCTGAACTAAACGAGCTCGACTTCTGAAGAATACAGGAACAATTCCTGCCTCTTCTTGAATAAGGATTTTCTCACCCTCTAATAGTCTTTCCATACGAGTTACGAAATCTGGAGTTGTTTTTGCAAAAGCAATGATCTCATCATAAGTTGCATTTGACCATTTACCTTCATTAAATGGACCATCTGTGATGAATAGATCCATGAAGGTCATTGGATCCCAATAGTCTGGACCCCAACCACCAAAGAATAGATCGAATTCCCCAGCTTTACGCTTTTCTTTAACAGCAGCTACAGGAAGGTTTTCGATTGTAATATCTATGCCCATTTTACGATACATATCTTGAACAAATTCAGCACCCTTAATACCGGTATCTGAATCATAGCCAAGGTAAAGTAATGAAGGAAGCTTCTCAAGATTTAATTCTTTTAATCCAGCAGCTAGGAACTCTTCAGCTTTAGCTAAATCATAAGATACTAAATCTCCGTTAACTTGACGGAAGGTTTTGCCTTCTGGTCCAGGCATACCTGGAGGTACAAAGCTGTAAGCAGCAATTGAACCGTTATTAAGAATAATGTCTACATAACTCTGACGGTCAAAACCGAAAGAAAGAGCTTTTCTAATGTTTTTGTTTTGCAGAACACTGTTCCTGTTGTTAAGCAATAACCAGAATAATACTGGATCCGGTTCAGTTTGATAGTTTGCATCAGTCTTGTAAATGTTAACATTCTCACCAGATAGACCTACACGATCAATATCACCGGCAAGGTAAAGGTTTAAGGCAGCGTTGCTGTCTTTAATAATATCTAAGGTAATTTTCTCTAATTTAACGGTATCTTTATCCCAGTAGTTAGGGTTCTTTTCCAGAACTAACTTTTGGTCATGCGCCCAAGAAGTTACGGTAAATGGACCATTGTATAGCATAGCGTCAACATCTTTACCGAAGGACTCACCTTTGCTCTCAACGAATTCCTTCTTAACTGGGTAGTAAGTAGCAAAAGCTGTTAAACTATCCACGTAAGGAGTTGGATTTTTTAAAGTGATTTGCAATGTTTTAGCGTCAACTGCTACAGCTTCAGCAACATAGTCACTTACGATAAATGCATAGATTGATCCTAACTCTTCACTTACAGCGCGCTCTAAGCCAAAAACAAAGTCATCAGCAGTTACTGCAGAACCATCGCTCCATTTAGCATCGCGAAGATGGAAAGTCCATACTAATCCGTCTTCAGAATGCTCATAGCTTTCTGCCATCGCTGGTTGGTAACTTTGATCCGGACCAACACGCAATAGACCCTCATAAATATTGTTCATGATCTCAAAGCTTAATGAATACTGAGCTGCTTGTGGATCTAGTAACGGCTCATCAGTAGTATACAAGTGCAATTCTTGTACGTCTTTTGGCGGTTCTTGCTCAGTAGTACCAGGAGTTGGTGTTTCTTCTTTATCAGAAGTATTACAACCAACAAGTGCAATGCTTGCAACCATAATGATTGCGATCATAATTGCTAACCATTTGCTAGCTTTTTTCATTCGTTTTTGCCCCCTTATATTTTTTTACTTTTTATAGACAAGACTGATAAACAGCCTTAATCTCGAATTCAAAAGAATATTCCGACAATAATAATTCTTCGCATCTACACATCAAATGTAAATTGTTCAGAAGACAAGTTACTTAAAGTGCAAATAGATAATTTATTTTCTGAAAAATCTATTAAATACGAACAAAAAAAAGAATATTCTTCGTGCCACTTAATATTATAACTTAATGACCTAAAACTGTATATAAGGAATTTTTGTGAAAAATCACAAATTGACGAAAACTTAATCAGAATACAGAGAGGTAGTGGTAGAACGACTGTAATATTTTTTAAATAATATCTAAAATTATCTTATCATACATTGATTAATATTAAAATAGAAAATTTATAATCTAAGAATCCGATAGTTATTTTTAAAAAATAACGATTATTATTTGATATCGAATGAATTTATATAAAAAACCCGACAACAAACCTGTCCCCGTGGTTACCCGTGCAACTTCCCGTCACACCAAAAAGAAATCGGCTACCTCGCCGATTTCCCCTGTCCCACTTCCTACATCTTACTTCTAATCCCCACTTCTAACTTCTCACTTCTAATCCCTACTTCTAACTTCTCACTTCTAATTTTCTATACGATACTTTTGAATACCCAGTTCATATAAGTCACTGCCCTCAACATCATTTACAACGATTGCCGGAAAGTCTTCAACCTCTAAACGTCTAATTGCTTCCGGTCCTAAATCCTCATAAGCAATAATCTCGGCCTTTTTAATTGTTTTGGCAATTAAAGCTGCTGCACCTCCTACGGCAGCTAGGTAGACGGCTTTATTCTTCACCATAGAACTCTTAACTTCTTGGCTTCTGCTACCTTTACCGATCATTCCTCGTAAGCCTAAATCCAAAAGTATTGGTGAATATTTATCCATTCTATAGCTGGTGGTTGGTCCGGCTGAACCTATAGCTTTACCCGGCTTAGCAGGAGTCGGTCCTACAAAATAGATTAACTGATCTTTTATCGCAAAAGGAAGCTCCTTACCCGCTTCGACCAGCTCAACTAATCTCTTATGGGCTGCATCCCGAGCTGTATAAATCACACCGGTTATGAATACTTGATCCCCTACCTTCAGCTTAGCCGCTTCATCTGCAGAGATAGGAGTTGTTAGATGAATTGTCGCCATTTCTTTATCCCCCAATCAAATATATTCTTACTTTCCTTAAAGGATTACTTCCTTATGTCTTCCCGCATGACAATTTATATTTACTGCAACAGGGAGCGAGGCAATGTGTGCCGGATATATCTCAACATGAACGTCTAAAGCTGTCGTTCTGCCTCCAAGACCTTGTGGACCAATCCCCAGCTTGTTAACTTTTTCTAGCAGTTCTTCTTCCAACTCAGCAATATCTGCTAATTCACTTCGCCTTCCCAAATCCCGAAATAGTGATTTTTTAGCTAAATAAGCTGCTTTTTCGAAAGTACCTCCGATACCCACCCCCACAACAATTGGCGGACAAGGATTGGGTCCGGCTGTTTTTACACATTCAATAACAAAATCCTTAACCCCTTCTACGCCGTCAGAGGGTTTGAGCATTTTAACAAAGGACATATTTTCACTACCGCCGCCTTTGGCAGCCATATGGATTTTTATCTTCTCCCCAGCTACAAGCTCTAGATGAATAATTGCCGGAGTATTGTCCCCCGTATTCTTTCTTTCCAAAGGATGGGCGACGATTGATTTGCGAAGATAGCCCGCTAGATAGCCTCTTCTTACTCCTTCGTTTATTGCCTCCGTTAGGCTTCCACCAACAATATGAACATCCTGCCCGAGTTCAATAATGAAAACCGCAAAACCAGTATCCTGACAGATTGGAACCTGTTCTGTTCGGGCGATCTCCACATTCTCCAATAGTTGCTGCAAAACATCTTTTCCAGTCGGTGACTCTTCGGTAGCAAGTGCTTGCTTGAAGGCATCCTCTACATCCTTACCAATGTTGTAATTCGCCTCTTGGACCATTTGAGTAACCGCTTCTATAATCTGATCTACATGTATTTCCCGCAAGGTTTTGTCCTCCCTTTTTATCTTCGGTTTCAACAAGACTCCCTCCTCAAACCCGTAAGAGGGAGTTGTTTCAACCCTCGAAATAAGTCTCGCTAAATTCAGTAATATTGAACCTCGACTAAATACGCAACGTCCTGTTGCAACGTCGACATTTGCACATCCTGTGCTTCAAAAATTCCCCGTCACAATCTAACAGCCTCGGAAAATTTACCGAGGCTGGTACAGTTAGTCGCAGATAAATCTGCTTACTTGACGATCTCAATTACAGATTTTACAGCTTCTGCAGAGAAATCTAACGCTGTCTTTTCTTCATCTGTCAATTCAAGTTCATAGATTTTCTCGATTCCATCTGCTCCTAGCAGGGTAGGAACTCCTAAATAAATATCAGAATATCCATATTCGCCTTCTAAATAAGCGATTGTCGGAAGTATTCGTTTTTTATCCTTCAAAATTGCTTCCGCCATCTGAGCTAAAGCAGCTGCCGGAGCATAATAGGCACTTCCATTCCCGAGAAGGTTAACGATTTCTCCGCCGCCTTTTCTAGTCCGCTCAACTATTTCGGCGATTTTTTCTGCTGACAGAAGCTTTTCTAAGGGGATTCCTCCCGCAAAGGAATATCTAACGAGCGGAACCATGGTATCCCCATGTCCTCCAAGAACAAAGCCTGTAATATCCTCCACAGAAATATTTAGGGCCTCAGCAACGAAGCTGCGGAAACGGGCGGTATCCAGTACCCCTGACTGACCAATAACCCTTTCTCTCGGAAAGCCAGTAGTCTTGTAGGCAACATAAGTCATGGCATCTACCGGATTGGACAGGACGAGGATAAAAGAGTTAGGAGCATATTTTTTGATCTGCTCGGATACCTGCCGAATAATATTAGCATTAGTGTTAACTAGGTCGTCCCGACTCATCCCCGGTTTTCTTGGAATACCGGCGGTGATGATCACCATTTCAGCATCTTGGATATCCGCATAATTGCTTGTACCAGTAATTTTAGCATCAATCCCTAGCACAGGAGTAGCTTCAAACATGTCCAAGGCTTTACCTTTAGTAGGATTTTCAAATTGAGGAATATCTAATAAAACAATATCCCCTAATTCCCTTTGCGCTAAATACAAGGCTGTTGTAGCACCAGTAAATCCAGCACCCACGACAGCGATTTTTTTCCGTTGCAATCCCATCGCTTACTCTCCTCCGTTCAAATTGAAATTTAAGTACTTGTATCTCTATCGAGCGGCTATTCTTAATTTTTGCTGCTTACATATTATTGATTAATTCTGTTCCGAACTCTGAACATTTAAGCTCTTTAGCACCTTCCATTAACCTGGCAAAATCGTAGGTGACTAGCTTTTTAGAAATAGTCTTCTCCATCGCCTCAATGATTAGATCAGC
>Ga0209347_1002072_pt1 | contig 28166 bp, 22 predicted proteins | sample AutmiccommuBRH23_FD_187382 | JGI IMG/M metagenome (GOLD analysis project Ga0209347, IMG submission 187382) | Deep subsurface microbial communities from Mt. Terri, Switzerland - Autotrophic microbial communities BRH/23 (SPAdes) (version 2) | ecosystem: Environmental > Aquatic > Deep subsurface >...
ACCTGCCACACCGCCCTCAGGGCCACCGGCATTACCGCCGGTCCCGACAGTCCCCCCATTATATTCCCCAGCACTGGCCTTCTCCTCCTGATGTCAATGGTCATTCCCAGCAAGGTGTTGATCAGCGACAGTGCATCCGCCCCAGCCAGGGCAACGCTCTGGGCTATAGCCGCAATACTGGTTACGTTGGGCGATAGCTTGGCGATAACCGGCATTCTGGTGGCTGCCCTGACACCCCGGATAACCTCAGCGGCCGAGTCCGGGTCGCTGCCGAACAGCATACCACCCTTTTTAACGTTGGGACATGAAATATTCACTTCCAGCCCGGCCACACCGGGCTGCCGGTCCAGCCCTTGGGCCAGCCTGACGTAGTCCTCCACGGTATCCCCGGCTATGTTCACTATCACAGGCACATCAAACTGCTTAAGAAAAGGCAGGTATTTTTCCACTACAGCCTCCACTCCGGGATTTTCCAATCCTATGGCATTCAGCATGCCGGCAGGAGTTTCGGCAATCCTGGGGGCCGGGTTGCCGGGCCTGGGCAGCAGTGTGGTGCCCTTGATGACTATCGCCCCCAGTTTGTTAAGGTCAACATAACCAGAGTATTCCCTTCCAAACCCAAAGGTTCCTGAGGCTGTCGTCACCGGGTTTTTCATTTTTATTCCACCAATATTTACCTCTAAATTCATAAAATCTACCTTTTCTGTTGTATATTTTACCTGCTTTAACCGGCCTATCCCGGAGTGATAATAATCAAGGGGACATTTTCAGCCTTTTTTCAAAGAGGGGGACTGTGGATGACTGCAAGAATTCTGCTGGTTCTGGTCATTGTTGGTATCATACTGACTGTATCGCCCCGGCCCATACACAACAATGAAGGGCTGGAGGCAAAAAAACCTGCAGCGGATAAAGGCGCCAGACTTTATGCTGATAATAATGTGTCAGTATATATAAGGGGCCGGGTATTATCAATAAATGGTCCCGACACCGGTGGCACATCCAGTGTCACTCTTCCCCCCCACTCCAGCCAGCTCGCGCCGGAAAGCCAGGAAAACAGCACAGCCCATGTAAGGCGGGATGGGAACACTCTTTTAATTACCAGAGAAGGTGTTATTTACAGTATCCGGTTGGGTCCAAAAACCGCTTTGCAGTCTTTTTATCCAGACCCCCGCTGCGCGGGGGACAAAATAATAGTAGACAAAAATAAAAACTTGCTTTACCTGTATAAAAAGGGCGCACTGATGAAGATTTATCAGGTGTCCACCGGGATAAAGACGAATTATACACCCGAAGGCAAATTTTCGGTGGTTAATAAGTATTCTCTGCCTCACAATAACGGAAAGGAATTATTAGGTCCCCGCTGGCTGGGAATAAGTGTTCCCGACGAATTTGACCTGCGATCGGAAGTGCCCGACCAGAGAGCTCCCAAGGGCATCAAGTACGGCATACATGGCACCAATGAGCCGAATTCCATTGGAACCTATGCCTCCGGAGGATGCATCCGGCTCCATAACAAAGACATAGTGGAAATATATGATCTTGTGAGCGTGGGCACACCTGTGGAAATAATTCGTTAGCATGGCTGCTGTAAGCTATAAGCTGCCGCCAGCGGCACCACGAATCATGAAAACAGAGTATTCCTCTCTATGCCCTCTGTGTTTTAAAAAAGCTTATAGCTTACAGCTTACCGCTTATAGCTATGTTCAGAGAATTAAATCCCTGAGTTTAAACACCGGGCCGTCTTTGCATACATGGGCATACATTGGTTCCCCGGCGGCCTGTCTCACCTTACATATGCAGGAGAGGCAGGCCCCTACCCCGCAGGCCATTTTTTCTTCAACTGAAACCTCTATCTTTGACTCGGGGGTCACTACAGCGGAAAGATTTTTTAGCATCGGCAGCGGGCCGCAGGCGTATATACTGTCTATCGGGACTGTTCCCAAAACCTGTTGGTACAGCTCAACCACGTTACCCTTAAATCCCCTGGAGCCATCATCAGTGGCAATATGAAGGGAGAAACCCATTTTATTTATTTGCTCCGACCCCGGCAGCCCCTCTTTAGTGGCCGCCCCCAAAAATACCTTTACATTTTCAATTTCACCTGAGTATATTTTCTTTATTTCCCCCAGCAGAAAGAAAAGAGGCGCCGCTCCTATGCCCCCACCAATGACGGCCACTTTCCGGCCAGGTGACGGTAGAGTGTAGCCCTTCCCCAGGGGTCCCACAACATCCAGGTATTCTCCCGGCTTCCTGCCAGCCAGCAAGGCCGTGCCTCTACCTGCAACCCTGTATAGTATATATACCCTTCCCCTCACCCTGTCGGCGTAATGAATGGAAAGAGGCCTGCGCAGCAGGGGGTCCAGGGTCGGCGAGCAGCGCACGTGCAGGAACTGACCGGGGGACGAAGCCCGGGCAATATCATGGGCATCAAGGCACAACAGCCTGTGCCCCGGCATAATCTCTTCGTTTTTTATAATGTTCAGATTTTTGTTATACACCTGTCCTCACATCCCCCGCCACATGTTAAAATAGAAAAAGGAAACTGTGGCCATATATTTAAATTTATTCATAGAAACCAGGAGGTTTAGCTTATGCTGTGGTATTTCATAGTGGCCGCCCTGTTCACGCTTTCCATAGCCGTTTTTGCCCTTCAAAATTCCCAGCAGGTAGCCCTGAAATTTTTGCTCTGGGATTTGCCCTCTTTCCCGCTGGTGCTGCTTATAATGTTCTCAGCCGTTACCGGGGTTTTGATCACTCTTCTTTTCAGCGTCACGAAGCAGCTTAGAATGACCATCCAGGTAAGGGACTTACAGTCCCGCATCAAAAAACTGGAAAAACAGGCACACGAACTGCCGGTAAAGGATACCCCGGAACACTGCAGCGATAAGCAGTAAGCTGTTCAGCCTTCGGCTCTTAACCCCAACTGTGATGGCAAGGTCCAGAGCCCGGGTGCTAACTTCAAACTGCGGGCTGCTGAGTACTATTATACTCCTGTAAGGGAATAAGGTAAAATTCTTCGCCTTCCTTGATAAATGTCATGACCTCTACAATGGACCAGGCGGTATCCAGGGAAGTGAGGCATGGAACCCCGTATTCCACGGCCACCCGCCTTATCTGGAACCCGTCCCTTTCGGGCGCCTTGCCCTTTGTAAGGGTATTAAGTACCATATTTATCTTCCCTGTGGTTATAAGGTCAGCTATATTGGGGGATCCCTCCCTTACCTTGTTAACCCTCTCCACAGGCAGTCCATTCTTCTGCAGGAAGGAGGCGGTGCCCCCAGTGGCGCATATTTTATAGCCCATGTCGGACAGAGCCCTGATCAGGGGAAGGGCCTCCTCTTTATCCTTGTCGGCAATGGTGGCCAGAACCGTGCCCTGGGCCGGAAAAATATAGCCCGCCGCCACCAGAGCCTTATAAAGTGCCCTTGGGTAGCTGTGGTCCACCCCCATAACCTCACCGGTGGATTTCATCTCCGGACCCAGTGTCACATCTACCTGGAGCAGCTTGGAAAAGCTGAAAACCGGAGCCTTCACCCCCATAATACTGGTTTCCGGGTATAGGCCGCTTTTATATCCCAGATCCTTCAGCTTTCTTCCCAGGATAACCTTTGTGGCCAGAGACACCATGGGAATGCCTGTTATTTTGCTCATATAGGGAACGGTGCGGCTGGCCCTGGGATTTACCTCCAGCACGTAGACCTGGCCCTTGTGCAGAACGTACTGTATATTGATCATTCCTCTGACGTTCAGGGCCAGAGCCAGTTTGATGGTATAATCCACCATCTGCTTTTTTACCGAGTCGTCTGCCCTGTCGGTGGGATAAACCGCTATACTGTCGCCGGAATGAACCCCCGCCCTTTCCACATGCCTCATAACCCCGGGAATCAGAACGGATTCTCCGTCGGCTATGGCATCGACCTCCAGCTCATCCCCCTGCAGATATTTATCTACCAGTACCGGGTGCTCCGGGTTTACCAGCACTGCGGTGGCCATATAATCCAGCAGCTCGTCATGGTTATAAACTATCTCCATGGCCCTTCCACCCAGCACGTAGGATGGGCGGACCAGTACCGGGAAACCTATATCCGAGGCAATGGCTGTGGCCTCTTCCACCGAGTAGGCTGTTTTCCCCGGAGGTTTGGGAATGTTCAGTTCCAGCAGCAGGCTGTCAAACCTCTCCCTGTCCTCGGCCCGGTCAATATCTTCCACCGATGTCCCCAGAATTTTAATGCCGGCCCGCTGCAGCTTTCCCGCCAGGTTAATGGGTGTTTGCCCTCCGAACTGCACAATCACCCCTTCGGGTTTTTCATTCTCCAGCACGTTCAGCACATCTTCGGCCAGCAGAGGCTCGAAGTACAGGCGGTCTGCGGTGTCAAAATCTGTGCTGACCGTTTCAGGGTTGTTATTGATTATGATGGCCTCCATACCCTCTTCTCTAATGGCCCACACCGAGTGCACCGAGCAATAGTCAAACTCAATTCCCTGCCCTATCCTGATTGGTCCTCCGCCCAGCACCACCACCTTGCTTTTTTCTGTGGGTCTGGCCTCATCCTCCTCATCGTAGCAGGAATAGTAATATGGGGTCAGCGCCTCGAATTCGGCCGCGCAGGTGTCCACCATCTTGAAAACCGGCCTTATGTTGTTCTCCAGCCTCATGGACCGCACATGGTCCTCGGTGACCCCTGAGGCCTGGGCCAGGTAGGCATCGGCGCAGCCCATGCGCTTGGCCTCCCTCAATATTTCCGGAGTAAGCCCGGCGGCACCCTGAAGTGTTATTTTCTTCTCCATATTTACCACTTTGCGTATTTTATCCAGGAAAAATGTGTCTATCCCGGTTATTCTCTGCAAGTGTTCATTAATCATTCCCCGGCGAATAGCCTCTGCCAGCACAAAAATCCTTCTGTCGTCGGCCGCACTGAGCTCTTGATCTATTTCCTGGTCGGTCCAGTCTCCCATGCCGTTTATAATCAAACCCGGAGTGCCTATTTCCAGTGAGCGCACCGCTTTCATCAAGGCTCCCTCCAGGCTTCTGTCAATGGCCATGACCTCTCCGGTGGCCTTCATCTGGGTTCCCAACCTGCGGTTGGCCTTGGTGAATTTGTCAAAGGGCCAGCGGGGGAATTTCAGTACTACATAGTCGATGGAGGGCTCAAAGCAGGCATAGGTCTTTCCTGTAACGGTATTTTTAATCTCGTCCAGATTGAGTCCCACGGCAATCTTACTGGAAACCTTGGCGATCGGATAGCCCGTGGCCTTGGAAGCCAGGGCTGAAGATCTCGAAACCCTTGGATTGACCTCTATAACATAATATGAAAAGCTGTTGGGGTCCAGGGCATACTGAACATTGCAGCCGCCAGCCACACCCAGTGCCCTTATTATTTTAAGAGATGCCGTCCTTAGCATCTGATACTCATGGTCGGTCAGTGTCTGCACCGGGGCCACCACCACACTGTCGCCGGTATGGATGCCCATGGGATCAATGTTCTCCATACTGCATATGGTAATGCAGTTGTTGTTGTTATCCCGCATTACCTCGAATTCTATTTCCTTCCAGCCCACCAGGCTGCGCTCAATGAGCGCCTGGTGAATGGGACTGACACTGAGGCCCCTGGTGGTGGTATCCACCAGTTCCTCCATATTATACACCATGCCGCCGCCGGTGCCACCCAGTGTATAGGCCGGCCGCACCACCAGGGGGAAGCCAATCTGCCTGGCAAAGGCTGCGGCATCTTCCACCGTTTCCACCACCACGCTTTCAGGAACAGGCTCTCCAATACTCTCCATGGTGGACTTGAAACCTTCCCTGTCCTCAGCCCTTTTTATGGCCTCCAGGGGAGTGCCCAGGAGTCTTACGCCGTATTGTTCCAACACTCCGGTCTCGGCCAGGTGTTTGGCCATATTCAGCCCCACCTGACCTCCCAGGCCAGGCACTATACCGTCGGGCCTTTCCTGCCTGATTACCTGGGTGACGAACTCCGGGGTCAGGGGCTCTATATAAATGCGATCGGCCATATTGCTGTCGGTCATGATGGTGGCAGGGTTGCTGTTGATCAGCACCACCTCCAGACCTTCTTCTCTCAGCGCTCTGCAGGCCTGGGTGCCGGCATAGTCAAACTCGGCCGCCTGGCCTATTATTATGGGCCCTGAACCGATCACCATCACCTTTTTCAGGCTTTTATCCAGCGGCATGGTCTACCTCCTACTGTTTTCTATGCTGTTCCATCATCTCTATAAACTGTTCAAACAGGTACTCGGATTCGGTGGGTCCCGGTGACGCCTCGGGGTGATACTGCACCGAGAAAAGAGGCAGGCTGACATGGCGCATACCCTCCACAGTCTGATCATTGAGATTCCTGTGGGTAACCTCCAGCCCAATCCCGGCCATGGATTCCTCATCCACCGAAAAGCCGTGGTTGTGTGAGGTGATGTAAACCCTGCCCGTTATAAGATCCTTCACCGGGTGGTTGGATCCCCGGTGGCCGAATTTCATCTTGTAGGTACTGGCCCCCATGGCCAGGGACATTATCTGGTGCCCCAGACATATTCCGAATATGGGCACATGCCCTGCCATTTCCTTTACGGCCTGGGCGGCATAGGGCACATCGGTGGGATCTCCGGGCCCGTTGGAAAGCATAACGCCATCCGGTTCAAGGGCCATTATTTCCCGGGCCCCGGTGTTATGCGGCACCACGTGTATATCGCAGCCCCGCATCTGGAGGTGCCGGATAATATTCAGCTTTGATCCGAAGTCCAGGAGCACCACCCTTTTCCCCTGTCCTTCAACCCTGTATGCCTCAGAGGTGGAAACCGCGGGCACCATCTGCTGCCCGGTAAGCTGAGGGCAGTTGCGGGCCTTTTCCACCAGTTCGGCCGGGTTTGATACATCATGGCTGATAACCCCCCGCATGGCGCCGAAGCTTCTAAGGTGGCGGGTCAATGCCCTGGTGTCCAACCCTGAAATGCCCGGAACACCTTCCCTGGAAAGAAAATCGGTTATCTTGTAACTGGCCCTCCAATTGCTGGGGTGGTCACACTGCTCCTTGACCACAAATCCCCTGGCGTAGGATTTTTTGGATTCAAAGTCTTCCCTGTTGATTCCGTAATTACCAATCAGCGGATAGGTCATCACAATGATCTGCCCGCAGTAGGACGGGTCGGTAAGTATTTCCTGATACCCTGTCATTCCGGTGTTAAAAACCACCTCGCCCCACCGTTCGCCCCTGGATCCAAAAGCATCGCCCAAAAAATAGGTACCGTCTTCCAGGGCCAGTATTGCCTTCAAAAATATACACCTCCGAATAGTTGTAGGTTATAGGTTGTAGGTTATTGGTTATAGGTTATAGGTAGTTACCTGCCACTTTTTACCTATTACTTATTACCTATTACTTATTACCTCTTACTTACTACTTACTTACCTACTACCTCTTACTTACTACTTACTTACCTACTACCTCTTACTTACTACCTGCTTCCGAAAAACAATCCTTCCCCCGACAATAGTCATCACCGGCAGCCCCTTGAGCAACCTTCCGGAGAAGGGGGTATTCCTGCCCTTGCTGTAAAATGAGTCGGGGTCCACCTTTTCCTCCAACTCCGGGTCAATTATCGTAATATCCGCAGCCCTTCCCGGAGCCAGGGGGCCGCATTCAACACCCAGTATTCCGGCCGGGTTAATACTCATCATGGCAACCGCCCTGGCCGGGCTCAGTACGCCCTTAGCCACCAGTTCGGTCCACACCAGGCCCACCGCCGTCTCCAGTCCCACCATGCCGAAGGGGGCCCGGTCGTACTCGGCGTCTTTCTCCTCTGCTGTATGGGGGGCATGGTCAGTGGCGATAACATCAATGGCGCCGTCGGCAATACCCTCTCTCAGGGCGGCTACATCACCTTCCCCTCTCAGGGGAGGGTTTACCTTGGTGGAGGTGTCATAGCCTTCAACCGCCCTGTCCGTTAAGGTGAAGTGGTGAGGGGTCACCTCGGCGGTGATCTTCACCCCGCGGGCTTTGGCCTCTCTAATCAGCCTCACCGACCCCGCCGTGCTCACATGGGCGATGTGCAGGCGGCAACCGGTAAGCTCGGCCAGAATAATATCCCTGGCCACCATGACCTCTTCGGAGGCCCCGGGTATTCCACCCAGCCCCAGCCTGGTGGAAGTATAGCCTTCGTTCATAACGCCCCCGGCAGCCAAATCCAGGTCCTCGCAGTGTGAAATCACTGGCAGCCCCAGCATTGTCGCATACTGCATGGCTCTTCTCATTACGCCCGGGCCTGCCACCGGCCGACCGTCGTCTGACAGGGCTACGGCCCCGGCATCCTTCATATCGGCCATCTCTGAGATTTCCTTACCCATGCTTCCCTTGGTGATGGCCCCCACAGGGTACACCCTGGCCAGCCCGGATTCCCGGGCCTTTTCCAGTATATACCTGATCACCGGAACATTGTCCGCCACCGGATTGGTATTGGGCATGCAGGCCAGGGCCGTGAACCCTCCCCTTACTGCCGCCCGGCAGCCGGTATCGACGGTTTCCTTGGCCTCGAATCCGGGCTCCCTCAGGTGGACATGCATATCCAGAAAGCCCGGGGCCACCAACTTTCCTGAGGCGTCTACAACCTCGGCGCCTGGCCTCTTTATCCCCCGGCCCATTTCAACTATCACGCCGTTCTCCAGCAGAATATCCCTGGCTGTCAGAGAACCCCCCACCGGGTCCACCACAGTACCTCCCTTAATTAGCAACATTACCGCTGCCACCTCCCATCAGCAGATATAAAAGCGCCATCCTTACAGCCACACCGTTGGTAACCTGCTCGTTGATAACCGACTGAACCCCGTCAGCCACGTCATGAGAAATCTCAATTCCCCTGTTTATCGGGCCTGGGTGCATAACCAAAGCATCGGGTGCAGCAAGCGCCAGCCTATTCCTGTTAAGGCCGAAAAGCCGGGCATACTCCCTGACCCCGGGAAAAAGTCCCTGCTGCTGCCTCTCCATTTGAATCCTTAGCATAATGACCACATCAGCCCCCTCAAGGGCCTCCTCCATCCTGTTAAAACAACAGGCTCCGGTTTGCTCAATCTCTGCCGGCATCATGGTGGAGGGGCCGCAAAGCCTGACTGACGCCCCCATTTGGGTGAATCCCCAGATGTCCGACCTGGCCACTCTGCTGTGCAGCACATCCCCCACCACGGCCACCTGAAGCCCTTTTATATCGCCCTTTTTTTCCCTTACAGTAAGTAAGTCCAGCAGCCCCTGGGAGGGGTGCTCGTGTGCGCCATCACCGGCATTTATTACAGCACACTTTACCGACCTGGCCAGCATAAGGGGAGATCCGGCCATGGGATGACGCAGCACCACCACATCAGCCCCCAGGGCGGCTATGGTGGCAGCAGTGTCCCGGAGGCTTTCACCCTTAACAGCGCTGCTGGTGGATGCTGAAATGTTCACCGCGTCGGCGCTGAGATACTTGGAGGCCAGCTCAAAAGATGTCCTGGTACGGGTGCTGGGCTCGTAAAACATGTTGACAACGGTTTTGCCCCTAAGGGTGGGAACCTTCTTGATCTGCCTCCCCAGTATCTCTTTCATTGATGCCGCGGTATCAAGGATAAGGTTTATCTTATCCCGGGACAGACCCTCCAGCCCCAACAGATCCTTTTTAAATAGTGACATAATATCCCCCCGTCATTCAGACGTCAGCCGTCCGCCGTTGGACGTCAGATTGGTTGACATTTGATAAAAATAGCCTTACTATTTAAGGCCAAAATTAAAGCCTTACCGGAAAACCCTTTGGTCTCCAGTAAGGCCGGCTTAAGAAGTGCCATGCAAACCCTCCCTTGCCGGCCTCACGGGACCGCTCTTAAAGGATGGATTAAGGTCAGTAATGTATATCTCCCTCGGTTATAATAACTTTTTCATCACCATCTGTTTCATCCAGCAGCACTGAAACATTTTCTTTCCTGGATGTGGGAACATTCTTCCCCACATAATCCGACCTGATGGGAAGCTCCCGGTGCCCCCGGTCCACCAGAACCGCCAGTTGAATAAGCCTGGGCCTTCCCAAATCTATCACGGCATCCAGCGCCGCCCTTATGGTCCGTCCGGTAAACATCACGTCATCCACCAGCACAATGGTTTTACCAACTACTGGAAAGCGCACTTCGGTCTTACGAACCAGAGGCTGGTTGGCCAGTGTGCTGAGGTCATCCCGGTAGAGGGTAATGTCCAGGGTGCCTACGGGAACCTCCTTGCCCTCAATCTGGAGAATCCTTGCCGCCAGCCTGGCGGCCAATGGAACCCCTCTATTACGAATCCCTATCAGGGCCAGGTTCTTAGTACCCTTGTTGTGTTCAATTATTTCATGGGCAATCCTGGTAAGTGCCCTGCGGATACCCTCCCTGTCGAGTATTACCGCCTTTTGTTTATAATCACCCTGCAAAAAACCTCACCCCCTGCCCTTTATCGCAAAAAAGCCTGACCACGCCGGTAGATGGGCACGATCAGGCCTTAAATCCTGTTCTATCATACCTTACCGGCCTCTCGGGACCGATTTCAAGGATAGCAGTCTTTGGTTTTTTATAGCTTATCAGAGTATCCCATCAGGTGTCAATAGTAAAAAGTCATGTTACATCTTACTCAGGCCTATGAAAATAAGAACCACTCCCGCCGCAATAAAAAACATACTCTGTATCGGAACCTTCCCGGCCAGACCTATCAGTCCCAGTGAGGTCACCGTAATCATCACCGTGGGACCAACCATGGCCAGCAGGGCATTTATCCTAAAGGCCGTTTCCACGTTGTTGTAGCGGAGCATTAAAAAGGCCGCGGTGAATTCGATAGTAGAAGAAAGAAATCTCAGTGCCGCCATTCCAAGTACTATCTTTTCAAAAATAAAAAACAATTTTCCAGCTCCTCCCACAAGAAAGGTATAAAATTGTATATGCCTGTTTGTCCTCGGAAATGCATACCACAACCCCGGGGATGACAAAATATCTATTACCGAATAAGCCTCCCTATTTTCACTCCAACAATTGACATAAATAATCTGACTGGAGGATGTGAGGCCCATGCCGACAAAACCAGGAGCCACCGTGCTGGTGGCCTTAAGCGGAGTCCCCTTTATCATGGTGCTGGGAAACTCAATGATTATCCCGGTGCTTCCGGCCATAAAAAGCGCTCTGAAGCTTACTGACCTGGAAACAAGTCTTATAATCACCCTTTTTTCCGTCCCTGCCGGCATCATTATACCTCTGGCCGGTTTTTTATCCGACCGCTACGGAAGAAAGATAATTATTGCCCCCGCCCTTATAATTTACGGGCTTGGAGGGATTGTCGCCGGTCTTGGAGCTTTATTCCTGGCCCAAGGCTCATTTAAGGTAATACTGGCAGGCCGTGTATTGCAGGGTATAGGGGCCGCCGGGACGGCTCCCATTGCCATGGCCCTTTGCGGAGACCTTTTTGCAGGTAAAGACAGGAGCAAATCCCTGGGAGTAATTGAGGCTGCCAACGGTTTCGGAAAAGTATTGAGTCCCATTTTAGGGGCGCTTATAGGGCTAATAGCCTGGTACGCCACCTTTCTATTTTTCCCGGCGGTGGTTGTTCCCATAGTAATAGCGCTGTGGTTCCTGGTTAAAGAGCCTGAGTCCAACCGGTCAAAACAAAATATATCGGAGTATCTGAAGTCCATAAAAAAAATATTTGAGAAAAAATCAGCCATGCTGCTGACATCTTTCTTTTCCGGCATGACCGCGCTACTTTTACTTTTTGGTGTACTTTTCTTTCTGTCTGAATATCTTGAGAGCAGGTACGGTCTCAAGGGGGGCACCAAAGCTGTGCTAAAGGGCCTGGCCCTGGCCGTCCCGGTGCTTTTTATGAGCTCCACCTCCTATATAACCGGCCTTGTAATAAAGAAAAAATTAAAGCTGATGAAATGGTTTGTGGTGACCGGCCTGGCCTTAATTGCCGTCTCCCTTGCCCTGCTGGGCATATTCGATAAAAACACCTACCTTTTCTTTGCCTTCATCTCGGTGGCCGGGATAGGCACAGGACTGACCCTGCCCTGCCTGAACACCATCATCACCAGCTCCTGCGAGGCTCAAAAAAGGGGACTGGTAACCTCCCTGTACGGCAGCGTGCGCTTTTTCGGCGTAGCCCTGGGGCCACCCCTCTTCAGCATTCTGGTGGCCATGGGCTGGGGAATCATGTTTTGGAGCGCCGCCGGTCTGGCCGGGGTGGCTGCCCTCCTGTCCCTTCTTCTAATCAAGGTGCGGGATATGAAAGAGCCGGTAACCACCGGAAAGGAAAATAAAAAGGGTCAGAAAGGCAAAGACGCCTCCCCAACCTCCCTACCCATCCCGGCAAGAAAGCCGGACATTGCTAATAAGTAAAAAAGTCGCCCTATCAGGCGACTACAACCTACAACCTATAACTTATAACCCATAACTACTATCACTCAAACCTCAAAGCGTCTATGGGGTTAAGTTCCGAGGCTTTTTTTGCGGGATAGTAACCGAAAAATATACCTACAGCAGCTGAAAAACCTACCGCCAGCAGCACCGAATAAAAGCTGACAACGGTGGGCCAGCCGGCTATACTGGACACAATGCGCGAACCCATAATCCCCAACACTATTCCGATAAACCCGCCAAGCAGGCAAAGTGTCACGGCCTCCACCAGAAACTGGGTTAATATGGCTTTTTCAGTTGCCCCCACGGCCATGCGAATACCGATCTCCCTGGTTCTCTCAGTAACCGATACCAGCATGATATTCATTATGCCTATACCTCCCACCAGGAGAGACACCCCGGCCACACTGGCCAGCAAAAGGGTCATTATCCTGGTCATATCTTCTGCTGTGGCCAATACCGCCGCCAGGTTGCGAATGGAAAAATCATTGTTCCCGTCCTGGGGGATACGGTGCCTTTCCCTGAGCAGGTTGGTAATAAGATCCTGGATGAAGCCCATGCTCTCGGGATTCCGGGCCTGTACGTTAATCAGCCGGACATTGTTCACCCCCAGCATTCTCACCTGGGCAGTGCTTATAGGTATATAAACAATATTATCCTGTTCCTGCCCTCCCAGGGAAGCTCCCTTTTCAGGCAGCACTCCCAATACCGTGAAACTCAGGTTATTGATCCCGATGGTCTTGCCGACAGGGTCGTCGCTCGGGGCCAGTATATTGTCCGCCACCGTTTTTCCTATGACAGCCACAGTGGCTATATCAGTAATTTCCTTTTCATCAAAAAAAGATCCCTTCTCCGGAAACCAATTTTTAATCTGCTGTATATCGGGGGTGGTTCCCGTAACCGATGCTGTCCAGGTCTTGCTTTCAAATCTGATGGTGGCGTTGACCGACAGCTCGGGGGCCACCCTTTCCACGTACGGAATGCCGGCAATGGCTGCGGCATCTTCCCTGGTCAGTGTGTTGACATTGCCGCCGGCCCCCCTGACAGCACCACGGTTGAAATCAGGAAAAACCATCAACAGATTCGCGCCCATGCTTTCAATCTGGGCGGTTATCTTTGCCTGGGCGCCCTGGCCCACCGAAATCATGATGATTACCGCCGCCACCCCTATTACTATGCCCAATACGGTAAGCAGAGACCGCAACTTGTTCGCCCTCAGGCCGTTCAAGGCTATATTAAGGTTTCTGAAAAGCCTCATTCTTCCACCTCCACCGGCATACTTTTCAAATCCTCGGCGGCCGACCTGGGCCTGGTTATTTCCTGGTCATCCTGCACGCGGCCGTCCCTGAATCGGATTATCCTCCGGCAGTACTGAGCTATGATTGGCTCGTGGGTAACCATTACCACAGTAATGTTTTTTTCAATATTTAATTTCTGAATAATGTCCACCACCTCGGTGCTGGTTCTGGTATCCAGCGCCCCGGTGGGCTCATCAGCCAGAATAATTGATGGATTGTTAATCAGTGCCCTGGCTATGGCCACCCGCTGCTGCTGACCACCGGAAAGCTGGCTGGGAAGATGATGGCTGTGGCCTCCGAGGCCAACCCACGACAGGGACTCCATGGCCTTCCGGTCCATATCAGCCACCACCTGCTGATCGGCATATAAAAGCGGAAGCTTGACGTTGTCCAGGGCCGTAGCCCGGCTTAAAAGATTAAAACCCTGAAAAATAAACCCTATTTTTTCATTTCTGACCCTGGCCAGATCATCCTTGGACATCTGGGAAACATTTATCCCGTCAAGTATGTACCGCCCCCCGGTGGGCCCATCCAGACAGCCGACAATGTTAAGCAGCGTGGACTTGCCTGACCCCGAAGGTCCCATGATGGCCACCATTTCCCCCCTGGCTATACTTATGGTGGCTTCCTTCAGTGCATTAACATGTGTGGGTCCCATCAGGTAAGTTTTTCTAATGCCCTCCAGTTGAATAACCGGCTGTGATTCCATACTAAACCTCCATACGTTAGCGCATTCTCGGGGTACCAAAGGGAAGGGGCTGACCGGTGTTTTGCCTGTTCGTGCTGGCCGCCGGCTGTGCGGTATTTCCGATGACCACCTGCTCTCCCGCATTAAGGCCGCTGATCACCTCATAGTTTGTGTTATCACTGGCCCCCACCTGGACCTGGCGCAAGGACGGCTTCCCGTTTTCCATTACCAGTACCGGAAGCATCTTCCCGTCGGCCTTCTGACTGTCGCCTCCGCCCGAACCCTGCCTGCGAACATTTCCCTGCTGCTGGCCGCGGTTATCACCCTGAACAGCTCCACCGGCCTGTCCACGGTTTCCAGACTGAGATCCCGCATTTGGCTGGCCAACCGTTTTTTGCGACTCCAGCATAGTAAAAGTTACCGCTATTTTAGGCAGAAGTGTCACATCATTTCGTTGATCAACTATGATGCTTACATTGGTGGGCATGCCCACCTTCAATGCCTCCACCGGCTTTTCGATGGATATCCTCACCTGATAAAACTGCACATTGGAAACAGTTACAGCTTTGGGAGAAATACTCTCCAGCGACCCGCTGAATTTTTTGCCGGGAAAGGAATTAACCGTAAAGCTGACCTTTTGCCCCACTACTGCCCTGCCTACATCGGCTTCGTTAATATGTGCCTTTATATACAGCCTGTCTGAAATAAGTGTTATAAAGCCGTCCTCACCGCTGTTGTTTCCCACGCCGCTGGTGCGCTGACCCACCACCGCGCTGATCTGCCCGATAAAACCATCGTCCGGAGCCAACAACCTGGCAGACTCAAGATTGTTTTTTGATATCTGTAATTGCGCCCGGGCCGATTCCACCTGGGCCTCCACCGATAATATGTCCTCGGGCCGGTTACCCGCCTTAAGCGCGTTTAACTGCTCCCTGGCCTGGTTATATCTGGCCTCGGCCAACTGGTAATCATTTTCAGCCTTTTCTTTTTCAACCCTGGAGACGGCCCCCTGATCAAACAGCCCTGCGCTGCGTTCGTAGCCGGCTTTGGCCTGGTCCCGGGTAATCCGGGCAATATTTGCATTTTCTTCCGACTGTCTTATGTCTTCCTGCCTGGCCCCGGCCCTGATCAGGCTCAACTTGGCCTCGGCCGATTTAAGATTGGCCTGCTGCTGCTGGTACTGGGCCATCAGGTCATTATCGTCCTGGTCAGCCAGCAGTTCACCCTTTTTAACCCGCTGTCCTTCCTTTACATAAATAGATTTGATAACGGCGGAATTTTTGAAAATCAGCGGCACCGTATTCTCAGCCTCCACTGTACCTGTAGCGTTGATGGTATTCAGAACATCACCCTTGACAACATTTGAGGTTAAATAGGTTCCGCCTTTTGACTGTTTTGAACTCCAAAACCAGAAGACTAACGACCCCAGAATGAGCAATGCCAACAAAATAAGTGTTTTTTTATTTCTCAGGATGATATTTAGTTTTTCAGATTTAACCGGAACAGGGATTACCATTAAGCCAATTCCTCCTGAAAAAAATTTTTTCTCAAATATTTTAACTGACTACCCGCCGGGAGGCAAAAATAGTCGGAAGGTTGTTCCCCCGGTTGAGGTCTCCAGCATCTCCAGATCCCCGCCATGGGCACGGGCCAGCAACCGGCTTATGGTTAGGCCCAGTCCCAGCCCCCTGTTTTTGATTTTACCGTCTCCGCCCCGGTAAAATCTCTCGAATATATAGGGTTGGTCTTCCACGGGGATGCCTTTCCCGTTATCCTTAACATCAATCGTCACTCTGTTTTCGTCCTGCTTCAATATAATACTGATCTCGTTGGCAGAGGATTTACGGCTGTTGTCAAGCAAGTTAATCATTATCTGGCGAAGCCTGCCCGAGTCGCCTCTAATGTTTACCGGACCGGGGGGAAGAAAACCATCGATCCTTATCTGGTTAAACTCCCTGAGAATAAGCATCTGCTGGGCAATCTCCTCTATCAGCCGGGTCAGTTCCACCTCTTCTTGATCTAAGGGTGCAGCACCGGATTCCAGCGAGGTGAAATCCAACAGTTCTTCCACCATATTTTGCAGCCGCTTTGATTCATCCAGTGATATTCTAAGAAACTCTTCGGCCTCTCTGCCGGTAACCACCTTTCCGTGCACCGCCTGTATCATTCCCCGTATTGAGGTTATAGGGGTTCGCAGTTCATGTGAGACACCAGCCAATAGACCGGTCCTCAGCTGTTCCAGTTTATGCAACTGGGTGGCCATATTTTTAAATGATGACACCAACTGCTGCAACTCCCGCTCCTTTAACTTCTGGGGAAGCACCGGGTCATATTTACCATTGGATATAGATTGTGCGGCTGCTGCGGCCTGGAGTAGAGGGCGGGTTAATTTTCGGGAGAGGAAGTAGAGCACCAGCCAACCGGATAACCCGATGGTACCGGTTATAAAAGCCAGAATTCCATACAGGGGATAGACCTGCTCCAGGGCGCTCCTGGTGGGAGAAATGGCATATAGCGCCATCCTGGGGGCACCCTTGTAATAAATTGGCACACCTACCCTAAGCCAGGTCTGGGAGTCTATGCCAACCTTTTCCTGTATGGTTTTCCCGGATAGCACAACGTCGTGAAGCTTTGAAAGTTGATTTACCAAAGAAGCTGAAACGGGAAACTTGGAGCTTTTGGCGGTATAAATAAGTCCATTCTGATCTGCCAGCTGAAAAAGTACCGGGGCTGGAAACCGACCGGTACGCGCCATTATTTCCGGCTGAAGCTTTTCATTGGGAATTCCATCCTCCAGCAGCTGCTCATACCTCTCGGCCATCTGCACTGCCCTCACTTCAAGCAATTCATAGCGGTGATTATACGTATTGATCCCTATCCACGCTCCACTTATGCCTGCCATAACCAGGAGGCTTAACAATAGTACCAGAACGTACAATCTGGTCCAATAGGCCAGCAGGGGAACTGTTTTGTGGCTTTTGGGGCTACCTTTCCTTAACACGCAATAAATACCCCGCTCCCCGTATGGTTGTTATCTCTCCTTCGTCAGAGGGCCAGTCCCTGAGAGACTGCCGGATCCTTTTTACAGCAGTGTCCACAGCCCGGTCCGCTCCGCAGTAATCGGACCCCCATACATAATCCAGCAGCTGGTCCCGGGTAAAAACCTTGTTCGGGTGGCGCACTAAAAAAGCCAGCAAATCCCAGTCCCTGGGGGTAAGCGGCACAGAAATACCCCTTATGGATACTGTGCGGGCCGTGAAATCCATCGCGAGACTGTCAATCCTGACTATATTGGGTTCAATGAGACGGGCGGGCCTGCGCAGCACGGCCTGGACCCTGGCCACCACTTCATCCGGGTCAAAGGGCTTGGCGATATAGTCGTCGGCCCCCCTGTTCAAGCCCTTCAGACGGTCCTCAACGGCGCCCCGGGCAGTTATCATAATTACCGGGCAGCTGCTCTGCTTGCGAATATCCTCCAGAACTGCCCACCCGTCTTTTTCAGGCAGCATCAAATCAAGCAGTACCAATATGGGTTTAAACCGGACAAAACTGGCCATTGCTTCCAATCCGTCACAGGCTATCTGAGCCTGGTAACCGGCTTTCTCCAGGTAAACCTTTATCAACAGGGCAATGGACGCTTCGTCTTCCACCACCAGAATAGTCTGCATAATCCAACTCCTATAATGAATAATGGACAAAGGCGCCGCTAAAAGACCGGATTACTGTTTTATACATTCGTATCGATTCCTTTTTAACCTTTATTTTTTTCTTTACACTCACTGCGATTTCCTGTAATGTTCGTCCCTCGGTGGGCACATTAAGCATTTCTGCTTTTTTCAAGACTCTTGCCTTGAGCGTCTCCCCTGCCGGTTCTGCCAGGGATTGCGCCTCCATATAAACCCTATATTTGGGGCTAACGGCAACAGAAGCCAACGTTCCTCCGAACAGCAGTACCACCAATAAGATCAATAGGGTAACATTCTGTTTCAATGGCACACACCTCCTGTAAATCGGGTATTTATCTTTTTGCCCTGATTTCCAGCGTGTTATAGATCTTTTCCATTCTATTTTATGTTAAAGTTTCGATGTGTCAATAAAATGTCAGGAAGTCTAATATATTATTAAACCCCCGGAAAAAAAACAACCCGTATTTTCCTTATTCAGGATAAACGGGTTTAACCGGTAAAATAGGGGTATTTATATTAGCGGGAAAAGCCTTATTTCTTTTGATTCACCCTTTTGGTCATTTTGTCATACTGATCCTGGGTTATCTTCCCTTCGGCAAGTGCTTTATCCAGGGCTTCCTTTCTACTCTCCAGCATTTTCTGGTGATACTGCTCAACAGTCATACCGTGATCCGAAAGTATTGTCTCAAAGCTTTTGCCAGACTTCAGTTCTTCTTTAAATTGATCATGGGTTATTCCCAGTATTTTCTCCATGTCTTTTCCCATGAAGTTGAACTTGTCACCGCGATTGTCAGGACGTAGTTTTTTTACGTGAATACCACCGATCCCAAATTCTCCACTCTTCATGGCAGCCATTTTATCAGCCTGTTCCCGGGTGAGTTCTCCATTGGCCACCGCTTCGTCCAATATCTGCTTTTTGGTTGCTTCTATTGCCTCGGTCACTTTGGCCTGATCTACCCCAAGGTTAGCCGCAAACCTGGCCACAAAATCCTGGTATAAATTGGTTCTGACAGGCTTATCGCTCCGTGGTTTTGATCCTGCAAAGGCAACGCCCGCCACTGCTACGATCAAGAGTACCACAACCACCGCAATGCCTTTTGAATAACGCTTTCCCATCACTAGTCAAATCACCCTCCTTATTTTTAATGGTCCCCCCTGTAGGGATTTGTTAACTGTACAGTCGACCATATTCATATACTACAGCCGGTTAGTGTCAGGAAAATGTCATGATCAAAAAACTTCGGGGATCAAAAAAATTTGGACGTAATTTTCCCATACATTTTTTTCTAGTAGGCGGAAAATACTAATTATATTTCTCAAATAAGAGGGGGTTGAGGCAAAGCATGAAAATAGCCATAATCGGGGCCGGTGTTGGCGGTCTGGCCTGTGCCAGGGAATGTGAAAAGCTTGGTATAATTCCTGATGTTTTTGAGAGGAATAATACCGTTGGCTGGACCTGGTTAGCTGCCGACATATGGTTAAACGACATCGAACGAAAGGGCTCTGACATATTAGCTTATTTGAAAGATAACTTTGGCCTTATTTTACAGCCCATTGCAGAATGCAAAACAATAATTATAAAATCCCCCAACAAGGAAGTGAGAATCCAGGGAAAGCACGGATACTTCATTCCTAAAGGCATGGAAAGAAACTCTCTGGAAAAACAGCTAATGAATGAGATTAAAAGTACATCCGTTCATTTCAACAGACCCGCGGACTACAAGGAATTATCTGAAAAGCATGACTATGTTGTTATAGCTACCGGAAAAGAAACTGCGGCCAAAGAATTGGGAGTCTGGGAGGACTGCGGCCGGGTTCATATCAGGGAAGCCATGGCGGTAGGCTCCTTTGATATTAATACTTCAAATTTGTATTTCGATACGGAATACGCCGGCCATGGTTATGCCAGAATTCTTCCCCTCAGGCCCACTCAGGCTATGATCGGTCTTGCCAACATAAGTACCGATGAAACTGATCTGGACAGCCTTTTTACAAAATTTATAGAAAAAGAGGATTTGGCCCATCTTGAGTTTGTTTTTAAGCTATCGGAGCCAATATATTCTACCGGCCGCGTGAGCAAATTCAGGGTGGGTAATGTCCTTTTGGTGGGGAGGGCCGCGGGACTGACTGACAGGTTTATGGGCTTTGGCGGGATAAATGCGATATTAAGCGGTATTTTGGCAGCAAGGGCAATTATAAAAGATATGGACTATGATAAAATGATAAAGCCTCTTAAAGATCATACGGAAAATGTTTCAGCCTTTCGGCAACCACTGGAAAAATTTGAAAACAATGATTTTGATAGATTGATTTCTTTAATTGGGACCCCCGGCATAAAGCAGCTTCTATACAATTCAGGAATTAATTTTGTTGATTTCGGGGGTAGTGTTCTGAAAATGATGTACCATTAAACAATAACATAATAAGCACTGCCGAAACTCTGTCTACTAAATAACTATCGCGGCATATACAGAGGCAGCAGATAAAATCTGACGGGGCCGTAGCCGTTGGGCGGCAGGGTAAAGCGAAGGGTATGACGGTGTCTTCCCTGATCCGGGTAAACCTCCACCACCTTGCCGTAGCCGGGTGGCAGCAGTGAGGAATGGTCGGTGTAATACTTTTTATAATTGGGGTCCCTCATCATAATCGTTCTTACTTTATCGTCCGTCTGGTAGGTGATAATCTGGTTGTATAGATCAATAAAGGCCTCGTTATCACGGGCATTCGGGTGTGACGCCCCTTGCAGAACCAGTGCCACCGGGCCTTTCAGGTCCAGGTTTACAGTATAATCAACTCCGTAATTGCCTCCATTTACTCCCTTAATGCCCACGGTGGAAGGATCATAGCCATTGCGCATACAGTCATTTAAAAAAACATCCGGTGTGTAGCAAGGCGCTGAGGGATCTTCCCCCTGGTCATTCTCTCCGGCCGCCAGGGCAAAGCTGACGGCATTGCCGCCCCCTGCGTCATAGCTTACGCTGAAACGCTTTGAAACAGCCTCGCCCCTGGGGTTATCGGGGTAAATGCCGGGGATGAAAAGGCCCCGCATGTGAACCATGTCATTTGCCCGCAGCGGCAAAACCCTCCCCGACTCCGCCTGGCTGTTCAGGAATGTATCAATATCGGTGTCAAGGGTTGCTATGAAACTTTTAATACCCACCGCCTCGCCAGGTTGAAAGTCTTTCTTCCCCACCACCTTTTCCGTTCTGGCATCAACAAATTTGAGGTCGTAAATCCCGGCTATCCAACCCCGTCGCCCCACCTCGCCCTTTACCACAATGCGGCCACCCGGGGGCATACGGCCAAGAAGCACCGGCGGACGCGATCCGGAAAGAAACCACTGCTGCACCACCCAGTTGCCAACGGCCGTTCCGAAATAAAGCGGCTCACTGTCACCGGGTCTCACCGGGGCCTCATCCTCAAGAAACTGATACTCCCCGTCCACGTTCCGGCTGGCAGATAAAGAATGCCTTATGGCGTAAACCTCCAACCATCTCCTGGTGCCGTTATCCACGCTAAACCCGGCGGTGGCAGGCAAGTTCTTCTCGGGGCTGACTGTCCAGTCTATGAGCAGATTCAAATGGCTAAAAAGAACCCTCACCATTCCCGAGGGTGACAGCACATCGTCCACACGGCACAGTATCTCCTCTTCTATGGGCATCTCCGGAATATTGCTGAAGAATAGATTATATGTATCATCCAATTCCAGCAATTGCCCCGCGCTAAGCGACACCGCGGGAGTCAGTACATTCGGTGGCACATCCTGTCCGATAACATAGGACGGGGCCTGGATCTTTCGTTCCGGTTCCGGTAACAGATCCACCCTTAGATGCGCCGGCAGAATCAGCAAGCACACCAGAGCCAATAATACAGCCAGGGATACAAAAACCAATTTTCTTTTTAAAAAAATATACAAAAATATCCAACTCCAGCTCCAGAAAGGACCAGTAATATTTCGACAAATACATCTTTTTATTTCAACACTATGTTAATATATTCCTTCTGGATAATAACAAATGGTAGTATCCCTGTCCATTTATATTTTGTATTTTTTTGTTCTCTGCCATATCTGTTGAAAAAAGCTTACCGCTTATAGCTTACAGCTTATAGCTCATATTGACAATTTAAGGCAGGTGACTATAATATTGTTAGTTAGTCAACTAACTGGAAGAGGTTCTAACAATGGCAAAACCTACAAACATAAGCCCCGGCGATATCATCGGCGCTGCCAGATTATGCCTGCAGGAAAAAGGCCTGTCGGCCACCACCCTGAAGGAGGTGGCTGCCCGGGCGGGGGTTACCCAGGGTACGGTGTATTATCATTTCCGCACCAAGGATGATCTGCTTATGGCGGTAATGCAGACAACCATCGACCTGCACCTGAATACGCTTACAGGCATCTGGAACAGTAAAGGGGATCTGCCCTCAAAGATCAACGATACCCTGGATGCCACCCAGGAGGTATACGGCAGAGATGAAAGCTTCCAACGCCTCTTCCTTAATATGGGTACTCTGGGGCTGCAAAACCAAAGGGCATCCGATATGCTGGGGCAGCAGCTGGAAAAGGTTGGGGCGGTTATTGAAAGTTTTTGCCAGCGATTGCTGGAGGAGAATAGTCCAGGCGTTTTAAACCCTAAACATATCAGTAACATAATTATTGCAGCCGTCACCGGCCTTGCCATACATTCCATATTTAACAGGGAAATTGACGTAGGGGGATCCTATGAGGCGCTAAAACAAATGCTGCAAAGACTAATGCAGCCAGGTATTGAAAAAAATCTTGGGAGGAAGGATAATGCTTGATTTTCGGATAAAAAAACATATATTTATCTTACTTTTATTTATTTGCTTTTTGCTTATTTCCGTGGGCTGTCAGAGGCAGGCGGCGCAAAGGGAAATAACTTATCCCCTGGTTACGGTTCAGCAGGTGGAGCCCAGGTCTGTGGAATACACCCTCCGAACCACAGGGCTGGTGGAACCCTGGACAGATGTCAAACTATCCTTCCAGGTGGGTGGTAAAATACAGAGCGGCCCCCCGGAGGAGGGAGATCGGGTTTCCACCGGGGCAGTGCTGGCACGGCTGGACGATTCTGATTACCGGGCACAAATGGAAACCGCCCGCTACCAGCTGGACCTGGCCAGGGTTGAAACCCACAGGACAAGATCTGACCTGGACAGATATGAAAAACTCTACGCCTCAGGAGGCATTTCCCAGAAAAGTCTTGATGATGCCCGTTATGCCTCAAAGGCGGCAGAGGCCAGGGAGGGGCAGGCAGCCAGCCTTCTGAAGCAGGCCGGGCTGACGGTGGAACACACCACCCTCACCTCGCCCTTTTCAGGCACGGTAATGAAAAAAATATCCCGGCAGAGCGAAATGGTGGCCGCCGGCACTCCGGTACTGGTGCTTGGGCAGAACAACCCCTTCAAGGTGGCCATAACGGTGCCTGCCGGACAGATGGAGAACTGGAAGCAGGGTTCAGAGGCGTGGATAGTAATCGGGGAGATTCCGGGAACCCAGGCAAAGGTGCAAGAAAAGAAGATTAAGGCCTCAGTTCACCAGATCAGTCCGGCCGCAGATGGAATGACAGGTTCATTCAGGGTTGATCTGAAGTTGGATTACTCCGGACCGGATCTGCGGCCAGGCCAGGTGGTGGAAGTATTCCGTAAGACCACCACTGGAAATGGACTGTGGATACCATTGAAATCGGTGATTAGCCGTGGTGAGGATCTCAAATATGTTTTTGTGCTAAAACCCGATGGGAGTACCGTGGATCAGAGAGAAATCAGGCCCGGGCAGATAGCCGGGGATCTTGTCCAGGTTGTGTCAGGTCTGAATACTGGTGAACAGGTCATCGTGCTGGCGCCCCAAGACCTCAGGAACGGCAACAGGGTGGAGGTGACCAGAATTGGGACCCATTGAGGTCGGGCTCAAATATCGTAAAATTACCATAATGATATTTATTCTTCTCATCGCCGCAGGGGTGCTGGGTTTCCTGGCCATGCCCAAGTACGAGGACCCCCAGTTTAGAGTATTTAACGCCAGGGTGCTGACATTATACCCCGGAGCCGCCCCGGATCAGGTAGAGGCCCTGGTGACAAAACCCCTTGAGGAAAAGATAAGTGAGCTAAAGGACATAAAAAACATACACTCCACGTCATACAACGGCGTGTCCAGCATTGTCATAGACCTTCTGGACCATGCCGACCAGAATAAGTCCTGGGATGATCTGCGCCGAAAGGTCAACGAGGCCCGGGCACTCTTACCCCCGGGTGCCGAGGCCCCGGAGGTTGAAGACGATCTGAATAAAACCAGCACAATGATTATTCATCTTACGGCACCCCCTGGAAAGCCAGCCTCGGTGTTAAGAGAAATAGCCGACCAATGGGAGGATTCTATCCGGCAGATGCAGGCAGTGGGAAAAGTTGAAGTCGCCGGCCTTCCTAAAGAACAGGTTCAGGTTATATTGGACTCATCGGCCCTGGCCTCCAGGCAGCTCAGTTGGGCGCACCTGTCCGACGCCCTCCAGAAAAGGAACATAAGCGTCCCCGGAGGTACCCTGCGGGAGGGAAAAATGGGACTTATGGTAGAGTCAGCCGGTGAATACCGATCCCTGGAAGAAATAGGCGACACCGTCATCTTCCAGCGTCCCAACGGAGTCGCTGTCAGGGTGAAAGACGTGGCCGGGGTTAAAACAGCTCCCGGCCCTACAGAAGATATTATTGAAACCAACGGCATTCCCGGTGTGGCACTGACGATTTTCCCCAAAGAGGGCCGCAATATTTCAGAGGTCGAAAAAAGTATAAGCGCCCGAATAAGCAATCTACAGAAAGACCTGCCTCCTGGTGTCGGTGTGTTCACCGTTTTCAGCCAGGCAGAAAATATTGAAAAGAAATTCGGCCAACTATGGCTGGAGCTATTAATTGGAATGGCAATGGTGCTGCTGGTATGTATACTGGGGCTTCACTGGAGAACTGCAGTAATGGTGGCCCTGGCCATTCCCACCTCGGCGGCGGTGGGCTTCGGCCCGCTGTCCTGGATGGACGTCAGCCTGAATCAGGTAACCATTTCGTCTCTTATCATTGCCCTGGGCATACTGGTAGACGATGCCATTGTGGTCAACGACAACATTGAGCGACACCTGGCCATGGGCAGTGACAGGTATACAGCCGCCCTGAAAGGCACTCGGGAGGTAACGGTGTCTATTCTGACAGCAACGGTTGCCACCGTGTCAGCCTTCGCCCCACTGATGTTGCTTAAAGGTAATATTGGTGAATTCGTGCGCTCTCTACCGGTGGTGGTTTCGGTCACAATGCTGGCCTCCATGGTGGTGTCGCTTTGGCTGATACCCGCTTTGCGTTACTGGGCAGCCGGGAAGGCACACCCTCTGGACAGCAACCGGCTGTCGGGAATGCGGACCGGCCTGGCCGGGCCGGCCCTGGACCGCCTCAGCTCCGGCTACGAGGCCGGGCTCTCCAGGACCCTGAAGCGGCCGCTGTTTACCCTGATTATGGCTCTGTGCTTTAGCGGCGGGGCCATGGCTTTGCTGCCTTTTACAGGAATACAGTTTTTCCCTTACGCAGAAAGATCCCAGTTTGTTATCGACATTACCACCCCCAAGGGCTTCAGCCTTTTCCAGACCGCCGGGGTGGCCGGCAGCGCCGCTGAAATTGTACGCGGCAAGCAGGGGGTTAGGGATGTAATTGTGTATTCCGGAAGACAAATACCCAAATTCTATTATAACGAAATCTCCGGCAGCCGGGGTGAAACACTGGCCCAACTGCTGGTGGTTACCAGCACCGAAAAGGAGCAGGCGGTAAAGGAGTTGATAAGAGATCTGAGGGAAAATTTACCCCGATCTTTTCCGGGTACCAAATTGGTGGTACGTCAGCTGGAGCAGGGCCCCTTTGTGGGATCTCCCATAGCTGTAAGACTATGTGGAGATGATGTTGACAAACTAAGGGCTTTGGCCGACAAGGTTTCGGACATTCTAAAAAACACACCGGGGGCCATAAACATCCACGACAACATGGGCACCGACACCTATACCGTAAAAATTAACCCCCATCCGGATCTCACTGCCCGATGGGGGGTTTCTGAGAAAGACATAGCGTACTCGGTCCGAATGGCGGTGGATGGTCTGAAAATAACCGATTATCGTAAAGGGAATAACATTTACCCGGTGGTTCTTCGCACCAACAGCGCGGATGGAACTGCCATATCCCACCTTTCCTCAATCTGGGTGCCCTCCTGGAAGACCGGTTCTATTATCCCGTTAACCCAGGTGGCGTCGGTGGAGGCCGGTTGGACCTCGGGATACCTTCACCGGCGGAATCTTGAGCGGGTGATAACAGTCATGGGATATACCGACGGCACTCTTCCCGACGATATAATCCGGTCGGCTTCCGGCCTTTTTGACTCTATCCCCCTTCCACCGGGCTACAGAATTGAGTACGGGGGTGAGAATGAGGAGAGAAAAAATGCTTTCGCCAGCTTAGGAAGGCTTTCCATACTGGTGGGAATGCTTGTCTACCTGATCATCGCCATCCAGTTTTATTCCCTGACCAAGCCTGCAATCATTTTACTTTCTGTTTTCCTGGCCATATCAGGGTCAATTCTGGGTCTTTTTATCACCGGCACTCCCCTCGGCTTCATGGCCCTCCTTGGCATGGTGAGCCTTTCCGGAATAGTTGTAAGAAACGGTATAGTGCTGGTGGATTTTATTGAGGTAAGTCTAAAGGAAGGGCTGCCCCTTCATGATTCGGTCCTCAGGGCCGGTAGGATACGCCTGAGGCCGATATTGCTGACCTCGGCAACAGCCGTTTTTGGACTCATGCCCATGGCTGTAACCGGAAGCAGCCTGTTCAAGCCCATAGCCATAAGTATAATCAGCGGACTGATTTTTTCCACCGTTCTTACATTAATAGTGGTGCCCAATGCCTACGTTATTTTAACCGGCCTGCTTAAGAGAAGTGAGAAGTGAGATGTGAGAGGTGAGAAGTGAGATTAAGAAGACCCGGACCGTCTGGCCCGGCCTTTATTTATTTGTAGTCTGAAGACACCTTGGCTTTTGGGTCGCTTCAGTGTCGCTAATGGGTAGGTGGAGCGATTTGAGCCCGGCCTACACAACCTCCGGTACATTCCGCACGGACTCAAATCACTCCCCCTCACTGCATGTCGCTTGGAGGTCACGTAGATTACTGTCTACAATCCCATTTGCTTGGCTATGATTGACTTCATAACCTCGGTGGAACCGGCATAAATGGTCTGCACCCTGATGTCACGGTAATCCCTGCTGATGGGGTACTCCTCCATGTAGCCATACCCTCCGTAGAGCTGAAGGCAGTCATAGGCCACCCGGTTGGCCATTTCGGTTATCCAGTATTTTGCCATGGAAACCCTTTTGACCACACTTCTGCCCTCTATATGATCCTCTATCAGCCGGTCAATAAAAACTCTTCCCAGATCAATCTCAGTTGCCATGTCAACTATCTTGAAGGCGTTATGCTGGAATTTGGACACCGGCCTGCCGAATATATTTCGGTTTGCACAGTAATCCAGGGCCTCTTTAAGCATTTTTTCAGCCCCGGCCTGGGCCCCAATGGCGCAGACCAGTCTTTCCTGTTGAAGCTTTTGCATCAGGCACAAAAATCCCGCGTTTTCCGCTCCCAGCAGATTTCCCGCCGGAACCCTGCAGTCCTCAAAAAACAGCTCGGTGGTATCCTGGCTTTTAAGCCCCATTTTTTTAAGCCTGGGGCCTTTTGTAAATCCGGGTGTTCCAGCCTCCACCACTATAAGGCTTAGGCCGGTATAAGGAGGATCGGCCCCGGGGTTTGTTTTGCAGGCCACCACCACAATGTCGCAGTTGTGTCCTCCGGAAATAAATGTTTTTGTTCCATTGATAATAAAAGAGTCACCATCCCTGACGGCCGTCGTACTTATGGCCGCCAGGTCTGACCCGGCATTGGGCTCGGTCATGGCCACCGCCGCGATTATTTCCCCGGAAACGCAGCCCGGGAGCCACTTCTTTTTCTGATCGGCACTGCCGTAGCTCTCTACGTAGGGCACAACAATATCACTGTGCAGGGGAAACATAACATTG
>Ga0209347_1002074_pt1 | contig 28138 bp, 22 predicted proteins | sample AutmiccommuBRH23_FD_187382 | JGI IMG/M metagenome (GOLD analysis project Ga0209347, IMG submission 187382) | Deep subsurface microbial communities from Mt. Terri, Switzerland - Autotrophic microbial communities BRH/23 (SPAdes) (version 2) | ecosystem: Environmental > Aquatic > Deep subsurface >...
GGGGGGGAGCCGGTAATGATCGGCCAGATGCAAGTGCTGGACGTGCCCGATCCGGCGGCGGCCCGCCTGCGCCTGCTGGCAGCCAAAGAGGAATTGCTGGCCCGCGCCAATCAGATAGACCCGGTCATCTTGCGGCTAGGCGGCGGCCCGCGCGATATCCAGGTGCGGCTCATGGCCGACAGCCCGGTGGGGCCGATGATGGTGGTGCACCTGCTGTACGACGTGCGCGATGCAATGGGCGCGAATGCCGTGAATACCGCCGTCGAGGCGCTGTCTCCGTTGGTGGAATCGCTGACCGGCGGGCGGGTCGGGTTGCGTATCCTGTCGAACCTGGCCGACCACCGCCTGGCGCGCGCGCAAGGGGTAGTGCCCGCCGAGGCGCTGGCGTTGGAGGGACTGACCCCGCAAGAAGGGGTGCAACGTCTGCTGGAGGCCTATGCCTTTGCCGCCGTCGATCCCTATCGGGCCGCCACCCATAATAAGGGGATTATGAACGGCATAGACGCCGTGGTCATCGCCACTGGCAACGACTGGCGGGCCATCGAGGCGGGGGCGCACACCTATGCGGCCCGCTCTGGCGCTTACCGCCCCTTGTCCACCTGGGAACGCAACGCGAACGGCGATCTGGTGGGGTCCATCGAACTGCCGCTAGCGGTGGGCACGGTGGGCGGGGCCACCAGGGTACACCCTCAGGCACAAGTAGCGCTCAAAATATTGGGTGTTTCCGGGGCGCGAGAGTTGGCCCAGGTGATGGCGGCAGTAGGTCTGGCGCAGAACCTGGCCGCTCTGCGGGCGCTGGCGATGGAAGGGATTCAGCGAGGCCATATGCAACTGCACGCCCGCCAGGTGGCGATGGCTGCCGGGGCAAGCGGCGACCTGGTAGAGCGGGTGGCCGCTCGGCTGGTAGCAGATAAAGTCGTGCGTGTGGACCGGGCCGAAGCGATTCTGGCCGAGTTGCGCGCACAGGATAGCTAGATTGCAGATAACAGGGAGGAACATCCCTTGACGATTATGAAACCGATTCGCGAGGTAGGTATTCTGGGGCACGGGGCGTATGTGCCGCGTTTCCGCTTGCCTGCCCGCGAAATCAGCCGCGTGTGGAGCGGCGATAACGAAGAGACGCCCATTGAAGAGAAATCGGTGCCCGGCATGGATGAGGACACGGTTACCATGTCCATCGAGGCGGCCCGCAATGCCTTGCGGCGGGCGGACATTGCCCCATTCGACCTGCGCGCTGTCTGGGTGGGGAGCGAGTCGCACCCCTATGCCGTCAAGCCGACCTCCTCGATTGTGGCCGAGGCGATTGGCGTAGGCCCCAATACCCAGGCGGCGGACTGGGAATTTGCCTGCAAAGCCGGGACGGAAGCGATGCAAGCGGCCATTGCCCTGGTGGGATCAGAGATGGCCCGCTATGCGATGGCCATTGGGATGGATACGGCGCAAGGGCGGCCTGGGGATGCCCTGGAGTATACCGCCGGGGCTGGTGGGGCCGCATTTGTTCTGGGGCCAGCCGAGGAAGGGATCGCCGTGCTGGAAGGCTCCTATTCCTTTGTCACCGATACGCCGGACTTTTGGCGGCGGCCCATGCAGCATTACCCCCAACATGGGGGGCGCTTTACCGGGGAACCGGCTTATTTCCGCCATTCTCTGGCGGCGGCCCAATATTTGATGGAAAGTCTGGGGTACACCGCGCAAGATTTCGATTGGGCCGTCTTGCATCAGCCCAACATGCGCTTTCCCACCCGCGCAGCAGCCGAGCTCGGCTTCTCGCAGGAACAGATCGCCCCGGGTCTGCTGGTGAACAAGATCGGGAACACCTACGCTGGTTCCTCGATGATTGGCCTTTCTGCCATTCTGGATATCGCTCAGCCAGGGCAGCGCGTGTTGCAGGTTTCCTTTGGCTCCGGAGCAGGCAGCGATGCCTTCTCCTGGGTGATGACCGGGCGCATTCAGGAGCGCCGGAACCTCGCACCCAAAACGCAGGACTATATCGCGCGTCGCCAGGAGATCGACTATGCCACTTATGCGCGTTACCGTGGCAAGATCCAGATGCACTGAGCTAGAAAGTGTGATGATCTCATTGTGAGAGATGTTAGCATTATTGGGATAGGACAAACGCCGGTAGGCGAACACTGGGACAGATCGCTGCGCGATTTGGGCGCCGAAGCGATGCTGGCCGCTATGGAGAATGCCCATCTGGAGCGGCCCGAGGCGCTGTATGTGGGCAACATGCTGTCCGGACAGCTCTCCCATCAGGAAAACCTGGGCGCGCTGCTGGCCGATTACGCCGGGTTGCGAGGCATCGAGGCGGTCAAGGTAGAAGCGTCCTGCGCTTCGGGAGCCGCCGCGTTCCGCATGGGGTATATGGCCGTGGCCGGGGGCATGCACGACATGGTACTGGTGTGCGGCGCGGAAAAGATGACCGATACCCTGGGCGAGCGCACCACCTCGGCGTTGGTGGCTGCGGCGGACGCGACCTACGAGGGAGAGCAGGGGGTTTCGTTCGTGGCGCTCAACGCGCTGCTGATGCAGCGGTATATGTATGAATTCGGGTATAAACGCGAGGATTTCGGCGGGTTTGCCATCAACGCCCACCACAATGCCGTGCACAATCCCTATGCCATGTTCCCCAAGGAGATCAGCGCCAAGGCTTTTGCCCGCGCCAAGATGATCGCCGAGCCGGTGAGCCTGCTGGATTCGTCGGGCATCGGGGATGGAGCCGCCGCCGTCGTGCTGGCGCCCACCGAGTTTGCCCTGAGGCATGGGCTGCCCGCCGTGCGCGTAGCCGGTTCGGCCGTCGCCACCGATGCGGTGGCGATCCACGACCGGGATGACCCGTTGTTTTTGATGGCGGCCTACCTCTCCTCCCAGCGGGCGTATGCTCAGGCGGGGGTGGGGCCGGGGAGCCTGGATTTTTTCGAGTTGCACGATGCGTTCACCATCATGGCCGCCCTGTCTCTGGAAGCGTGCGGTTTCGCCGAGCGCGGCCAGGGGGTGCGGCTGGCGATGGAGGACGAGATCTCGCTGTCGGGCAAGATTCCCATCTGTACGATGGGGGGACTCAAAGCGCGCGGCCATCCGGTGGGCGCTACCGGCATGTACCAGATCGTGGAGGCCACCCTGCAATTGTTGGGGATAGCGGGCGAGAACCAGTTGCCGGATTGCCGCGTGGGAATGACACAGAATATCGGTGGTAGTGGGGCGAACATTATCACGCACATCTTGGAACGCGTCACGCCATTATCAGGAGGGATAGAATGGAGTTAGCCGCTTATTGGCGTACCAGCAAACAACGTCTGAGTCTGCAAGGGGAAGTTTGTCCTCACTGTGCAGCCAAGCTCTTCCCGCCACGGGATGTGTGCCCCAAGTGCAGCGGGCCAGCCAAAACGCCCTACCAGTTCAGTGGAAAAGGGAACGTGTACTCTTTTTCCACCATGTATTCTGCGCCGGAGGGGTTCGAGCAGTACACCCCCTACGTGGTGGCGCTGATCAAGCTGGATGAGGGGCCGATGATCACCGCGCAACTGACCGATGTGAGCAAGGAAGATGTCTACATCGGTATGCCGGTGGAGATGGTCACCCGCAAGATGTGCGCGGATGGCGACGCGGGACCGATTGTCTATAATTACAAGTTCCGCCCCATCCTGCAATCTATCGCGACTCCCGCCTGACGTTCCCGCAACGCCCACATTCTTCGGGTCTTGGCCCTGGGCGGAGCGTTGGCCCCTCAGCATGGGGCGGATTCTTGGCGATGAGATAAGCCGACGGGCGCGCCAGCGGATCTATGATCCGGCAGGTGCGTACCCGTCGGCCTTTACTTGTCCGTAGACGCAGCAATCGGACCGCCGCCACCCTTGGCGGCATCTGAGCCAACAAGTTGGCGAGGGTGCGGGATCTCGCTACGCCCGCAAATGCAGGCTTTCCCCCTCATAGATCAGGTCCAATGGCTCGATCACGACCCCCTTGGGTCCCTCTTCGACCACGCCCGCCCGGAGCGCGCCCACTCCCAGGCGCTCGGAAATCTCGATCGCCCGGTCTGCCTGGTCGGCAGGGACAAACACGGCAAACCCTGCCCCCATGTTGAACGTGCCATAGGCCTCCCGCAGGTCAAGCCGGGCCTTTTCCACCAGGAATTGCAGCACCAACGGCACGGACGGCAGGGCCTTGATCCGGTAAGTAAAAGACGCCGGATGACGCATAATCTTGCGCCAGCCGTGGCCAGTGATGTGCGCCAGATAATGGATGGGAATCCCCGCCTCAAACAGCGCCTCGGTAACTGGCGAGTAAAGGATGGTCGGGTCCAGCAGGGCCTCGCCGTAGGTGCGCCCGCCGTCTATCTGCGTGGCATACCCTTGGGAGAGCTGCTCGGCCAGCTTGCGAGCCAACGTCAGGCCGTTCGTGTGAATGCCGCTGCTCTCCAGCAACAGGATGGCATCCCCGACGCGCAGCTTTTCCCCCAGGGTCAGCCGCTCTTTGGGCCGGATGATACCCATGCACGAAGCGGCCAGGTCAATAGCTCCCGGCTGCACCACCCCGGCCAGGCTGGGGGTTTCCCCGCCGCCCCACGACACCCCGATGCGCTGGCAAACCTGCTGCCAGCCCTGCACCAGCGCCGTCATGCGCTGCTCATCGGCGAACCACTCGGTCCCGCCTGCCGCCCAATAGGCGTGAATGGTGAGCGGCCTGGCCCCCACGGTAATCACGTCGTTCACGGCGGCAGCGATGGTGTCCTGGGCAATAGCGGCATAATAGGTCTCGCCAGTAATCTCGTGCATCCGGTCTGCCACCAGGGATTTAGTCCCCAGACATTCGGTGATGGAAGCCACATAGAACTCGCCCATATCCACCACATAAGCCGACTCGCCACGGCTGGCCGCCACCTCGGTCAATCCCACCGCTTGCAGGTTGCCCGCCGTCGCCTGGGCGGCCTGCTGGGCCATGATCTTGAGCGGGTCCACGCGGGCATAATCCACCCCCGCTCGCTTGTAGGTCAATCCTGATTCGTCCGTCATCCTTCTTCTCCACAATTGTGCCTGTAGCACAGCGCGGCAGGATGCCGCGGCTACTTCATGCATCGTTCGCTTGTCAATATCCCAACTCGCGCAGGTGCTCGTCCGAGATGCCGAAATGGTGGGCCACCTCATGTACGATAGTCTGGCGGATACGCGCCACCAATGTCTGCTCGTCGTGGGCCAGCGACTCCAAGGGCCGCTGGAACAGCGTAATCCGATCAGGGGGCGTGAGGCCAGACCCGCGTCCTCGATGGGTCAGCGGGATCCCCTCGTACAGGCCCAGCAACGTGCGCCCCTGTCCCACGCGGGCGCTGCGCAACTGCTCGCCGGTGGGCCAGGGCTGCACCAGGATAGCTACATTCTCCAGCCGTTCGTGCACCCAATCGGGCAGTTCGTCCACCGCCAGGGCCACCAATTCCTCGAACGTTGCCGGGTCTACACGCATAGCCGCCCTTTTTCCTCGCGCATCCACCCTATTCCTCCAGCAACGATTCGTCTACTTGCGCAGGCACCACCAGGGTTTGCTCGTGCGTATAGGTGACCATGCCGGGCCGCCCGCCCTTGATGTCGCGCACATAGCGGCGCGGGGTATAGTCCACCTGCACCGAGGATTCCCCACGCGCCGTCGAGTAATAGGCCGCCAGCCGGGCCGCCAGGTCCAGGGTCTCTTCGCTCACATCCGCCCCGCCGGTCTTGACGATCACGTGCGAGCCGGGCACGCCGTGGGCGTGCAGCCACAGGTCGTCCGGCCCGCCCCGGCGGAAGGTCACCTCGTGGTTCTGGTGGCTATTGCGGCCCACTAAAATCAGCGCGCCATCGGGGGCATGGATGCTGAGCGGGACGCTCTTGCCCGAGGGATGCGCCTTTTTCTTGCGGGCGCGGATGTACCCCCCTTCGGCCAATTCCTGCTCCACCTCGTCCAACTGTGGGCGGTCTTCGGCCAGGGCCACTTCGGCGCGCAACTGGCGCAGGTAGGACAGCTCCCGCTCGGTCTCGGCCACCAATTGCGGCACCTCGTCAGCGGCCTTTTTCAGGCGGCGGTATTCCTTGAATCGCTGCTGGGCATTGTCCGCGGCGGATAGCTCGGGGTCCAGGGGGATGCGCAACGGCTGGTCGCCGTCTCCCTCCCAGCCAAAATCTGTGGGATTGACTTCCAGTTCCCGCTGGCCGGGCTTGACGGACCAGGCCATTGCCAGGATGGCGCTCCCCTCGAATTGCAGCTTTTCCACCTGCTCCTCCGGCACGAGGGCGCGCTTCAGGGAGGACAGCCGGGTCTCCTGCCGGTCGATCTGCCCGTCGATCAGCGTATTCAGCCGGTCGCGCACGGCCTGATAGGGGTCAAAGGTGCGCCGGGCCTCGTTCACCCGCTCAATGGCGACGAAAATACTGTCCACCTGGTCGTGCTCTGGCCAGTGGGTCAGCTCATAGGGAGCATAAGCCACCGGGCGGGGCGGCGTTTCTTGGGCGCTGTCCTCTTCTACCTCGAACCCGATGCAGGGCACCCATTGATGGGTCTGCGGCAGGCGCACCAACTCGCTCAACGGCTTGAGCAGGCTGACGTAATTCTCCTGCTGGAAAGGGCCTTCGGGCTGGATGTCGCCGAACGCGCGATAAACGATCTCCCGCGCCAGCAAGGGGCTGATGCCCGCCACCTTGTTCACGAGCCGCCGCCACAGCGGACCTTCTTCCCCTTCCAACGCCATCCGCAGCAGATTCGCCGTCAGCAGCAGGGGGTTCTCCTTCTCCTGTGGCGGCGGGGCCACATAGGGCTGGTGGGGCAGGATGGAACGGTAGCGATTGAGCGAGGGGGGCACCCGCTTGATGGCGTCCATGATGACCTCGTCCGTGCCCACCAGGACCAGGTTGCTATAGCGCCCCATGATCTCGGCCACCAGGTAAACGGGGCCGAATTCGCCGCTAAAGGTCAGGCGCAAGACGCGCTCCAAAAGGGGCTGCTCGATGGCCTCCAGGCGGCTGTCGCGCACATATTTCACCAAGAGCTGGTAGAACGGCGTAGGGGTTTCGACGCCTCGCCGCACTTTGTCCTGCAACAGCAGTACCCCTGGCGACTGGCTTTCGGCGCTGAGCAGCAGTTGATAGCGGTACCCCGCATAGATTTCCAGGCCAATCGTCAGTTCGTCGGGCTGTACCAGACGTTGCACGCGCCCGCCGACCAATCGCTCGGCCAGTTCGTCGCGCACCGCCGACACTGTCAACGTATCGAAATACAACCTCTTCCTCCTATAGCGGACGGGGAGACTAACCACAGAAGACACGGAAATTTTACCACGAAAAGCACGAAACACACGAAAGAGGAATTCGATAGCGGGGTGTGTGTTAACGGACTTGTTCTTGTAGAATGAGTGCCTACAGGCCAAGGACGCCAGCGGCCCTTACTTTCGTGTCATTCGTGTGTTTCTGTAATGGTCAAGCGGATGTTACACAGACATGGGTAAGTGGTTGATTGCAGACAATTGCTGTGCGCTTATCGTAGGCGCGGTTTCCATACCGCGTTCTGCGCAAGACTAGGGTTTTTTCGCGGTATGGAAACCGCGCCTACGAGCACCCAACGTCGCTGCTTTGACGCAGGTGTGCAACCTGATCTTGACCAATACATCATTCGTGTGTTTCGTGGTTAAAATCCTCTGCTTCCGTGTTTTCTGTATGTTCTGTGGCAGCCCTTACTGGCCGTACAGGTACGAGTTCAACACGGATGCCAGGTGCTCTGCCCCATAGTATCCGTGGACGCGCACCCGCTGCAACTCGAACATGCGGTCCGACGAATGGTCCACGCCCGGCGCGGTGGTGACGGCTCCCCAATAGTGGAGGGCCTGCAGCACCTGGATAACCTGCGCATCGTATTTGCCCGACGGATAGCAGAAAAAGTGCACCTCTCTGGAAAGGTGCTGCTCCAGCGCTTCCTTGGCCCCCAAAATCTGCCAGATCAAGTAATCCTGCGAGCGATTACGCAAATCGGGATGGGTGTGCCCGTGGGCCTCCATGTCCATCCCGGCGGCATCCATCTCGACGATCTGGTCCCAGGTCAGGTATTCCGAACGGCCCTCATCCACAAAGCCGGTAATCACAAAGAACGTGCCCACGAACCCGTAACGCCGCAACAGGGGGAAGGCGTTGTCATAGGCGTCCCGATAGCCGTCATCGAACGTCAGCACGATGGGCCGCTCTGGCAGGGGATATCCCCGTTGCAGGGCCAGGCTCAGGTCGCGCAGCGTGATGGTCGAATAGCCCTCCTGCTGCAAGTAGCGCAAGTGCGCCTCAAACTGCTCCGGCGACACCGACAGGTCCCGTCGCACGGAATTGGAACCGGAGGGCGGGGCCGAGAGGTAATGGTACATCAGAATGGGCACCTTTAGCGTGCGCAGTGTCCCGTCAGGCGTGGGCAGCGGCAGCGGCGTAGGGGTGGCCGTGGGTTCGGGCGTCAATGTTGGCGTCTCGGTCGGCGTGGGCGGCGGCGTCTCAGTAGCCGTCGGGGTGATCGTTGGCGTGGGTGTCTCGGTCGCCGTCGGCGTGGCGCTCGGCGTTGGCGTATAGGTCGATGTCGCAGTGGGCGTATGAGTAGGCGTTGCCGTATGGGTCGGGCTGGCCGTTGGGCTACTGGTATGGGTCGCCGTTGGGCTGGATGTAGGGCTGGGTTCAGGGGTGTTAGTGGGCGTCGTGGTAAGCGTTGGGGTGACCGTGGGCGGATCGGCGGCGCGCGACGTCAACGAGCGGTGCAGCGGCACGGCAGAGATGCCGAACACCACCGCAATCAACGCGGCGAGTATAAAGAGATCACGACGAGAGAACCACGAAGTGTGCATTGAACCCCCACGTTGCTGGCACCTAATCTTAGCCCAACCGGGGCCGAGTGTCAAAGTAGGATGGCGCTCACTCGTCTAGGACCGCCGGCTTCCAGCCGGCATGCATGCCGAGCGGTCCCAATCCGGCGCTATCCCTATCCTATAGACGGCGGCGGGCGGGCTCCAAGTTCCCGCCAGGATATGTCAATTGACCATTCCCCCCACCCGTGCTAGACTTGTCGGGCTTATAGGAGGTGTAGCGTGCGCGTAATTGCGGGATCGGCCAAGGGCCGCAAGCTGTTGTCCGTGCCGGGGGATACCACCCGGCCTATTACCGACCGGGTAAAAGAGTCCCTGTTCAACCTGCTGCGAGGGTATGTCGAGGATACTACCTGGCTGGACCTGTTCGGCGGGACGGGGGCTGTTGGCATCGAGGCGCTCAGCCAGGGCGCCAGGCATGTGGTGTTCATTGACAAGGTGCGCAAAGCCGTCGAAGTGCTGCGCAAAAACCTGGAGACTACCGGCTTTACCGAGCAAGCCCAGGTGATCCACGGCGACGCCTTTCACTACCTGAAACACGCTAACACCGCCTTTGATTACATCTATGTTGCGCCGCCCCAATACGAAGACCTGTGGGCGAAAACGCTGACCCTGCTCAATGAAAAGCCGGAGCTATTGGCCGAAGATGGGCGGATTATCGTGCAAATCCACCCCAAGGAACTCCACTCCCTGGCGACACCCAACCTGACCATGACCGCCGAACGGCGCTATGGCAGCACGCTGCTGCTGTTTTACGCCCACCGGCAAGCTGAACAGGAGCAGGAACCCGCGCAGGAACAGGAACAAGGATAAACGCAGGATGTTATTTGATGTGCAGGTAGGAGATGTCGTCCAGTTACGCAAGACCCACCCCTGTGGCAGCCAGGAGTGGTTGGTCACCCGCATTGGGGCCGACATCGGCTTGAAATGCCAGGGATGCGGGCGAAAGGTCATGCTCACCCGGCGCGAGTTCAACAAATCGGTCAAACGGTGTGTCTCGCGCACTTTGGAACAGGATACCCCGGACGAGGCGCAGCATGAGCAGGATGGTCGCCCAGATGCGCCCCCTAGATAGCGAGCGGTCCCGTGTACACCCTCGATGATACCATTGTTGCCATCTCTACCCCCATCGGCGAAGGGGGCATCGGCATCGTCCGGCTGAGCGGCCCGGAGGCGTTGCCCATCGCCGCGCGCCTTTTCCGGCGGCCCGGCAGTCAGCCGTCGGACCAGTTGGAGCCTCACCGGCTGACCTACGGCCATATTGTAGACCCCGCGTCGGGCCGAGTGGTAGACGAAGTGCTGCTGGCCTATATGCGCGCGCCCCACACCTATACCCGGCAGGACGTGGTCGAGATCAACGCCCACGGTGGGATTGTGCCCCTACGGGAAATTCTGGCGCTGTGCCTGGAGCAGGGGGCACGCACGGCCAACGAGGGGGAGTTTACCCTGCGGGCCTTTTTGAACGGGCGGCTGGACCTGGCCCAGGCCGAGGCCGTGCTGGACGTGATTCGCGCCCGCACCGAGGCTTCCCTGCGGGTCGCGGTGGACCAGCTTGGCGGTCGGCTGTCGGCCCGCGTGCGCGAGATTCGCGGCGGGCTGGTGGGCGCGCTGGCCCATGTGGAAGCTACGATCGACTTCCCGGAAGAGGATTTGCCCGTCCCGGACATCGAACCAGAGCTGACCCAGGCCGAGCGCCAGTTGCGCGACCTGCTGCAAGAGGCTGATAGAGGGATGATCTACCGCCAGGGAATTCGTACGGCTATTGTGGGCCGCCCCAACGTGGGCAAGAGCAGCCTGCTCAACGCGCTGCTGCGCACCGAGCGGGCCATTGTCACCCCCATTCCTGGCACCACTCGCGATACGCTAGAGGAACTCGTCAGCCTGCAAGGTGTTCCCCTGGTATTGGTAGATACGGCGGGGATCAACGAGACGGAGGACGTCATCGAGCGGATGGGCATCGAACGCAGCCGCCGCTCGGTGGAGCGGGCCGACCTGGTGCTGCTGGTGGTAGACGGCAGCGAGCCGCTCATCCTGGCCGACGAGCAGGTGAGCGCCCTGACCAGGGATAAGCCCACCATCGTCGTGGTGAACAAGAGCGACCTGCCCGCCGCGTGGGACCCTGCCACCTTCCGGTCCGACGCGCCGCACGTGTCGCTATCGGCGCTGACCGGCGCGGGGCTGCCCGCATTGGAGGAGCGCATCACCGAGACGGTGTTTTCTGGTGAGGTGACGCTGAGCGACCAGCCGGTAGCCAGCAACCCCCGCCATCGGGATGCCTTCCGGCGGGCGCTGGAACATGTGGCCGACGCTCGCCAGGCATTGGGGCAGGGGTTGGGCGCCGACCTGATCGCCATTGATCTGACCGAGGCGACCAACGCGCTGGGCGAAGTGACCGGCGAGACGGCGAGCGAGGACCTGCTCGACACCATATTCCGCAATTTCTGCATCGGCAAATAGGCAGGAGGCATCTGTGAAGCTGGCTATCGTCTGTTCGTGGTTGAATCAATACGGGGGCGCCGAGCGCGTGCTGGATGTGGTGCACGATATGTATCCCGACGCCCCGGTCTATACATCCATCTATGCGCCCCGCGCCCTGCCGGAGCATTACCGCACCTGGGATATTCGCCCGTCGTTCCTCAACCGGCTTCCCTTGATCAACCGCCGCCACCAGTTCTTTTTGCCGCTCTACCCCCTGGGGTTCGAGAGCCTGGACCTGCGCGGATATGATTTGGTGCTGAGCGTGACCAGCGCCTTTGGGCATGGGGTGATCGTTCCGGCAGAGACGGCCCATGTCTGCTATTGCCTGACGCCCGCCCGCTTTTTGTGGGGTTATCACGCCTACATCGAGCGGGAGGGGGTGGGACGGCTGGCCCGCGCGGTATTGCCCCCCTTCCTGAAGGGCTTGCGTCAGTGGGACCGGCTGGCCGCCGAGCGGGTGGACGAGTTCATCGCCATCTCGCGCACGGTACAAACGCGCATCCGAAAATATTATCGGCGCGACTCGCAGATCATCTACCCGCCGGTGCGCACGGACTATTTTGCCACCGAGGCGGCTGCCTTGCCCTCGGCCACGCCGGAAGATTACTTCTTGATCGTATCACGCCTGATCCCCTACAAGCGCATCGACCTGGCGGTGCAGGCGTTTAACGCGCTGGGATTGCCGCTGCGCATCATCGGGGACGGGCGAGACCGGGAGGCGCTGCAGGCGATGGCCCGGCCCAACGTGCAATTCCTGGGGCGGCTGCCCGACGAGCAGGTGCGCCAGCAGATGGCTCGCTGCCGGGCGTTCCTGTTCCCCGGCGAGGAGGATTTCGGCATTACCCCCCTGGAGGCGATGGCGGCAGGCCGCCCGGTGATCGCCTATGCGGCAGGGGGCGCGCTGGACACTATCGACGAAGGGCGCACGGGCCTCTATTTCCGCGAGCCGACGCCGGATTCCCTGGCCGAGGCGGTCCGGCGATTTGAACAACAGTCGTTTGACCCCAACGTGCTGCAAGAGCACGCCCGGCGGTTTGACGTTGCCGTCTTTCAGCGCGAGCTAGACGCCACGCTCCAGCGGGCAGTGGCGCGGAGGTAAAGCCCTCATCCGCGCCCTTCGGGCGCACGCCATGTATGGCGCACCTTCTCCCAGGGGGCGAAGGAACCGGGGCGGCCCGATTATGATGTCCCGCGTTCGTTGACAGGTTGACATAGCCGTATTATACTGAATTACTAGAGATCAATGGATCATAATCAGATGGGACGGATTGCAGTTGCCTGAGAGCAGCCCGACTCGCCAGTAACGGCTGGACGGCGCGAGGATACCTGTTCGTGATGCTTCCGGTAGGATCGCTATTCACCGAAAGGTGGGGAACCACGGAGGTGCAACAACGCCAACTATGTGGAGGCCTATGGTTCATGAGAACGACATCGCTGCTTACATCGTTGCTTTTGTTCGCCATTCTGCTGGCCGCTTGTAATATTCCTGCTGCCACTTCCACCCCTTCCCTTCCGCCTGACGCACCGGCCGCGGCTGATACTGCTGAGCCTGCCCCCGACCCTGCCGATATGCCTACGGCGGAACCTCTCTGGACGGCTACGCCGACCCAGCAGGCCTCTACTACCGAGCAGACGACGGCTGCGGAGCAGGCCGCCAGCACTCCCGTGGCGAACGCGGAAGGCGCAACAAGGCCCGCAGGGACGGCAGGCGAGCCTGCCCAAACGCTGGATGCGGCGGTGGTGGCGATGGTCAACGGCCTGGAAATTCGCCGGGAGGATTATGAGCGGCAGGTGACCCAGGCGCAGACCTATTTCCTGCAACAGCCGGGATTCGACGTCAAGAGCGAGGCAGGCCAAGAGGCATTGGCCCGGCTGGAGCAGCAGGTATTGAACTGGATGATCGATCAGGTGCTCATCCAGCAGGCCGCGCAGGAAAAGGGCGTCACCATCAGCGACGAGCTGGTGGATTCCCAATTGAAGCGGATGAAGGGCGATGATGAGGCCCGCTTTGCCGATTGGTTGTCGGCCAATGGGCTGACGGAGGAGACATTCCGCGAGCAACTGCGTATGGACCTGGTCACCACGGCTGTCCGTGATCTGATCACCGCCTCGCTGTCCCGGCGTCTTGAGCAGGTACACGCCCGGCACATCCTGTTGTCCGATGAGGCGACTGCGCAAGCAGCGGTAGCCAGGCTGCAAAAGGGCGATAACTTTATCAAGCTGGCCCGTGAAATCTCGGAGGACGAGACGACCCGCGCCAGCGGCGGAGAGTTGGGCTTTTTGCCCAGAGGGGTCATGCCCCCCGCTTTCGATGAGGCGGCCTTTAGCTTGCAGCCAGGAGGGATTAGCGGCGTGGTGCGCAGCGATTTCGGTTTCCACATCATTCAGGTGGTGGAAATAGATCCTGACCGCCCTGTCGCCGATGAAATGTGGCCCGTCGTTCAGCAGCGGGCCTTTGATGATTGGCTGGCGGAACAGCGGAACGGGGCGACGATTCTTACGCACGCGAGCACGCCCTGACGCAACCCGCCTGGTACTATGTCTTACGAGCACGAGGAGCACTTGCATGGAGATAACCTGGTACGGTCAGTCCTGCTTCCGTTTGCGAAGCCGGGGTCTGGCCCTGGTGACGGACCCCTATAGTCCGGAAACTGGCTTGAAATTACCCCGGTTGACGGCGAACGTAGTGACGGTCAGTCACGACCACGAAGATCATAATTATGTCAAGGGAGTCAAGGGGTCACCCTATGTGATCGCGGGACCCGGAGAATACGAAATCGGCGGCGTGTTTGTCTTTGGGGTCGGCACCTATCACGACGCCAAGCAGGGAGAGGAACGAGGCAAAAATACCGCCTACCTGATCGAATTCGAGGGCGTCTCCGTCTGTCACCTGGGCGACCTGGGACATGCCCTGACGCAGGAACAAGTGGAACAGCTCGACGGCATCGACGTATTGCTGATCCCTGTAGGGGGACGTACGACCCTCACCGGAGCCAAAGCGGCAGAGGTGGTAGCCGTCCTGGAACCCAAAGTAGTCATTCCTATGCATTACAAAATCCGTGGGTTGGAGGCTTCCCTGGAGACGGCCAACCGTTTCCTGAAGGAGATGGGGGTGGAAACGCCAGAGCACATGGAGACTCTGACCATCACCGAGGGCCAGTATGAGGAAGCCGAGGATACCCGCGTGGTTTTACTGGAGCCTTTGAATGAGAGTAAATAACACAATCACACAACCTATTGACACAGACCGCATCCGCAAAGCGGTAACCGAAATCCTGTTGGCTATCGGGGAGGATCCTGAGCGCGAGGGTTTATTACGGACGCCCGAACGCGTTGCGCAGATGTATCGCGAGATCTTTTCCGGTCTCAGCCGAGACCCGGCCGAGGTCTTGCAGGTCGGCTTTGAGGAGAACCATCAGGAGATGGTGATTCTCAAGGACATCCCGTTCTATTCCATGTGCGAACATCACTTGCTGCCTTTCCACGGCCAAGCGCACATTGGCTATATCCCTTCGGGGCGCGTGGTAGGCATTAGCAAGCTGGCCCGCCTGGTAGAGGTGTTGGCCCGTAGGCCGCAGTTGCAGGAACGCCTGACGAGCCAGATCGCAGATGCCTTTATGGAGAACATCAAACCGATTGGGGTGGGCGTGGTGATCGAAGCAGAGCATCTGTGCATGACCATGCGTGGCATCCGCAAGCCGGGCAGCACCGTGGTGACCTCGGCGAATCGCGGCAGCTTTCGCACGCGGCTGGAGACACGCTCCGAATTCTTGACCCTCATCGGGCATTCGGAAGCCAGATAACGGAGGTAGATTTCATGCGTCGGCAATGGATAGCTGTTTTCCTGGCCTTGATAGTTGTCCTGTTAGCAGCGTGCGCGGGTCGCGAAGGGCCTACGCCCACGCCCACCTCGGTACCCCTACCCACGCAGGATTTTGACACGCTCATGCAAGAGGGGGAGGCTGCCCTGGACAACCAGGACATCCAGACGGCAGTGGTCAAGTTGCAGCAAGCATTGACGCTGGATGACAGTTCGGCCAAGGCGCATTTCTTGTTGGGTAATGCGTACGCCCAGCAGTCCAGCTTTGCAGAGGCAGAGAAGGAATTCTCGCGCGCGCTCGAACTGGATGAAGAATATGCCGATGCGCGGGCCAACCTGGGGGTAGTGTATTATCAGCAGGGCAAGCTGGAGGAAGCCGAGACTGTCTTCCGGGCCATCCTGGCCGAATCGCCCAATGACGCGGAATTGCACTACAACCTGGGCGGGGTGCTGGCCGGGCTGGGCCACTATGACGACGCCATCGCCGAGTTCGAACAAGCTACCGAGCTAAACCCTTCCTTGCCCGAACCCTACCTGGGGATGGGGAGCGTGTACAAGCAGCAGGGGCAAAACGACCAGGCCATTGCGGCGCTGAACAGGTACCTGGAACTGTCGGATGATCCTACCTGGCGGCAGCGCGCGGAAGAGATGCTGGCAACGTTGGAATAATCCTATGAACAACCTGAATTATCCCGCCTGTCGGATTGGCAACCGGGAATTTCGGTGGGGCGAACGCACCTATGTGATGGGGATCGTCAACGCCACACCGGACTCTTTTTCCGGCGAGGGCCTGTTGCGTGAGGGCCTGGAGCCAGAGCGCATGGTCGAGCAGGCGGTGGCCCAGGCTTTGGGCTTCCTGGAAGATGGGGCCGACATCATCGACATCGGCGGCGAATCTACGCGCCCCGGCGCTGCGGTGGTGGACGAGGAGACAGAGCGGCAGCGCGTGGTGCCCGTGATTCGGGCGCTGCGCGCTCGCACGGATGCCCCTATCTCGGTGGACACCTACAAGGCCGGGGTAGCCCGCGCTGCCCTGGAAGCCGGGGCGGATATGGTGAACGATGTGTGGGCCTTACAGATGGACCCGCACCTAGCCTCCGTGGTGGCCGAACGGGGCGTGCCGGTGGTGCTGATGCACAATCACAGCAAACCCCGCAACGCGGCCATGCAGGAGCGACTCGGCGGGCGGTATGTGGGGGTCCACTATGAGGACTTGATCCCCGACGTCATCCGCGAATTGGGCGAGCTGGTCGCGGCTGCCGAGCGGGCGGGCATTGCGCGGGAACGGATCATCATTGACCCGGGGATTGGTTTTGGCAAGACGGTGGAGCAGAACCTCCAGTTGTTGAACCACACCGACGCGCTGTATGCCCTGGGACTGCCTATCCTGATCGGCCCCTCGCGCAAATCTTTTATCGGCTATACGTTGGACCTGCCGCCCGACCAGCGGGTGGAAGGCACTGCTGCCGCGGTGGCGGTGGGCGTCGTGCGGGGCGCGCATATCGTGCGGGTGCACGATGTGCGGGTGATGGCGCGCATCTGCCAGATGGTGGATGCCATCCTGCGGGCGGGCTGACGATGGCGTGCGTCTACCTGGGCCTGGGGTCGAACCTGGGTGACCGACAGGAGCATATCTACCAGGCGCTACAGGAGTTGCAGCGCCAGGGCTGCGTGCTATGCGCCGTCTCCCCGCTGTACGAGACCGAGCCATGGGGCGTCACCGATCAGCCGCGCTTTCTCAACGCGGCCTGCCTCGTAGAGACAAAGCTTGCCCCCAGACCTCTGCTGATCCTGCTGAAAAACATCGAGCGCGAGTTGGGCCGCGTGCCCACCGTGCGCTATGGCCCTCGCCCCATTGACCTGGACATCCTGCTCTATGATGAGCTGCGCCTGGATACCCCCGAGTTGGCGATCCCCCATGCGGGCATGTTGAACCGCGCCAGCGTGCTGGTGCCCCTGGCCGACATAGCCCCGGATATCCGCCATCCAGCGACGGGGCGCACCATCGCCGAGCATCTGGCCGACCTGGGGCCGACGCCGGACGTCGCCCCCTATCCCCCCGGTCTGGAAGGCTGACCGAGCAACGCCGGAACTCGCGCACTCTGGGCATAACCAGGGCGCGCTTTTTGCGTCTAAATATTTGTAACTAATGCGTTCCATATCATTTCAGGGGATTCCTGGCCATTTCGCGGCGCGCCGTTACCATAAAATACACAGAAATCAGACCACGAAAAACACGAAACATGTATTAGTCAAGGGGATGATACACAACCATAAGCCAGCGTTCAAGTTGGACCGCTCGATAGGCGGGCGACGCTGGATTATCGTAGGCGCGATTTCCTCGGAACCGCGGTTCCGCTATCGCGTTCTGCGCTATATTGCCGTTATTTCGCAGTATGGAAACCGCGCCTACGAGTTCACCCAAACACACTCTACTGTGTAACCTCATCTTGACCATCACAGAAAAACACGAAAGGCAAGATGGACCGCCGGCATCCCTGTCGGCTTCTAGTGTGCAACCTGATCTTGACCAGTACGCTTTCCGTGTCTTCTGTGTGTTCAGTGGCTAATCCCTTCCGGCGGACGGATTGCGCGGATGCCCGGCTGGTCGTACAATAGGGCCGTCCAGAATCCTGCACCAAATGTCCACCCCCAAACCACGGAGAAGGATTCCCATGAGACGATATTCGTTGTTGTTAGCAGTCCTGACTCTGTCCCTTCTCTTCACCCTGGCCCCTGTGCAAGCGGCAAGCCCCTCCGTGCCGCCCTCTGGATCTGCAAGCCCGTGGGCAGGCCCTTCCCCGGCGGCTGGCGTGGCAGCCATCCCCGTGCAGCTACGGGTCAAGATCGACCCCGCCCTGCTAGAGCAGCTTGTCCGCCAGTCCCAGGACGCCCAGCGTCAGGGGGGCAAAGCCGCGCCGATAACCTACCTGGTGCATCTGCGAGAGCAGGCCCCATTGCGCGGCCTGGCCGGAATAGCGTCACAAGATGAGCGCCGCGCCCTGCTGGTGGAGCGTTTGCAAGACACGGCCCGACGCAGCCAGTCCGGCGTGTTGGCCTATCTGGAAGGCCAGCAGCACGCGGGCGAGGTCGCCCGTTATCGCAGTTTTTGGGTGTTCAACGGGCTGGCGGTAGAAGGGAACCTGGCGACCGCCCTCGCCCTGGCCCAAAGGCCCGAAGTGGAGGCCATTCGCCCCAACCGCACGCATCACCTCTCGCTGCCCAAAGCACCTGCAACTGCGGCCTCGGCAGAAGACGCGGCAGTCGCCACTGTCGGGGGGGTAGAATGGAATATCGCCCGCATTGGGGTAGACCGTATCTGGGAGGCGCTCGGCTTTACCGGGGCAGGGATCGTCGTGGCCAACATGGATTCGGGGGTAGACTGGACCCATCCGGGCCTCCAGTCCCGTTACCGGGGATATAACCCGGCCAATCCCGCCGCGTCAAATCATAACTATAACTGGTTTGACCCCACCAACACCTATCCGAACGCGCCAGGCCCCAATCGGCCCGACATCAGCAATATCTCGGATCATGGCACGCACACGATGGGAACGATGGTGGGGGGCAGCGAGGGTGGCACGGCCATCGGCATGGCCCCAGGGGCGCGCTGGATCGCCGCCAAGATTTTCGATGACCGGGGGAACTCGACAGACGAGTGGATTCACGCCGGTTTTCAGTGGTTGCTGGCCCCCACCGACCTGCACGGCCAGAACCCCGACCCCTCCAAAGCGCCGGATATCGTGTGCAATTCCTGGGGCGACGATAACGGCCAGGACCTGACCTTCCGCGACGATGTGAACGCCCTGCGAGCGACAGGGATTTTCACCGCCTGGGCTTCGGGAAACAAAGGCCCGGCGGAAGGCACCGTCGGCTCTCCCGCCAGCCTGGGAAACGCCCTTGCCGTAGGCGCTGTCGATAATCAGGACAGGATCGCCTATTTCAGCAGTCGCGGCCCCTCGCCGTGGGGATACATCAAGCCGGAGGTCGTCGCGCCGGGAGTCAACATCCGCTCCACCATTGCCGGGGGCAGCTATGAGGCGGGCTGGAACGGCACCTCGATGGCTACACCCCACGTGGCCGGGCTGGCAGCCCTGATGTGGGAGGCGGACCGATCCCCCGCCATGCAGGGCCAGGGCGCCAACCCCTCGCTGACCATTACCTCCACCGAGTATATCATCCAGGAAACAGCCCTGGAGCTGGGGGCAGCGGGGAAGGATAACGCCTACGGCTTTGGCCTGATCGACGCCTATCAGGCGGTATCTACCGTGATTCAGGGGGGCACGTTTGCGGGGCGAGTGACCGATGCGGACACCGGCCTGGGCGTGGCGGATGTGCTGGTGGCGATGACCAGCCGGACGACCGGCGGGCAGACAACCACACAGAGCGACGCCCACGGCTACTATTCCTTCACCGTGGCCGCCGGAAGGTACGACGTGATAGCGACCAAATTTGGCTATCTCGAAGTGCGAGTGGAGGATATTCAGGTCCTCACCCAAACGACCACCCAGCTCGACCTGGAGCTAGAGCCGCAGCCTGGCGGGGTGCTGGCCGGGCGGGTCACACGCGCGGCGGATGGCTTGCCCGGCGGGGCGACGGTGCAGGTATTGGAGACACCGCTCTCGGCAACCGTCGACGCGCAGGGCTACTACACCTTTACCCTCCCCGCGGGGACCTATACCGTGCGCGCTTTGCCCCTGGAGCCGGGCTATCGCGGCGGGCAGGCGGTAGATGTGCAAATCCCCCAGGACGCCCAGGTTGACCTGAATTTCGCCCTGGAGGATGCCCCGCGCCTGCTGATCGTGGATGCGGACGCCTGGCACGGCGAGAGTCCTGTGGCCCATTACCGCACCATGCTGGACGACCTCTGCTATGGCTACGATGTGCAAGCCATTCTGGCCCCGCCCATCGACAACCCCGAGATCGGGTTGCTGGCCCAATACGACCTGTTAATCTGGTCGCAGCCAGTGACCTCGCCCGGATACATCGGGGCGTGGAATGCCCTGGGGAGCTATCTAGAGCAGGGCGGACGACTGCTGCTCACCGGCCAGGACATCGGCTATTGGGATTGCGAGCTGGGGGGCGCGCCGACGGAATACGCCCGCTATCTACACACGGAATACCAGAACGGCGATGGGGGGCTGAGCGCGCTGATCGGCGCGGAGGGGAGCGTGCTGGAGGGCCTGGAGTTGGCCTACAATACCCCCGACAGCGCCCAGAACCAGGTCGCCCCCGACGCCATTGTGCCGGGGGATGGCCTGGCGTCCAGTCTGTTGGCCTCCCCATCGGGGACCGGCGCGGGCATTGCAGTGGATGCCTGCGCCTATCGGGCGGTTTACCTCAGCTTGGGCCTGAGGGAGTGGGGGCCTACCGCCACCCGCGCGGAACTGCTGGCGCGCCTGATCGCCTGGCTCGATGGAGAGCGGCCCGCCCAGGCCCCAGCGCTGACAGCGCCCACATCTTCCCGGCTGGCCTCCATTGGCAGCACGGTCCGTTACGTGGTATGGGTGACGAATCAGGGGCAAACTCTCGACAGCTATAATCTGACCGTGGACTCGCCCGTCTGGTTGGCCAGGCTCGTCGATCCTCGCACGGGTGAGGCGGTGGCACAGGTGGGGCCGCTGGCTCCCTGCGCGTTCGTGGAACTCGAATTGCAGGTCCAGATCCCTCCGACCGCTGTGGCCGATGAAACAGCCTATACGGTGGTGCGGGCCATATCCAACACCTCCGCAACGGCGGCAACCTGGAGGGCGCGCACCGGCGCGATGCCCGGCTGGCAAGCCGCGCCGCCGCTGCCTGCCGAGCGCTACCGGCTGGCCGTGGCCGCGCTGGAATGCGCCGCGCAGGAATGCGCGCTATTGGCTGTGGGCGGCTATGGCGACGGCGCGTCAGAGATGGCGCTGGACTCGGTAACCCGATTCGACCTGGAAACAAGCACCTGGTCCCCTGTCGCGCATAAACCCACCGCCGCCGCCAACTCGGCCATCGCCGTGGTAGGCGGGTTGGTCTATCTCCTCGGCGGGTATGATCCCAACGCGAACGAGCCATTCCTCGACGCCTGCGAGATCTATGACCCCGCCAGTGACCGCTGGGAGACCGCTTCGTCTCTACCAATTCCATTAAGCGGGGCGGCCGCCGCCACCTATGCAGGAAACATCTATCTATTCGGCGGCAGCGGGCCAGAGGGGGACTCGGACGCCACCTATAAATACGACCCCCAGGCGCAGATCTGGGAGGCGCGCGCTCCCCTGCCAGAGGGCGGGCTGGCCTTTGCGCAAGCCGTCCCCCTTGGGGAATATATCTACCTGGCCGGAGGCTGGCCCGATCTCAAAGAACTGTGGCGCTATCACCCGGCCACGGACACCTGGGAGGCGCTGGCATCTATGCGCGTGGGCCGACACAGCTTTGCGATGGTGGCCCACGGGAATCGCCTGTATGTGGCCGGGGGAGGCAGCGAGTGGGTGGGGCTGGCCTCTGCCGAGCGTTACGATGTTGCCACTGATAGCTGGGAATTAATTCCCACTCTAGAGGATGCCAATCGCGCCGGGGCGGCAGGGGCCTGGTTAGATGGCCGCTTTTACGTGGTGGGCGGCGCCGGGGAGCGGCTCACAGGGGCTGTAGAAGTCTTGCCACTGGATGTGCCGTTGGGCGGCTCGCGCCTGGAAGTGGACCTGCCCGTGGCACGGGTGGGCGATACGCTGCGCTACAACCTGCGGGTGAGGAACCCGGCTCCCAGCAGCGCGGCGGCCAGTTGGTCGCTACCCTTGCCGCCGCAAGTCGCGTATGTGCAAGGCTCGGCCACCGGCGGGGCAACCTATGACCACAAGGCGAGGTCGCTGCACTGGGCGGGCACCGTGCCTGGGGCAGAACTACTGCCTTTTGGCTTTGCGGCGACCATCGCGGAGGATGTGGCCGACGGGACGGTGATCACTGCGACAGTGTTGCTCGATGGCGGGGGGTGCGCCCCTACTGCGCTGAGCGCCGTTACCCAGGCTTTTGTGCCCAGCCTGGAGCCTTCTACCAAGCAGGTGGACAGGCAGAATGTGGCCCCAGGGGACCGGCTGCATTATACCATCACCCTGGCGAATAGCTCTCCCTTTGCCATCAATGGCGCGTCCCTGCTGGACCCCATCCCGGAACATACTACGTATGTCCCCGGCAGCGCCACCGGCGGCGCGGTATACAACGTCGATTTAAAGCGCATCGAATGGCATGGCGACTTGCCGCCGGTGGAAATGGTAGGCAAGACCCTGAATTGGGTGGACGCTACGGATGGCGAGGTGTTGGAACTGGGGGATGATACCTGTGTCGGGCCACTGGACCTGGGGTTCGAGTTCGAGTTCTACGGCAAGCGCTATTCCCAGATTTACGTGAACAGTAACGGCATGGTTCTTTTTGGCGAGTGCAGTTCCGCCTATAACAACATCGCCATTCCCAACGCAGAGAAACCGAACAATTTTGTCGCCCCATTCTGGGACGACCTGACGCCCAACGATGGAGCGGTCTATTGGCAGGTATTGGGCCACGCGCCCCGGCGTTACGCGGTGGTGGAGTGGGAAGGGGTAAGCGTCTTCTCCCAAAGCCAGACCCAGACCTTTGAGGTGATCCTGTACGAGGGGAGCAATCGGGTCGTCTTCCAATACCTGGACGTGAACGGCGACCGGGGCGGCGGGAGTTCGGCCAGCGTAGGCATCGAGAACAGGGATGGCACGGCGGGCGTCGAATACCTGTACAACGGCAAGCCCAAGGACCACGCGCTCCGCGATAGCCTGGTTCTGGAGCAGGTGCACAGCAGCACGCAAAACCTGTCTACCCACGAGATCTCTTTTGATGTGCTGGTGAACAACCCCGTTCCCCCAGCGACGGTGATCACCAACACGGCCCGCATCCATGATGGCCGCCTGGTGCACGAGCGAAGCGCCGCCAGCGTGGTCTATTCCCCCTCTTTCGCACAGTCCAACAAGCAAGTGCAGCCCACGCGCCCCCTGGGCGGCGAGGTGGTCACCTATACGCTGCAAATCATCAATTCGGGCAACGCGCCCGCCATCCAGGCCCGGCTGGAAGACCCGCTGCCCGTTGGGCTGACCCTGGTCCCGGGTAGCCTGCAAGGAGCGGGAGCCACCTATAACGAAGCGACCCGCCTCATCGAGTGGCAGGGGGAAATGCCTCCTGACAGCGAGGCGCTGACCATTACCTACCGGGCCAGCGTGGACGAGGGGTTGCCCGTCAATACCTGGCTGACCAACACGGCTACCCTTTCGGAGCAAGGGGTGCCTGTCGCCCGGCTGGAGGCGGGTGTGCTGGTGAACGAGGTGAACCTGACATCCAGCACCAAAACGGCCCACGCCAACCAGATACTCGCCGGGGAGGGGGTGACGTACACCATCACCCTACACAATGCGGGCCGCATGGTCGCCACAGACGTCACCATGACGGACACTCTGCCCGCTACGCTGCAACTGGTAGAGGGCACGTTGGAGGGCGGCACCTACGATGAGGAGCAACGCGCGGTGTTGTGGCACGGAACCTTGCCCCCCCATAGCGGGCGGGTGGTGCGTTTCCGGGCCAACACCCTTCCCAATACGCCCAATAACACCACAATCGTGAATACCGCCCACATAGATAACGGGCACGGCGACGTAATCGAGCGCTCGGCGGAAGTGCGCATCCTGCGCGGAGACCTGAGCAGTTCGGATATGCTGGTGACCCCCACCCAAACGACGGCGGGAGGCACAGTTACCTATACCCTGCGCGTACGCAATAGCGGGCCGGTGGACATCGCCGGGAGACTGCGCTGTTTGCCGCCAGAGCCGCTGCACGTGGAGGTTGATTCGCTATACGCCAGCGCCGGTACTGTCGGCTGGGAGGACGGCGTGCGCTGGGAGGGGCTGGTTCTCGCACAGGGGATGGTAATCGTGCGCTTTACCGTTGCCATTCCGGAGGATGCGCTGCCGCAAACGCTGACGACGGAGGCCAATCTCCTGGACGCCGGGGACCTAGAAACCATCTTGCAGGCCGACCTGACCATCGGGGCCGAGCCGGGCCAGGTGGGCTATCTGCCGCTGATATTCCGCTAGACGCCGGGGAGCAGCGCCGGGCCTATGTTTCGGGCTGCTCTTTTCCCGTCAGCAAGCGGCGCACGGCATAGTAGCTCAGCTTGGGGCGGCGGTATTCGTCCAGCAGCCCCTTGTTGTTATAGTTGCGCGGGCGTTGCAGCGCACGAGCGCCCCGGTCTGTGCGCGTGTCAAAGAACTGCCAGATGTAGAACCCCAAGTCCGAACGTTCGGTAAATGCGGTCAGCGCATCCATCAGGAGTTGCTGCTGGTGCTCTTCGCTCCAGACGACGCCCGGCTCCAGCGCGTGCCAGCCGTAGATGGCCCCAGCGCCAAACTCGGTGACCAGCAGCGGCTTGTTCCCAACTTTGGCCCGCATGGCCTCCAGGAACTCGCTCCAGGTCATGTCGTGCCAGTACCAGCCATAATAGGCATTCACGCAGACGACATCCACCAGATCAAAGCAGATATCTTGCAGGTTGCGATTGGAGGCAAAGGTGACTGGCCGGGTGGGGTCGGCGTCGCGGGCGGTTTCCACGAGTTGCTCTACGGCGGCCCGACCCTCGGGGGTGTCCGTAGCGCATTCGTTGAGCACGCTCCAGGCCCAGATGCAGGGATGGCTGCTGTCCCGCTCGATCATGGCCCACAGCATGGCCGAGGTGCGGCAGTTAATCATCTCCAGCCTGAGCTGCTCGGCCTTGAATCCCCACAGGGGAATCTCTTCCATGAACAGGATGCCCCGCTCGTCGCACAAATCCAGCATACGTTGATCATTGGGGTAATGGCTGCCCCGAATAGAGTTGGCGCCCAGGTCGCGCACGAGTTCCAGGTCGCGCAGCATCAGATGGGGGGGCAGGGCAAAGCCCCAATCGGGGTGATCTTCGTGGCGATTTACCCCGGCAATGCGCAGCGGCTCGCCGTTTAGCAACAAGCGGGTGCCATCGGTGCGGATTTCCCGAAAGCCCGTCCGTTCGATGCAGTCATCCCCGGCAAAAGCCAGCCGCGCCCGGTAGAGACGGGGCGTCTTCGGCGACCAGAGTTGCACATCCTCGACATCCACGGCGAACAGCAACACCTGCACGTCACCCGATTCGATGCGTACGCGTTCCGACCTGACCTCCTCGCCGTCCAGATACAGCGTCCAGATGTCGTCCAGCACGTTGTTCGACAGGTTCATCAGCTCCGCCCGCACCCGCAGGACCGCCTTGCCGTGCGTAACCACCGGCGTCAGCCGCAGGGCGGCGATATAGCCGGGACCAGAAAGCTCGTCGAGCCACACGGGACGCGGGATGCCGCCGTATCGGAACCAGTCCAGATAGGCGGAAGGCACGGTGGTGGTCATGTCGTGGGTATTGTCCACGCGCACAATCAGTTCGTGCGTTCCCGGTTCGGGAGAGGGAATCAGGAAGTGAAACGGCAAAAAGCCCCCGTAATGATCCCCCAGCGGGTCGCCATCCAGCCAGACGTTGGCTTGATGGGTGACTGCCGCGAAATGGAGCACGGCGGCCATGCAGTCCTCGGTGGCAATGCGCGTGCGAAACCAGGCCGGACCCTCATAGTTGAGCAGTTCGCGCGTGGTATTCCAGACGCCCGGCACCCACATGGGCAGGCTGTTCATTGGATAATCGCTATACCAACCCTCGCTCAATCCCACGTCCTGGGGGTCGGCGACAAAATCCCACATGCCCTCCAGGGAAGTCTGCCTGCGTCGGGTAGTTGTGTGGAACATTCTATGCATGGTCGTCCCTTTCAATCAACAGACAACTTTTATTATATGAAGCTACGTTCAAGAGTAAAGCGCAGCCTATACGGCGCGGCATGAATGCCGGAAACGATCAGGCGCCCCCTGTCATTGGGAGCGCCTTGTTGGTTGTCACGAGTTGTGGGCCTGGTCGCCCTGATCGACATGGGCGTGACCTGCTCTCGGCGGGCAGTGCCTGTAATTGGAGCCGGTCCCGACCCCTTGCGCACAGGTCAAATGCCCAGAACCAGGCTGGCTATCGAGAAATAGATCAACAGCCCGGTGGCATCTACCAACGTGCTCATCAGCGGGCCGGAGACCACTGCCGGGTCAATGTGCAACTTGGCGGCCAGGAGCGGCAAAATGGCCCCTACGAAATCAGCCCAGATCACAATCGTCAGAATGCTAATGGAAACCACCAGAGCGAGGGGAGCCGAATCCTCCCAGAAAAAGGCCCGCACAAAGGCCACGAGCGCCAGCATAGCGGCCAGGATCAGCGCCGTGCGCACCTCGTGCCAGATAATGCGCCCCGTATCTCGCAACTCGATATCTCCCACCGACAGGGCGCGAATAATGGTAGCCGTGGTCTGCGCCCCGGCGTTTCCGCCTGTTCCAATGAGTAACGGCACAAATACCGCCAGCGCAATGACCTGGTTCATTTGCCCCTCGAACAGGCGCATCACCGTACCTGTCAGCGTGCCCGTCACAAACAGCAGCAACAGCCAGCCCAACCGCTTCCAGGCTGCCCGCGCCACGCTGGTATCCAGGTAGGCCCGGTCCAACGGCGCGCTACCGCCATACCGCTGGATGTCCTCGGTGGCCTCGTCCTCCAGCACATCCACCAGGTCATCTACCGTGATCACGCCGACCAAGTGTTCCTCATCATCCACGACGGGCACGACAGTCAGGTCATAGCGGGCCATCAGGCGGGCCGCCGCCTCCTGGTCGTCGGTGACGTGCGCCTTGATCGTCTCTTTGTTCATAATAGAGAACAGCCGATCAGACGGCTGCGCCCGGATGATCTGCAGCAGGCTGGCGATACCGACCAGATGGTTCTCGGCATCTACCACATAGAGATAGTAGAGGTCGCCCCCTCTGGGGTCCCACTCGCGCAGGGCGGGCAATACCCGGTCCACCCGCATATTCTGGGGAAAGGCCAGATACTCCGAGGTCATCAGGCCGCCAGCGGTCTGGTCGGGGTGCAGAAGCAATGGGCGGACCTCGTCGGCTTCTTGCATTTGGGAAAGGGTCGCTATGCTCAGCGAGGGGTCCAAATCTCCCAAAAGGTCCGCTGCCTCGTCTGGCCCCATCTCGTCAATGATATGGGCCAGCATGCTGGCGTCAATACCTGAGGCGAGTTCGGCGGCGTCTTCATCCTCCAGCTCTTCCAGGATGTCGGCCACTGACTCTGCCTCTAATTGGGGGAGCAGCTCCATTTGCTGTTCTGGCTGCAGTTCCTCGAAAATATCCGCCTGGTCAGGCGGGTGCAGGGACTCGATAATGCGCAGCGCACCCGCTACATCATCGCGCTGCAAGAGATCACGAACTAGGAGGAGGGTAGTATTTAGGATATTCGCCTCCATGATGCCTCCTTGACCGGATGCCGGATCGGTGATGATGGACTCTCCAGGGAGAGCAACCGACCCAGCGGTCGCCAGAGGGCTAGAGGCCCAGAGGGCAAAACCGCAATCTGGTGGGGTCAGTCTCCCGATAGAGTTCTGTTCAACTCTACTTGCGGCCGAAGAGTGACGATACGTTGATCGTCCCAGTCGGCCTCACGACTTGATGTTTCTTCCACGACTATTCTCCGAGTTCTCTTGTTGCATGTTTACTGGCACAAATGAAAAAGGCCGCCAAAGCAACTGGCGGCCATCGAGGTCCATACCAAAAACCTGGTAGGGCCTAGTCGCTCCTGCAATGGTAGAACAGATCTTGAGTTGGTTGCTCCCCGCTATAACTGGGGGGTTCCGAGCCAGATTTCATGCTGTGCGTTCACCCTAATCTCACTTCATACTGCCCCTATTCTATGCCCTTCCTCCCATCTGTCAAGCCTCAATTCTCGGGTTGACTCGGTTGCAGATTGTGTGGGTGAGTAGGGGGATTTGAAAAAAAGAGGCTTTGCGAGCATTCTATGCTTACCACAGCTCTAGAAAGCTCACACAGCCTCATGTCTATCTTAGCTCAAGCTCACTCCT
>Ga0209347_1002075_pt1 | contig 28115 bp, 30 predicted proteins | sample AutmiccommuBRH23_FD_187382 | JGI IMG/M metagenome (GOLD analysis project Ga0209347, IMG submission 187382) | Deep subsurface microbial communities from Mt. Terri, Switzerland - Autotrophic microbial communities BRH/23 (SPAdes) (version 2) | ecosystem: Environmental > Aquatic > Deep subsurface >...
CCGCCCTCGCCGATGATCACGGCGATCAACGGGGCGCCAAGCTCAAGGCATTTCTGGGTGGTGCGGGCGATGGCCTCGGACTGGCCGCGCTCTTCCGCGCCCTTGCCGGGATAGGCGCCGGGGGTGTCGACCAGCGTGATCACCGGCAGGCCGAAGCGGTGCGCCATGTCCATCAGCCGGATCGCCTTGCGATAGCCTTCGGGGCGGGCCATGCCGAAATTGCGCTCGATCCGGCTTTTGGTGTCGTTACCCTTCTCGTGGCCGATCACCATCACCGGGATGTCGTTGAAGCGGGCGAGGCCGCCCATGACCGAATGGTCATCGGCAAAGTTCCGGTCGCCGGCCAGCGGCGTGTATTCGGTGAACAGCGCCTCGATATAGTCCTTGCAATGCGGGCGGTCGGGATGCCGCGCCACCTGGCATTTGCGCCAGGGCGTCAGGTCTTTGTAGAGGTCGCGCAGCAGCGTGTCGGCCTTGCGGTCAAGCGCGGCGGCCTCTTTTTCCACATCCATCTCTTCATTCTTGCGCGCCAGCGCACGAAGCTCTTCGGCCTTGCCTTCGATCTCGGCGAGCGGTTTCTCGAACTCAAGGTAATTCATGGAAGGCCCCTTGCACTGTGCCCCGGATATATGCCGCCCCGGGGCTGTAATTGCAACTCGGTCGGCTGCGGCGATCACGGCTGTGCGAGGGCTTCCGCCCAAAGCAGCAACGCCCCGGACCGAGGTCCGAGGCGCGCACTCTCCCGTTCTTGCCGTGCGGGGCCTCCCCTCCCCTGATGCACGGCGCGGGCATCTTTTTCAAAGTGACCCGTCGGGGGCTTCGATAGGCGAAACCTGCACGGTTTGCGGGCAGCATGTCAACGATTCATGACAGTCAGCCGGCGATCATTTCGGACTGCCGGACGATGACCTCGGCCTGCTTGATGCTGGCGATATCGACCAGCCGGCCCTTGTAGACGGTGGCGCCTTCGCCACGGGTCTTGGCGGCCTCCATCGCGGCAAGGATCTCGCGCGCTTCGGCGACGGCTTCGGCCGAGGGGGTGAAGACCTCGTTGGCGATGGCGACCTGTTTGGGGTGGATCGCCCATTTGCCGACCATGCCGAGCGTGGCAGAGCGGCGGGCCTGCGCCCGGAAACCCTCGTCATCCGAGAAATCGCCGAAGGGGCCATCTACCGGCAGCACGCCATGGGTGCGGCAGGCGGCAACGATGGCAGCCTGCGCCCAGTGCCAAGGATCGGACCAATGCCGCGTGCCTTCGTGCAGCATGTAGTAGTTTTCCTGCGTGCCGCCGATCCCGGTGGTCTGCATCCCCATGCTGGCGGCGAAATCGGCGGCGCCGAGGCTCATCGCCTGCAGGCGCGGGCTGGAGGCGGCGATTTCCAGGGCATGGGCGATGCCGGCAGCCGATTCGATGATGACCTCGAAGCTGATCGGCTTGGTGCGGCCCTTGGCGCGCTCGATGGCCGTCACCAGCGCATCCACGGCGTAGACATCGGCGGCGCAGCCGACCTTGGGGATCATGATCTGGTCGATGCGGTCGCCGGCCTGTTCTAGGATTTCCACCACGTCGCGATACCAGAACGGGGTGTCGAGCCCGTTGATGCGGACGCTGAGGTATTTGGTGCCCCAGTCGATGTCGTTGATCGCCTCGATGATGTTGGCGCGGGCTTGCGGCTTGTCGGCCGGGGACACCGAATCCTCGAGGTCGAGGTTGATGACATCGGCGGCGCCGGTTGCCATCTTCTCGAAGATCGCGGGGCGTGAGCCGGGGCCGAACAGCTGGCAGCGGTTCGGGCGGGCAGGGGCGGCGGGCTGGATGCGGAAGCTCATGCGGGGCCTTTCGCAAGGATGTGTCAAATTTGGCTGATCATTGGGTATAATGTTGCGCGGAAGCTTTCAACCCGCTTTCGCAGGTGCGGCACAGGGCCGGTGCCGATGCGGCACTGCGGCACCGGGCGCCGAAATCTTCGGCATAAACGGTCAGATGCCGCAGAAACTTGCACGGGTGCCGCTGCGGGGCGGCGAAAAGCCCAAGACATTTCCGGGGGGACGGTTACTCTTTCCCACAAAGAAAAGATGGAGAGCGCACATGGCCCTGATCGAGACCCCCTATCTGCTGTTCCTCGGCGATGCCGCCGACCAGCTTGCCGCAAAGGTTGCGCAGGGCATCAAGGACTGGCGCCCTGAATTCGCGGTCGGCCAGTTCCGGATGGAGGGTTGCAAGGCCGATCTGGGCCTGCCGGACATGGACCTTGCCGCCGCCAAGGCCGCCGGCTGCAAGACGCTGGTGGTGGGCGTTGCCAACCGCGGCGGCGTGATTTCCGACAGCTGGATCAAGGTGCTGGTCGATGCACTGGCCGAAGGGTTCGATCTTGCCTCGGGCCTGCACAACCTGCTGCGCGACGAGCCGGTGCTGGTCGAGGCCGCGGCGCGGTTCGGGCGCAAGCTGCATGACGTCCGGGTGCCTGAGGTCGAGTATCCCATCGCCAATGGCAAGAAGCGTGCCGGCAAGCGGATGTTGGCGGTGGGCACCGATTGCTCGGTCGGCAAGATGTATACGGCGCTGTGCGTGGAGAAAGAGATGCGGGCACGCGGGATGAAGGCCAGCTTCCGCGCCACCGGGCAGACCGGGATCCTGATTACCGGCGACGGGGTGCCGCTGGATGCAGTGATCGCAGACTTCATGGCCGGGTCGATCGAATACCTGACACCGCCGAACGATCCCGACCATTGGGACCTGATCGAGGGGCAGGGCAGCCTGTTCCATGTCAGCTATTCGGGCGTGACGCTGGCGCTGATCCATGGCGGGCAGCCCGACGCGCTGGTGATCTGCCACGAGCCGACGCGGGCGCATATGCGCGGCCTGCCGGACTACACCCTGCCGACGCTGGAGCAGGTGCGCGATGCGGCGCTGCTGCTGGCGCGGGTGGCGAACCCGGCTTGCGTGGTGGTGGGCTATGCGATCAACACCCAGCATATGCCGGAAGCCGAGGCGCAGGCCTATCTCGCCGATGTCGAGGCGCGGCTGGGGCTGCCGGCGACCGACCCGTTCCGGTTCGGTGCCGGCAAGCTGGTGGACGCGCTGGCGGCGATCTGAGGGGGGCCTACCCGGAAGTTGCTGAGCTGCCTGTCGACTCCAAGACAGCTGCGAAGTTCGGAAGACTCCTCCTGCTTGCCCGGAACAAGGCGCTTCAGCGCCGCCGGGCAGCGCCCGCCTCCCGGCCCGCCCACGGGGCGGGCGTTCTTCGCGGAAATCCTCCACTGGAGGATTTCTTGTCGCTCATCACCCCCCTCGGGCGGGCGCTCTTCGACCGTTGTGCCTAGAACGCCGGTGGAGGCGGGTTGCACCATAAAGCGGCTAGAACCGAGGTTGCTCGCCCACCCGGCGGACGGGCGCCGCCCTACCGCCCGAATGTCGACACCGCCCGCGCGGCGACAGGGGTTGCGGCCCCCCGCCTTTCGCGGAAGGATCGCGGCCAGTACCAAGGAGAGCACAATGCAGATCACCGTCACCCCCGACACCTTCCGTCTGGCCGAGGTCTTCACCATCAGCCGTGGCAGCCGGACCGAGGCGAAGGTGTTGACGGTGCGGATCACCGACGGGGACCACGCCGGCTGGGGCGAATGCGTGCCCTATGCGCGGTACGGCGAGAGCCTGGAGAGTGTAACGGATGAGATCGCCAGCCTGCCCGAGGCCTTCACCCGCGATGAGTTGCAGGGCCTGCTGCCCGCCGGCGCCGCCCGCAACGCGGTGGATTGCGCGCTGTGGGACCTGGAGGCGAAACGGGCGGGCAAGCGGGTTTGGGAGATGGCCGGGCTGCCCGCACCGGGGCCTATGATCACCGCCTATACCCTGTCGCTGGACGAGCCCGAGACGATGCGGGCGCAGGCGGCGAAGAACGCGCATCGGCCGCTGCTGAAGATCAAGCTCGGCACGCCCGACGATATGGCGCGGCTGGCGGCGGTGCGGGCGGGAGCGCCGGATACGCCGATCATCGTCGATGCCAATGAGGGCTGGACCACCGAGATCTACGAGGATCTGGCGCCGCACCTGATCCGCATGGGGGTGAAGCTGGTCGAACAGCCGCTGCCCGCCGGGGCCGACGAGATGCTGGCCGAGATCGAACGCCCGCTGCCGGTCTGCGCCGATGAAAGCTGCCATGACCGGCACTCGCTCGCGGACATCGCGGGCAAGTATGACTTCGTCAACATCAAGCTGGACAAGACCGGCGGGCTGACCGAGGCGCTGGCGCTGCGCTCCATGGCGCAGGTGCAGGGCTATGGCGTGATGGTCGGCTGCATGGTCGGATCGAGCCTTGCGATGGCACCCGCCGTGCTGCTGGCGCAGGGCGCGGGTTTCACCGATCTTGACGGGCCGCTGCTTCTGGCCGAAGACCGCGAGAATGCGCTGCGCTATGACGACGCCGGGGTTCACCCATCCAGCGCGGCCCTGTGGGGCTGACACCCGCATTTCGGCACAACAAGAGGGACCAAGCAATGAGCCGCATCGTCTATGTGAATGGCAGCTACCTGCCCGAGGAAGAGGCGACGATCTCGATCTTCGACCGGGGCTTCCTGATGGCGGATGGCGTTTATGAGGTGACCAGCGTGCTGGACGGCAAGCTGCTGGACTTCGCCGGCCATGCCGCGCGGCTGGAACGCTCGCTGACCGAGCTGGACATGGCCTGCCCGGTGACGATGGAGGAGCTGCTGGCGATCCACCGTGCGCTGCTGGAGAAGAACGCCATCACCGACGGCATGGTCTATCTGCAGATCACCCGCGGGTCGGCCGGCGACCGCGATTTCGCCTTCCCCGATCCGGCGAAGGTGCCGTCCTCGATCGTGCTGTTCACGCAGGCCAAGCCCGGGCTGGCCGACAATCCGGCGGCGAAGACGGGCATCAAGGTCATCACCGTGCCCGACATCCGCTGGGGCCGGCGCGACATCAAGACCGTCCAGCTGCTCTATCCCTCGATGGGCAAGATGATGGCCAAGAAGGCCGGGGTCGACGATGCCTGGATGGTCGAGGATGGTTTCGTGACCGAGGGCACGTCCAACAACGCCTATATCGTCAAGGGCGGCAAGATCATCACCCGGCACTTGGGATCGGAAATCCTGCACGGCATCACCCGCGCCGCCGTGCTGCGCTTTGCGCGCGAGGCGCAGATGGAGATCGAGGAGCGGAGCTTCACCGTGGACGAGGCGAAGGAGGCCGATGAGGCCTTCATCACCTCTGCCTCGGCCTTCGTGATGCCGGTGGTGGAGATTGACGGGGCCAAGCTTGGCACCGGCGCGCCCGGCAAGGTGGCGGTGCGGCTGCGCGAGATCTATCTGGACGAAAGCCGCAAGTCGGCCATCTGACGTGGTGCGGGGCGGCGCGGTGGTGCTGCCCCTTACCCCGCAAACTCGATGTAAAGGTCGTTCGCATCCACATCGCCCGGCAGGACGCCATCGAGGATCGCGCGCAGCTTGCCTTCGATCAGCACCTCTGTCCCTGTGCCATCCGCCGTCTGTTGCAGGACCACATCCACGGCGGTATCGGGTGCGGGCGCGAAGATGGTGATCTCGATCTGGTCCGAGCCGGGCTGATAGTCGACGATGGTGGTGGCAGTCAGGTCATCGCGGGCCGTTGTGGCCGCCTCTTCGCTGTCGCCCTCATCTTCCGTCTCTGCCGTATCGTCCGCCGCGTCTTCGTCGTCCGCCCCGTCTTTGTCGTCCGCAGCGAAGCCCGGCGACACAGCGGCGAGGTGGGGCGAGAGGGCCTCCTCCTCGGCGGTGTCCTCCTGCTCTGGCTCGGGCGCGTCCGACGGTTCGGGGGATATCGCGGCGAGGACGGTTTCGGAGGTGTCCTCCTCCTCGTCTTCTGCGGCAGGGCTTGCGGCGGTCAGCCGCGCGATGGCGGCCAGAACGTCAAGATCGGCGCTTGCGGCGGCATCGAGATCTTGGGCTTCGGGATCCTCCTGCGCGTCCTCATAGGCGGCGTCCTCGGCCTCGATGGCCCAGGGATCCTCCTCTGCAGGGGCAGCGGCCGCCGCAGGATCTGTTGCAGCATCGGCGTTTTCCAGACCGTAGTCGGCCGCGGCATAGTCAAGAAGGGAGGTGCCTTCGTCCGCGGCCCCGGCGTCTTCTGCCGCAGGCGCGCGCGCCTCGGCTTCCGAGCCGTCGTCTTCTGAACTGTCCTTGTCTTCGTCATCATCACCGCCCGACCCGGCAGCCGGGATCGCCGCGCCCAGGAGGCCCAGCAGGAACAGCGACATGACTTCAAGACCCAGCATTCAGACCCCCTGACGGGAAAAGTGGCGCAGGACGGGCATTTACCCGTTAACCGTGTATCAAGGGTTTGGGAGGGACGGCCGGGGAGTCAAGCGACGAAACGCCGGGCCCGCCCCGTTCGGGGGCGGTGCGGCAGACAGTCGGCGCGGGGGGCGGTGACTGTTGCGGGCAGGGCAACGATAGCGGGGCGGGGCGAGGTGGCGCCCGCTGGTGTCAGCCCTGATGCGCCTTGATGGCCTCGGCGAAGGCGGCCTGTTTTGCAGGGTCCGCCTCGGTCTGGTTCGCGGCGACCCAATCGGCATAGGGCATGCCGTAGAAGACCTCGCGCGCCTGATCCTTGGTCATGTCGATGCCGCGGGCGTTCGCGGCCTCCTGATACCAGCGCGACAGGCAGTTGCGGCAGAACCCGGCGAGGTTCATCAGATCGATGTTCTGAACCTCGGGCCGGGCCTCCATCAGATGCGCGCGCAGGGCGCGGAAGGCGGCGGCCTCAAGCTCGGTGCGGGTGGCGTCGTCCATGGTGTCCTCCGTTACAGCCCCAAATTTCAAAGTCCGGTATCCGCCAGGCTGGCTTGCAGGATCGGGGCCAGAAGGTCGGCCCATTCGATTTGCCCGGCTTCGGTCGCGATCAGGTCGTTGCGCACCTCGATCAGAACGTTGAGACGCCCCGGTTGCAGCGCGTGGCGGTCGATGGCATCGCCGTCGAGATGGCCAAGGTAAGGCTCGTTGTCACCCACGCACAGCCCGGTGGCGGCGAGGCGGGCGATCAACGGCAGCGCGAGGCGACTGTCGAGATGCGAATGCAGGATGCCGACCTGCCAGGGCCGCGGCGGGCGGCCATTCAGCCGCGGGGTGAAGCTGTGTACCGCGCAGATCACGGTATCGGGGCGGCGGGCGGCCAGCGCCGCATAGGCGGCGTGATAGGGCCGGTGATAGGCCGTCAGCCGCCGCTCCACCTCTGCCGCATCCGCATGGCGGTTGGCGGGAATGATGGTGCCGTCATAAAGCCGCATCAGCAGCGTCGGATCATCCTCGCCGCGGTTGGGGTCGATCACCAGCCGCGAGAAGTTCGACAGGATCGCCGGGGCTTCCAGCCGCTCGGCAAGGTGGCGCGTCAGCCCGGCAGCGCCCACATCATAGGCAATGTGGCGCGCCATGTCGGCGGGCGCGATGCCAAGGTTGCCGCCGCCCACCGCGTCCGGCACGGTATTGGCAGCATGGTCGCACGTGACGAGCCAGCGGGAGGGCCGGGCTTCGCCAATGATTTCATAAGGGATATGGGTCATCGTCGTGATCCTGTGCTCTGCCCGGTTTAGGCCAAGCTGGCGGCATGCGCCAGTTGCGAGCGCAGCAAAACTCGGCCATAAGGTGTATGGCCCACATGGAAAATGCAAAAAAGACAGGGGACGAGGCTGAATGAGACGCCTTCGTAAAGTGAAGATCGTGGCGACCCTCGGGCCGGCCTCTAGCGATTACCAGACCATCCGCGCCTTGTTCGAGGCCGGGGCCGACGTGTTCCGCCTGAACATGAGCCACGGCACCCATGCCGAGCAGCGGGCGCGCTATGACATCATCCGCCAGATCGAGGCCGATACCGGCCGCCCGATCGGCGTGCTGGCGGACCTTCAGGGCCCCAAGCTGCGGGTCGGCACCTTCGCCAGCGGCGCGGCCGAACTGGAGGAGGGGCAGCCCTTCCGCTTTGACCTCGACGACGCCCCGGGCGACGGCCACCGCGTCTGCCTGCCGCACCGCGAGATATTCGAGGCGCTGCGCCCCGGCGCGACGCTGCTGGTCAATGACGGCAAGATCGCCATGAAGGTGCTGGACTGCGGGCCCGAATTTGCCGATTGCACCGTGACCATCGGCGGCACCATCTCCAACCGCAAGGGCGTGAACGTGCCCGACGTGGTGCTGCCGCTGGCGGCGCTGTCGGACAAGGACCGCGCCGATCTGGAATTCGCCTGCGACCTTGGGGCCGACTGGCTGGCGCTTTCCTTCGTGCAGCGCGCCGAGGACGTGACCGAGGCGCGGGAACTGGCGCGGGGCCGCTCGGCCATCCTCGCCAAGATCGAGAAGCCGGCGGCGCTGAACGAATTCGACGCGATCCTGGCCGTGTCGGACGGGATCATGGTCGCGCGCGGCGATCTGGGGGTGGAGCTTCCGGTGTATACCGTGCCGCCGATCCAGAAGCGGCTGGTGCGCAAGTGCCGCGCAGCGGGCAAGCCGGTGATCGTGGCGACGCAGATGCTGGAGTCGATGATCGAAAGCCCGATGCCGACCCGCGCCGAAGTGTCGGACGTGGCCGCGGCGATCTATGAGGGCGCCGATGCGGTGATGCTGTCGGCCGAATCCGCCGCCGGGCGCTACCCGATCGAGGCGGTGGCGACGATGGACAACGTTGCCCAGTCGGTCGAGACCGATCCGACCTACCGCGAGGTGATCGAGGCCAGCCGCAAGGCCGTGCGCAAGACCGTCGCCGATGGCATCGTTGCCGCCGCGCGCGAACTGGCCGAGACCACCGACATCAAGGCGATCTGCTGCTACACGCAAAGCGGCAAGACGGTGAACCTTGTGGCGCGCGAGCGGCCGCGGGTGCCGATCATCGCGCTGACCCCGGTGCAATCGGTGCTGCGCCGCCTGTGCCTGACCTGGGGCGTGCACTGTGCCTATTGCGAGCCGGTGGACCGCTTCAAGATGGCCGTGGTCGGCGCCGCCCGCATCGCGCGGGCAGAAGGCTTCGCCACCGAGACCGACCAGATCCTGGTGACCGCCGGCGTGCCCTTCAACGTGCAGGGCACCACCAACATCCTCCGCGTTGCCCCCTGCGACGAGCGGTTGATTTTCCGCACCGATCCCGAATGATGGAAGCCGGGGCCGCCGCGGGGGTGGGCGGTCCCGTGTTTGGGGATGGGTGATGGATAGTGACGTTCTGCTTGTGGTGGGCATCGTGCTTGTGGCCCTTGGGGTGCCGGCGCTGGTCAGCGCCTTTTCCGACAGCCGCCCGCCGCGCGCCGCCGCCATCGCCTTCCTGCTGGGGGGCGGGCTGATCGCCTTCGCGGTGATGTCCAAGCCCGGCGGATACAGGATCGAAGACATCCCCGATGTCGTGACGCATGTGGTGGCCCGCGCGATCCGCTGACGGCACCGATCCGCCGCGACATCAGCTTTCCCCTTGTCACAGCCCCGGGGGCCGTCTATAGGGCGCCCTCTACACGCGGGACCGGCCGAAGTGGCATGCCGAGTCGCGCGGATAACCAAACTCGAAAGAGGAGATGGAAATGCCCAAGATGAAGACCAAATCCGCTGCGAAAAAGCGGTTCTCCTTCACTGCCTCTGGCAAAGTGAAGGCTGGCCCCGCCGGCAAGCGGCACGGCATGATCAAACGCTCGACGAAATTCATCCGCGACGTGACCGGGACCATGATCCTGTCCGCGTCCGACGCGAAGATCGTCAAGAAATACATGCCCTACGACCGGTAAGGAGCCAGACAGATGTCCCGTGTTAAATCTGGTGTGGTCACCCATGCCCGTCACCGCAAGGTGATCAAGAAGGCCGCCGGCTATTACAGCGCGCGCAGCCGCAACTTCCGCACCGCCACCCAGGCCGTCGACAAGGCGCAGCAATACGCCACCCGCGACCGCAAGGTGCGCAAGCGCAACTTCCGCGCCCTGTGGATCCAGCGGATCAACGCTGCCGTGCGGCTGTTCGACCCGGAATTCACCTACTCGCGCTTCATCAACGGTCTGGCTCTGGCCGGGATCGAAGTGGACCGCAAGGTGCTTGCCGATCTGGCCGTGCATGAGCCCGAGGCGTTCAACGCCATCGCCGCGCAAGCCAAGGCCGCCATCCCGGCCTGATCTGCGCCCGGCGCCGACAAAAGAACCAAAAAGCCCCGTCGGCACCCGCCAGCGGGGCTTTTTGCTGCGCGGGTGGCCGCAATCATATGTGACAAATGTGTGAATATTGTTGAGCGGGCCGCGCCTTCCATGCAGGCTTTCCCTCAGGCCACCGCAAAAGATGGCCCGCAGCAGCGAAGGGACATCGCATGACGGCACTCATCGGCTTTCTGAACACCATCTTCTGGGGCTACATCCTGATCTATGGCCTGCTGGCCGTGGGCGCCTATTTCACCATCCGGCTGGGCTTTGTGCAGTTCCGGCATTTCATCGAGATGTTCCGCTGCGTGACCGGATCGAGCGCGGCCGACAAGAACGGCATCACCCCGTTTCAGGCGCTGACCATCAGCCTTGCCTCGCGCGTGGGCACCGGCAACATCGCGGGGGTTGCCGTCGCGCTGTATCTGGGCGGGGCGGGGGCGATCTTCTGGATGTGGATGGTTGCGCTGGTCGGGATGGCCACCGCCTATGCCGAAAGCAGCCTGGCGCAGCTGTACAAGACCCATGGCCCGAACGGGATGTATCGCGGCGGGCCGGCCTTCTACATCTCCAAGGGCCTCGGCCTGCCCTGGCTGGGCGCGGTGTTCTCGGTCTGCCTGATCCTGTCCTTCGGGCTTGTGTTCAACGCTGTGCAGGCCAACTCCATCGCAGATGCGTTCCAGGGGGCGTTCGGGGTGCCGAAATGGCTGGCCGGGCTGGTCATCGCCGGGGTGGCGGGCGTGGTCATCTTCGGCGGCATCCGCAAGATCGCTTCGGTCGCCGAGGTGGTGGTGCCGTTCATGGCGGGCGCGTATCTGCTGCTGGCGATCTGGGTGATCGTGACCAATCTCGGCGCGGTGCCGGGCGTCATCGCCGAGATCTTCGGCAGCGCCTTTGGCCTGACCGAGGCGGCGGGCGGCATCGCGGGGGGCGTTGCAGCCGCGGCGCTGAACGGCATCAAGCGGGGCCTCTTCTCGAACGAGGCGGGCATGGGATCGGCCCCCAACATCGCCGCCGTGGCGATGCCCGATCCGCATCACCCGTCCTCGCAGGGCTTCGTGCAGGCGCTTGGGGTGTTCATCGACACCATCCTGGTCTGCACCGCCACCGCCGTGATGATCCTGCTGTCGGGCGTGCTGGAGCCGGGATCGGGTGTCACCGGGACGGCGCTGACGCAGGCGGCGCTGGTGCATCATTTCGGCGTCGCGGGCGGCTGGTTCGTGGCCATCGCGATCCTGTTCTTCGCCTTCACCTCGATCATCGGCAACTATGCCTATGCCGAGAACGCGATGGTCTTTCTGGGGCAGGGCGGGCCCACCGGCCTGACGGTGCTGCGCGTCGCGGCGCTGGCGATGGTGATCTGGGGCGCGGTGCAGACGGTGGCGACGGTGTTCGACTTCGCCGATGCCTCGATGGGCCTGATGGCGACCATCAACCTGATCGCCATCGTCGCGCTGTCGGGCACAGTCTCGGCGCTGACGAGCGACTACCTGCGCCAGCGCAAGGCGGGAACCGTGCCCAAGTTCCATGTCGGCGAGCATCCCGGCATCGCGCGCGGCGTGGATACCGAGATCTGGAAGTGACCCCGCGCCCTGCCCATTCCCGGGCGGGGCGTTTTCCCCTTTCCCCGCATTTGCATCCCCGCCCCCGTGTGCTAGCAAAGCGCCGCACAGTGCCGGAGATGGAACATGGACGGGTTGGACGCTCTCAAGCGCAAGTATCTCGAAGGCGTCGCCGCCGCGGGGGATGAGGCAGCCCTCGAGGATCTGCGCCTTGCCGCCCTCGGCAAGAAGGGCGAGATCAGCCTGAAGATGCGCGAGCTTGGCCAGATGACGCCCGAGCAGCGCCAGACCACCGGCGCCGCCCTGAACCTTCTGAAGGACGAGATTGACGCCGCCCTGCGCGGCAAGAAGGCCGCGCTGTCGGATGCCGCGCTGGACGAACGCCTGCGCGCCGAATGGCTGGACGTGACCCTGCCGGGCCGCCCGCGCCGCATGGGCACCATCCACCCGGTCAGCCAGGTGACCGAAGAGGTCACCGCGATCTTCGCCGACATGGGCTTTGCCGTGGCCGAGGGGCCGCAGATCGAAAGCGACTGGTTCAACTTCGACGCGCTGAACATCCCGCCCGAACACCCGGCGCGGCAGGAGCATGACACCTTCTTCATGGCCCGCGCGGAAGGCGACGACCGCCCGCCGCATGTGCTGCGCACCCATACCAGCCCGGTGCAGATCCGCGCCATGGCCGCCCAGGGCGCGCCGATCCGGGTGATCGCCCCCGGCCGCGTCTACCGCATGGACATGGACCAGACCCATACCCCGATGTTCCATCAGGTCGAAGGCCTCGCCATCGACCGCGACATCAGCATGGCCAACCTCAAATGGGTGCTGGAAGAGTTCTGCCGCACCTATTTCGAGGTGCCCGAGGTCGAGCTGCGCTTCCGCGCCAGCCATTTCCCCTTCACCGAACCCTCGGCCGAGGTGGATATCCGCTGTTCCTGGGAAGGCGGCCAACTGAAGATCGGCCAGGGCGACAGCTGGATGGAGATCCTGGGCTCGGGCATGGTCCACCCCAAGGTGCTGTCGGCTGCCGGAGTGGACCCGGCCGAGTGGCAGGGCTTCGCCTTCGGCATGGGCATCGACCGGATCGCCATGCTGAAATACGGCATCCCGGACCTGCGGGCGTTCTTCGAGAGCGACCTGCGCTGGCTGCGGCACTATGGGTTTAGCGCGCTGGACATGCCGTCGGTGTTCGGGGGGTTGAGTAGGTGAGCGAGCCGGCCTCGCCGTTGCCTGATGTGACCCTTAAACCCACCGATGAAGTGGTAAAGTTTGACTATTGGGCGATCCCTGCGCGTGGCGATGGAGTTCTTGTGGCATACAAGGAGGCGATTTCCGGCTTCAAGGAGCAGGAGCAGCGCTTCTTGCTTAAAGTGTTCACCGCGGGATCTCTCGCTTTGACTGCGGGCCTCTGGCTGCTTGGTTCAGACAGCGAGAAAGCCCCGAAAGTGCTTCAGCCCGGCTTTCCGATTTTCACGTTTGCTGCCGCATGTTTCCTGCTCTGCTGCTGCATAGCGATCCTACGCCTCTATCCGCAGTATCTTGCCAAACCGGCGGTCATGGCGGGGAGGCTGCCCTATAACCCGCAGAAAGAGACGCTGCGGATTCTATCCGAAACAGAATGGAAAGACCTGCTGCAAGGCTGGCTCGCTAGCTATCAATCACGCTTCGAGTTCGCCGAGGCAGCATTTAGAACAGGTCTTTTCTTTGGGATCATACTAGCGTTGTCAGGCATCGCCGGGCTGCTTAACGTGCAAATCAACGGTTGGATAAAACCATGAAATTCACCCTCTCCTGGCTCAAATCCCATCTCGACACGAGCGCCAGTCTCGACGAGATCCTCTATGCGCTCACCGATCTTGGCCTCGAGGTCGAGGAGGTGCAGAACCCCGAGGAGACGCTGGGCCGCTTCACCATCGGCTTGATCACCGCCGCCGAGAAGCACCCCGATGCCGACAAGCTGCGCGTCTGCACCGTGCAGACGGATGAGGGCGAGCGGCAGATCATCTGCGGCGCGCCGAATGCGCGGGCGGGGATCCGCGTCGTGGTGGCCAAGCCGGGCGATTATGTGCCGGGGATCGACACCACCATCCAGGTCGGCAAGATCCGCGGCATCGAGAGCCAGGGCATGATGTGCTCGGGCCGCGAGCTGGAGGTCAACGACGACCATGAGGGCATCATCGAGCTGCCCGAGGACGCGCAGGTCGGCCAGCGCTATATCGACTATGCCGGGCTGAATGACCCGATGGTCTACATCAAGGTCACGCCGAACCGCCCCGACGCGCTCGGCGTGCGCGGCATCGCCCGCGACCTTGCGGCGCGCGGCCTTGGTACGCTGAAGCCGCTCGACGTGGTGCCGGTGCCGGGCGCCTTCCCCTGCCCGGTGAGCGTGACGCTGGCGCCCGAAGTGGCGGACAAGGCCTGCCCGCATTTCGTGGGCCGGGTGATCCGCGGCGTGACCAACGGCCCCAGCCCCGACTGGCTGCAACGCCGGCTGATCGCCATCGGGCTGCGGCCGATTTCCACGCTGGTGGACATCACCAACCTCTTCACCTTCGACCTGAACCGCCCGCTGCACGTGTTCGATGCCGGCAAGGTGCAGGGTGGGCTGGTGGTGCGCTCGGCGGTGGAGGGCGAGAGCTTGGCCGCGCTGGATGGGAAGACCTACGCCCTGCGGCCGGGGATGACGGTGATCGCGGATGATGCCGGGGTGGAGAGCCTCGGCGGCGTGATGGGCGGCGAGGCTTCGGGCTGTTCCGAGGCGACGACCGAGGTGTTCCTGGAGGCGGCGTTCTTCGACCCGATCCTGACCGCCACCACCGGCCGGGCGCTGCGCATCAACTCCGATGCCCGCTACCGCTTCGAACGCGGCATCGACCCGGCCTTCACGGCGGACGGCATAGAGCTGGCGACGCGGATGATCCTGGATCTGTGCGGCGGCGAGGCCTCGGAAGTGGTCGTCGCGGGCGCTGCGCCCGATACGACGCGCGCCTACCGGCTCGACCCCGCCCGCGTGGTCAGCCTGGTGGGGATGGAGATCCCCGATGCCGAGCAGCGCGCGACGCTGCAGGCGCTTGGCTTCACGCTGGATGGCGACATGGCGACGCCGCCAAGCTGGCGCCCGGATGTGCTGGGAGAGGCGGACCTGATCGAGGAGGTGGCCCGCATCGCCTCGCTGACCAAGCTGGTCGGCAAGCCGCTGCTGCGCGGCGATGCCGGGGTGCCGGGCACGATCCTGACCCCGATGCAGGTGCGTGAGCGCGCCGCGCGGCGGATGCTGGCGGCGCTTGGCTACAACGAATGCGTCACCTACAGCTTCATCGACCGCCGCAGCGCCGAGCTGTTCGGCGGGGGCGAGGAGGCGACCCGGATCGAGAACCCGATCTCGTCGGAAATGACCCATATGCGCCCCGACCTGCTGCCCGGCCTGCTGGCGGCGGCGGCGCGCAACCAGGCGCGCGGCTTTGCCGATCTGGCGCTGTTCGAGGTCGGCCCCGCCTTCCACGGCGGCGAGCCGGGTGAGCAGCATCTGCAAGCCACCGGCCTGCTGATCGGCGCCAGCGCCCCGCGCGACACCTTCGCTAGCCGCCGCCCGGTGGACATTTACGACGCCAAGGCCGATGCCGAGGCGGTGCTGTCGGCCATCGGCGCGCCCGCCAAGGTGCAGATCACCCGCAAGGGCCCGGGCTGGGGACATCCGGGCCGGTCGGGCGTGATGGCGCTTGGCCCGAAGGTGCTCTGTGCCTTCGGCGAGGTACATCCCAAGGTGCTGCGCGCGATGGATGTGAAGGGGCCTGCAGTGGCCTTCACCCTGTTCCTCGAGGCCGCACCCTTCCCGAAGGCCAAGACCCCGACCCGCCCCGCGCTGGTGCTGTCGGGCCTGCAATCCGTCGACCGCGACTTCGCTTTCGTGGTCGATGCCGGGGTCGAGGCCCTGACCCTCGTCAACGCCGCCGCCGGCGCCGACAAGGCGCTGATCGAAAGCGTGCGGGTCTTCGACCAGTTCACCGGCGACAAGGCCGAGGCGCAGATGGGCGCAGGCAAGCAATCGCTGGCGATCACCGTGCGCCTGCAACCGCAGACCCGCACCCTGACCGAGGAAGAGATTGCGGCGGTGTCGGCCAAGATCATCGAGAAGGTGGCCAAGGCAACCGGCGGCAGCCTGCGCGGCTGAGCGCGGAGCGGGGGTTTCACACCCCCGCATCCCCGTGGGATATTTCCGCCAGCAAGAAGGGACAGACGCGCGCCTGCCCCTTTGCCTTGTCCAAATATCCCGGGGGGAGGGCCGCAAGGCCCGCCGGGGGGCAGCGCCCCCCTTCGCCGCCGGCCCTCAGCGCGGCGGCTGTTCCATCCCGCGCTGCACGGCGGGGCGGGCCAGGAATCGCTCCAGATAGGCCGGGACGTTCGTCAGCGAGCCCCACTCCACTTCCGCATCCATCTGGTAGTATTTCCGCGCGCCCCAGAGCCAGGGGGCGATGGCGATATCGGCGATGGAGTAGTCGCCCGCGATCCAGTCGCGCCGCTCCAGCTGCCGCTCCATCACGCCCAGAAGCCGCTTCGCCTCATCGGCATACCGCTGGCGCGGGCGGGGGTCCTCAATCTCTTTCCCGGCGAAGGCGTGGAAGAAGCCGTATTGGCCGAACATCGGCCCGACGCCGCCCATCTGGAACATCAGCCACTGCAGCACTTCATAGCGCGCGGCGCCGGTGGGCAGCAGCTGGCCGGATTTCTCGGCCAGATAGATCAGGATCGCGCCGCTTTCGAACAGCGGCAGCGGCGCGCCCTCTGGCCCGTTCGGGTCGAGGATCGCAGGGATCTTGTTGTTGGGGTTCAGCGACAGGAATTCGGGGCTCATCTGGTCCTGCGTGTCGAAGGAGACCAGATGCGCGTCATAGGGCAGGCCGGTCTCCTCCAGCATGATCGAGACCTTCACGCCGTTCGGGGTGGGGAGCGAGTAGAGCTGGATCGCGGAGGGGTCGCGCGGCGGCCATTTGCGGGTGATCGGGAAGGTGGAGAGATCGGTCATGGGCGGCTCCTGTGCGGGGGCTGTGGGGGCTCGGCATCAGCAGTGAACGTAGTGATGAGGAGGCGCGAAAAGAACCCGCTACTTGGTGCGCAATCTGATAGCGTTCACCTGCGCGGCTGCACATGAAGGAGGGCCGCCCCCGGTGGGACAAGAATAGAGGACAGTAGAATGTTGAAAGAGTTCAGGGACTTCATCGCCCGTGGCAATGTCATGGACATGGCGGTGGGCATCATCATCGGCGCGGCGTTCACCGCTATCGTCAGCTCGATGGTGGCCGATCTGATCAACCCGATCATCGGGGTGGTGACCGGCGGGATCGACTTCTCGAACCTGTTCGTCAACCTAGGGGAGGGCGAGTTCGCCAGCCTCGCCGCGGCGCGCGAGGCGGGGGCGCCGGTCTTTGCCTATGGCGCCTTCCTGACCGCAGTGATCAATTTCCTGATCGTTGCCTTCGTGGTGTTCCTGCTGGTCAAACTGGTGAACCGCGTCAAGGAAGCCGCGGCGCGCAAGGCCGAGGAAGCGCCGCCGGAGGAGAAACCGGTTGCGCCCTCGTCCGAGCAGTTGCTGGCCGAGATCCGAGATCTGCTGAAGTCGCGCGCCGCGTGAGGCGAGTCGCTCCCACTCGGAGCGACCGTTTCAGGCCTTCAGCGCCAGCCGGGGCGAGAGCACGTCGATCCCAAGCGCCCGGCCCACCGCCGCATAGGTGAGGTGGCCGGCATGGGTGTTGAGGCCGGCGAGCAGATGTTCATCTTCCTCGCAGGCGCGGCGCCAGCCCTTGTTTGCAAGGGCCAGCAGGAAGGGCATCGTTGCATTGCCGAGCGCCAGCGTCGAGGTGCGGGCTACGGCGCCGGGCATGTTGGCGACGCAATAGTGCATGATCCCCTCCACGTCGTAGATCGGGTCCTGATGCGTGGTGGCGCGTGAGGTCTCGAAACAGCCGCCTTGGTCGATGGCGACATCGACGATGGCGGCGCCGGGTTTCATGGTCTTCAGCTGTTCGCGCGTGACCAGTTTCGGGGCGGCGGCACCGGGGACCAGTACCGCGCCGATGACCAGATCGGCGGCGGCGACCTCGGCGGCGGTGGCGGCGGCGCTGGCATATAGGGTGCGGAACTGGCCCGCGAACACATCATCCAGATAGCGCAGGCGCGGCAGCGAGCGGTCGAGCACGGTCACCTCGGCGCCCATTCCGGCGGCGACGCGGGCTGCGTGGGTGCCGACGACGCCGCCGCCGATGACGGCGACGCGGGCGGGGGCGACGCCGGGGACGCCGCCGAGCAGGACGCCGCGGCCGCCATTGGCTTTTTGCAGGGTCCAGGCGCCGACTTGCGGGGCGAGTTTGCCGGCGACTTCGGACATCGGGGCCAGCAGCGGCAGGCCGCCGGCGCGGTCTGTCACGGTTTCATAGGCGATGGCGGTGACGCCCGAGGCGAGCAGGTCGCGGGTCTGGTCAGGGTCGGGGGCGAGGTGGAGATAGGTGAAGATGATCTGGCTTTCGCGGAGCATTTTGCGCTCTGTGGGCTGGGGTTCCTTAACCTTTATGATGAGGTCGGCCCAGGCGAAGACCTCGGCGGCGGTGTCCAAGATGCGGGCTCCGGCGGCGGTGTAGTCGTCATCGGTGAAGCCCGCGCCGAGGCCGGCGCCGGTTTCCACCGCAATTTCATGGCCTTGCGCCTTTGCCTCGCGGGCGGCATCCGGGGTCAGGCCGACGCGGTATTCCTGGGGTTTGATTTCCTTGGGGCAGCCGATCTTCATGGTCTCTCCTCCCTGAGTAACCTTGACTAACTGTAGGTTAAGTCTGGCGCAGATCAGGGGCGGATGCTTTGAAAAGAAGGGGTGGCGCGGGGGGTGACTTGCGCGGTATCTTCGAGAGAACTGGCATAAATCGACAGAAAGTTGCACGAATATGGATCTTGACGCGACGGACCGGCGAATTTTGACTGTTCTGCAAAAGCAGGGGCGGATCACCAATGCCGAGCTGTCGGAGCGGGTGAACCTGTCGCCCTCGGCCTGCCATCGGCGGGTGCAGCGGCTGGAGGAGGAGGGGTTCATCGGCAGCTATGTCGCGCTGCTGAATGCCCGCCGGCTGGGGCGACCCACGACGGTGTTCGTGGAGATCACCTTGCAGGGGCAGGCGGATGAGGTGCTGGAAGCCTTTGAACGTGAAGTGAAAAAAGTCCCTGACGTGCTGGAATGCCATCTGATGGCGGGCACGGCGGATTACCTTTTGAAGGTGGTGGCGCAGGATACCGAGGATTTTGCGCGCATCCACCGGCAGCATCTGGCGCGGCTGCCGGGGGTGGCGCAGATGCATTCCTCGTTCGCGCTGCGCACGGTGCAGCAGACGACGGCGATTCCGGTTTAGGCGGCATACAGAACCCATGCAGAAACCATGCATATCTCATGCGCATGATTTTTTGCAAAGGTGGCGCCGCAAAAGGCCCTGTTACACCCTTAAAAGCGCAGGGAGGTCCTGCATCGAGGTGAACACCGTCGCGCCTTCTGCTGCCAGAGCTTCACTGCTGCCGGTGTGGGCATAGCCGAAACATGCCATACCCGCCGCCTTCGCCGCCCTCGCCCCCGTCGCGCTGTCTTCGATCACCGCGCAGCGGGCGGGGTCCGCCCCGAGTGCGGCGGCGGCGTGGAGGTATAGGCCGGGCGCTGGCTTGGGGCAGCCGAGGTCCTGACCCGAGAACATCCTCCCTTCGAGCCGCGCCCAGAGGGCGGGGTGCTGGCCGAGCGTGACTTGCATCTTGCGGCCGGTGCCATTGGAGCCGACGGCATAGGGGATGCCCGCCGCGTCGAGCCGGTCCAGCACCATCTCGATGCCCGGCACGAGGTCCGCGCCCAAGGCGAGGCGGGCGTAAAGCCGTTCATAGAAATCGGCGACCCAGCCTTCGGGCAGGCGCGCGCCCAGTTCCACCGCGCGCTGGCCGACGCCGGGGATGGTGCCGCCGATGAACAGGTGCTCCATTTCGGTGTGCGAGAGGGGCAGGCCGAAGCGGGCCAGATCCTCGCCCAGAAGCGCGAAGGTCATCGGCTCGCTGTCCACCAGCACGCCGTCGCAGTCGAAGAGGATGGCATCAAAGGTCACGGCGGCGTCAGTCATTCGGGAGCTTTCAGCAGGGTGATGGTGGTGTCGCCATATTTGCGCTGGTCGAGCAGGGTGAAGCCTTCGGGGGGCAACGGCGGGGTGCTGTCCTCCCAGACCACCACCGCGCCGGGGGCAAGCCAGCCGCCGGCGATGCAGGAGGCGAGGGCGGCCTCGCCGAGGCGTTTGCCATAGGGCGGGTCGAGGAAGACGAGGTCGAAGCGCGGGCCGCGGTTGGGCCCCATCTTCGTGGCATCGCGGCGCCAGACATCGGTGACGCCCATGGCGCGGGCCAGCTCGATGTTGCGGCGGAGGAGCGCGCGGGCGGCGGTGCCGTCATCGACGAACACGATCTGCGCCGCGCCGCGGCTGAGCGCCTCCAGCCCGAGCGCTCCGGTGCCGGCGAAGAGGTCCAGCACCCGGGCGCCGGGGATTGGGTTGCCGCCCGAGGCGGCGACATGGGCGCCGTTGATCAGCAGGTTGAAGATCGACTCGCGCACCCGGTCGGTGGTGGGGCGCAGATGCGCGGCATCGTCCCCTGCGCCCACCTCGGCCAGTTTCAGCCCGCGCTTTTCGCCGCCGATGATCCTCATAGCAGGGTTTTCAGGTCGGTGGCGGGGTCGGCCACGGCCTCGGGTGCGGGGGAGCGCCCGGCCTCGATCAGGCGCTTGCCGATCATGTAGGCGCGGGGGTCGTTGGCGGCATCGACGGCCAGCAGGCGGTCGCCAGCATAGTACCAGAAGGAGATGCCGGTGCCCTTGTCGGTGCTTGGGCCCGGGCGGGTGATGACGCGGTCATAGCCCGTGTTGAGGCCTGCGATCTGCAGTTTCACATCATACTGGTCGGACCAGAACCACGGTTTCGGGATGTAGGGTTGCGCGGCGCCCAGCATGTTGGCGGCAACGGTCTCGGCCATGTCGATGGCATTGCCGACACTTTCCAGCCGCAGCCGATTGGTGGGGTCGCCGGGGGCGGGGAAGGAAGCGCAATCGCCCGCGGCCCAGATGGCGGGGTCGGAGGTGCGGCCCTGGGCATCGACGGCGATGCCGTTGAGGACGGTGAGGCCCGCCGCCTCGGCCAGTGCGGTTTCGGGCAGCACGCCAATGCCGAGGATGACGAAATCTGCTTGGATCTCGGAGCCGTCGGCGAGAAGGGCGCCGGTGACATGGGTGTCGCCCAGCAGGCGGTCGAGCCCAGTGCCCTCGCGGAGGATGACGCCGTGGCTTTGGTGGAGGGCGCGGAACCAGTCTGCGGTCTCGGCGCTGGCGACGCGGCCGAGGATGCGAGGGGCGGCCTCGATCAGGGTGACGGTGAGGCCGAGTTTGGCGGCGACGGCCGCCGCCTCGAGCCCGATATAGCCGCCGCCGACGATCAGCAGGCGCGCGCCGGGGCGGAAGAGGGGGGCCATGGCGTCGACATCGGCGAGATTGCGGACGGCGAAGACGCCGGCGAGGTCGCCGCCAAGCGCGGGGGGCAGGCGGCGGGGGCGGGCGCCGGTGGTGAGGGCGAGTTGGTCATAGGCCAGCGTCTGGGGGCCGTAGGTCACGGTCTTTGCCGCGGGGTCGATTGCGGTGACCGGGGCGCCAAGGTGCAGCGTCACGCCCTGATCGGCCCAGAAGGCGGGGGCGCGCAGGGCGAGGCGGTCCAGCGGCATGTCGCCCAGCAGGTAGCCCTTCGACAAAGGGGGGCGCTGGTAGGGGGGGACGGGCTCGTCGCCGACGAGCGCGAGGTCTCCGCTGTAGCCAAGCGCGCGCAGTTTGGCGGCCAGCGAGGCTGCGGCCTGCCCGGCCCCCACGATCACGATGCCTGCCATATTCGTCGCCTTTCGCTGGTCCGGAAGCGGGGGCGAGCCTATAACCGGGGGACAGGGAAACACAACGCGCGAGGGAGTGCCGCATGACGATTTCCGAGGGAAGCAAGCTGCCGGAGGCGGTGCTGCTGCAGGTGGGCGAGAACGGGCCGGAACAGGTCGATCTGGCCGCGAAGCTGGCCGGCCGCAAGGTGGTGATCTTTGCGGTGCCGGGGGCCTATACCGGGGTCTGCACCACGGCGCATGTGCCAAGCTTCGTGCGCAGCAAGGCGAAGTTCGACGAGAAGGGCGTGGACGAGATCATCTGCATCTCGGTCAACGATCCCTTCGTGATGAAGGCCTGGGGCGAGGTGACGGGCGCGGCGGAGGCCGGAATCACCATGCTGGCGGATGCGGAGGCCAATTTCACCACGGCGATCGGGATGGGGTTCACGGCGCCGCCCGTCGGCCTCATCAACCGCTCGGCGCGCTATGCGATGCTGGTCGAGGACGGGGTGGTGAAGGTGCTGCACAGGGAAGCGTCCCCGGGCCAGTGCGAAGTGTCGGGCGGCGAGGCAATGCTGGACGCGATCTGAAACGGGGGGCGCCGGGTACGGCGCCCTTACTCCATCAGCAGGGGGCGGGGGCCGTCCTCGGGCTTGGCGGGGTCATAGACCAGCGTCTGCGTGGGGAAGGGGATGTCCACGCCGGCGGCGTCGAACTCTTCCTTGATCCGGCGGGTGAGGTCGCATTTCAGCGCCCACCAGTCGGCACGATTGGCCCAGACCCGGAACACGAAATCGACCGAGCTGGCGCCCAGTTCCTTGACCTTGACGAAGGGGGCGGGGTCTTGCAGGGCGCGGGGGTCGGAATGCGCGATCCGCTCCAGCACCTCCTGCGCAGTCTGCAGGTCGCTGCCGTAGGAGACGCCGATGGTCAGGTCCATCATCCGCGTCGGGTTTGTCGTGTAGTTCTTGATGGCCGAGGACCAGATGTCGCTGTTGGGCAGGATGATCTGGAGGCCGTCATAGCTCGCCATTTCGGTGTAGAAGAGCGAGATTTCGCGGACGGTGCCGGCCTGCCCGCCGGCCTCGATATAATCCCCCACGCGGAACGGGCGGAACATCACCAGCATCACGCCCGCGGCCAGGTTCGACAGCGTGCCTTGCAGCGCGAGGCCGATGGCGAGGCCGGCGGCGCCGATGACGGCGACCAGTGAGACGGTCTGGATGCCGAAGCGGCTGAGCACGAAGATCAGCGCCATGACCATGATGGTGTATTTCACCACATTGCCGAGGAAGCCGAAGAGGGTGGCATCGACGCGGGGATGGCGCTTGGCGAAGGCCTCGACCCGGCGGCGGGCCCATCCGGCGACGGTCAGCGCGACGGCAAAGATGACGATGGCATAGATGACGTTGAGCGCCATGGCGATGGCGAGGGTCACCCGCTCGTCGGTGATGAAGCCGTTGATGTTGAAGCCGTCCATAAGTCCCCCGTTCGCGCAGCGTGGCAGTCGGGGACCGAACGCGGGGGAGGGGCGGGGGTTCCCCGATCAGCCGGGCGCCCCGCCACCGTGATGCAGCTTGCACAGGCATTCCACCGGCTCGGAATGGTCGCGCTGAACCTCTGCGGCGTCTCCGGCCAGCTTGTCCATCTTGCGGGCGAGGTTGATGTCGAGCATCGAGAGGCCATCCGCGGAATGGGTGGTCAGCGTCACGTCGACCACGTTGTAGACGTTCGACCATTCGGGGTGGTGGTTGGCCTTCTCTGCCGCCAGCGCCGCGCGGGACATGAAGCCCCAGGCTTCGGAGAAGCTGCGGAACTTCCAGATTTTGCGGATTGCGTCGCGTTCGGGGATGGCGCCCCAGCCGGTTTCTCCCAAAGCGGGAAGGTGCTCCTGCCGTTCGGCCTCGGTCAGCGGGGCGGTCATGCCTCGGCCTTCGGCATCAGCGCATCGTCGAGCGCGGTGGCGCGGAGGTAGGCGGGGCGGCTGGTGACGCGGGCGGCGTAGGCCTCGAAGGCCGGGCGTTTGGGCAGGGTGCCGAAGCCGAGGCCCCAGCTGACGGCGGCGCCGACATAGACATCGGCGGCAGTGAAGGTTTCGCCGGTGACATAGGCCTGTGCCGTCAGCAGCGCGTCGAGCGCGCCCACGGCGGCATCATAGCTGCCATAGCCGAACATGCGGCTGCGCTCTGTGTCCGGGTCCCAGCCGACGGCGTGGTTGGTCACCGCAGCCTCCAGCGGGCCGGCGGTGAAGAACAGCCAGCGATAGTAGTCGGCGCGCTCAGGCAGAGCGGGGGCGAGGCCGGCCTGCGGGAAGGCATCGGCGAGATAGGCGCAGATGGCTGCGCCTTCGGTGACGGTGCGGCTGCCATGGGTGAGGGCGGGCACCTTGCCCATCGGGTTGATCGCCAGATAGGCGGGCGATTTCATGCCATCATCGCCATAGGCCAGCACCACGGTGTCATAGGGCTCGCCGATCTCTTCCAGCATCCAGCGGGCGATGCGGCCGCGCGACATCGGGTTGGTATAGAGCGTCAGCTTGCCCGGCATGGTGAGTCTCCGTTGGTTCGCGGCGATGCTAGCGCAAACCGGGCGCGCCGGCGCGGGGTTTCAGTCAGCCTCGGCGCCGGTCCGCCGGAACGGGCCATAGCCGGTCAGCACCTCGATTTCCTCATCCACCGCGGCGCGTTCGGCCTGCAGGTATTGCGCCACGGCCTTGCGGAAGCCGGGATCGCCGATCCAGTGCAGCGAATGCACCGGGCTGGGGAGGTAGCCGCGGGCCAGCTTGTGCTCGCCCTGCGCGCCGGCCTCGACACGGGAAAGGCCTTGGGCGATGGCCCAGTCGATGGCCTGGTAATAGCAGCATTCGAAATGCAGGCAGGGGTGATCCTCGATGGCGCCCCAGTAGCGGCCATAGAGCGTTTCGCGGCCGATGAAGTTGAGCGCGCCGGCGACGGGCTGGCCCTCGCGCTCGGCCAGCACCAGCAGGATGTCATCCCGCAACGTGTCCTGCGCGATGTCGAAGAAGGCGCGCGTCAGGTAGGGGCGGCCCCATTTGCGGCTGCCGGTGTCCTGGTAGAACTCCCAGAACGCGTCCCAGTGGTGGGGTTGCAGCGCGTCTCCGGTGAGGGCGGTGATGGTGCCGCCAAACTCCTGCGCGCGCTCTCGTTCCTTGCGGATGGTCTTGCGCTTGCGCGACGAGAGGTCGGCGAGGAAGGCGGGAAAATCGGCATAGCCGCGATTCTCCCAGTGGAATTGCTGGGTGATGCGGTGGAGGAGGCCCATTTCGGCGCCGGCCAGTGCCTCGGCCTCGGTGCAGAAGGTGATATGGGCGGAGGAGAGCTGATTTTCGGCGGCGAATTGCACGGTGGCCTGCACAAGGGCACCGGCCCCCGTGGTCTCGAAGCCCGGCGCGGTGAGGAAGCGGCGGCCGGTGGCGGGGGTGAAAGGCACTGCCGATTGCAGCTTGGGGTAGTAGCTGCCGCCTGCCCGCTCCCACGCGTCGGCCCAGCCGTGGTCGAAGATGTATTCGCCCTGGCTGTGGGATTTGGCGTAGAGCGGCATGACGGCTATGGTGCGGCCTTCGCTGCGCGCGACGAGGTGGCGGGGCGTCCAGCCGGTGCCGGGGCCGACGGAGCCTGAGGCCTCCAGCGCGTGCAGGAAGCGGTGGGTGGTGAAGGGGTCGGCGGGGCGGCCGTCCCCGGCTTCGGGGCAGGCGCAGGCATCCCACTCGGCGGCGGGGAGGCCGTCGATGCCGGTCAGGACCGTGATTTCGATTGTGCCGCTCATGCCCTCACAGGTGGTGTGCCGCGCCGCGGCGTCAAGCCGGGATCGGCGCGGCGTAACCCTCGAAGGTGATGTTCTGTGCGAGGGTGCGGGCCGCTGCCTCGGCCTCGGGGCTGCGGATGGTCCAGCACAGGATGGCTGCGCCGGATGCGTGGAGTTCGGCCACGCGGGGGCGGGCGAGGTCGCCATGTTCGTGCGAGATAAAGCTGGCGCCGCTGCTGGCGTAGTCGGGGATGTCGCGCAGGCGGTCGCAGACGCTGGCGGGCAGCGGGGCCCAGTCGGCGGGGTCATAGGCGCTGGTGGTCAGACCGACGGTGACACCTGGGGCCGCGGCGGCGAAGGCGGTGACGGCGTGGGGGTTGAAGGACATCACCGCCAGCGGGCCATCGTAGTCCTTGAGCACTTCGGCCACCGTCGCTTCGAAGCCGTTGGTGTCCGGCCCCATCGCGCCGTCCTGGTCCTTGATCTCGACCAGCAGGGGCACGCGGCCTGCGACCAGCGCCAGCACCTCGGCGAAGGTGGGGATGCCCTCCTCGCCGCCCAGCAGCGGCAGGGCGCCCAGATCGGCGGCGCTGCGGGTGCGGATGGGGCCCGGCTGACCGGTGAGGCGCTTCAGGTCATAGTCGTGGAAAACCATCGGCACGCCTTCGGCCGAGGGTTGCAGGTCGATCTCGATCCCGTAGCCGGCCTGCACGGCGGCACGCACCGCCGCCCGGCTGTTCTCGGGCCTGCCCGCGCTGCGGTCATGCAGGGCGCGGTGGGCGATGGGCAGGCGCAGGAAATCCGGGTGCAGGGGCGCGGGCATCAGCGGACCTGGAAGATCGCTTCGATCTCCACCGCGACGCCGCGCGGCAGCGACGGGGCAGAGACAGCGGCGCGGGCGTGGCGGCCGGCCTCGCCCAGAACCTCGACCATCAGGTTCGAGCAGCCGTTGATCACCTCGGGCTGGTCGGTGAAATCGGGGGTGGAGTTGACGAAGCCGGTCAGCTTCACCACCCGCACGATCCGGTCGAGATCGCCGCCACAGGCGGCGCGGGCCTGGGCCAGCAGCGAGAGGCCGCAGCGCCCGGCTGCCTCCACCCCGTCAGCCACCGTCAGGTCGTCGCCGAGCTTGCCGGTGATGAGCCCGTCGGGGCCCTGGCTGATCTGGCCCGAGACGAACACCAGATCGCCGACCTGCACATAGGGCACATAGTTGGCGGCCGGGGCGGGGGCATCGGGGAGGGTCAGGCCAAGGCTGGTCAGTTTGGCTTCGATGGTTCCGGTCATGGCATGTCCTTTGCGAGTCGTGGCCAGGGCGTTGCGGCGGAGGCTAGCGCCGGGTGGGGCCGGGCGGAACCCCGGAATCTGTCAGCCCGCCGGAAAGGCGCGGCCGAAATAGCGGGTCAGCGGGTCCAGCAGCAGGGCGAGTGGTGGCTGCGGGTGGGTGGCGATGAAGCCCTCGACCGGCAGGCCGGGCGTGAGCGCCCCGGTGCCGGGACCGGGGGACACCTCCACCTCGGCGCGGAAGAAGGCGGGGGTTTCTGCGCTGTCTTGCAGCGCGTCGGGCGAGATGCGGGTGATGCGGCCGGTGGGGTTCGGTCCCGTACCGGCGCCGGGGCCGGGCAGGCGCAGGCTGACGGTCTGGCCGGGCTGGACATGGCCGATCTTCCCCGCCGGGATCCGCAGCGCCACCAGCAGCGGCCGGTCCTGCGGGATCAGGTGCAGCACCGGCTCGGCCGGGCGGATCACGGCGCGGGGGGTGGTCACCTGCAGCGCGTGGACGATGCCGGCGGCGGGGGCGCGCAGGTCGAGCTGGCCGAGGCGCAGCAGCAGGGCGCCCCGCCGTTCGGCCAGTTCCATCTCGCTGGCGGCGAGGTCGCGCAGGCCGGTCTCGGCTTCCTCGCGCCGGCTGGCCGCCAGCCGTAACGCCTCGATCAGGGTCTCGCTGTGGCGGGCCTCGGCCTCGGCGGCGGCGGCGGCAAGCTCTCCGGCGCGGCCGTCCAGCCGCGCGGCCTCGCGCTCCAGCGCCAGAACCCGGGCGGATTGGGCAAGGCCGCGGTCCAGCAGGCTGCGCTGGCCCGCCAGCTCCTCGGCAATCAGCGCCTGCTGACGGGTGAGGGCGGCGCGTTCGGCGGCGATGCCTGTGGCACGCGCGGTGATCTGCCGGGCGCGGCGATCCAGCAGCGCAGCCTCTGCCTCGGCCGTTTCCGCGCGGGCGGCGAAGAGGCGGGACTGCCCGTCGATCAGCGCGGCAAGATCGGGGCGGGAGAGGGCGGCAAGTTCGGCGGGCATGGTCAGGGTCGCCGCGCCCGCCCGCTCCGCCTCCAGCCGGCCGCGGCGGGCGAGGTGTTCGACGTAAAGCGCCTCGACGATGGCAAGTTCGGATCGCAGGGCGGCGCCGTCGAGGCGGATCAGCACCGCGCCCGCGGCGACCGCTTCGCCCTCGGCGACGAGAATGGCGGCCACGGTGCCACCCTCGGCGTGCTGCACCACCTGCGCGCCCTGCTGCACCTCGACCCGGCCAGGGGCGATGACGGAGCCCGAGAGCTGCGCCAGCGTGGCCCATGCGCCGAAGACAGCCGCCAGCAGCGCCAGCGCGAGGGCGCCCGCCCGAGTGGCGCCACGGGTCGCAAGCGCGGGGTCATCGCGTCTCATGCGGTGAACCCCTTGGCGGCGGTCGGCAGATGCGGCGGCCGCGATGCCGGCGCGCGGCCCGGACCTGTGCAGAGCC
>Ga0209347_1002081_pt1 | contig 28065 bp, 21 predicted proteins | sample AutmiccommuBRH23_FD_187382 | JGI IMG/M metagenome (GOLD analysis project Ga0209347, IMG submission 187382) | Deep subsurface microbial communities from Mt. Terri, Switzerland - Autotrophic microbial communities BRH/23 (SPAdes) (version 2) | ecosystem: Environmental > Aquatic > Deep subsurface >...
AATTATCTGGATATCACGCTCGCAAGTCCGATATGATTGGCTCTGCCGCGAGTGATAGGCACTCTGGGAGGAATATCGCTGGCCGGTTTCCGTACTCAGGGAGCCTTGCTTCGATAGACCGCGACGGCACAAAAAGTGCAGATTTGGAATGGACTTGTCGAAGAAACAGGGATGATCGATCACGTAGTTATCTGACTGACCTGTTCATGAGCACAAGACTGTTCACAATCGGTTATGAAGGTGCAGGCCTCCAGGAGTTCCTCGATTGCCTGGAGAGGAATGACGTTGAATGCCTGCTTGACGTCAGGGAAATACCCTTCTCACGAAAGAGGGGGTTCTCGAAGACGCCGCTTGCGCGAGCACTGGAAGGAAGAGGCATTCGCTACGTTCATTTCAAAGAGCTTGGGAGTCCGAGTACTGTTAGGGCAGAACTCAAATTGGGCCATGACTATGGCAAGTTCTTCCGAGAAATGGAGGAGCACCTTGCCACCCAGGTGGACGGAATCGAGCGGGCCTATGACTATATCGGCCGTATGACGTGTTGCTTGATGTGCTACGAGAGATTGGCAGCCGAGTGCCACAGAAAGGTTGTTGCCAGCAAGATCAAGGAACGCGATGGAAATGGGCTGGAGGTAAAGCACCTGAAAGTTGATTGAGAGAGGGAGAGGATGCCACTTGAGACGAAGCAGGTCCTTATCACCGTCAAAGCATATCCGAATCCGAGCAAAAAATATGGCGAGACTGTCTGCTGCGCTGGAATCGATCTGGAGGCGGGTTGCTGGATACGGTTGTACCCGGTTCCTTACAGGGACTTAGATTCGTCAAAGCAATTCAAGAAATACACGATTATCCAGGTCCGCTGTTGGAAGGCGTCCGATGATACGCGTGTGGAAAGCTACAAGATCGATGCCGACAGTATCGAGATCGTGCAATGGCTCGACACGGCAAGCAAGTGGCACCAGCGCGGAGAGATTGTACTGCCTACGCTTTCTCGCTCTTTCTGTCAGGTGCTCGAAGACACAACAAGCGGCAGGTCTCTGGGAGTGTTCCGGCCGCGCGACGTTGATTTCTCATGGAAGAAATCGACGCCCACGAATCAGGCTGAACGGGATTCCTGTTATGCCCAACTCTCATTCTTCGACAATAAGAAGAACGCAATCGAAGAGATACCCTTTGACTTCTATTATCACTTCAGATGTGCCGAAGATAAGAACTGTCCGGGGCACAAATTGGCAATCATCGATTGGGAGATAGGGCAGGCGTATAGAGACTGGAGACACACATACAAAGAGACAGATGTCCTGCTTACGAAAATACGCCAGCGATGGTTGACCCTTATGTGTGCTCCAGCCAATGACGCCTGTTTCTACGTGGGCAACATGGTGCGCTTTCGAGATAAGTTCATGGTACTCGGGGTGTTCTATCCGAAAAAGTAACCTACCAGTGAGACGGTTGGGCTGGGCCTCACCCTTCATGCCCGCCAGGGCCGGGGGCGTTTGAGGTCCTTCAGCAGGTTGTTGGCGATGATCGCGTTCTCACGGACTTGGAAATCGAGCATGCCGACGCAGGCGAAGTCGGCCCCGCTTTCGAAGGCGTACTTGAATCCGTCCGTCGGGTGGATCGCGCCGGCGGCCAGGACCTTGTAGGCGATCCACGGCTTGGAGCAGGCGGCCATGAACTCGATGGTCCGCTGGGGGTCCATGCACCACATGTTGTCGCCCCTGGGCAGGTCAAAGGGGCCCGCCTTCTCCTCGGGCGTGGCGGACCAGTATTTGTCGTTGTGCAGCGTTTTCATGTAGAACTCGACGGGGATGCCCGCCTTCTCGCAGGCGATGGGCACCTCGATCGAGTGGCATGCCACGCCGGCGACCAGGCCGTTTTGCTTCGTGTGCTCGACCGCCTTGGCGATCAGGTCCAGCCGGTTGTGCTGGGTCAGGCGGTCGCCCATTTCGCCCTGGATGAAGGCCCCGTGGGCCCCGGCGTCGATGGCCATCTGGAGTTTTGTGAGCGGGTCTTCGGGTTTGACGAAGTACTGGGCGAGCCACTGGATCTGCCCGCCGCGTTCGTCCCAGTATCGTTTGATCGTCCGGCCGGTGGGGTCGGCGCCGCCGGCATAGGGGTCGTCGATCGTCGAGATCATCGTATTGACTCCGCATTCCTCGCAGAGTTCCCAGGTTTCCATGATTTTCTCGTCGGTGAAGTAGTGCTTCAGGAGCGAGGAGATGTAGATCATATCGCGGGCATGGGCGTAGCCATTGATGAGATTGCCGCCGCAGATGAGCCGGCTGACCTTGAGCTTGCCGATCTGGCCCATCGGCAGAGTCATTGAAGGGGTCGGCGGCTGGGGCTCCTTGGCCTTTTCCTGGGCCAAGAGGGCTTCTTCTTCCAGGCTCAACCCCAGGACGCCGGTGGTGAATGCGCATGTCTTAAGAAAGCCGCGGCGGTTCAAGTTCTCTGCGTTCATAGCCATCCCCGAATGAAGGTAAGTATCTGCGACACATGGCATTATATACGACTGGCGGTTCTGATGGTAGGTTTCCTGCTGAAATTGAGGAGATCGGGGGCTTGACGGCGGCGGGATTTTGTCTATGCTGACCGCTTTCATGCCTCGAATTAAAGGAGTCTGATCGTGCAGGGAAGTACAGCCGAAGGGCAATTTGTCTTCGAGCTCAGAGCCGCCGAGCCGGTGCCGAGCGTGCTCTACGATGAGCACGCGAAACTGACGGGCAAGTCCCACTTCGCCGCGTTTGCGGGCTATCTGATGCCGCTGTGGTATTCCTCGATCGCCGAGGAGCACCGGGCGGTGCGGGAGCAGGCGGGGCTCTTCGATTGCACGCACATGGGTGTCCTGGAGGTCTCCGGGCCCGACGCCGGGCTCTTCCTGGACATCGTCAGCACCAACAAGGCACAGGATCTGAAACTCGGCCGGGCTCGGTACGGCTACATTCTCGACGCCGCCGGGAACGTCCTGGACGACATTATCGTCTACCGGCGGGGCGAGACCAACTTCATGGTCGTCGTCAACGCGGCCAACGAGCCCAAGATCCGGTTCTACCTGGACGAGTTGCAGGGGGGCCGGGCGGTTGCCGATACCAAGCCGTCTGAATGGGCGACCAGGCTACCCGGCCTGGACGTGTCCATCTGGGATATGCGGGACCCGAATCGGCCGCAGGACCGGCGGGTGGACCTGGCCCTGCAGGGGCCGGCCTCCTTTGAGGTTCTGTCGAGACTGGTTGACGCTCCGGCCTTGGAGCGGATTTCCGAGTTGAAAGGCTTCGCGTTTGTCGAGGAGCGGGTCGCGGGGATCGATTGCCTGATCTGCCGAACGGGGTATACCGGGTCGAACGTTGGGGTCGAGCTGTTCGCCGGTCCCGAACAGGCCCCTCGCCTGTGGAGCGCAATCCTCGAAGCGGGCAAGCCGATCGGCGTCGTGCCGTGCGGGTTGGGCGCCCGCGACAGCCTGCGGATTGAAGCGGGTCTGCCTCTCTATGGACACGAGCTCGACGGGAAGTTTAATATTTCGCCGTTCGAGGCCGGCTACGGCTGGGCGGTGAAGCTTGAGAAGGATTTCTTCATCGGCCAGGCGGCGATGAAGCAGGTCGCCAGGACCTACGATATGGAAGTCGCGAGGATTGAACTGCCTGGCTCACGGGGCGTTCGGCCGATCCGTCAGGATGATGCCCTGTTGGATGGGGCGGGCGACTGCCTCGGCTGGGTGCTCAGCGCCGCGAAGGTGGAGGACAAACAGATCGCGTTGGCCTACATCGACCGCAAGGCCGCCCAGGAGGGCAAGACCCTGGGCGTTTACTACCTCGCTCGAAGCGCCAGTCAGGCGGAGCAGGGCAGGAAGCAGGCGGTGCAGAAAGGACAGAAGGTGGATGCGGACCTCGTCGGAACGGTGGTGAGCCGTTTCGCGAGGTTCTAACTGGCACGGGCACTTCGCCCGTGATTCTGAGGAGATCAGTATGGCGGTAGCGCAAGGGTTGTTGTACACGAAGGACCACGAGTGGGCGAGGGTCGAGGGCGACACGGTTACCGTGGGGATTTCGGACTACGCCCAGGAGCAGTTGGGCGAGGTCGTGTTCGTCGAGTTGCCCAAGGTAGGCAAGGAGTTCGGCGCACACAAGGAATTCGCGGTGGTCGAAAGCTCCAAGGCCGCCAGCGACGTATACTGTCCTGTAGCGGGCAGAGTCACGGAGGTCAACACCGAGCTTGAGACGCAGCCGGAACTGGTCAACAAGGATTGCTACGGCGAAGGCTGGATCTGCAAGGTCAAGATCAGCGACAGGAAGTCGCTGGACGATCTGATGGATACGAAGAAGTACGAGGAGTACTTGAAAACGCTCTGAGGATGTGGCGATCGGAAATCCGAAATTCGAATATCGAAATCCGAAACAAGCACGAATGATCAATGTTCGAATTTCAAAACGGCCCCTCCGGTGGGCGGTAGCGTTTCGATCATTTGGGTTTTCGTAATTTGGATTTGTTTCGGATTTCGGGCTTCGGATTTCGGATTTCGGGCCCTATGAAAGAATCACTATGGAATTCATCCCACATACGCCCGCGCAGCGCGAGGAGATGCTCAAGGCGATCGGCCTTTCGATGGACGATCTCTTCGGTGATATCCCGCCGGAGCTGATGGCCAAGTCGTTCAACTTGCCGCACGGGCTCAGCGAGCAGGAAGTTCGCGGCCGGCTGGCCGAACTGGCCGGCAAGAACTCGATCGACCTGACGCTTTTTCTGGGCGGCGGGTTCTACGACCACTTCATCCCGTCGGCGGTCTACTCGATCATCTCGCGAAGCGAGTTCTACACGGCGTATACGCCGTACCAGCCGGAGATTTCGCAGGGGACGCTCCAGGCGATCTACGAGTTCCAGTCGGCGATCTGCCGGCTCACGGAGATGGAGGTGTCCAACGCCTCGCTCTATGACGGCGGCACGGCGCTCTACGAGGCCATGATGATGGCCCTGCGAATCACCGACCGCAACAAGGTGATCGTGGACGACAGCGTCAACCCGATCTACCGGGTCATGCTGCACTCGTACACTCGGAATCTCCAGATCGAGCTCGAGGAGACGCACTGCGAGGACGGCCTGGCGAATCGCTCTCAGATCCTCGACAAGCTCGACGACAAGACGGCGGCCGTCATCGTGCAGAACCCGAACTTCTTCGGCTGCATCGACGACTTCACCGACATTGCGGAGGCGGCCCACGAGAAGGGCGCTCTCCTGGTCGTGTCGTGCTATCCGATCTCGCTGGGAGTCCTCAAGACGCCCGGCGCGATGGGGGCCGACATCGTCACGGGCGAGGGCCAGAGCCTGGGAATCCCGATGTCGTTCGGTGGCCCGTACTTAGGCTACATGGCGGCAAAGAAACAGCACGTACGGAAGATGCCCGGGCGGATCGTCGGCGAGACGACGGACCGGGAGGGCCGCCGGGCGTTCGTCCTGACCCTCCAGGCCCGCGAGCAGCACATCCGCCGGGAGAAGGCCACGTCGAACATCTGCTCGAACGAGGCGCTCTGCGCCCTGACGGCGCTGGTGTACCTGTCGCTGCTGGGCAAACAGGGCCTCAAGGAGACGGCCCAACGCTGTGCCGACAAGGCCAGCTACGCCTATCAACGGCTGACCGCGATCCCGGGTGTCAAGCCGCACTTCCGGGCGAAGTGGTTCTTCAACGAATTCGTGCTGGACCTGCCCTGCGATGCGGCCGATGTGGTCGCCAAGCTCATCGAGCGGGGCTTCGCCGCGGGCTTCCCGCTGAGCCGCTACTACAAGGGCATGGAGAATTCGTTGTTGATTTGTGTCACGGAGAAAAGGACGAAGCAGCAAATCGGCATGTTGGCCGAGGCGCTGGAGAGCGTATTGTGAAACGTAGCACGGGCATCTTGCCCGTGAGTAGCATGGGCGTCCCGCCCATGAGTAGCAGGGGCATCCTGCCCCTGTATTGCCACGGGCAGGATGCCCGTGATACTCACGGCCGGGACGGCCGTGCTACGATAAAGTCGCCACGATAGAGAGAGTGCTATGAAGCTTGTGTTCGAGAAAAGCGTCTCCGGCCGGACGGGCGTCCTGCCGGGGCCGAGCGATGTGCCCGGGACGATCCATATCCGCGAGAGCCTGCTGCGCGAACGAAGCGCCGAGATGCCGGAACTGAGCGAGTTGGACGTGGTCCGCCATTTCACGGAACTGTCCCGTCGCAACTTCGGCGTCGATACGAACTTCTATCCGCTGGGTTCGTGTACGATGAAGTACAACCCGAAGGTGTGCGAGCGGATCGCGTCGTACCCGGGTTTCGCCCACCTGCACCCGCTGCTGCCGCAACTGAGGCGGGGCGGCATGCTCACGCAGGGGGCTCTGGCGATCCTGTACGAGATGGACCTGCTGCTCCGCGAGATCACCGGCATGGCGGGCTTCACGATGCAGCCGCTGGCCGGCTCGCACGGCGAACTGACCGGCATGATGATCATGGCCGCCTACCATCGCGACCGAGGCAACAAGAAAACCGTCATCCTCGCCCCCGACAGCGCCCACGGCACGAATCCCGCCAGCGCCGCCATCGCGGGCTACCGCGTCGTGACGATCCCGAGCACGGCCGAAGGCGTGATGGACATCGACGCTCTCAAGCGGGAGTTGAACGATCAGGTGGCGGGCATCATGCTCACGAGCCCCAACACGCTGGGCCTGTTCAACTCGCGAATCCATGAGATCTGCGACCTGATCCACAGCGTGGACGGGTTGGCGTACTACGACGGGGCGAACCTCAACGCCATCGTCGGCAAGGCCCGGCCGGGCGATTTCGGTTTCGACATCGTCCATCTGAACCTGCACAAGACCTTCGCGACCCCTCACGGCGGCGGCGGCCCCGGGGCCGGACCGGTCGGCGTGAAGGAGAAACTCCTGCCGTTCCTGCCGATCTCGATCGTGGTCAAGCGCGACGACGGGACGTATACGCTCGAATACGACCGTCCGAAGTCCATCGGCTACATCGCGCCGTTCTACGGGAATTTCGGCATCATCCTGCGGGCCTACGTCTACACGCTGATGCTGGGCGGCGAGGGCCTTCGCCACGTCGCCGAGACGGCGGTCCTGAACGCCAACTACATCCGGGCGAGACTGCGAAAGCACTACAAACCCGCGGTCGATCGGGTCTGCAAGCACGAGTGCGTCTTCACGACGACCGAGAAGATGGCGGCCAACGGCGTCCACGCCCTGGACATCGCCAAGGCCCTGATCGATATGGGCTTTCACCCGCCGACGGTCTATTTCCCGACGATCGTGAAAGAGGCGATGATGATCGAGCCGACGGAAACCGAGAGCAAGGAAACGCTCGACGCCTTCATCGAAGCCATGATCGAGCTCGCGGCCGTGGCCGAGAAGGCCCCGGAGAAACTAAAGGCCGCCCCGGTCAATGCGCCGATCTCAAGACCGGACGAAGTCGCGGCGGCGAAGAACCTCAACATCGCGTGCCTGTGAGGCGAAGGTGCTTGGGTTGTTACTCCAGGGGAGGAATGCCGAGGTCCTTGCAGATCTTCCTGGCCAGGATGTCCACGAGTTCTGTGTGCCTCGGGACAGCGGACCGTCTATTCAGGGCCGGATTGTACCACCACGAGTGTTTGCTGCCCTCTCTGAGCAGCCGGCACCCCTGCTCCTCCAAATGCTTGAGGAAAGCCCGGCGTTTCATATGGCGATTCGAACCTCTGTGAAATCGTCGGACGCTGCTCTGCGTGCTTCCTCGCGATTCAACTCGATGGCCTCGCGGAGCGTGGTTCGGAGAGTGTCCATCAGTTCCTCTTGGGATCGCTCCTGGCAATTGACGCCGGGCATCTCTTCGATCCACCCGTACCACCACTCACCTTCCTGCTTGATGACCGCCTTGTATTCCTGCATCGGATGCCTCCGAAAGACACTTGTTTCGCATAGTGTATCAGGCAGAGCACGATTCTGCAACATGTGCATCGTACAGTCCGACTTGGCATCAAAGGGCCTGGAACGGACCATCATCGCGCTGATGATCCAACAGGTTGATCTCAAATCCCCGTCACACACTCGGCATTTGCAGTTGTGTGATTGCCTTATCTCCTTCATCTGCCGGTCAATTCCAGCCGAATTCCGTGACGAGGGCCTGGAGGATGGGGGTGAAGCGGTCCTTCTCGGCGTTGGTCATGATGACCCAACCTCGACCGTTGGAGGCGCCGGCGCCGAAGCGGGAGACGTAGCCGAGGTTTCCGCCGGCGTGCCAGAAGCCGCGATTGTGGGGGTCGCCGTCCATGAAAACGCCCATCCCCGTCGATCCGTCGAACTGCGGTGTCAGGAATTCCTCGGCGACCGCGGGCGAGATCGGGCCGGACGTCTGGCCGGCCTTGGCTTTCTGGACCGCCATGATCAGCTTTGCGAGGTCCTGCGGCGTGGTCCACAATCCCGCGGCTGCCTTTTGTGGATAGACGCCCCAGCGGCCACCGTATATGATGGTCTTGATCAAGCCGTAGCCTCGGGCCGTGTTGTCGGTCTCCTGCTCCAGCGGCGGTTGGTGGAAGTGCGATCGGTTCATCTGGAGCGGCTCCAGCAGCGTCTTGCTCATCGCCGCGTCGAAGGGTTCGCCCGTGGCATCTTCCACCACCTTCTGGACGACGCAGTAGCCGCCGCCGGAGTAGCGAAACTTCGAGCCGGGAGGGTGCGCCACTTTGACCGATCCGAGATAGTTGCAGGTAAGACAATCCGCCAGAACATTTCGCCTGTCCAAGACCTCCAGCAGAGTCAGAGGGGCCTTGGAGTCGCTGTATCCCAGAAATCCATGCGGGACCATGCCGGCCCGATGACACAGCAGCAGCCGAAGCGTCACAGGCTTGTCCGGCCACTTGGAATCCAGATGCCAGTCCTTGAAGTAGCCGTTCACGTCCTTGTCGAGATCGAGTTGGCCGGACTCCTTGAGTTTCAGGACGGCCAAGGCCGTCACAGGCTTGCTGATCGAGGCGACCTGGAATTGTGTGTCGGTGTCCACGGGCAGCCGCTTGCCGACGTCGCGCCAGCCGAAACCCCGTGCCCATACGATCTCGCCGCGATCGATCACGGCTACGGAGACGCCCGGGATGCCTTCCTTGCGCATCGTGTTGCGGATGACCTCGGCGATGCGCTGCGTCCGCTCGTCCTGGGCGCCCACGGCGGCGGAGGCAGGGATCGGTTGCTTCAATGCCTGGTGGACTTGGCAGCCGCAGGCCAGAAGGGTCGCGGTGGCGAGAGCAACAATAGTGCGATTTCTCATCTTATCCCTGGTTCCTCGATTGTTCGAGCATTTGGCCCGCCCATTGGCGGGCACGGTCGAGTTCGCCTTCGAACAGGAGGTTGGGATCGCCTGTCTTTTCCGGGTTCTTCATGTGGACGTAGAAGGTCTCCGGTCGGGTGATGGGGGTGCCGCCCAGGCGGGTCAGGCGGGCGAGCAGCTTGGGCGAGGCTCGCAGACTCCGGAACGGCCAACGCTTGACCGTGGTGTCGAACGCGGCGACGGACTTGGCCGAGAGGATCGACAGCGGCAGTGCGTCCAGGGCGGCGCGGACCGCCTGCGGGACGCTGAATGCGTGCGTGGGGCTGCCCACCACGACCAGATTGGCGCTCTCCAAATCGGAGGCGGCCAGCTTGTCGATGTCGATCGCATGGGCCTGGCCCGCCGGCTTCATCGTCTCGGCCATGGCCTCGGCGAGCTTCTTCGTGTTCCCGAATTTGGAGAAGTACACGATCACTGCTTTCATGGTCTGTACCCTCGCCATGGCACGCGGTCGTCGCGTGCCGGGCTACTTGACGGTTGTGGTCTCCGGGTAGTGGGCGAGCAGATCGAGCATTACATCCGGGATCTGGCTGAGCATGGGCGTGCGGCGGGCACAGTAGAAGATCAGCCAACTGTTCAAATCGGCGTCGTAGTCCATGAAGTAGGGGGTCAGTACGCCCGTGTGCGGCGTGTTGATGCTGACCATGCGGACCGGGGTTTTCGGATCGAAATCGAGGTCCTTCAGCCGGACGGTTCGGATCTCCGAGCATCGTTCGGTCTTGTAGTGGATCTCCAGGCGCTTGAGGTCGTGGACGATGCTCCACTTCGTGGCCTGACCCTGGCGGACGGCCGCCAGCGTGTCGAAAGCGTATTGGATCGCGGCGGGCTTGGAGCCGTCCGGCTTGTACGTTCGGAGCCGGTCGGCCGTGACGGCGAAACGGTCGAGCGAGCCGTGCGAGCCCTTGCGGATCGGCTTGGTTCCGCCGAAGCCCTCGTGCTGGGCCAGGAAGGCGAGCGAACTCTCGCAGGTGTCGTTAGTGATCAGTTTGTGCGGGAGTTGGTCGCCCGCGTGCGAGACCAGCTTGCCCCCGATGAACTCCACGACCGCCGCATGCCCCTGGGCGTCGGCGACGAAGAAGTGGATCGGCATCGGCATCGCCTGAGAGATCCGAATCACCTTGTCGCTGGCGATGACCTCCTCGACCGTGCCGCTGTTGTCGAGTTGGTACTGGACCCACGCGGTCACGGCGGGGCGGTCGTCCGGGGTGGGATTCTGAGTGTTCGACAGCATGAGGGTCTCGATGACCAGGCCGGCCTCGTTCATCCCGCCGTTGGGCATCTCCCGGCCGTACTGATTGAACGTGACGCTGCCGTACTTCGAGACCCACTCGGCGGCTTGCTCCAGAGGATTGAGCAGCAGCGCCCGCTTGGCGATGCCCTTCTTGTTGACGATGAGCAGGCCATCATCGAGGTGCCAGTCGTAGTTCTTGCCCGCGAGCAGTCCCTCCTGCAGAAAGGCCGTGCAGGCCCGCGCAGACTGTGTCGCCGACAGGGCACACAGCAGAGAGACAATGGCAAGGACAATACGAGACGGATGCGACGACGGACGGTTGTCTGTTGTCATTTCGAACCTCTCCTTCTACTGGTCAACCGGCGCTCAGCCCTTGAGGATCTCGATGGCGTCTTGGACGCTGGCGTCTTCGTGGACCATTTTGCTCAGGGCCTGGACCATCCTGCTGGGCTGGGCGTGCTGCCAGGCGTTGCGGCCGATGGACAGGCCCGCTGCCCCGGCGGCCAGGGCGCCTTCGACCATCCGGAAGATCTCCTCGTCGCTGCCCATCTTGGGCCCGCCGGCGATGACCACCGGGATCGGGCAGCCGTCGACGACCTGCTGGAATGTCTCGACGCTGCCCGTGTAGCCCACTTTCACGATGTCGGCCCCGAGCTCCGCTCCGACGCGGGCGGCGAGCTTGATATTGTTCACGTCGTACTCGTTCTTGATCTTGGGCCCGCGGGTGTAGATCATCGCCACCAGGGGCATCTGCCACTCCGTGCAGCGTTCGCTGACGAAGCCGAAGTGCCGGAGCATTTCCTTGTCGGTCTCGGCGCCGAGATTGATGTGGATCGAGACGGCGTCGGCCCCGAGCTTGATCGCCTCCTCGACCGTGCAGACCAGCTCCTTGGCGTTGGGATCGGGGCTCAGGGCCGTCCCGGCCGACAGGTGGATGATCAGGCCGACGTCGCCGCCGGAGCCGCGGTGGCCGGCGCGGACCATGCCCTTGTGCATCAGGATGGCGTTGGCCCCGCCGGCGACCATGTGGCTGATGGCCTTTCGCATGTCGGTGAGCCCCTCGATGGGACCGACGGTGACGCCGTGGTCCATCGGGATGATGACGGTCCGCTGTGAGTTGCGATTGATGATTCGTTCCAGTCGTATTGCCTTGCCGATCATGGCCAAAACCTCCAAAACAGTCAATTCTCAGGGCCGAAAAGGGCCTATGGTTGATTCCGCATCATCCTACGAGGCCGTATGATGAACATTTGTTGTGACGGAGGCAAGAAAAAAAAGCCCCGTAAGAGGAGAGACGGCGGGGCTTGGAGCGTAGCGAGATCCTTGACCGGTCTCCAGGGTACTGCTATGATCCTGAGTGTCAGCGAAGGTGGACTTCACCGAGGGTTCGCGCGAGATGGCCGAGCGGAGGACGGTGAAGATCAGAGTCCCGCTTCAAGTCGTTCAAACAGACGCCAGAGAGTATGAGAACCATGATTGCCGCCATGGCCTGTTTGCTTTCCATCGCGACGGTATTCTCGTACATGCTGTATGTACGTTGCCGCCACTTGAGCAACGAACGGTATGAATACGCGATCCAACAAGACCCGAACGACATCCTGGGACAATGATTGTATGAGCCCTTGCCCGGTCCGAACCACTCTCCGCTGATACTCCAAATGTGGTAAACGCACTCTTCCGCGTTTGCACCAGATGTGGCTCGCAGAGATCACCGCCGACCGAAAGGGCGGTGTGCCGGTTATTCGATTCCTTCCAGCAGCCGCTCGTAGAACTCGGCGTACTTGTCGCGGTCTTCGGAATCGCGGTAGGCGATGGCCGCGCGCGGGTGCTCGTTCAAAATCCCCGTGAGCATGTAGGGGAGAATGTAGCCCCACTCGATCTTCTCCCGCAGGGGGAGCATGTAATCCTGGATGAACTTCAGGATCGGGCTCAGATTGAACTTCGGGTTCTTCAGGAAGCCGACGAGCAGTTCCAGACAGCAGTTGCCCGGGCCGCGGCCGATGCCGAAGAGCGAGGCGTCGAGATAGTTGCCGTTGTGGATGATGGCCTCGATCGTGTTCGAGAAGGCGAGCTGCTGGTTGTTGTGGGCGTGGATGCCGATCTCCTTGCCGGGCAGGTGCTCCTGGTAGAGCTTCACGAGGTACTCGATCTGCTCGCAGTAGAGGGCCCCGTAGCTGTCCACGACGTAGACGCAGTCGACGTCGGTCCTGGCGAGTTGGTCGAGCGCCTCAACCAGGGCGAACTCGCTCTCCTTCGAGATCGCCATCATGTTCACACAGGTCTCGTAGCCGAGGTCCTTGGTCCGCTTGGCCAGGTCGATGGCCTTGTCGATGTCTTTGACGTAGGTGGCGACGCGGATCATGTCCACCGGGCTCTGGTCGGCCGGGGCGAAGGCTTGCTCGCGGACGCGGTGGGCGTCGACCATGATGCTGATCTTCATGGTCGACTCGATGCCGTCGATGACCTGGCGGATCTTCTCGTCGTCGCAATACTTCCAGGCCCCGTAATCCTTCACCGGGCACAGTTCCTTGCTGCTGCGATAGCCCAGCTCCATGTAGTCGATGCCGCTCTTGGAAAGGGCCCGATACGTCTCGCGGACGAACTCGTCACTGAAATCGTGATTGTTGATAAGGCCGCCGTCCCTGATCGTGCAATCCAGAACTTTGATCTGCGGTCGATACATGAAGAACCTCTCTATTGATTATGGATTATTGATGATTGATTACTTGTGGCGGATCGTCTGGCGCGGCCGAAGCGTTGTCCCCAATCATCCATAATCAATCATCCCTCATCAATCTCACGGCCTTCTCGACGACCTCGCGGCCGACCTGCACGGCGTATTGGCCGTCTTCGCAATGAACTTGCCCGAGTCGGTCCAGCAGCACGAATCTTGGCCACTGATCGACCGCTTTTTTGTCGTGACGCATGAGATCGATCAGTTTTTCATCGGCCAGATTCGCCGGCAGTTTCACCGGCACGCCGAGTCTTTCGAGTACCGCCCGAATCCTGTCGAGCCGGCCGGGTTCTGAGAGACCCAGTTCGATTTCGATCAGCCCGGCCGCCACGATGCCGAGGGCGATGGCCTCGCCGTGGAACATCTCGTAGTTGCTTGCGGCTTCGACCGCGTGGCCGACCGTGTGACCGTAGTTGAGGATTCGGCGTTTGTTCTTCTCGCAGGGGTCCTCCTCGACCACGCAGCCCTTGATCCGGCAGTTGTGCCCGGCCAGCGTTTCGAGCGTGCCGAGGTCCCTGGCGAGGATCGCATCCAGATGGCTCTCGATGAATGCGAAGTACTCCGCGTCGGCGATCAGGCCGTGCTTGATCGATTCGACGAGCCCGGAGCGGTACTGGCGGTCGTCCAGGGTCTTGAGCACAGCGACATCGATGTAGACCGCCGCCGGGTGCCAGAAGGCCCCGAAGGCGTTCTTGCTGACGCTCGAATCCACGCCGGTCTTGCCGCCGAGGGCCGAATCGGCCTGGGCCAGCGTCGTCGTCGGGACCTGCACGACGGGGATGCCGCGCTTGAAGATCGCCGCCGCGAACCCCGCGATATCGCCCACCGTCCCGCCGCCCAGCGCGATGATCACGGTGTCCCGGCCGAGATAGGCTTTTTCCATCGCCTCGACGATCGCGACCGCGGTGTCGATGGTCTTGGAGACCTCGCCGGCGGGTTTGATCGCGAAGTAGGGGGCGGGCCGACCGCCGAGCAGGGCGTCCAGATGGCCTGCGGCGACCAGATGCTCATCGGTGACGACGAACCTGTTGTACTTGCCATAGGCGGCCTTGACCTGCTGCCACACCGAAGGCAGGATGCCCGATCCAATGACGATTCTGTAATAGGCCTCCGGTGTCCCGGGGACTTTGATCCGCATTTCCGACATAACCCGATTTCAGCACATAACCGGCAATCTAATCCCACTGCGCCATTGCGCGTCGGGGCAGGCGATTGCATGACCTCTACCAAACCCAAAACGAGGGATTCTAATCGATCACGCTCGGAAATGCAATGCCTTTTGTTCGGATTGAGTCGGCAGGGGTGCGGCCGGCATACGGCGGCGGATTTCGCGGGCTCTTTTCCGGGTGGCAGCGGCAAGCGGAGTCTTCGCAGCTTGCCGATGGCTTCATCGCATTCGCAGAACCATCGGCAAAGCGAGTTTGCCGCTGCCACCCGGAGTCGAATCGGACCCGTTCTTGTTTCCGAGACCCGGCGGCCTCGGTGCCCTCGGGCTGTGATGTCATGGCATTTTGGACACATCCGGCCAAACGGGAGTCTTGTGCGTCCCCCTTCTCCAGGGGACTTGGTCCGGAAGGCGTCGCCCACTCACCAGATCAGCTCAGGCGGCGTGCCTGGTGCGGCAGTCACGCCGGTGAGCCAGTCGGTGACGAAGGCGGCCAGGCTGGAGTAACTCCATGGCCGGCCCGCCAGGAGTGCGAAATCCGTGAAATCCACGTCGCTGTCGCCGTCGGAATCAGCGATCGTGGCGCCGACGAAGTCCACGCCCCATTGATTGCCGGCAACGGCCTTCCAGTCCCGCGAGGTGTCGGTTGCGGTCGTTCGCCTGGCGAACGCCAGGCCGGGCTTGTGGACCTCGACTGTGAACGTGGCGGCCGAGGGGACCCTGGCCAGGGCGTAGATGCCTTTGGTGTTTGTGGTCGCCTCGTAGACGGCGGCCTGGAATTTGGCCCTGACCACGGCGCCGGCGACCGGGCGGCCGGAGGTGTCCATCACGCGTCCGCTGATGATCTCGCCTTTGCCCTCGGGAAAGATGTTGTAGATGCACGCGACCACGGAGTTGTACTTGCCTGCGTCCGGCAGGTTGTACCACATGTCCTCGACTCCGGCCCAGCCCATGTTCAGGTGGTGGTAGAGCGTTCGGGTCTTGGCGGCGAGGTCGTATCCATAGCCGTCCGCGACGACGGCGTGACCGCTGCTGCCCACGATGGCCAGGAGGACCGGGAGTTCCGCGTCGAGGTTCGGATTGATCATGCCGGCCAGACCGGCCCCGATGTCCTTGCCGTTGCTGGCGCCATTGATGGCGTTGCTGAAGCGGAAGGCGGTCTTGAGGCCGCCGGCCATAGCGAACGCGTCGGCAAACGATGCGCTCGCTCCATACTCCATGCGGACCGCCGCACCGGCGTCATAGCACAGGGTCCCGATGGCCTGTCGCTGTTTCGCCGTCGTGCTGCACGACGGGGACAGGACCATGTCGTCCCATGAGTAGGGGCCGCCTGCGCCGTCGCCGCCGCGAGTGTAGACCGTCCGGTCGTCACCGGCGACGCGGACCGTGAACAAGCGTCGGCCGATGCCCGCGGCGGGGTAGCGATGGTAGTACATCACCTGCGCCATGGCTGTCGCGACGCAGCCGGAGAGATAGTGATTCGGCGTATAGTAATTGTAGCAGTAGTCGGAACATGCGTTGCCCTGCGACCATCGGGTCTTGATGAGCGGGGCGACCCGGATATCAGAGATGGCTTGGCGGCCGAGGGGGCCGATCTCGCCTGGCGGACTCGCCCGGTCCATCAATTCGTGCCATTTCGACTGTGTTCCGGTCAGGGACAGCGCGCGGAACTGATCTGAGGACTGGTCATAGGCGGTCGCGATCCGTTCGTTCAGGTCGCTGGTGACCCATGTGGCGAGTGGGTCCTCGGCCGACGGCTCGTAGTCCCCGGCGTCGGCGAAGGCGAGGATCGGCTCGACCAGGTCATCGGCTGAGACGACGACGAAGCCCGAGGGACTCAGGCGGACGACATGGTAGATCGGCTCGCCGGCGCGGCCCGTGAATGTCTCGACATCGGCGACCCGGCTGCCAAGCTGCGCGCCAAGCGGCTCCACGTTGTCTGCAAGCCAGCCTGCGACGACCAACTGGGCCTCCTGGGGCGTGGTGACTCTCGCCCAGAGACCGGCCGTGGCGACAAGAAGGATGGATAGGGAGAATGAAACCGTGAAATTGATGCCTGGCGTCCGGTGTGTACACATGAAATGCCTGCGTCCTTGCCCCCGAGGGTGCTGCAATCCAAAGCCGCGAACTCATTCAAGCAAGTTGGTCCACAGGGCCCCAACCGGCCTCCAATTTTCGGCAGCTCCCCACCAGACATTCGGATTGTACGCCTTTGGCGGGATGCCGTCAAGCCTTTTCCTGCTGATAATTCAGGGGCTTCGCGGGCTGTTCTGCGGCAGATTGGCCCCAAAACGGAATCGATGAGACAAGACCGGTTTCCCGGGTGCATGACCGTTCTTGCGGTTCTATCGGTGCAGGGGTGTTCAGACAAATTCGAGGGGTGCGTTTATCGCTTTGGAGATACCGGCGGGGAGGGGGCACAGAAGAATCATCGAGGTAAGGGCGAATGATCAATCGCCCCTATCCATAAGGATGCTCGGCACATCCGATATCTCACGAGGGGGCCCCCCCAACGAGCCTTGGGGTCCCCATCGCACACGTTCGCGGTGGGGAGCCCCTCGTCACCGACGGGCGGTCCACGCTCTGTGTCGGGCCTGCCCCCTCTCCCCGCTGGTATCCGTAAAGCGCTAAACGCACGCCGCGAACGCGACCGGCCCACGATGCGCGTGCAACTACGGTCACGCACACCGTGCGGCGTGTTGCAGGACTTGAGCTTTACAGCCGCCCTCCCGGCTGGTAGAATCGACCGTTTTGTGCCGGTCTGTGCGGGCATCAGGCGGGCCTGTAAGGCCGACGCCCCGGGGTCATGGAACATAGGTTGGGATTGGGTATGACAAAGGTTGCGCTCTACGATACGACGTTACGCGATGGTATGCAGGCCGAGGGGGTCAGCTTCTCTCTGGAGGACAAGCTGGCCATCGCTAAGTGGCTGGATGGCCTGGGGTTAGACTACATCGAAGGGGGCTACGCGGCCTCCAATGCCAAGGAGATGCAGTTCTTCGTGGAGGCGGCCAAGCTCGGCTTGAAGAACAGCCGGATCGCCGCGTTCGGGAACACTCGGCGGGCCGATTGCAGCGTGGACAACGATCTGTCGCTCAGCTCCATCCTCCAGAGCAAGGCGCCCGCGGCCACGATTGTCGGCAAGACCTGGGATCTGCACGTTCGCGAGGTGCTGGGCTGTTCGCTCGACGAGAACCTGCTGATCTGCGCCGAGTCCGTGCGATACCTCAAACAGAAGGGGATCGAGACCATCTTCGATGCCGAGCACTTCTTCGACGGCTACCAGGAGAACCCCGAGTACACGATGAAGGTGCTCATGGCGGCCGCGGAGGGCGGGGCCGACGCCCTGGTGCTCTGCGACACCAACGGCGGGTCGCTGCCCGAGCGGATCTTCGAAATCACGCAGGAGGTCTGCCGGACGTTCGGCACGCTGGTCGTCGGCATTCACACGCACAACGACTCCGGCTGCGCCATCGCCAATTCCCTGGCGGCGGTGCGGGCCGGGGCCCGGCAGGTGCAGGGGACCATCAACGGCATGGGCGAGCGCACCGGCAATGCGGACCTGTGCTCCGTGATCCCCAACCTGGCGATCAAGATGGGTTTTGAAACCCTGAGCCCGGAAAAGATGCGTATGCTGACCGAGACCTCGCGGTTTGTCTACGAGATCGGCAATCTGGCCCCCGTGACGAATTTGCCCTACGTCGGCGGCAGCGCCTTTGCCCACAAGGCGGGTCTGCACGTGGACGCCCTGCGAAAGAGCAAACGCACGTACGAGCATATCGACCCGGCGGCCGTCGGCAACGAGCGGCGGTTTCTCATCTCGGAACTCAGCGGCAAGTCGAACGTGTTGGCGGAGATGGAAAAGGCCAAGCTCGCCCAGGACCCCAAGCTGGCCCGCAAGATCCTCGCCCGCGTGCAGGAGCTTGAGAACGAGGGCTACCAGTTCGAGGCGGCCAACGCGAGCTTCGACCTGCTGATCAAGAAGGTCCTGGGAGATTTCAAGCCCTCGTTCGAGCTGGTCAAGTACCATGTGGAAGTCGAGAAACGCCGGACCGGCGAGATCGTCACCGAGGCGACCGTCAAGCTCAAGGTGGGCGATGCGGTCGAGCACGTGGTCGGCGAGGGCGACGGCCCGGTCAACGCACTGGACGCTGCATTGCGGAAGTCCCTGGAGAACTTCTATCCGTGCCTGCGGGAGATGCGCCTGATCGATTACAAGGTCCGCGTGGTCAACGGCAAGGCCGGCACCGCGGCCCGCGTTCGCGTCGTGATCGAGTCCCGGGACAAGCAAACCGTCTGGGGCACGGTCGGAGTCTCGGAGAATATCATCGAGGCAAGCTGGCTGGCGCTGGTCGACAGTGTCGAGTACAAGATCCACCGGGCGGTTTCGTAGCGCGTCCTACAGGTCCTATCCGTCTTATCGGTCTTATAGGACCAATAGGACTGATAGGACCTGGGGGACAGCGATCCGCGACGTTACCCGGCGAACGCGGCGGCTTCCTGGGCTGCGGCCTGCTGCCTTCTCTTGCGGCGGTTGACCGTTCGGCGGTCGGTGCTCGCGGTCGGCTGCTCGTCGGCGGCCACCTGGAGGACCTCGGCTGCGGTGGCGGCGAACCCGTCGGCGCCGATCTCTTCCCACAGGCCCTCGGCCCGATTGAACAGGCCGCCGGAAACCACGATCCGCATGTCCGGCCAGGCGTTCACAGTTCGGACCCGGTCGATCAGCCGGCGGATGTCGGGCGCCTGCTTCGGCGTTGTCCCGTAGACCAGCAGGACGTCGGGGGCGTATTCGTTGATGTACGCGTAGATGTCGTCATTGGAGAGGCCGCCGCCGAGGAATCGCACCTGCCAGCCGTCGCTCTCGAAGAGGTCGGCGATCATCTGGGCGCCGAGTTCCTGGAGTTCTTCACGAGAGCAGCAGACCGCGACCTTCTTGTGCTTGGCGGGCCGGCGGGGCAGCTTGTTCTGCAACTGGTCCACGATCGTGCGGTTGATCCGCGTGGCCAGGTGTTCCTGAACGGAGGTGACCTTGTCCATTCGCGAGAGCCGCTCGATCTCGGCCATCACGGGCCAGATCAGGTGCAGGTAGATCGAGTTGGCCGGCACGCCATGCTGCATCGTCTCCTCGATCACGGAGCGGCAGGTGCTGCGGTCGCCTTGGAGCAGGGCTTCGAGATAACGGGCCAGTGTCTCTTCCTTAACCATTCGATTCTCCTTTGTGCATCCTGTTGCGTGTTGTGTAAGCCATCTGGAATCTGCGTAACATCAATTATCTTTCCGTATGTCAAACTGGGCAATCTTGTCTTGCCTGCCTTAGTATCGGAGGGTGGTTTCAAAAAACTTGAGTTAAAATAGATAATGTGGGCGAACGGGGGGGTTGACGTTGGGGCGAGAGCGATTTGCGTGATCGCCGCAGATGCCCAATCTGTTCGACTGGTCGGGGCGGAGCCCGAAAGGGAGGTCCTATAAGGTGGTCCGGCTGGATGCGGTACTCCAAACGGGACGGCCCGCGATTCTCGCCCATAGACGCCGCGACAACGGTCATGCACCGGAGTCCCCCTCGGCTGTGAGATTCTGCTTGAAGCCGTCGATGGGGATTTGGTATGATAAAAAGTGGATTTTTGGGCCCATATTGAGCTTGCGGCAGTACACTGGCTGATGTGTGCCGGAAGGAAGGAGGTGGATCGGCAGGGCGACGCGTCACGTCTATATCTTCAATCATCTTCGATGACAGGACTTGAAGGAGGACATGGCATGGGCAGAAATGTGTGGTGTTCGTTCGTTGTCGTTCTGGTAGTGGGGGTATGCGGTGTCTCGTGGGGCCAGAAGGCCGGAAATCCGGTCCCGGCCGACGGGGCGACGGACGTGGTGTCTCAAGTGCTGCAATGGACGGCAGGCAGCGGGGCGGCTCGTCACAATGTCTACCTCGGCACGACTCCCGATCTCGGGCCCGCAGACCTGGTCGCGGCGAAGTATCCGAACACGGGATACTGGCATGTGCCCGGTGTCGTCCCCGGGACGACGTACTACTGGCGAATCGATGAGATCCAAAAGGATGGAGTGACGATTGTCACGGGCGACGTCTGGACGTTCACGGCGCAGCCCTTCACGGCCTTCAAGCCCGACCCCGCCGATGGCAGCAACACGGCCCCGGTTGGGCCGAATCTCAGGTGGCTCGAAGGCCAGCTTGCGCTAAGTCACCACGTGTATTTCGGGGACAGCTTCGCTGCCGTGGAAGCCGGGGCCGAGGAGACGGACAAAGGCGTGGTGGACGATCCCAACTACGCCCCGGGCGAGCTTGTGCCGCTCTCGAGCTATTTCTGGCGCGTGGACGAAATCACTCCGGACGAGGTCGTGACCGGCAGTGTCTGGAGTTTCACCACGGTGCTGCCCGTGGATGATTTCGAGAGCTATACGCAAGACGAGGGCAGCCGCATCTATCAGGCATGGACTGACGGGTACACCGACCACAGCAGCGGCTCGACGGTCGGGCACCTCGACGCTCCGTTCGTGGAGCAGATTATCGTACACAGCGGTCTTCAATCCATGCCGCTGGACTACAACAACGTCAAAGCCCCGTTCTACAGTGAAGCGGAGTTTGCCTTCGATGGTTCGCAGGACTGGACTGTGGACGATGTCAATACGCTGACCGTACACATTCATGGTCGGACCGTGGAAATCGAGATGCAGAGCGTCGGTGCGCCGCCGGTGATCGACGGCAAGGTGGATGCCGTCTGGGACGCCGTGACGCCGATTCCGATCAAGACCCGGATCGACGGAGCCGATCTGACCGGGCCCGCCGACGCCTCGGGGCAGTTCCGCGTGCTCTACGATTCCGCCAACCTTTATGCGCTCGTCGACGTCAACGACGAGCGGCTCTTCAACGACTCCGGTTCCTCGTACCTCGACGACAGCGTCGAATTCTACATCGACGCCGACAACACGAAGAAAGCCCCGGGGCTTACCGGAAACGCACGCCAGTACACGTTCGGGTGGACGACCACCGACGTGCAGGGGACCAACACCGACATCACGGGCATCGAGCACGCCCAGATCGATACGCCCACCGGATGGCGCATCGAGATCAAGTTCCCCTGGCAGTCGCTGATGGGCTCGGCCGCTCCCGTGGGCAAACTCATCGGGATCGACTGCTTCTACAATGACGACGACGACGGCGGCGACACCCGCGAGAGCCAGATCGCCTGGCATTCGACGGCGAGCAATGATTGGCAAACTCCCGCCAGTTGGGGCACCGCGCTGGTGGAACGGTCGGGGGCGGTGGCCGCGGCGGACCTGGTGTATGTCGCCATCCGCGATGCCTCCAATCGCGTGAGCACCGTCGTCCATCCGGACCCGGCGGTTACGAAAGCGGCGGAATGGGTCCCGTGGAATATTCCGCTGAGCGAGTTCGCCGGCGTCAATCTTGCGGCGGTGCGAAAGATCTACGTCGGCGTCGGCGATCGCGACAATCCAACGCCCGGCGGCACCGGTATCATCTTCATCGATGATATCTACCTGACCCGGCCCGTGCCGACGGAGTAGGCGGAGCTGTTCCGTTGACGGTCGCCGGTCTGCGCGTGTCGGGGCTGGGCAACGGCGACGGGCGATCCTTGATAGAGCGGGGCTTGGAGCGTGCAGCACGAGCCCCGCATGTTCTCAAGTGCAGAGTGTGACCGGGCGCGTGCCGCCGGAATCGTGTCCCTGTTCTCTTGTCTTAAGGAGGATTGACCATGTGCAGAAGATCGGTGTATTTCCTTGTTGCGTTGTCGGTGCTCTCCGTGACTGTTGCCGAAACTCGCGGCAGTCCCTATGACCGTGTCGCCTATTGGGATGGGAGCTCCGGGACGGCCTGGGCCGGCGACGGCATCGCCGTGCGGGATGCGCTGCAGCAGGCCGGGTATACGGTGGTCAGTGCGGCCGAGCTCAAGACGTGGATGGATGCGCGCATCGCCGACAAGAAACTCAGCGTCGTGGTGATGTGCCGGGATGTCGTTCCCGCCAGCGTGGCCGAGACACAGGACACCAACTGCACGATCCGGCGGTATCTGGACGCCGGCGGCAAGGTGGTCTGGTACTCGGACTGGCCTTTCTACTATTGCGGGACAACCAGCACGGTCTGGAACTCGAGCGGCGCCATCAACGTGCTGGGGTTCAACGCATCCAGTGGGCCGAACGAGCAGAACCAGCAGGTGACGATCACGGAAGCCGGGCGTCGGTGGGGACTGACCACGCCCTGGTCGTCTGCGCGGCCGACGTCGCCCACGATCACCCCCGATCTTACGGTGCTGGCGACGGACAACAACGGCAATGCCGCCGGGTGGGTCAAGCACTACGTGCCGGGCGACACCTACAGGGGATTCGTTCGGATCGACGATCATTCCGGAGCGCCGGTCAACATACCGCAACTGATGGCGGTCGCGGAGTATTTCGAGGTGTCCACGACGGCGGTGTCGCCTGTTCCCGCCAACGGGGCGACGGACGTCCCTCGCGACGTGGTCCTTGGCTGGACACCGGGCGAATACGCGGCGACCCATGACGTGTATCTGGGGACGACGTTGGCCGACGTCGACGGCGCCGGCAGAGCCGATCCGAGGGGCGTCTTGGCCAGCCAAGGCCAGACGGATGTCGCCTATGATCCGGAGGGCCTTCTCGAATTTGGCCAGATCTACCACTGGCGGATCGATGAGGTCAACGCGGCCCCCAGCAACATGATCTTCAAAGGCGAGGTCTGGTCCTTTACCGTCGAGGCGTTTGCCTATCCGATCGAGAACGTGATGGCGACTGCCTCCAGCGTCAGCCGGGCCGACATGGGACCTGAAAATACGGTCAACGGATCCGGGCTCAACCTCGATGACCAGCACTCCACCGAGCCGACCGAGATGTGGATGAGCGACGGGACATTGCCGAACTGGATACAGTACGAATTCGACAAGGTCTACAAGCTCGGTGAATTGCGGGTTTGGAACTACAACAACGTGGTCGAATCAATCGTCGGCTTCGGGGCCAGGAACGTCACCATCGAGTATTCCCTCGATGGCGCCGCTTGGGCGGCGATCGAGGACGTTCCCGAGTTTGTTCGGGCCCCCGGCGCGGCGATTTGTACGGCCGACACGGTCGTTGATCTCGGCGGTGTCATGGCCAAGTACGTCAAGCTGACGATCGACCAGACCTGGGGCGGTCGGACTCAGACGGGCTTGAGCGAAGTACGGTTCTATCAGATTCCGGTGCAGGCCCGAGAGCCCCAGCCGGCCGACAACGCCGCGGACGTCAGTCTTGACGCCCAGATGAACTGGCGGCCCGGCCGCGAGGCGACCTCGCACCAAATCTTCTTCGGCGCCGACGGCGACGCCGTGGCCGAGGGTCTCGCCATGTCCGCCACGGTGACCGACCACCGCTACACGCCGGCTGCGATGAGCTTCGGGACCACGTACTACTGGAAGGTCGATGAGATCGGCGAGTCCGGCACGTACGAGGGTGACCTCTGGAGCTTCACCAGCCAGGAGTTTGCACTGATCGAGGACTTCGAGAGCTACGACGACCAGAATGGCAGCCGGGTGTTCGATCTGTGGCTCGATGGCTACGACGGCAGCAGCGGCTCGATCGTCGGATACCTGGATTCCGCCAGCGGCACATTCGGCGAAACCTCCATCATTCACGGCGGCGCCCAGTCGATGCCCTTCGAGTATGACAACTCCGACACGCCGTTCTACAGCGAGGCCGTGCGTGAGTTCGAGACGGTCCAGAACTGGACTGGCTCGGGCGCGACGGAACTGTGCGTCTGGACCCGTGGTTACCCGGCTTTGGGCAACGTAGCCGTGACCGAAACCGGCGGCAAGATGACCCTGACCGGCGCCGGCAGGGACATCTGGGACAATTCCGATGAGTTCACCTACGCCTTCAAGACCCTCGCCGGCGACGGCGCCCTGGTCGCTCGCGTGGTCAGCAACGGCACCGGGACCAACGAGTGGACCAAAGGCGGGGTGATGATTCGCGACAGCCTCAACGGCGGTTCGACGCATGCAACCATGTGCATCACCGGCGGCGGCGGCAACGGCGCCGCCTTCCAGAACCGGCCGACCGCCGACCAAGCCTCGGTTGGCAGCGACAGCACGTCGGCGATCACGCTTCCGTACTGGGTCAAGATCGAGCGGACCGGCGATTCCTTCACCGGTTCGGTCTCGGCCGACGGCAAGACCTGGAGCGTGGTGGGCACAACGGTCATCGTGATGGAAGCCCCCGTGTACATCGGCCTGGCGGTGACATCGCACGTGGCCGGCACGGATCGAACCTTCCAGTTCGAGAGCATCGCTGCGACGGGGGCCGTGACAGGCGCCTGGCAGGGCGCCGTCATCAGCAGCCCGCTGCACAACGACCCGGCGCCGATGTACCTGATCGTCGAGGACAGCACGGGCAAGAAGGCCACCGCCACCAGCGCCACGGCGGTCACCGCTGCCGACTGGACTCGCTGGACGATTCCGATGATCGACTTGGCCCCGGTGAGCTTCAGCAAGGTCAAGAAGCTGACCATCGGTGTCGGAACCAGGGGCAGCTCGATCGCCGGCGGCAAGGGCATGGTCTTCATCGACGACATCGGCTTCGGCCATTCGGCCCAGTAAGTCGGGAATCTCGTCGTTCTCGCAACCTCGGCGGGGCCCGGTTCCAGCAGGGAATCGGGTCCCGCCTTTCTTGTGCGCGCAACCGGACAGGATTGAAGATCCGAGGCGTAAATGCCGATATGACAGACACTTAGCGAAGGGATGCGGATTTTGGTTGATTCCGCGTCACTTCGGGCGGTACAATGCAGAGAGTCTCGTGGTTGGTGCTTTCATTGGGCCTTGTGCGGATGGTTCCCGTCGAGGAGGAATTGCATGACCGTGAATGCTGCTACACTCCCTTTCGCATTCTCTCCTTGATCTTTCTCGAAGAAGCAGAGTCTTTCGCAAGAATGAAGTGACACATACTCCCGGCGCATACGTGTGGATGCGTCGGCATTGATGTACTTGTCATTTTTAAGGAGGACGACCATGTTGAGGAAGTCGATTATTGCGATGTTCTGTGTCTTGGTACTGGGGCCGGCGTGGTCTGCGTCCGGCGATCTGGTAGGCTGGTGGACGTTCGATGAGACCGAGGGAACGATCGCGGCCGATTCCAGTGGACAGGGCAACAACGGAACGGTTGTCGGCGCCGCCTTGTGGGTGCCGGGGAAGATCGAAGGCGCCCTGGAGTTCAACGGCAGCACGTATGTCAACTGCGGCAACTCGACGTCGCTGAACATCCGGGACCAGGTCACGATCGCGTTCTGGTTCAAGGTGCAGGCTTTCGTGAACGAGTGGGAGGCCTTTCTGTCCAAAGGCGACGGGTCCTACCGGGCCAGCCGCAGCGGCGGCACCGGCAATGCCACTCACATGGGGATTACGGGCAGCAACTACTTCGATGCGCCGACTACTATCACCGACAATCAGTGGCATCACTACTCCGCCACCTATGACGGGGCCACGGCGATCATCTACATCGACGGCAAGGAAGACGCCCGGCAGAGCTACACCGGCCAGATCGGCGACAGCAGCGCCTACAATCTGTATCTCGGCAACAACTCCCAGAACACGACGCGTCTGCTGCACGGCCTGCTCGACGACGTCCAGATCTATAACAACGCCCTGACGCCCGACGAGATCCAGAAGATCATGGAGGGTCTGGGCAACAAGTTCATCGCCAAGGACCCCAACCCCGAGGACCTGGCGGTAGATGTGCCGCAGGATGCCGTCCTGAGCTGGACGGCCGGCGAGTACGCCGCCACGCACGACGTGTATATCGGCGATAGCTTCGCGGACGTCAATGAGGCCACGACGGCCAGTGCGGATCTGCTCGTCAGTCCGGGCCAGCCGGACACCAGCTATGATTCGGATGGGCTCTTCGAGTTCGGGAAGACCTATTTCTGGCGAGTCGATGAGGTCAACGCCGCCCCGGACAACACGGTCTTCCAGGGAACGGTCTGGCGCTTCACGGCCGAGCCGTTCGCCTATCCGATTGCGGGCATAAAGGCCACCGCCTCCAGCAGCGCAAAGACCACCGCGCCGGGAAAGACGGTCGATGGCTCCGGCCTCACCGACGGCCAGCATTCCACCGATCTGACCCATACGTGGCTGAGCAACAATGAGATGCCTTGCTGGATTCAGTACGAGTTCGACAGGGTCTGCAAGCTCAACGAGATGGCGGTCTGGAACTCCAACCAGCCGATGGAAGGCTACATCGGCTGGAGCGCCAAAGACGTCGCCATCGAGTACTCCACCGATGGAACGAACTGGGCGGCTCTGGAGAACGTGCCCCAGTTCACTAAGGCCCCCGGCGACGCCACCTGCACGGCCGACACCATCGATTTCGGCGGCATCCTGGCCAAGTACGTCAAGCTGACGATCACCAGCAACTGGGGCGGCATCGTCAAAGCCTCCGGCCTGAGCGAAGTGACATTCTACCAGATCCCGGTGCAGGCCCGAGAGCCCCAGCCGGCCGATGACGCCACGGACGTCGCTCTCGATGCCCAGATGAACTGGCGGCCCGGCCGCGAGGCGACCTCGCACCAGGTCTTCTTCGGCACCGACAGCAATGCCGTGGCCGACGGGCTGGCCCCGGCCGGCACCGTAACCGACCACCGCTACACGCCGGCCTCGATGGAGTTCGGCGTCAAGTACTTCTGGAAGGTCGATGAGATCGGCGAGGCCGGCACGTACGCAGGCGACGTCTGGAGCTTCACCAGCCAGGAGTTCGCCCCGATCGATGACTTCGAGGACTACGACGATTCGGACAACCGCATCTTCGATGTCTGGCTCGACGGCTATGACGACGACACCAACGGCTCGATCGTTGGCTACGTGGACTCCGCCGGCGGCACGTTCGGCGAGACCTCCGTCATTCACGGCGGCAAGCAGTCGATGCCTCTGGCCTACGACAACACCCAGTCGCTGTACATCAGCGAGACCACGCGGGAGTTCGCGACGGCCCAGAATTGGACCGGCTCGGGCGCAACCGAACTGTGCGTCTGGACCCGCGGCCGCCCGGTTCTGACCGCGACGCCTGTGGCCGTGACCGGCGGCAAGCTGAGCCTGACCGGCGCCGGCAGCGACATTTGGGGCACCTCCGATGAATTCACCTACGCATTCAAGACCCTCAGCGGCGACGGCAGCCTCGTCGCCCGCGTGGCCAGCCGGGGCACCGGGACCAACGAGTGGACCAAAGGCGGTGCGATGATTCGCGACGCCCTCCGCGGCGGCTCGACCCACGCCTTCATGCCCATTACCGGCGGCGGCGGCAACGGCGCCAGCTTCCAGAACCGCCCGGTCGCCGACCTGGCCTCGGCCAGTGTCGACAGCGGCTCGGCGATCACGCCTCCGTATTGGGTCAAGATCGAGCGGACCGGCGATTCCTTCACCGGCTCGGTCTCCGCCGACGGCAAGACCTGGAGCGTGGTGGGCACGACGATCATCGTGATGGAAGCTCCCGTGTACATCGGCCTGGCGGTTACCTCGCACGTGGCGACCGAGCAGCGGACCTTCGAGTTCGACGGCATCGCCACGACGGGCACGGTTACGGGCGACTGGCAACGCGCCGTGATCGAC
>Ga0209347_1002082_pt1 | contig 28057 bp, 28 predicted proteins | sample AutmiccommuBRH23_FD_187382 | JGI IMG/M metagenome (GOLD analysis project Ga0209347, IMG submission 187382) | Deep subsurface microbial communities from Mt. Terri, Switzerland - Autotrophic microbial communities BRH/23 (SPAdes) (version 2) | ecosystem: Environmental > Aquatic > Deep subsurface >...
CCGCCCGCAGCAGCAGTTCCACCCGCATAAGCGGCAATGAATTTTCACCAATATTCGTATTCTCCTTCAGTCTTGCCGCCGCCAGGGACCACGCTTCCTCTTTTGCCGCGTCCAGCACCTCCCGAGGGAGCAATGCCGCGTGTTCGGCGATTATGGGACTCGGAAACGGGGGAAATGAAAACCGCAGTGGCGCGCGGACTTCCGGCGGCCACTCAAAATCCTTGAAAAAATTCAGCCAGTTCCCCGAATACCGCGATGATGTGACTTTCTGGACGACACCCCCGCCTTTGATGGGTTGCAACCTCCCGAACCGCTCGCCCATGATTCCCGGCCGGACTTCGGAACCACTGCCGTTCCAGAAAACATTCACCATAATACTGGCAGTTTGCTCATCAACCGAAACATCCAGGTTTTGTGGAATTTTCCGAAAGTATAATTCGACAGCACATTGCTCGGCATTCTCAACCGTTTCAAGACGGAAAAGCGGCGCGAGCATCTCGTCCCCCGGGATCTTCCGAAATGTCCGGGCAAAACTTGTCCGGGACAAGACCACCCGGATCCTCTGACCGGAGTGTTCCACCTCGAATTGGGGGATACGGTCAAAAATCAGCGAGATCCGGTTCATGCCTTCCTTTTTGGAATTGGACATACCAAGTAATTTATTGGATTCCGCAAGACTGCTGTCTATATTAGTTAGCGATAAAACGAAAAAGCATAGTACCCGGACTGTTGTCTTCATAATTCCTCCGCCGCAAATCCCATGATGCAAAACGGAGGCCAGAACTGATTTCCTCATCCCCGCAAAAGCAAGTAATATCCTTCCATTTCGGATAGTAATTAATTATGTCCTGCATTTTACACTTTATTTTCATCGATATGACTCACGAACATTCTTGACATCCAACTACGATGTCATTATTTTGACTCCCGTCTTGACTAGTCATTTGAGCTCTCTTCAAAAACAAGGAAATCGCAACAATGCTTAAAAATGTTTCCATACTGGTGGCGGAATCGGGGGAGACCTCAAAAAGTCAGATCATGAACTTTCTATGCAAAAAGACGGAAGCAAATCTATATCATGTCAAAAATCCGACGGATGCGTTAGAATTTATCAATAAGAATAATCATTTAGAACTGATTCTGACCGAGCTTTTTCTGCCGGGCAAATCCGGCCTCGAACTCATTCAGAAGGGAATCGGCAAAATTCCATCCCTGGTGCCCATTGTGCTGATGCCTCCGGGCAATCGCCAGTACATCGTCGAATCCCTCCAGGCCGGCGTCTACTTCTATGTAAACACACCCTATGACTACCAGGAAATACTTGAAGTAATTAAAAACGCGCTCGAATATCAGAAGCTTTTGCGCCTCGGTCAGCAGCAACTCCCGCGGCTCCGGAATTCCGATGGATTTTCCGGCATCATCGGGGAAGCCCCTCCCATGAAGGCGTTGTTTAAGACCATCGAACAGGTGACGTCCTGCAGGAACGGCAATGTGCTGCTGATGGGCGAAAGCGGGACCGGAAAGGAGCTTGTGGCCCGAGCCATTCACGACCTGACCGCCGACAGATGCCGGAATAATTTTGTCCCGGTAAATTGTGCCGCGATCCCGGACGATCTTCTGGAAAGTGAACTCTTCGGTTATGAAAAGGGGGCATTTACCGGTGCGAATCGCGCAAAAATCGGAAGATTGCAGCATGCAGACAAGGGAACGCTTTTCCTGGATGAAATCGGGGATATGAAGCCCGGACTCCAGTCAAAACTGCTCCGGGTTCTCCAGGAGCAGTCGTTTGAACCGATCGGGTCGGTTAAATCGATGCAAATCGATGTCCGGATTATTGCCGCCACCAACCGCGACCTGGAACTGGCGGTCCGGGATGGCGCATTCCGGGAAGATCTTTTTTATCGCCTGAGTGTCGTGCCGATCACCCTTCCCCAATTGCGGCAACGGATAGACGACATTCCGCGCCTGGTGGAAAAATTTCTGCTCATGTACAACAGGGGGCGGCATAGTTCCAACCTGGTGTTTACTCCCCGGGCGATGGAAAGCCTCAAGGCCTATGACTGGCCCGGAAACGTCCGGGAACTCCAGAATCTGATCCAGCGAATGTGCATTCTGCACAGCGGGGACACCGTCGACTCGGCGGATCTGCCACAAAAATTCAGAAAATTCGACGCCGGGCTGGAAGAACGCCCGAGCGAACGCATTATGGAAACCGAACAATCCCTCGACTTCACGGCGGTTACAAGCGAGTTTGAAAACCGGCTGATTCTAAAGGCGCTGCGCACGGCCAACGGGAACAAAAAAGAAGCCGCCCGGCTCCTGAACATGAAACGGACCACGCTTCTCGAAAAGATCAAGAAACGGAATCTGGATCAGCCGCAAAAAAGAATCAGTCTGGCAAACGGCTAAAGAATATCTCCCCGCTGATCGATACGTCTGATGAGGTCAGGTGCTCGTGCTCTTCCTGAACGAGGAACTCATGTTAAAAATTCGTGCTCGTGCACGCTAAAAACATAAACGTTCCTCACTGCAAAAACACCGCGCAGCTCGGTAAACAGCTTTTTACGACGTCATCAAACGGGTTTCCGGCATGTATATTAAAGCAAAGAACGACCGCATCGCGTCAACACCCCGACTTTCGGGACCCCCGTCGATCCAAGGCGGCAAGAGAACATTTGGCGCCTGCCTGAAGGCAACGGAAATCGCCCGCAATCGGGCCAGCAACGCGCCGCGGATCAAACTGGGAACGCTATCGGCAACGCAACCCACCGTATCTCATCTTCTGGCAAACCATCCGGTTTACGGCGGGGACTGCTGGGAAATCATCCACTCCGATATGAACCGGGACAAACCCTATACCCGGATTCCGGCCGGGACAACCATCTATCTCGATCCCCAAACGGATGAAATCTTCTGGGATTTTTCCGGGCGGACGCCACCGGAAATCAGTAAACTAAAAAATGGTGATGTTACCGCCGCCTGGAGCGATCACCATGGCCATCCGGCAAGCCCTGAATATGAAATGGCATTGATCGAACAGGCGGTTTCCGCGGCAGCGGATGCCTATGACCTGCCCCGGCACCTGATCAGCGGCGTCATCAAAGCGGAATCCGATTTTCAGGTCCGGGCCGTCTCCCCGGCCGGAGCGCGGGGACTGATGCAGCTGATGCCCGAGACCGCAAAGGAACTCGGCGTCGACAACCCGTTCGATATCCGGCAGAACATCGATGGCGGCGCCCGTTATCTGAAGAAGATGATCGACCTGTTCGATGGGGATATCGAACAGGCCCTGGCCGCATACAATGCCGGACCCGGCACCATAAAACGGTCTCAGGGGCGGATTCCCTACCCGGAAACCCGGGTGTACGTCCAACGGGTTCTATCCTTTTCAAATTTAAATTCCAAAATCTGAAACACGCTGACCGGAAAGAAACAGAATCAAATTGGGTTCCTTCCATTTCTCCGGAAGGAACCCATTTTGATAACTTCACACAAAAATCCGTCGCTGCCGGACAGGACATATCCACAGCGAAGAAAGCGGATGGCCGATCTGCGAAGCAGCGGCAATCCGCTTTCCACGGAGTTATCAACGGGGGGGTAAAAGGGGATGTGAAATATTACTGGTATATTCAGTTTATGCTAGTGGGTGGATACCTGCACATTTCCTGAATACTTGATGAACCCATACAGTTCTGAACTGCCTGCGCTCCCTCCCATCAAATCCGCTTGATAGATGCCCGGTTCCACTGGAACAGATCCGGTCGTCATATTGATCCGGTTTTCCGCGTAATCGATGTCATCCCAAAAAAAGTCCCACGGAAAAAACCCGGCTTGGTTTTCCTCCCGGGAAGACACACCGATTTTTTTCCCGGAATTCGAAGCCCCATCGGCAGGCTCCGCATAAATGAAACTTCCGGCCTGCCCGGTGATCTCCTCCAGACCCCGATCCGTTATTTCGAGCATATCCGCATAGCACGGCTGGAAAACGAGGAATGCAGACGCCCAAACAAATGCCGCCACAAAGAAACATGTCCCTTTCATTGCTCAATCTCCTTCTGTGTAAAACACAGGCAACCCGGCTATCCTGCCTTGAAGCAGGACCCGCGGTTTTCCGTCCCACGGTTGCCCGTGGTTTGGCATTTAGGAGGCAACCCGGCTATCCTGCCTTCTGGCAGGACCCGTGGCTTTCCGTCCCACAGTTACCTGTGGTTTGGCTGAAAAAATAAAGCGGTTACAACGACTCGACGGCACCCCGGATGTCCGTTTCCCAAACAGGATCCGTGCTTTCGCCCAGTCGCTACTATCATGTGCATGTTCCTCTTTTACTCATGCCTGCTTTCCTGAACCGAACTGCAGGCATAGCCCCGGCAGATTTTCAAAGAACAATGGCGCAAAGACAGCGTTTCGCCCTTACTTGTTCTTGAGTCTATCAAATTACTATAGAATGTCAACTTAGGAATAAAGTTAGTTAAAATAGGATAAGCCATCCAGGCGGATATACTGTTCTATCAACAAAACTTTTTAAACAGCAGTTCTTCAATCGATGCTTTATCCCGGGGGGGCCCGAAATAGTCGCCCTGCCCCAATTGACAGTTCATATTCTTCAGATTTTCCAGTTGTTTCAAATTGTCGATTCCCTCGGCAACGATTTTGAAATTCAGTTTCCTGCATAAGCCCAGCATCGAGGCCAGTACTTCAACGCTGGTTTGATTGCCGGTCGTATCATGGATCAACCGCTTATCGATTTTCACCGAGTCGATTGAAAACCGGTTTAAATACTGAAGGGAGAAATACCCGCTTCCGAAATCATTAAGCGAAATCGCAACTCCGAGATTCTTCAACTTTTCGATGACGTCCACGGCCCCATTCGTATCGACCGTCAGAATACGTTCATTGACTTCGAAGATTAAATTTTTCAGCGGAAAACCAGTATTAGTGGCGATTTTCCGGATATCGTCGATCAATCCGGCGTACAATATCTGTTTGGTTGTCAGGCGGATGCTCAGAAATAAATCTTCCGTCCCGGGATACATGTCCATCCAGCCCGCGAAATCCCGGAACGCGAGTTCGAAAATTCTGTTTCCCAGGGGGATGATAAGTCCGGCCTCTTCGGCAATGGGGATGAAGTTATCGGCGCCCATCATCCCCAACTCGGGATGCGCCCAGCGCACATGCGTTTCAACTCCATAAAGCCGGTTATCATCAAGCCCCATCAAGGGCTGATATTGGATAAAAAACTCGCTTTTCTGAATTCCCTTGTAGATCTGGTTTTCCAAGTACAGGTTCTTCTTAATTTCTTCCCCCTTTATATCCTGGAAAAAAACGACTTTGTTATGACCCTGCTTTTTCGCCTCATACATACTTATGTCGGCCAACCGGATCACGTCTGATTCCGCGACAGTTTGTGCACTGCTGACATGGACGCCAATGCTGAGAGAGACAAGAATTTCATGGTCGTCGATATGGAATGGGTTATCAAAATTCCGGAGAATCCGTTTCGATACAACATCGCAATGGCCTTTGACCTGGATGTCTTCCAGGAGAATAACGAATTCGTCTCCTCCAAACCTGGCGACTGTATCCGTCTCCCGAACGGATGCCGCAATTCGTTGACCTGCCTCAATCAGCAATCGGTCCCCGATATCGTGACCCAGCGTATCATTGATGGTTTTGAACCGGTCAAGGTCGATAAACATGACGGCATAATCATACTCCCGATGGCGTTTCTGCTTTTTAATGGCTTGTTCGAGTCTGTCCTGAAACAGCATCCGGTTCGGCAGGTTGGTGAGCGGATCATGGAATGCCAGAAAATACAATTGCTTTTCCGCGGACCTTAACAGGGTCACATCCGTGAGCGAGATGATGTATTGCCCGTCCTGGCCCAGGGGACAGATATTGAGAAAGACTGTTTTTTTCTCCTGGAGATCGTTCTCGAAAATATATTCTGTCAGTTTGTCCGGGCGGTTCTTTCCCGCGTCGTGAAGAAGTTGTGAAAAGTGGTTCCGGCTGTCTACCGCGATAAAATCGGAATACCGTTTGCGGTTGACCAGGCGTTCTCTTTTCCACCCGGAAAAAGAGAGGAACTGGCTGTTCGCATAGGTGATCAGGCCTTCCCCATTCACCAGAACTGTCGGATTTCCGGTATTTTCGAAAATATTCCGGTGAACCGATTCGGATTTCGCCAGCTTATTGTTTTTTTCGATAAGCTCGGCATTCTTCCGGTTTACCACCTGATACAGGTCATAATTCGCCAGCGCGTAACAAGCGGATTTCATAATGATGGTCGTCATCCGGTCAACAATGCTCCAGGCAAGGGGCATTTTCTCCAGGAATCCGAAAAACACACCGTAAGATCGGGACGTGGTTGCCAGGGAGTGAATCAGCAACTGGAATTTTCTGTCCCGGGAGTGAGCGGTCAGCGTCCGTTTTTCCCGCAACGCCAGGGCGACAGTGCCCTTTTCGATCAGGTAATCGACCGTATCCCGTATATACCGCTCATTTTCATAGGTTTCGCAATGTTCCAGATCGATATCGAAACTGTTCTCATTGACCGTGTAAAAGGCATAAAAAGACAGGGGAACGATTTGCCGAAATCCCTGAATGGCCCGTTCATAGATATTTTTCCTGTTTTTAAACTTCGGCAATGCCGACTGGTAATCCCCGAGAGACGCACAGATTTCCAGCGCCTCCATGGCATATTGGGTAATGTGCTCGAGCCGGTGGACCTGTTCGGGTTCAAATGCTTTATGCGGGATTTCCATGGATGATCTCGAAAATATCCGTAAGTTGATTGTCTATTTCAGTGATCACCGACGGCAGTATGGACATGTCCAGGGCAAGTTCCCGGCAGGTCCGGGCTTCCAAAACCGGGACGAAGAATTCCCCGCTGTTGCCGATCTCTAGGGCATTTACGATGATGTCCGCCAGATTGATGATGGCGTTTTCAAACATCACCCCTCCCCCGCCGGGCGAGTGGTGATGTTTTATCATGCTGACCAGGCTTTCCGGCAGATTCCAGTGAAGCGCCAATTCCGCCCCGACCGCTGAATGATCCAGACCAAAGATATCTGCCTCGGCAATCGAAAGAAAATTTGCCTCTGCTTTGACCCGGTCAAAAATGGCGGCATACTGTTCGGGACGGTTCTGGATCAGGATCAATCGCCCGATATCGTGAAGCAGTCCGGCCACGAAAAAACGCTCCCCGTCGTTTCTGACGGGATTATAGCTTGACAGGAGCCTGGCCGCGGCGCCACAGGCAATGCTGTGTTCCCAGAAAGAGACCATGTTTATCAGGTCGGAAGGGATATTCTTAAACAGCCGGACGGCGGAAACACCACTGACGACCGTCATCAGCTGATTGGTGCCGATAAGGGCCAGCGCCCACGAGAGGGTGTCGACTTTCTGTCTCAGACTGTAAAAGCTGCTGTTGACCAGTTGCAGGACCTTTGCCGACAGCGTGATATCCTTGCTGACGATACCGGCGATATCCTCCAGGGATGTATCCGAATTATTGATGGCGGTTATGATTTTATAATAAACATCGGGTATCGATCCCAGATTGAGCGATCTGGTGATCAGGTCCCCCACATCGAGCTTCTCGTTCCGTGCCGGCCGGCCGTCCGGGCCTGGACGCATTCCGGAGAGATCGTCACTTTTTGGTTTATTGCGGTTTCTGAACAGCTGGCGCGCTTTTCGAAGGGAACTGATCCGGAAAAGTTCGTGAACAAACGGGTCGTTCAGGTCATTGTACTGAAACCTGTACCGGGTAATTTCCTCGGCCGTTTGTCGAATACGCTCCGGTATGGTGCCGTCGCTTCCTTCTGTCGGCCCGGGCGCGTGCGCCGCAACCCGGATTTCACCGATGCCCCAGATCTTGAAAACCCGCATGAGCTTTTCCGTGACTTCCTGTCCCGAAAACGCCAGGATGCGACCCTGCTGATCCTTGATATCCCCTTCGAGGACCATTCCGGGAGAGATGTTCCGCATGTTTGTTTTTCCCATGATACTGATGAACTCGGAAAAGCTATTATCCCGCCGCGCGGGGTTTTTGCAGGAATAACATATTTAAATTCCGCGCACGCGCACGAGCACGTGTACGTTCGCGTGCACGAAAAACATCGAGTTCCTTGGATTCGGCAACTTGTCACCAAATGGCTCAAATCGGCTGATTTTCATCTTTCTTCTTCCTTCTGGATTCGCTTTGCGGGCTCCACGTTTCTTTCTGTAATAACGCTGCTCGGCGGAGTTCGGAGCTTTTTACGTTGCCATCTTTGCCTTCAACAGTTCGTAGCCTTCATTGATCACAGCCATGGCCTGCTTGTTTCCACCCTTGTCCGGATGAAATTTCTTCGCCATGCACCCGCGTTTCCACCCCAGGTCCGTGGCGCCATCAATCACGGAATCCAGATTGTACAAGTTGCTGAATGCTTTCACTTTATCCGCGTAGTCCAACTTCTGTATCTCGTCGAAAACAGTCGGAGAGAGACTGTCGATGTAAAGCGCAAATCGTCTTTTCCCGATCTCCTCCCGCAATACCTGGCTGGTCACATAACGGATGATAAATTCGAGGATTTTTCTTTTGTTGAATCGACTGAAGCGCCCCAGCCCCTCGAATCGCGGCATGGTATCCATATCCTGCATCCAGAGGATGCACGATTCTTTCGTGGCGGCACTCAAGGTGACTTTGAAGCGGTAATTGTCGATCGTGATTTCGGTCAGAATTTCGTAGTAGTGCAAATCCATTGGCGCAACCTTCAAATGAACGTGAATCTCACGAACATGGAAACGCCTGTCACCGTAAAAAAGACATCAGGAGCGAGGAACTCGCCGCATCCTCACCGATCAGCCCGATTAACGATTCCAGATGCTCCCGTTCCCCCTCGAACGCCGGATCGACCTTCGGGAATGCATTTCCGCTGGACCCAAGCCGGTTCATATTTACCGCCAGATCGGAAAAATGACAGAGGACGACCAGCTCCCTGTATGCTTTACCGGCATTCCGGGGTTTGTGATGCCAGCGGATGACCTCGAGAATCGGTTCGGACAGGTTCCATTTCCGGCCCAGCCAGGCCCCGGCCTGGGCATGGTCGATCCCCATGACCCGGATTTCCGCCTCGGATAGCGGGATTTTCTCGGCTTGACTGAGTTGAAGGGCCTGGACAAACGGGTCATGGAAATACTGTTCAAAAATGATCTTGCCGATATCGTGCAGCAGACCACAGAGGTGGAGCGTTTCCCGGCCAAAATCGAGATTTGCAAACCGGGACAACCGGCTGCGCATGATCTCGGCGGCAATGCCGGTAAAGATGCAGTGCCGCCAGAAATCTGTCCGGTCGAACACTGTTTCTGCATTGGGAGGAAACGTTGAAAAAACAGCCGCGGACATGGCGATGTTGCTCACCGCCTGGAATCCGATCCGGACGATGGCTTCCCGCAGGGTGGTGGTCTGCTGCGTCCCGAGATAGTATGACGAATTGACCACTTTCATGATCCTTGCCATGATGGCCGGATCGTCTTCAATGATCTCCGCAATCCGGCTGGCGTTCACATCCGGATCCCGCAAGGCCGTGCCAAGGTTTTCAATCACCAGCGGAAGGGTGGGGAGATTCCGGATCGAATCGAGCCGGTCTTTGAATTCGAGAAGTTTCATGTGCAGACCTTCCCGGAATTGTCGGATGCAACTACAGGATTCGCCATGATCTGTTCAAACGCTTTGCGCAGCGCATCCCGGATCTGTTCGTCATCGACCGGTTCGTGCAGGACAATGGAAAACTGCTGGGTGTACCGGGGCGGAAGCGTATTGAGCGCCAGTGCGTAAATATCCTGAATGGCCAGGATGTCCGGTTGAAAATCCGCGTATTCTCGCGCGATTTCAGGGAAAATGCGGATTACCCGGACCTCATTGCGATTTCTTATGCCACACAGATTCACCCCCCGGACAACATATCGACTCTCCACGTCAAACGTGATGATGGTTTTCTTTTTCAAGATCCTGCCATCCCTGAATTTCCTTAAAGGTGTTTTGTGTTTACAAAATCGATGATCTTTTCCGGGATCCGGTTCAGGGGCAGGATGCTTTCCGCCGCGTCCAGGCGAATGGCCTCTTTCGGCATTCCGAAAACCACGCAACTCTGCTCGTCCTGGGCAATGGTCCGGGCCTGATTTTGCCGCATCTCCAGAAGACCCGAAGCGCCGTCCCGGCCCATTCCGGTCAGGATCACCCCGACCGCGTTTCGACCCGCGGATCGGGCCACCGATTTGAACAGGACCTCGACGCTCGGCCGATGTCCGCAGACCAGCGGGCCGGATTTGATCTGCACGTAAAAGCGGGCTCCGCTACGCTGCAGGAGCATGTGGTAATTGCCGGGAGCGATCAGCGCAACGCCCGGAATGACCGAATCGTTATTCCGGGCTTCCCGGACCTCCAGGTCGCAGAGCTGATTCAACCGGTTGGCCAGGGAAGCGGTGAACTGCTCCGGCATGTGCTGGACGATTACGATTCCGGGGGAATTGCCCGGCATCCGGGTGAGCAGTTCCTGAATCGCCTGTGTACCGCCGGTGGACGCGCCGATGGCAATGACCGTGTCGGTCATCCTGGCCTGCGAAATCGTGAGCGGCGGCCGTTGGACCGGCTTTTCACCCTGCGTTCCCGGCCGAGTGACCCGGGCACCGGCAGCGGCCCGTATTTTTTGAATCAGCGCCTCGGACATGTCGTTTACCGACAGGGCCGAGCCCGGCTTGCACATCACGTCCACGGCGCCGGCATGCATGGCTTCCAACGCCACTTCCCCGCCTTTCGGCGTCAGCGAAGAGACGATGATCACCGGGAGCGGGTAATGTTTCATCAGTTTTTTCAAAAACGAAAGCCCGTCCATCCGGGGCATTTCAATATCGAGAAGAACCACGTCGGGTTGGAGCTGGACGATTTTGTCCCGGGCCACATAAGGGTCGGGGGCTGTTCCGATAACCTGGATGTCCTCCGCCCGGCCCAGCTCCCTGGAGAGGACCTGCCGCACAATGGCCGAATCGTCGACGATCAGCACCTTGATCAAAAAATCACCTCTTTCAGGTTTGATGGCTTCGGTTACCAAGCCATCGGTATCATTTCAGAACAAACCGGACCAGCATCGGGGCGTCATCGATGAGAAACGTGCTGTACTGCGGGTTTTCAAGGAGAGTTGCCCATTTTTTTCCCGGAAGGGATCGGGCTTTCGGGATGGAAAGGTCAAAAATCCTGTCCGTTCCGAATTTCTCCGCCAGGAGATACCCGCATGAAACATTGAGCACTTCTTCCAGGGCGCTTTCACCGGCGCCTTCCGGGAGCACCTCCCCGTCGGCGCCCAGAATGTTTTCCGCCAGTTCACGGCACAGCCCGGCAGGCGCCACAACTTCCAGCAATCCCTTGTTCTCCTTGCTCGTGAATTGGATCTCCGCCTGGAAACAAGCCCCGGGACTGTCCGGTTCAAGATCCGGCTCCGCCTCGACGAACATGAAGGCAAATCCTTCGAATACGGCGGAAAACACCTTCAGCAATACGTCATTATCGGAATTATTCATTCGTCCTGCCCATCTCTTATTAAACTTCATTTTTTCCGGGAAAGTAACGCTCTCGCCTTTATCGTGCGCGTGCGCGTAATCGAGTCTTCGGGTTCCGATTACGATTACGCGCACGCACACGAATTAAACCTGTATTGGATGTTATCACCGCCATTATCATGGATTCAGAAGCTCCCGGACCACCCGGGCAAACTCTTCCGGGACGAACGGTTTTTGCAGGTATGCCCGGATTCCCATGGCCTTTAGGGCACTTATCCGTTCCGTGCTCCGTTCCGTGGAAATGATTACCACCGGGGTCGAGGCCATCAGGTTTTTTTTATGCATCTCTTCGATCATTTCCATTCCGTTCATTTCCGGCATATTGATGTCGGCAAAGACGATATCTATCCAGTTCTCATCGAGCTGTTTCAAGCCCTGCCTGCCGTTCTCGGCAAAAAAGTATTCAGTGATATCAAGATCCGAAATGCTCAAAATCTTGGCGACCATTTTCCTGATGATCATTGAATTGTCCACGATCAATACGTTGTAGCCCATGCGGAATGCTCTTGGTCTTAAGGTTTTCAGGTCAGGATGTCTTCCAGTTCCTTCATCTTATCCAGTGTTTTGCTGGCGACATATTCGAGATGATGTTTCTTCAGCCCGACGGCTTTGACGGATTCCGGGGAAACATTGAACCGCAGTCCGTAGATTCCGGTTCCGATGCCTTCGGAAAAGGAGAGCATATCCGCCAGATGGATCAGATAAATAAGCGACTGGTGTTCGGAAGCGCTCTCCGGTTGATGATGCCACCGTGCACCGGCCACGATTTCGGAACTCAAATGCCATTTGGCCAGAATTTTTGCACCGGCCTCGGCATGGTCGATTCCAAGGATCTTTCGTTCGGTCTGCTCGAATGAGGCGTTCCCGTCATCGCGTTGTTCATCAAACGGCACCCGCTGTTCCTGGACAAACGGATCGAGGAGGAGGAGCCCCAGATCATGCAGGAGCCCCACGGTGAAGATGGTCTCCACCTCTTTCATGCCGAGCAGGTTGGCCAGTTCCTGGGCCGCAATGGCCGACCAGAGGGAATGCCGCAGCAGATCGCCCGCCTGCAGGCCGTAGCCCGGCAGATCATGCGCAAGTCGGGAGGAAACGGATAATGAAAGGACCATTTCCAGTATCCTTCCGGTTCCTAAACGGACCAGGGCCGCCTGAAGGGAACTGACCTCCTGTACGGTGCCGAAAAATACCGAGTTGGCCAGCTTCAGAAAATTGGCGGTCAGACCGGGATCGTACTGGATGATTTCCCGGATGGTCTTAAAATCGACATTCGGATCATCCATGTACCCGATCAGCCTCCGGCACAGCGAGGGCATTTCGGGGAAACGGTCTATATGCTGTTCGATCCGGTCACGGTAGATCATAATGCGCCAGCTTGCCTCCTGATTTTATTGAAAATCGACCAGTGCCGATTTCCAGGCTGATGGTCCTGGATTTGTTGCCGCCGACTTCCTGGGTATGCATGAGCAGACCGTTTTTCCAGAGGATCTTCCGGAGCACCGTAAAATTCCGTTCCCCGATCTTGAATACCCCCTGGCTGTCGAGCACCTGTGCGCCGCCGGCCACATTGATCACGGCCCGGGATTTGCGCAGACCGGCTTCATAAAGTTCGGTGAGCATGATCTGCATGCCGGTGTCGACGAACATGTACGGACGGTTCAAGGATTTTTCCCTGTCCACCTTGGAGAGGGGGAGCATGCAGTGGATCATCCCCCCGAGCCGGAGAACCGGATCGTAGATCGCCACGCCGACGCAGGAACCCAGGGAATAGGTGACCAGGGTTTCCTCCGGGTTGCTCGAAATCCGCATGCCGGCAATGTCAACGACGCACAATGTCATCAGGGTTCCTCGGTTACGGTTTTATGTAAACGGATGGCCGAACGGATTTGAAACCGCTCGACAGTCCGGAAAGGCTCTCGGCATGGCCGACCACCAGGTACCCGCCCGGCTTGAGCAGCCGGTACATTTCATCCACGAGACGCTGTCTGACCGGATTGTCAAAATAGATCATCACGTTCCGGCAGAAAATCACATCCAGGGGCCCCCGCATCGGAAACGGAGGGGTCGAAAGATTGAGCCAGGTGAACTGGATCATATCCCGAACGTGCTTCTTGACCCGGAACGCCTTCGCCCCATTGCCTCCTGCCGGGGAAAAGTAATTGTCGATCCGCTTTCCGGAAATCCTTTCCAGTTTCCTGGCATCATACTCCCCTTTCCGGGCGACGTTCAGGACCGATGTGGAGATATCGGTCGCCAGGATCTTGACATCCCGGGTATCGCTCAACGCGTCACAAAACGTCAGCGCCAGGGTATAGGGTTCTTCTCCCGTGGACGCCGCCGCGCACCATATCCGGAACCGCTTCTGCCCCTCTTTGGCCCAGTTCCGGATCAGGGTATCGAGAAATTCGAAATGGTCCGGTTCGCGGTAAAAATACGTCACATTGGTTGAAATCGCATCCAGGAGCTGGCCCAGTTCCGCCTGGGTCCGATCGTTCCGGACATACTCGTAATAATCGTTGAATTCCGGAATGTTGAGCGCCCGCATCCGTTTGCCGAGCCGGGCCGACACCAGGGACTGCTTGTGCTCGGACAGATGGATGCCGGCCTCCTTGTAAATCAGATCGGAAAATCGCCGGAAGGTCCGTTCATCGAGTTTCGCGCAACCGTTCATCTAAAAATCCCTGAAATCGTCTTCATCCAACGGGATGACTTCTTCGGGACGTTTTGCAATCCCTGGATTTGGGCTGTTCCCCCCCTTTCGGGACCGGCTCCGGTCGGAAACAGGCCTGATAACAGCGGGAACGGATATCGCACGCTTCCCCGGGGCTGCTTCGCTTCCCGGCCGACGGCCCTTCCCCTTTTCTTTTCCATCGATCAATTGCCTCAGCTGAAAGACGATCTCCTCAAGCTCCCTGGCCTGGGCCGTCAACTCTTCGGCCGCGGCAGCGGTTTCCTCGGAACTCGATGCATTCTGCTGGACCACTTTATCCATTTCTGAAACCGCGCTGTTGACCAGTTCGATCCCCTGGGATTGTTCTTTAGCGGCGGCGGCGACTTCGCCGACCATGGCCATTACTTTTCCGGCGGCCTGGGTGTTCTTTTCCAGGGCTTCAACGATTTCATTATAAATTCCGGAAGTCTCCCGGATTTTATTCCGGGAATTTTCGATCAGATCCTGAGTGGTTTTTGCCGCTTCGGCGCTACGGCCAGCCAGGTTTCTGACCTCTCCGGCCACCACCGCGAACCCTTTCCCGGTCTCCCCGGCCCGGGCCGCTTCCACTGCCGCGTTCAGGGCGAGGAGGTTGGTCTGGAAGGCGATATCATCAATGGTCTTGATGATTTTGGCACTTTCCTCGCTCAATTTGACGTTTGCCCGGAGGTTCTGGTCCATTAACGCCATTTTCTGTTCGATAATCTGAAAATTCGGCGCCACTTCCTGTTTCATCATATTGTCGATCGACTGGCTGTTTTCCATGTTCATCCGGGTCTGGGAGGCGATTTCTTCCAGTGAAGAAGAGGTCTCCTCCAGGCTGGCGGCCTGTTCACTGGCGCCGGATGCCAGGGCCTGGCTGGAGGAGGAAACCTGGTCCGAGGCCGAGGCCACCTGCTCGGAACTGCGGCTCAATCCGCCCGCCAGAGCCCGGAGAGATGTTGCGAGTGACTGCGAAATAAAAAAACCGATCACCAGGGCCAGGCCGATAACGATCCCGGCCAGTATAAGATTGATGTACCCGAGTTTCCGGACCGGCTGCATGAGTTCGTCCTTGCTCGCGCCCACCGCAACGGTCCAGCCGGTGGCGGGTTCCTTCCAGAAACTGACGACCTTTTCCAGTCCGTCGAAGACATACGTGATCAATCCCTGGTCCCTGCCCACCATCTGGCGCCCGAAATCAAAATCATTGAGGTCCAGTTTCAGGATATTGTTTTTGTCCGGATGCGACAGGAGAATCCCCTGCCGATTATAGACGTATGCGTAACCCTTCTCCCCGATTCGGATCGGATCGATGAACCGGGAGCTGAAGGCGCCCAGCTCGATGATGGCCAGAAACACGCCCTGGACCTGGTCCCGTTCCTTTACCGGCGATGAAATCACGAAAACCGGATTCCCCGACCCCTTGCTCCTGATGACGTCGGAAATCACGTTTTCCCCCCGCATCGATTTTCGGAAGTAATCGCGATCGCTGATATTGATGGCGCCGACGTGTTCCGGAATCGCGGCGGCAATGATCTCCCCGTTCCGGTCGGCAAGGACAAGATTTTCATAATAGGCGTAATCCGTCCGGAGCTTGGCCAGGTGGTCGGTGGCGGTCTTTCGGGCCGCCTTTCCGATAATGCCTTCCTTCATGGCGCTCAGGTACGTCTCCTGTCCGCTCCAGTTGCGGATGTCGAGTTGGCGGTCGGCAATCCACGCGCCGAGAATTTTGACCGTCGATTCCGCGACCTGTTCCAGCTGGGCGTTCAATTCCTCTTCCAGAATGGCACTGGATTTGAAATAGGATATGGCGGTACTGACACCCATGCCGATGATGATCAGCATCAGGATAGGCGCAAGGATTTTATTTCTGAGACTCAGGTTCATGTGAAACTTTCCTGTTATGGGCAATTATCTCATTGTGGCGTTCAATTCTTCCAATGTAATCGTGTCGTTATATATGCCGGCGGACACCTGGTACGGGCTTCCCGGAACCTGTATGGAAAAGGATATCTTCCGGAATCCCTGATCCTTCGGTTGCCCGGGCTTGGGCCACCAGTATTCGGTCCAGCCGCCATTGGCATCTTTTGAGGCTTTGCACAGGTCCATGACAAAGGGATTTCCCATGGTGTCTTTCAGGTTTGTCACATCCGCCCCGATCAGGTTGGGTGCGAGGGGATGCGCGACACAGGTGGGTTTGGCGCAGTCCGCCACGTAGACATAGGAGTCCTTCCAGACAAATTCGCCTTTCGGATTGTTGAATTCCGGCAGGGCATCATCCCCCAGGGTCTCTATTACCCCGGCTGCCTTGACGACCATCTGGTAAACTTCCTGCGGCGTGGCGTTTTCATCGGAAAACACCGATGGGGCATATCCCGCCGACACCATCAGCAACAGGGCACAGACAACCATTTTCTTTTTCAATTCGATTCTCCTCTGATTCATTTTTTTTGTTTACCGACGCGCGCTCGGGAAACCGCATCCGTTACGCCGTCGCCATTCTGACCAGGCCATTGACATCGATGATCAGCCCAGGCGTGCCGTCGGGCATGATGCTCGCCCCGGCCACCCCTTCCACATTCCGGAGCCCTTCCCCCAGGTTCTTGATCACGGTCTGATTCTGGCCCAGCAATTCGTCGACCATCAATGCTATCTGACGGCCGGTGTCTTCGAGCACGACCAGCAGCGCCTTTGTTGGATCCGTCTGGGCGTCGGCGGTGTTGAACAGGGACGACAGCCGGAACATGGGGAGGAGCCGGTTGCGGAAGGGAATGGTCTCTCCTTTTCCGGAAACCGTTACAATCATGCCTTCCGAGGGTTGAAACGATTCGATGATGGATAACAATGGGAGAATATACCGCTCGCAGCCGACCCGGACGATCATCCCGTCGATGATGGCCATGGTAAGGGGCAGAACCAGGGTGAAGATCGAGCCTTTCCCCTTTTCAGAAGCGATCCGTACATTTCCGCGCATGCTCTCGATATTGCTCTTGACCACGTCCATACCGACGCCCCGGCCAGAGATGTCCGTAATCTGCTTGGCCGTGGAGAACCCCGGTTCGAAGATAAGGGCAAAGATTTCTTCGTCGCTCATGTTCTCCCCGCCGCGGATCAACCCGCGATCGATCGCCTTGGCGGCGATTGCCTCTTTGTCGAGCCCCCGTCCATCGTCCCGGATGTCAATATGGATATTCCCGCCGTGGTGATAAGCGCCGAGAACAATCCTGCCGACAGGGTCCTTGCCGGCGGCAACCCGGGCTTCGGTGGTCGCTTCGATGCCGTGATCCACGGCGTTTCGGATCATGTGCACCAGGGGATCCCCGAGCTTTTCCACCATTGCCTTGTCCAGTTCGGTTTCCCGGCCCTCCATGATCAATTCGATTTTTTTGCCCGATTTTTTAGCCAGATCCCGGACAAGCCGGCCCATTTTCCGGAACGTATTGTCGATGGGAATCAGGCGCATCGACATGCCCATGTCCTGAAGGCTGCGCGTTATCTTGGTGAGCTGGCTCAAATTTCGTTCCAGTTCACGGGATTCACCCCGGCGCAGAGACGCTTCCTGGCTGACAATCGATTCCATGATGACCAGTTCGCCGATGGTCTCCAGAAGAAGATCGATCCGGTCCGCATCGATCTTCATGGTCTGTTTGACCGCCCTTCCGGTCTGGGGCAGGTTGCCCCCGACTGTTTCGTCACGATCCGTTTCGGATTCGCGGGAGGCGTGTGAGGATACCGCCTTTTTCCCACCTGTTTCGTTGTCCCGGGGCGCCGGGCTCCGGACCGGAGCGACCGAATCACCGGAAAGGGCTTTTTTCAGCTGGGCAAGGACGATCGGCAATTCCGGGTCGGGCACAAACCGGGCGCCGGCCACCAGGGCCTCTTCCAGCTGCCCGGTCATTTTTTTCAGCAGGTCCAGGGCATTGAACGTGGCGTCGACCACCAGACCATCGAAATCCAGACGTTTTTTACGGACCTCGTCCAACAGGTTCTCGGCCACATGGGCCAGCTCTGAAATCGGCGGCAGATTCAGAAAGGAACTGACCCCCTTGATGGTATGAAACGCCCTGAATATGCATGCAATCGCCTCTTCATTCTCCGGGTCGTTTTCGAGGATCAGAAGGTTTTCGTCGGAAGTTTCAAAATGTTCATTGGCCTCCGATATAAATTCCGCCGTTGTTTCGGGATCTTCTATGGGAATCGGTTTCAAAAGACCGGAATGCACATCGGTCACGATCTCCGGCGCTTTTTCGGGTGACGGGGACTCCGGCTTTTCGGCCATGGCGGAGACCGGGTCGCCGGCCCGTTCCGTTTCGGTGTCCTCGGCCTTATCCCCCGCCTGCCTGATCCTTTTCGACCCGGCGGCCAACGCCGCGATCAGGCCGTCGGCTGCCGGAAGTTCCGTCCGGTTTTTTATCGCGTTTACGGTCTGTTCAAACCAGTCCTTGAACTCCAGAAGCAGATCGGGGATCAGGTTCATTTCCGCTTCCTGGATATAATCCTCCACCTGGTGACAGACCTTTTCGATCCGGTTCAAGCCGATAACCCCGGCTTCCCCTTTGACCGTGTGGAGCAGACGCTTGAGCGCTGTTAAAATTCGCGCATCCGCCCGCTGTTCGAAAGAAAGGACGAGTTCTTCCATTTCCGAAATGACGGTTTCCTGATGGGCCAGGTATTCCTCCAGGATCTCCTGGTCCACACCCGAAGCAAAATCGCCGCCGGCGTTATTTTCGAAGCCGTCTTTTGTTCCGGCCCGGTTTAGAAGTCCGAAGGATTCCGGCAGATCGATCGCGTTCTCTTCAAGATCCTTACTGGCCAAGGTCTGCAAGGCGGAAAGGGTCTGTTCGACCGCCCGAAGATCGTCATCGGTAAGATCCCGCCCCCCGCCGGAAGCATTCTCAAGGAGATTTCCGGTCATTCGGGACGCCGCGGCACATCGCGGGAAGAATTGATCGAGCTCCCCGGCAATCCGGGCGAAGGTTCCGGAGAGGGCCTTTAAGACAGCGGCATCGGACAGATCCGCCATGACAAATTGCTCCGCTGCCGCTTCAACGACGCCTTTGATTCCGTTTCTGACTGCTTGCATCTGGCTCATAACCGATTTCTATTCCGTTAGGTATTTCTGGTATTTTTTCCGGATCGCGTCCCGGTCCGCGGGAGTGATCAGTATGTCGGTGGCGCCATACTTGCGAGCCTTCAATACATTTGTCCGGGTCCATCCCGGACCGGCCACGATCAATGGGCACTCTTTTCTCAATGCGGCCCGGAGCTTGATCGTCAGGGCCAATCCCTGGTCGTTGACCTTGTCGATCAACAGAAAAACGCAGGAAGGTTGCTCCCGTGCCAGGGACTGCTTCAGTTCGTTGTCCAGAAGTATCCGGTTCAGCTGGATTCCCTCTCCGGAAAGGCCCTCTTCCACCATCCCGAATTGCGACGGGTCCTCTCCGATAATTGAAATGATCCGCTTCCGCCGTTCTTCAACCGTTGTGTCACTTTTTTGACCCGGGACCGTTTTTTGACTCGGAGCGCGTCCGTTCCCGGATGCCGTGACAGCGGATTCCCCGTTGCCCGACAATCCCAGAAGGTCGCGAGGAAAAACCAGCTCCAGGGGCCCGTAAACGTTGCCGTCCATCCGTATCCGGCTGGAAACCCCGTAGTAATTCCCGTCGGAAAAAGGAGAATCTCCCGCGGGATCCACCGTGGCGGGAACAAAGGTCTCAACTGCTTCTTTCTTCAGGGTAAGCTTGAAGGGAAGCGCTGTTTGGAACTGGGTCGAGCAACAGGCCGCCAGTATATTGGCGATTTCCCCGAAAGCATCCGCCACCTCACCCTCGAACCTGCCTTCCTTGACTGTCTGGGAAATGGCTTCCGGCGGCATCATGAGCAAAAGCCCCCCGAAATAAAGGGCATCTTTAAGCGGCAGGAGCATAAAGCAGTGCCCGGACTTATCCCCGGAAACCCCAATCCGGGTCAGGACCTTTTTGCCGCTGGTCCTGCCGAGGACATCGGCCCTTTTTCCCTGTTGCGCCTGCTGATCGAAAAACTCGACGGAACCGTCCAAAAGCGCTTCAAGCTCGCTGCCGGCTGTGAAAAGGGCATCGTGCAAAACCGCGTCGATGCGGCGTGTATCAAGCCCGGTTTCCACTGGCGATTCCGCCTTCCCGGCGTCGGCCTGCTCCGCCGTTCCCTTGCCCGGCGGCTCGGTCGTTTCTTTCGGGACTTCCCCGACATCTTCCGTCGTTTTCCCTTCCGCCGCCGTATCCTTTTCGTTTACGAGGCGGTGCGGCAAAAGGAATTGAATGTTGCCGAGTTTTTTCCCGTCCAGGACCAGGGAACCTGAAAAAGAGGTCAGCGCCCCTTCGGGCACTGGCAGGGAATCCGTTCCGGGAGGAAAAAAATCGAGTGCCCCCTTAACGAAATGGAGCTTTTCTTCGGGAAAATACGCCTGGCAAATCGACGTGAGGGAACCGCTGATAATGTTGGCGATTTCCGAAAAGGCATCCAGGAGTTCTCCTTCTATTTTCCCCAGTTTTTTGCGGGCGGCGATCTCATGGGGCGGGAGCATGATCAGCCGGCCCCCGAGTTCAATGGCAAGCTCCAGGTCAAAAATGAGGTGGGCCGAGTCCTGCTGAAACCCTTTCGTATCAAAACCGATTAACCCGAATCTCTTTTTCGGAGCGGTAAAAACCTCCCGCGGCATGCCGGAGCGGCTGCTTTCCTCCTGCAACTCCAGGGCTTCGCCCATAAGTTCGCCCACCTCCCGCGCGCTGGTTTCCAGGAGGGCAGGGAACAAATTCCGAAATGGGTCAGAATGATTCATCGGCGGTTTAATTTCAGGTTTACGGCTTAATGCTGCTTTTTAAATTCCAGACAGATCAGAAAATCCCCGTGGGAAACCGTGAACGGGACAATTACCCAGTCCGCCTTGTTCACGACGGTCAGGGTATATTCTTCCCCATAGACCACCGACGGAAGCGAAAGTTCCACCTTTCCCCCATCGGTGGAAATAAACGGTTTCAATGAACCGGCCAGCATGTTCGCCAGTTCCCCCATGGCGTCTTCCACATCCGCATTGATTTCATTGATGTCCATTCCCAGAAAATCCTGAGTCAATCCCATGGCCACTTTGGCAGGGGTATGAAGGGCCAGGTTTCCCTGCTTGTATCCGGCAAAACCGACCATGGCACTCATGGAGCACCTGAACTTTGAAACGTGTTCTTCAAGCGGTATGCCGGGCGTGACATCCACCATGATCATGGTTTCGAATATCTCTTTGGTCACCGCGATGATCTTTTCCGTAAAATCCATGGAGACGCTCCTTCTGTGGGCTAAAGTAACGGACCGATGATCTCGTTAACCTGATCCGGGGTGAATGGTTTTTTGACGCAGCCGGAGGCCCCCAGGGAGCGGGATTGTTCGACCATGTCCGCCGATCCGCCTTCGGTGGTGATCATGACCACGGGTATGTTTTTAATGGAAGGATCGGCGGCTTTCCTTTTGAGAAACTCCAGGCCATCCATTGTGGGCATATTGATATCGGAAAGGATGATATCCGGTTTCTGGTTGGCCAGAATATCCAGGGCCGCCTGTCCGTCGCCCGCCTCCAGGACGGTTTCGAATTCCAGCCCTGCCTGACGAAGCGAACGGTTCACGATTTTACGCATGGTGCTCGAATCGTCGATAATCAACACGGATCTACCCATTTTCTTCTCCTTTTTTATGTCGGCCAAATGACGCGGAATTCTATTTACCGAACTATTTGCAAAACAAAGGCCAGTTTTAGGGTCCCTACTCGCCTTTATTCAGCGCGTAGACAAACGCGAGAATTTCAGCCACCGCCTGATAAAGTTCCACCGGAATTTCATCCCCCATTGGGATATTGCCCAATATCTCAATAAGATCCGGATCCTCCCGAATAGGAATCCCCGCGTCCGCGGCGATCGCCAGGATTTTGCGGGCCAGTTCCCCCCGACCGCTTGCCGCCACCACCGGGGCATCGTTTTTTCCGCGATCATACAAAAGGGCCACTGCTTTCTTCACCCCGGGTTCCGGCGTGGTCATGCCTCGACCTCCAGAAAGTGGTTCCCGTCCGGAGCAAGACGCCTGACCAGTGCCGTGGCCGGATTTTCCGCGCCGGTTCCCACCGAAAAATTGCGCAAAATAACCGTGGTCATTTTTCCCTGCAACCGGGGGAGCGCTCCGGACAGGATCCCGACCTTGTCATCGGAATCACAAAGGATACGCAGGTGCAGGTCCCGGCCTTCGAACAGGAGTTTGACATGCAGGTTCCCGAGCTTTGAAAGCGCGAGATTCAGCGTCATCTTCCAGAACCGCTGTTTCTTGTCCTCCCCGTCTTCCGCAAGTCCCTCCCGGTTTTCCTGTTCCGCCAGCAGATACCCTTGTTCCAGGAAAGAGAACGGCAACGGTAGGAACAACACATTTTCCCGCGCCAGTATGTGCCGGCAAAACTGGAACAGCGTGAACTGTTCGAGAAGACGCTCGACGCTTTCCGACGTCGCGCCCTGCTTCCCGGGTTCGTTTGCGATCACAAGCAATGCCGATTTAAGCCCGGCCCGCGCCTGTCGACCCTGCTCCCGGGCCAACAGGGCTTCCAGATTCAAACCGAGTCCGTCCCAGAGCCGGGCCAGGTTGCCGCCGCGGATTTCCCCTGGAAGGGACCCCAGCAACCGGATCATTTCACCCAAGACCGCTTGCATGTCAGCGGGAATGGATGCCGCGATCTTTCCTTCTCCGGATTGCAGCTGCCGAAGCATGCCGGTAAGATCCGGACTCTGTCCAAGGGAATGGAGCAAGCGGAACAGGTATTTCAGCTCCGCTGCTTCCATGATCCGTAAATGGATCTGGGGATGGGTGCTCAGGACTTGCAGGTGCAATTTCTGTCCCGTCTTCAGCGGCACTCGGGTATCGGCGGACAACTTGTGGTTTTTGACGTTCAACACCACCTTATCAAGCCCCCCCTCGACTACCGTGGCCCGGACAATCTGGTAGGGCTGCAGTTTCAGCGGCTGGCTTTCCGTTCCCCGGGGCGTGGGGGTTTCCACCGGAGTCACCAGGGTCAAGGCAGGTGGTGGTTGGGTGTTGATGTACATGCCTCTCTTTTCGGCGGAAGGACGGAAACCTTTAATCCGATGGCAGCCGCTGAGTTTCGTTTTGGAACGGCTATTGCATCCATGAAACATCCGGAGATGGCATACGGCGGGTTGTTTTATTTCATAATCAAGATGAACCCGTAAAAAGCCGTTATAAGGATGGCAACGGAAAAAGTTCAAGATCAAGGCGCGCAAATCCTTAGAGCGTACTTGTCCGTACGTGAGATGACGAGGGATGCAGCGCAACGCAGATATTGGACTTTTTACGTTGCCATCAATCAACAAGGACGAAAAATGCGAAAAGGGATCATACTGGCGGGTGGCTCCGCGACACGCCTGTATCCATTGACCTTATCGGTCAGCAAACAACTGATGCCGGTTTATGATAAGCCAATGATCTACTACCCGCTTTCCACCCTTATGCTGGCCGGCATCCGGGAGATTCTCATTATCAGCACGCCCCGCGACATCGACGGTTTTCGTCACCTCCTGGGCGACGGTTCCCAGTGGGGGCTTTCCTTTGAATATGCGATACAGCCGTCTCCGGACGGATTGGCCCAGGCATTCCTCATCGGCGAGGAGTTCATCGGCGATGACCCGGTTACGCTGATTCTCGGGGATAATATCTTTTATGGAGAAGGGCTGTCCGCCCGCCTTCAAAAAGTCGCCCGCCAGGAACAGGGGGCAACCATTTTCGGATATTACGTGAAAGATCCGCAGCGGTATGGCGTCGCCTGTTTTGATGAGAACGGGAACATCACGGACCTGGAAGAAAAACCTGAACGGCCGAAATCCAGCTATGCGGTAACCGGATTGTATTTCTATGACAATGAGGTTGTCGACATTTCGAAGCGGATACGCCCCTCGGCGCGGGGTGAACTTGAAATTACGGATGTTAACAAAACTTATCTCGAAAAAGGCCGCCTGGACGTCGAGTTGCTCAGCCGCGGCACCGCATGGCTCGATACGGGAACGCATGAATCCCTTCTGGACGCTGCAATTTACATCAAGGTTATCGAAGATCGCCAGGGTCTGAAAATTGCCTGCCCGGAAGAAATCGCCTTGAGAATGGGGTTTATCAATAAAAAACAGCTGGAGGCACTGGCGGATGTCATGACCAAAAATGGTTATGGACAATATTTAAAGAACTTGTGCGGACGGAACCTATAATTTATGAAGTACAGAGCTTTAGGATTACCCGGCATGGTTTTGCTTGAACCGGAACGCTTCGGGGATCATCGCGGTTTTTTCATGGAAACCTGGCGGGATGATGAATTCAAAAGAAAAGTCGCCGATCTCTCCTTTGTCCAGGATAATCACAGCAGGTCCGGACAAGGCATCCTCAGGGGGTTGCATTACCAGGTAAAGCGTCCCCAGGGTAAACTGGTCCGGGTGGTGTCCGGCGAGGTCTTCGATGTCGCCGTTGATCTGCGGAAAAACTCTCCTACCTTCGGACAGTGGGAAGGGATGAAGCTCAATGAAGAAAACAAGTGCATGCTCTGGATTCCCCCCGGATTTGCCCATGGCTTTTATGTGATGAGCCGGGAGGTGGAATTCGTTTACAAATGCACCGACTACTATGCGCCTGAAAATGAGCGGACCATAAGTTGGGATGATCCGGCAATTGGCATCGACTGGCCGATTCCGCCGGATACTCGCCCGAAATTATCCTTGAAGGATCAAAACGGAATCTCACTGAAAGAAGCCGAGGTTTATAATGAAGGTTTTGCTTATCGGAGCAGATGGGCAGCTCGGGTGGGAGCTGCGGCGTTGTTGCCCGAGCGGCGCGGTACTCTCCGCGGTTGACTACCCGGAAATTGACCTGAGGGATAACGCCGGCATTACGGAATGGATCAACCGCATAAAACCCCGGTGGATCATCAACGCCGCGGCGTATACGGCCGTGGACAAAGCGGAGCAGGACCCGGAGAGCGCAAATTTATTGAATCACACCGCCGTGGCCCGGCTTGCGGAAGCTGCCGGGCAAAATGGAGCGCGACTCGTCCATATTTCCACGGATTTCATCTTCAATGGGCGGCACGGGTCGCCCTATCGGCCCGATGACGCCGCGGACCCGCTGTCCGTCTACGGGATGTCCAAAATGAAGGGGGAACTGGCGGCCCGTGAAATATTGCCGGAGGATCTCCTGCTCTTTCGCACCGCCTGGCTTTATTCATCCCATGGCGCCAATTTCGTAAAAACGATGCTGAAGCTGATGCGGGAACGCGAATGCCTGAATATCATTGATGATCAGGTCGGTACTCCCACCTGGGCGCATGGGCTGGCCGAGGTTATCTGGCAGGCCATGAAAAAAGATCTCACCGGCATATTCCACTGGACCGATGCCGGCGTGGCCAGCTGGTATGATTTCGCGGTGGCGATCCAGGAAGACGCCCTGGCCGCGGGGCTGCTCTCCCGCGCCATACCCGTTTATCCGATCCCCACTGCACAATACCCGACACCCGCAAAGCGGCCATTATTCAGTGTCCTGGACAAACGCTCGACCCGGGAGGCCACCGGGATGCAGCCCGTCCACTGGCGCGTGCAGTTAAGAAAAATGCTGAAGGAACTCTGATGACTTCGTAAGAAGCGGGTTGCCCCCCACTGGAAATGCGCATGCGCAGAAATAAAAGGTCAAAGGGCGGGTTTGAAACCCGCCCCTACGGCCACATACCATTTCGGGATAAACAGCTTCTTGCGAAATCCTCAAACTCAACAACAGGGTCATTGATCATGAAAATTCTTGTTACCGGCGGGGCCGGCTACATCGGCAGCCATACCTGTCTTGAGCTTCTGGAAGCAGGATATGATATCGTTGTTGTGGACAATCTTTCCAACAGCAATGCCGAATCGCTCAACCGCGTCCGGAAATTGACAGGGAAACCTCTCGCCTTTCATTGCCTGGACATCCGCCGCCAGGACGAACTCGCCGATGTCTTCAAACAGCACCATTTCAATGCCGTCATCCACTTTGCCGGCTTGAAGGCCGTCGGGGAATCCTGCCGGGAGCCCCTGGCCTATTATGAGAACAACGTCAACGGTTCACTCGTACTGTTCGATACCATGCGCCGCTTCGGGGTGAAAAACCTTGTGTTCAGTTCCTCGGCAACCGTTTACGGCGATCCCCGCGAGGTCCCGATCAAGGAAAATTTTCCCGTGTCCCCCACCAACCCGTATGGCCGGACGAAACTGATGATCGAGATGATCCTGAAAGACCTGGCCCAGTCGGACCCGCTGTGGAATATCGCTCTCCTGCGGTATTTCAATCCGGTGGGTGCCCATCCCAGCGGGCGCATCGGTGAAGACCCTTCCGACATACCGAACAACCTGATGCCTTATATCACCCAGGTAGCCGTCGGCAAGCTCGCGGCGCTTTCGGTTTTCGGAAATGATTACCCCACCCGGGACGGCACCGGGGTCCGCGATTACATCCACGTGGTGGATCTGGCAATCGGTCATCTCCGGGCACTTGAAAAACTCCGGAAATCGCCGGGAGTTGTAACCTACAACCTCGGCACGGGCCGGGGCTGCAGTGTGCTCGAACTGGTGGCCGCCTTCGAAAAAGCGTCGGGCAGGGCGGTCAATTACCGCATCATTGATCGCCGTCCGGGTGATATCGCGGAATGTTACGCGGATCCGACACTGGCCGAGGAAGAGTTGAACTGGCGCGCCAGATACGGCATCGACGAAATGTGTGCCGATTCCTGGCGATGGCAGTCCGCCAATCCGGACGGATATCGTTCTTAAGCCGGGTGTCGAAAAAATGACCTTCCTGCTTGCCCCGGCTTTGCGCGTTTGACGTTTTTTTGACACCTGGCGCGAGCCAACCCGCCGGAAAGGAGACTTCGCCCCTGATAGCCACCACTGCCACCGCATTTCCAGCATCAATTATTCCCTGGAGCACAATAGGCGCGAATGCACACCGTATGTTTTAGGATTCATATCCGGATAAATTTTGGATTCACCATTATCTTCATAATTCCCTGATCTCTTTTTAAATTCCCGCTGTATTCAATTCACCGCCCCCTTGCCCCACGCTTTCGCCCTCTCCTGATCCCATTAAACATTTCCTCTATAAACAGTAGATTATAAAAATAAAGTATACCAAACCACACACTGCCACAAAGTGGACCGGTCCGGGCGTTTACGGGTCACGCTTTTACTCATTTCGATCTTCATACTAAAATGAATCCAATTCCTCCTGACGTCTTCCCCGAAGCCATTTTCCCCACACCCCTTTTATGAAAAACAACGGAAAAATAAGGGTTCTTGCCGCCACGGGACAGCCTTTTTTCTTGCGATTGCCCTTAAGTTTTACTTCAGGTGGCATGACGCATGCATATTCCGTCGACAAAGAGATAATCCGGAAAAAGAAACCAAACCAAGAGGTCATAAGCAACATATCTGCTTTTGCACGGCAGGTTTTGCACACTTTTTTACTTTTTTAAGCAAACGCCAGAATCACCTTCAATCGGCGGAAAACATGAACATGTATTTTATAAAATCCGATATACGGCGCCTTCTTTCCAACCGATGCGCGGATTTCCTTAAAAACTTAATCATCTGCATTTTGCTGGCATGCGCTCTCACCGCCTGTTCTTCAAAAACCCCGCGGATGGGAACTTTCCCGGGACCTGCGGACCGGCCGCGGTTCCGGACAGCT
>Ga0209347_1002084_pt1 | contig 28025 bp, 23 predicted proteins | sample AutmiccommuBRH23_FD_187382 | JGI IMG/M metagenome (GOLD analysis project Ga0209347, IMG submission 187382) | Deep subsurface microbial communities from Mt. Terri, Switzerland - Autotrophic microbial communities BRH/23 (SPAdes) (version 2) | ecosystem: Environmental > Aquatic > Deep subsurface >...
TGCCGGAGGTGCCGCGCTATGCGATGTATTCCGGCTGCGTGCTCGACCAGATCACCTGGCAGATGCAGCGCTCGGGCCTGCTGACCGCCACGGCGCGGCTGGTGGCGCAGGGCGAGACGGTCGGCACAACCACCAGCGCCGGAACGCCAGCCGCACTGGAGCTGAAGCGCTTCGGGCATTTCAACGGGGCGATCACGCGCAATGGCACGGCGCTCGGCAACGTCGTCTCGGCCGAGATCACCTATGCCAACAACCTCGACCGGATCGAGACCATCCGCTCGGACGGCCGAATCGACGGCGCCGACCCGTCCATCGCCGCGCTGACGGGCCGGATCGAGGTCCGCTTCGCCGACCAGACGCTGGTAAGCCAAGCGATCAACGGCGAGGCCTGCGAGATGGAGTTCGCCTACGTACTCCCCTCGGGCGAGAGCTTCACCTTCACGGTGCACGCGGTCTACCTGCCGCGCCCGCGCATCGAGATCTCCGGGCCGCAAGGCGTCCAGGCCACCTTCGACTGGCAGGCGGCGCGCGACAGCGTCGTCGGCCGGATGTGCACCGCAACCCTGATCAATGACATAGAGGTGTATTGAGGATGTTGACGCTCGACCTGACCAACGCGCCACGCTGGCATGACCTCGCCCCCGGCGTCCGGGTGCAGCTCCGCCCGCTGACCACCGCGCTGATGGTGGCGACGCGCAGCGATCCGGCCGTCGAGGCGGTGCCCGAGGAGGCCTCCGACGAGGAGCGCGCCGTCGCCTTCGCCAAGGCGCTTGCGCGGCGGGCGGTGCTCGCCTGGGAGGGCATCGGCGATGCGGACGGCGACGTGATCGATCCGCGCCCGGATGCCATCGACGCGCTGCTCGACGTTTGGCCGATCTTCGAGGCCTTCCAGCTGACCTATGTCTCGAAGGGGTTGCTGCTGGAACAGGAAAAAAACGTCTCCGCGCTCTCGCCGAATGGTCCTTCGGCGGGGGCGAGCGATACTGCCAAGCCTGCGCACCCTACGAGGGCCGCGAGCAAGCCTGCCCGGACTGCCCGGCGCGGCTGAACCGTCCGGAAACACCGGAGGGCTGGCAGGTCTGGGACTTGGTCGGTCGTCTCGGCGGCCAGTTGCGTGTCCTGCCCGGCGCGGTGATCGGCTGGGACATGTCGGCGGCGCTCGCGCTCGGTGACGCCCTCGGCGTGCCGCCGCTCGCCATGGCCGAACTGCTGCCCGTGATCGAGGCGGTGATGGTGCGGAAACTGAACGAGGAACTGACGGCGAACGGCGGCCCGGAGCTCAGGCCTTGATCTTCTCGATCAGGGTAACGCCGGGCAGTCCTTCGAAATGCGCGTCGCAGGTCAGGAGCGTCGCGCCCTGCGCGCGGGCGGTTGCGAAGATGATCGCGTCGGCGGTGGCGAGCTTGTGCTCCCGGCAGGCCTCCGCCGCCGCCAACGCTATCTCGGTGTCGAGCGGAACGACCTGACAGACCTGCGTGAAGGCGATGACCTGATCGGCCTTGTCCTCGCCGACCTCGCGGGTCAGCCATTTCGCCAGTTCGAGCTGGACCATGGTCGGGACGAGCCAGTCGGCCTGTTCGGGCAGATGTTCAGACAGCTTCTCGCCGGTCGGCGAGCCGATGAGCCACTCGATCCACGCCGACGTGTCGACGAGGATCATCAGAACCGGTCCGTCCGGTCGCGATAATCGGTGGCGGACGCGCCGCGCGCGAGCCCCTTCAGCGCATCCCGCTTGGGCACCGGCACCAGCAGGACGCCCGTGCCTTTCGGGATGAAGGCGAAGGTCAGCCCTGCCTCCCAATGCTGCGCGGCCCGGATCGCCTTGGGAATCGAGATCTGGAACTTCGAGGACAGGGTCGCGGTCTCGGCCATGGTCATACCCTCACTTGATCGATGGCATAAACGTAAGACGCCCTTGGGGCGAAAGCAAGGACTCTGACCGATGGCGGAAAAACGGGTCAGCGTCCGCCTCGCGGCCGTGGGCGGACGGCAGGTGCGCGCCGAACTGGAAGGCGTGGGCGAGGCTGGCGCGCGCGGGTTCGGGCGGCTCAGCCGCGAGATGGAAGCGGCGAACGCCCGGCTCGCAGCCTTCTCGCGGCGGGTGCGTGTGGCCGCCGCTGCCGCAGTTGCCGCCGCTGCTGCCGCAGGCGTGGCGATGATCCGGTCCGGGCTGCAGACCGTCGATGCGCAGGCCAAGCTCGCGGCCTCGCTCGGCACCACCGTCGCCAGCATTCAGGTGCTCGAACGCGCCGGTGATCTGGCGGGCGTATCGATGGGCCAGGTCGAGCAGGCGACCGTCCAGCTGACGCGGCGGCTCAGCCAGGCCGCTTCCGGGGCCGGCCCGGCTGTGGAGGCGCTGCGCCGCCTGCGGCTCTCCGCCGAGGACCTGCAGCGGCTGCCGCTCGATGCGCGGATCGCCGCGATCCAGCAGGCGCTGGGGCAGTTCGTGCCGGAAGCCGAACGCGCGGCTGTGGCCTCGCAACTCTTCGGCGACCGCGCGGCGCTCGTGTTTACCCGGATCGACACGGCAACGCTGCGGCAGGCGACGGAGGATGTGCGGGATTTCGGGGTGGTGGTCTCGGACCAGGACGCGGCCCAGATCGAACGCACCAACGATGCCATCTCCCGGCTCGGGTTGATCTGGCGCGGGCTCTCGAACCAGCTTGCGGTCGCCGCCGCGCCTGCGCTGGAAGCGGTCGCCAACGCCATGGCCGCGGTCGCGAGCCGCGCCGGGCCGCTCGGCATCGCGATCCGTGGTCTCTTCGACAACATCGGTCGCCTGACCACCTATGCCGCTACCTTCGCGGCCTTCCTCGCGGGACGCTGGGTCGCTGGAATGGCCGCTGCCGCGCTCTCGGTCCGTGGTCTCGCCACGGCGCTGGTCGTGCTGCGCGGCGCGCTGATCCGCACCGGGATCGGGGCGCTGGTCGTCGGCGCGGGCGAACTCGTCTACCAGTTCACCCGGCTCGTCTCCGGCGCTGGCGGCTTCGGCGAAGCGATGTCGCTCCTGAAGGACCTCGCCGTCGAGGTCTGGGAGCGGATCAGGATGGGCGCAGCTGCGGCGGGCGCTGCCGCCACGGCGATGTTCTTCGACCTGAAGGCCGATGCCGCGTCGGGCATGCAGAGCGCCATCGAGAGCGTCGTCGGATTCGGGAATACGGCCGCGAACACCTTCGAAGGCGCCTATGAGGCGATCAAGGCGATCTGGGGCCTGCTGCCCGCCGCCATCGGCGATCTGGCGTTCCAGGCGGCCAACAGCCTGGTCGACGGCGTCGAGGCGATGCTGAACGGCGTGGTCTCGCGCATCAACGGCTTCATCGGCGGCATCAACCAGGGGCTCGAAGCGCTCGGGTCGGAGCGCCGCATCTCGCTGGTGCCGGACCTCGACCTCGGCGAGATCGAGAACCGCTTCGAGGGCGCGGCGACCGCCGCAACCACCGCAGCGCAGGCGGCGTTCGACCGGGCCTTCGAGGACAACCCGCTCAGCGCGCCCGATCTCGGTCTGACCGAAGCGGCGCACCGGGCGCTCGAGTCCGCGAACGTCTACCGGGGCGCGGCACGCGATCTGGCGGAAGGGACCCGCGCGCCACTGGAAAGCTGGCAGGCGCTGCGCGATGCCGTGCGCGGCACCGACGAGGCCAGTGCGGATGCGCTGACCGAGGCCACCGGCGCGGCCGAGCGGCTGGAGACGGCGCTCGGCGATGCCGGACGTGCCGCGACGGGTGCCGGTGCCGCTGCGGGAGCGGCGGCAGCTGCAGCGGAGCCCGCGACCGAGGCAGCCGTCACCGGCTGGCAGGCGGTCACGGCGGCTCTCTCCGACTATGCCAGCAAGGCCCGCGAGATCGGCGGGGATATCGGCCAGAGCCTCGTCGGGGCTTTCCAGTCGGCGGAGAACGCGGTCGGCGAGTTCGTGAAGACCGGGAAGCTGAACTTCCGAGACCTCGTCACCTCGCTGCTGGCCGATCTCGCTCAGCTGGCGGCGCGGCGGTTCATCCTCGGGCCGATCGCCAATGCACTCTCCGGCGTGTTTTCCGGCGCGGGCGGCATCTTCGCCAACGTCCTGCATGCGGGCGGGATGGTCGGATCGGCGGAGCCCTCACGCTTGGTCCCGGCCATGGCCTTCGCCGCCGCGCCCCGGATGCATTCCGGCGGCATGGCCGGACTTCGCCATGACGAGGTGCCCGCGATCCTGCAGCGCGGCGAACGGGTTCTGTCGCAACGTGAGGCGCAAAACTACGGCACCGGCGGCGGCGTCAACGTCACCATCATGGCCCGCGACGCCGAAAGCTTCCGGCAGTCGCGCACGCAGGTCGCTGCCGACATCGCCCGGGCCGTGTCGCTCGGGCGGAGGGGCATGTGAGTGCGACCCCGCAAGTGGGAACCGGTTGCGGGGGCCAGAGCACGAACCATGGAGAGACTTGATGGCGTTTCACGAGGTGCGGTTTCCCGACAACATCAGTCGCGGCGCGCGGGGCGGGCCGGAGCGGCGCACCCAGATCGTCGAGCTCGCCTCGGGCGACGAGGAGCGCAACGCCAGCTGGGCCAACTCGCGCCGCCGCTACGACGTCGCCTATGGCATCCGCCGCGCCGATGATCTCGCCGCCGTCGTCGCCTTCTTCGAGGCACGAAATGGGCGGCTGCATGGCTTCCGGTTCAAGGACTGGGGCGATCACAAGTCCTGCCTTCCCTCTGGCACACCTTCGCCGACCGATCAGGCGATCGGCACCGGCGATGGCACGACGACCGCCTTCCAGCTGGTGAAGCGCTACGCCTCGGGCGCGCAATCCTGGACGCGCGCCATCGCGAAGCCGGTGACGGGCAGCGTGCGCATCGCGCTCGGCGGCGTGGAGCAGCCCTCCGGCTGGTCGGTCGACACCGCCACCGGCGTGGTCACCTTCGGCACCGCGCCGGGCGCTGGCATCGCCGTCACAGCGGGCTTCGAGTTCGACGTGCCGGTCCGCTTCGACTCCGACGTGCTCGACGTGACGCTCGACCTTGAGCGGCTCGGCTCGATCACCTCCATTCCGCTTCTGGAACTGCGCCGATGAACGATGAATCCCGCTTCATAGCTGCGGTTCTGAAAGAACTCGCCACGTCCACTGCAGTGATCCTCGCCGCCTGGGGCGCGCTCGGGGGCGCGACGAATGCGCTGACCACGAAGATGCGCCTGCGCGACGCGCTCCGGCACATCCTGCTCGGCGGTCTGATCGCCGCCGGGATGGGCAGCCTCTCGATGGCCGTCATCACGGCGTGGCTGGGGCTCCAGCCCGAGGCGATCCCAGCGGGCGGGGCGGCGGGCTCGGCCGCCTATCTCGTCGGCGTCTTCGGCCCGGCCTTCATCGAGATGCTGCTGGCCCGCCTGCGCCGCGCCAACAAAGGCGACGGCGATGAATGAGATCCTTCGCCTCGCGCGCTCGCTCCGCTGCGACCCGGCCGACCCTCGAGCGGCCTTTACCCATCGCCTGCGCATCGGCCTCGCCGTCGCGGCTCTGATCCTGATCCTCTCGCTCCTCCGGTAATCCCATGCACATGACCGACCGGGGCCTTCTGGCCCTCGTCCGGCACGAAGGACTCGTGCCCGGGCCCTATCTCGATGTGAAACAGGTCTGGACCTTCGGCATCGGCCACACGGCCGCGGCCGGGCCGCCCGATCCGGCCACCATGCCGCGCGGCATGCCCGCCGATCTCGATGGCGGGATCCGTGAGGCGTTCCGGGTATTCCGCGCCGACCTGGCTGCTTACGAGGCCGCCGTCCTGCGGGCCGCGAAGGTGCCGCTGACGCCGCACGAGTTCGATGCGCTGGTCAGCTTCCACTACAACACCGGCGGCATCGCGAAGGCTGCGCTGACCCGGCACCTCAATGCCGGCAATCGCGTTGCAGCCGCCAACGCGTTTCTGAACTGGCGGCGACCGGCCTCGATCATTCCGCGCCGCGAAGCCGAGCGCGACCTGTTCCGCCACGCCCGCTATCCCGGCGGCACGATCCCGGTCTGGTCCGTGGATCGCGCGGGCCGCGTGGACTTCTCCCGACCAATCCGTCGCCTGACCGAGGATGAGGCTCTGGCCTTGGCTCGCGGGCCGTCGCCGACGCCGCCGGTCATCAAACCTGCACCCAACGCGCCGACCGGCTGGCTCGCCCGGCTGGCCGCCCTCTTCTCCACCCTGATCCGGAGGGCCTGACCCCCATGCGCTACGTTCGCCTCAACTCGCTCACCTGGTGGGCGGGACTTCTCGCCATGCTCACCGGCATCGCCTCCCTCGCGCTGCCCGCCACCGGGCCGCTCGGGGAACTGGCCCGGCTCGTCGCGCTACTCGCCGGCTCTGGCGATGCCTCGCCAGCGGGGCTGATGTTTCTCGGTCTCGGCCTGATCGGCCTGCGCGACCGGATCGAGCGCGGGTTCCGCGGCGATGCTTGAGTTTCTCGCAGGTCTGGTCGTGGGCGGCTGCCTCGGGGTCTTCGTCGCAGCCCTCTGCGTCGCCGCCTCGCACGGGGAGCGGGACGATGGCTGATCTCCTGATCTGGCTGGTTGCGGCTTTCGGCGCCGTCGGGGGCGCCGTCCTTGGCCGGTTTTGGGGCCGCGTCGAAGGGAAGCGCGAAGGCAAACGGGAGGCGGAACGCGATGCTACGGAAGACAAGAACAGCCGTGTCGAGCGCGGTCGCGACGCGGTTCGTGACGGCCGCGGCGCTGGCGATCCCGCTGACCGGCTGCGCCGTAACGACGGGCGCTGGTGATGCGGGCTGTGCCTCCTATGCCGAGGCGCGGCTCGCCCGGCCAGATGCCGAGACCGTCGCGGAGGTTCCGCCGGACTGGGCGAACTGGATCGCCGATCTCGACGACCGAATGACGGGAACCTGCCGATGAAATCCCTCGATCCCGCCCTGCAGGCCCATCTCGACGAGGGCACGACGACGCTCGCTTGGTGCTGGCGGATCAGCCGCGCTGACGACGTCACCTTCGGCTTCACTGATCACGACAGGACGCTCGCCTTCGACGGGACAGACTTCGAGCCCGAGAGTGGGCTCACGGCCTCCGAGGTGCGCTCGGGCTCCGACCTGTCGGTCGATGCGCAGGACGCCGAGGGCGTGCTGACCTCGGATCGCATCACCGAGACCGACATTCTCGACGGCCGCTGGGACAATGCCGAGGTCGAGGTCTGGCGGGTGAACTGGGCCGATCCGAGCCAGCGCGTGCTGATGCGGCGCGGGGCCATCGGTCAGATCCGGCGCGGCCGGCTGGCCTTCGTCGCCGAGGTCCGCTCGCTCGCCCATGTGCTGAGCCAGACGGTCGGGCGGACCTTTCAGGCGACCTGCGATGCCGCGCTCGGAGATGCGCGCTGTGGCGTCGATCTCGAGGATCCGGCCTTCAAGGGGATGGGCGCGGTGATCGATCTCCTGCGCGACAGGGCCTTCACCGCCTCAGGCCTTGGCGGTTTCGCCTCCGGCTGGTTCACCTTCGGCACCATCGAATGGACCAGCGGCGCAAACGCGGGGCGTATGACGGAAGTGCTGGGCCATGACGTGACGGATGGCATCGCGGTGCTGACGCTGCTCGAGGCGCCGGTGCGGTCCATCGCCGAGGGCGACGCTTTCACCATCCGCGCGGGCTGCGACAAGCGCATGGAGACCTGCGGGGCGAAGTTCGCGAACACCGCCAACTTCGGCGGCTTCCCGCACATCCCCGGCCAGGACGCCGTTCTCCGCTACGCCACGAAAGACGGCGGCCACGAAGGGTCCGTGCTGTGACCTCCGCCGATCCCACCCGCGTCATCGCCATCGCACGGTCCTGGCTCGGCACGCCGTACCACGACCAGGCGAGCCTGCGCGGCGTCGGCTGCGACTGCCTCGGGCTCGCGCGCGGAGTCTGGCGCGATGTCGTCGGCCCCGAGCCTTTCCCGATCCCGCCCTACAGCCGCGACTGGGGTGAGACAGGCCCACGCGAAGTTCTGGCCGAGGGCGCGCGCGCCATGATGATTGAAGTGGAACCCGCGGCAGCCGGTCCGGGGACGCTGGTGCTGTTCCGCATGAGGCCGCGCGCCATCGCCAAGCATGTCGGGATCCTTACCGGCCCCGACACCTTTCTCCACGCCTATGAGCGGCTCGGCGTGATCGAGGAACCGCTTACCCCATCCTGGCGACGGCGCATCGCCTTCGCCTTCCTGTTCCCGCAACGCTGAGGCCCCGACCATGGCCACCCTCGTTCTCGGTGCCGCTGGCGCCGCCATTGGCGGCAGCATCGGCGGCGCGATCCTCGGCGTGAGCGCCGCGACTATCGGCGGTTTCATCGGCTCCACCATCGGCTCGGTCGTGGACAGCTGGATCATCTCGTCTCTGGCGCCCACGCAGCGCATCGAGGGCGCGCGGCTCGACACGCTGCGCATCACCTCGGCCACCGAGGGCGCAGTCATCCCGCGGCTCTACGGCCGGATGCGGATGGGCGGCAACATCATATGGGCGACAGATTTCCGCGAGGAGACGAAGACCACCACGCAGGGCGGCGGCAAGGGCGGCGGGGGCGGCAAGGTCAAGACCACCGAGTATCTCTACTATGCCAGCTTCGCCGTGGCGCTCTGCGAGGGCCCGATCACCGGCATCGGGCGCATCTGGGCCGACGGCAAGCCGATGGACCTCTCCGGCGTCACCTGGCGCTGGTATCCCGGCGACGAGACGCAGACGGCGGACCCGTTCATCACCGCGAAAATGGGGGCGGCCAGCACGCCGGCCTATCGCGGCACGGCCTATGTGGTCTTCGAGGAACTGGCGCTCTCGACCTATGGCAACCGCCTGCCGCAGCTGTCCTTCGAGGTGTTCCGCCCGCTTGCCGATCCCGACACCGCCGAGGGGCTCACCCGCGCCGTCACCATGATCCCGGCCTCGGGCGAGTTCACCTATGCGACGCAGGCGATCCGCAAGACCGACGGCGGGGCGACGGTGCCCGAGAACCTGAACGCGCTGGCCGACTCGACCGACATGGTGGAGGCCCTCGACCGGCTGCAGGCGATGGCCCCGGCGGTCGAGAGCGTCAGCCTCGTCGTCGCCTGGTTCGGCGACGACCTGCGGGCAGGCTCCTGCAAGGTGCGGCCGGGCGTCGAGGTGTCGGCCAAATCCACCACGCCCGCCAGCTGGTCGGTGAATGGCGTGAGCCGGGCCGGTGCCTTCCTCGTCAGCCGGGACGACCAGGACCGCCCCGTCTATGGCGGCACGCCGTCCGACTTCGCGGTGGTGCAGGCGATCCAGGAGATGAAGGCGCGCGGGCTGCGCGTCACCTTCTACCCGTTCATCCTGATGGATGTGCCGCCCGGCAACACGCTGCCGAACCCGTACTCCGACAACGCCGCCGAGACGGGCCAGCCCGCGTTTCCCTGGCGGGGGCGGATCACCTGCTCGCCTGCAGCGGGGTTCGCAGGGACCGTGGACAAGACCGCTACGGCCGCAAGCCAGGTCGCGGCGCTGTTCGGCGCGGCCACGCCCTCCGATTTCACCGTCTCGGGCGAGACCGTCTCCTGGACCGCTGGCGCGGACGACTGGGGGCTTCGGAGGATGGTGCTGCACTACGCCCATCTCTGCGCCGCGGCCGGCGGGGTCGACGCCTTCCTGATCGGGACCGAGATGCGCGGGCTGACGACGATACGCTCTGGTGCCAGCGCGTATCCTGCGGTGCAAGCGTTCCGCGATCTAGCCGCCGACGTGCGCGCCATTCTCGGGGCGGGCACGGCGATCAGCTATGCCGCCGACTGGTCGGAGTATTTCGGGCACCAACCGGGTGACGGCTCGGGCGACGTGTTCTTCCACCTCGATCCGCTCTGGGCCGACGGCAACGTCGATTTCGTCGCCATCGACAACTACATGCCGCTCTCCGACTGGCGGGACGGCTTCGAGCATGCCGATGCGCAGGAGGGCTGGCCCGCCATCTACGACCGGGCCTACCTGCAGGCCAACATCGCGGGCGGCGAAGGCTTCGACTGGTTCTACGCCAGTGCGGCGGATCGCTCCGCGCAGGTCCGCACGCCCATCACGGACGGTGCGGCGGCCAAGCCGTGGGTCTTCCGCTACAAGGATCTCCGCAGCTGGTGGTCGAACCCGCATTACAACCGCCCGGGCGGGGTGGAGAGCGGAACGCCGACGGCGTGGGCGCCGGAGTCGAAGCCGATCTGGTTCACCGAGCTCGGCTGTCCGGCCATCGATCGGGGCACGAACCAGCCGAACGTCTTCTTCGATCCGAAGTCGTCTGAGAGCTTCACGCCGCATTTCTCGCGGGGCTGGCGCGATGACGCCATCCAGCGCGCCTATCTCGAGGCGACGTATCTCTGGTGGGGAGAGGCTGCGAACAACCCGCTGTCCTCGGTCTACGGCGGCCGCATGGTGCACGTCCCCGAATGCGCCGCCTGGACCTGGGATGCGCGGCCCTATCCCTTCTTCCCGGCGCTGACCGACGTCTGGACGGACGGCGCGAACTGGCGGCTCGGCCACTGGCTGACCGGCCGTCTCGGCGCGGTGTCGCTGGCCGCACTGGTCCGGCACCTCTGCCTGCGCGCCGGGCTGCCCGAGGCGGGGATCGACGTCACCGGGTTATGGGGTGCGGTCGAGGGCTACGCCATCACCGCGCTGGAAAGCCCGCGCGCCTCCATCACCACGCTGTCGCGCCACTTCGGCTTCGACGCCGTCGAGACCGAGGGCGTGATCCGTTTCGTCATGCGCGGGAGGGCCTCCGTCGCGACCCTTGCGCCCGACGATCTGGTGGCCGCCCGCGAGGGCGACGTGCTGGAACTCACCCGCGGCCAAGAGACCGAACTGCCGCAGGCGCTGAAATGGCAGGTCGCGCGGGCGGATGAGGATTACGACGCGGCCCTCGTCGAGGCGCGGCGCATCACCGTGGACACCAAGCGCATAGCCTCGGAGTCCTTCCCGATGGCGGTGCCGCCCGAGGAGGCCGAGCGGCGCTGCCGCCGCGCGCTGATGGAGGCGTGGGTGGGCCGGGAGACGGCGGCGTTCCGTCTGCCGCCCTCGCGCCTGGCGCTCGATCCGGCCGATGCGATCCGGTTGGAGCATGACGGGCGGGTGGTCGATCTGCGGCTCGTCTCCATCGCCGATGCGGACGCGCGCGGCATCGAGGCGGTCCGCCAGGACCGGGCGACCTACGACCTGCCGCCGGGCGATCCCCGCGCGGCCTCGCTGACGCGCGCCGTCGTGTTCGGCGCGCCGGACGCGGTGCTGATGGACCTGCCGCAGCTGACCGAGGACCAGCCCGCGCATCGGCCGCTGATCGCCGCGCACGCGGTTCCATGGCCGGGCGAGATGGCGGTGTTTCGCAGCCCCTCGACCGATGGCTTCGAGCTACTCACGACGTTCGGCAGCCGCGCCCGGATCGGGACACTGGTCTCGGACTTCTACACGGGCCCCACGTCGCGCTTCGATCTCGGCAATGCGCTGGTGGTCGATCTGCTGACCGGCACGCTGGAGAGCGTCACCGACCTGACCCTGTTCGGCGGGGCGAACGCGCTCGCGATCGAGAGTGCGCCCGGCGTCTGGGAAATCGTGCAGGCGGGCGTGGCAGAGCTTCTGGCGCCGGGTCGATATCGTCTGACCGGGCTCCTGCGTGGCCAGCGCGGGACCGAGGGCGCCATGGGCAACCCGGCGCCTGCTGGCGCGCGGGTCGTGGTGCTCGACGACAGCCTCGCAACGCTGCCGATCGCCGAGGCCGACCTTGGGATCCCGTGGAACTGGCGCATCGGCCCGGCCAGCCGTTCGGTCAGCGACGAGACCTATGTCGCGCAATTCTTCACGCCTCAGGGCGTGGGGCTGCGGCCGTTCTCGGTCGCCCATGTCGAGCAGCCGTGGCGCAAGCCGCGTGCGCCCGGCGATCTGACGATACGCTGGACCCGCCGGTCCCGCGCGCTCTCGGCCGACAGCTGGGGCGGGCTGGAAGTGCCGCTCGGCGAGGAACTGGAAGCCTACGAGGTCGAGATCCTCGACGGCGCCACCGTGAAGCGGGTGCTCGCCAGCACGACCACCAGCGCGGCTTACACCGCCGCCCAACAGACCGCCGACTGGGGCGCGCTACTCGGCTCCGGCGACACGCTCGACATCCGCATCTTCCAGCTTTCCACCCTCATCGGACGAGGAGCGCCCAAAACCGTCACGCTGAGCTTCTGATGTGGCGCAATGAGCTCTGGCACGGCGCGCGATCTACGTCGTAGGCTCGGGACATGCGCCCCGAAGACGAAGACCGGATTGCAGCCCAGCTTGCCAGAGTGATGGCCGTGGCCTGCGTGCGCAACACGCAGTTGGAGACCCTGCATGCAGGCCGGACGCCCATCTCGCGCACCGGGGACGGCAGCGACGTCATCGTCCAAGACGCAGAAGGCAACCGCATTCCCTGGTCCGAGGTCTCTCGGATCGATGACGACGAGATGCGCGCGCTCATGCGCGAGATCGTGGATCGGCTCTACACCTTCCATCTGCGGATCGACGACCCGGCCTTCCGGGCCGACATTGATCGCTGGGCCGCGATGACCGCGAAGTGGGACGCCCCGAAGCCCGACCCGGTTCTGTCGGCCATTCCGGCGGAGACGCCCGAGCGCGGGTAGCACGCCACCTCTCTTCGCCGCGCATTAATCCGCCGCCTGCCATCCAGGCGGCGTTCTTCGTTCTGGAGACCGCCAATGTCCGACGCCACGACCCATCTTCTGCTGCCCTACATCCTCGCGGCGCAGGCCCAGAAGCACGTCACCCACAATGAGGCACTGCGGATCCTCGACGGACTCGTCCAGCTCTCGGTTCTCGACCGCGACCTGACCGCGCCGCCCGGTTCTCCGGCCGATGGCGACCGCTACATCGTCGCCTCGGGCGCGTCTGGCGACTGGGCGGGCTGGGATCTGAACGTCGTGCTCTGGACGGACGGCGCCTGGCTGCGCTTGCCGCCCCGGACCGGTTGGCGGGCGTGGGTCGAGGATGAAGGCTTGCTGCTGGTCTATGACGGCGCGGGCTGGATCGGGACCACGCCGGACACGCTGCAGAACATTGCGCTGCTGGGCGTCGGCACGACGGCGGATGGGTCGAACCCGTTCTCGGCCAAGCTGAACGCCGCGCTCTGGACGGCGAAGACCGTGGCCGAGGGCGGGACGGGCGATCTCTTCTACACCATGAACAAGGAGGCTGCGGGCGACGATCTTGGCCTGACGCTGCAGACCGGCTTCGTGACCAAGGCGCTGGTGGGGCTCTTCGGCTCCGACCGCTTCCGTCTCGCGGTCTCCGCCGACGGCAGCACCTTCTTCGACGGGCTCAGCGTCGACAACGCCACCGGCATCGTCGACCAGCCCCGGCTGCCTCGCTTCAAGGCTTACACCAACTACGACAACTATGTCGGCATCGGGACCTGGACGAAGATCGGCCTGAACAACACCGACTACAACGACCAGGGGGCCTTCGACGCCGCGAACAACCACTTCGTGGCCCCCGTGGACGGCACCTACCTCTTCGGGGCGACGCTGCTCTACAAGATCAACGCCAGCGCCACGGCCCGCATGCGCGGGCGGCTCGTGCTGAACGGCACCACCGAAATCCGCGGCTCCCTCGGCGAAATCTCCGCCACCCATGTCTCGCTCGCCACCGCCATCTGGCTGCAGACCATGGTGCCGCTGGCGGCCGGCGATACCGTCGAGCTGCAGGGGTATTTCCGGGTCGCGGACGGCTACTTCGCCGCCGATCACACGTCCTTCTGGGGCTGCAAGATCGGCTGAAATTAGTTCGTCGCTTTATGCCTGCGAGATCGAAGATCGGGTTTCATTTCACCAACTTGTCTATGAAGCCCAGCGTCGTCGCATTCTCAACCAGCGTCCTAACCTTTGCTCGGTCAAGACCGGAGGACACCTCGGCATCGATCTCGAGCTTGATCGAAACATCGGCACCCGGCAACGTCGTCAGCTGCTCGATGATGGCTTCCACGATCTGGTGAATGTCGCGCGCAGGGCGCTCGGGCGAAATCATCACCGTCCCGTGGAAACGGGTAGGCTTTTGTTCGGTTGGGGCGGTGGCAGGCGTTCCCGGAGCAGGCTGCGTTGTCGTGTCTGGCCCATGGGTTACGGCAGGGGCCGGGCCCTCTGCGGGTGCTGCAGCTGTTTGCTTTTGCCGGTACTGTTCTGCGACATCCGGCTTGATGATCACTGATTCAGAATCGATCACGACCTGAGCGCTCGTGGCACTGGAAATCGCTAGGCCGACATAGCTCCCCTTCGTCTCGTCCCAACGTTCTGCATAGGCGAAGGGCCCCGGCAGCATGCCGCTGACAGCCGCGTGCACAGCCTTCGAAAGAACGGCTCTATTCTTCACCCGGGGGAGATAGGTGTAGCGGTTCAGGTACTCCCACAGATCCTTGAGATGGAGATGCGGTTTACCATTCCAGATGTATTTTTCGAGCTGACGATTCAGGTTGTCCGGGCCAAGCTCAGGCCAGATCCCCTGGTCGCTGACCAGTTTCTTGCTGGCGCGAGCGAGTAGCCCGTCCTGCGCCGGAACCTTGGCTGACATCCACTCTACGTCGGATTGGGCGCTCTCCTGGACCGGGTAGATCAGATAGCACCAGGCTTCCTTCATCCGCGTTTTTAGCGTCTCGCTTGCCTCTTTCAGCTTGGCTTCGGCGAGAGCACTGTCGCTCTGCGTCAGGTTGAGACGCTTGGTCTCCCGAACGATCTCGGCCCATGCCAGAGCCGCACGCTGGGCCGCCTTCAGATTGTCCAGCTGCCGCTGTTCGGCGGCAAGGAAAACCAGCATGTTGCGGTAAACGCGAGGCGTGCTGCCTCGCTGCATCATGATGTCCTTGGCTTCCGCCAGAGCCTCTGATCCGTCCCGGCCGGTGTGAGGATGCGCGACGCCGAGAACCACGGCGCGGACACCGCCGGGCTCGTCGGGGATATCGGCCGAGCCGCCAGGGGCGACCTGAACGGTGTCGAAGTGGCCGCGATCCGCAACGCCGTTGATGTAGCCGCCGAGCGCCTTGTCGATCTCATGAAGGACCAGCGCTTCTTCGAACTGAGCGGCGCGGTCGGCGGCCAGTCTGTTGAGGCTGGCCGACATCGAGTACCAGTACCGGCCAAGGTCGCTGTGCATGAACTTGGCCTGGTTTGCGAGGCGGCGCAGGGCGTCGCCAAAGATCGCCGGACGTTCGCCGGGTTGGACGACGCCAAGGTTGATCTGCTTGTCGTCGAGCCCTTTGTTCTCCTGACTGTGTGTCGGGGCCGTTCCCATGAACACCGCGCGTGCAACGCGACGGGTCGCGGAGTACCGGTTCAGGTTCGGGGCTGACTGATCGATCTTGTACGGCGTCGACGTCACGCCATCGACGTCACCTGCGATGATCGATTGCCAGCTGGAGTCGAGGTAGTGCAGCAGCTCCGGCTCGACCCGCGCCGAGCTGATCGCGACGCTGCCGGGCATGATCATCACCGAGGGATCGTTGCCCATCCACAGTTCGTGTATCACCTGCGCCATCAGGCGCAGCACGCCGCGCGTGCGTTGGAATTTCTCGAGCGAGCCCCAGCTGGTATAGAGCTGGTCGAACAACTCCGGGTGGATGGGGTAGGCCTTTTCCAGCTTCCGCCGGTAATCCTCATCGGAGCAGCCGTTCGGGAAGTCGTTCGCATTCTCGCGGTAGAGCTTGGCGAACTGCTTCAGCGTGTTGTCGCGGTGATGAAACTTGTCGCCGGGGATTTCCTTGAACAGGCGACGACGGACGATCTCGTAGCTTTCCTCCTGGCTGGCTGGTCGCCACGACGACTCCACGCGGCTGAATGTCTGCTTCAGACGCGCCAGCGCTTCCTGTCCGCCTTCGCCGCCGACCTCGATCTGCGAGGCGGGCAGCGAGGCGACCAGTAGCACGCCGGGGCTCGCCTTCACGGCCTCGGTCAGGGACTGCACGAAGGATAGGTTCGCGTCGAACGAGCCGGACGGCAGACCTTCGACCTTGTAGATCTGGCGCAGGTAGGCGACCCACTCGTCGATCAGGATCAGCGCGGGCGAATACTTCTTGAACAGCGCCTCCAGCAGGTTCGATCCCGGCGCGATCCCACGCTCGTCGTTCTCGGCCAGCATCTCGAACGCCTCGGCGCCGCCCAGCTGCCAGGCCAGCTCGCCCCAGGTCGTGCGGATCTTCCGGCCGCCCTCCAGCGAGATCACGTCCTGCGGCCCGCGCGAGGTGCCCACCAGCACGGCGCGGTTGATCTTGCCCGGCACCGCCAGCCCGCTCCGCGACAGAAGCTGGTCGAGCCCCGGCAGATCTTCCACCGGCGTCCCGCTCACCATGTGGTAGAGCGCCAGCATCGAGTGAGTCTTGCCGCCGCCGAAGTTCGTCTGCAGCTCGACGACCGGATCGCCGCCGCCGGCGCCCAGCCGCTTGGCCGCACCGACCAGCAGCGTGCTGAGCCCCTCGGTCAGATAGGTCCGGGCGAAGAACTCGCGCGGATTGCGGTATTCCGACGGCGCGCTGCCGTTGTGCACCTTGGCGAGGTCGGCGGCGAACTCGGCCTGCTGGAACTCGCCCGTTGCCACGTCCTGATGCGGCTCGACCACTTCGCGCCACGGCAACAGCCCGGCCACCGTGTCTACCGAGATGTCGGAGCGCTGCGTCTTCTTGCGCTCCTCGTTCCGGGCCAGCTCGGCATATTTCGTGCGCAGGATCGTATCGCGCGAGGCGCTGATCTTCTCCGCGGTCTCCTTGGCGCTGACCGATTCCAGCAGCCGCCGCATCGTGTCAAGCGCGCGCTCGGCGTCGTCATAGGTGAAAGCCTCGTTGTGCGAGAGCTTGTTGCGCACCTCGAGCAGCTCGGACACGTAGGATCGCTCCGGATGCCCCAGCACCATCGCGAAGGCGTCCTTCCAGAAGGCCATCATGACCTGCAGCAGTCCTTGCTGGTCCCAGTTCACCTGGCCGTTGCCGTTGGGCCGCAAACCACGGACTCGCTCGACCACCTGCACCTGCCAATGGCCCTGCAGCGAGCTTTCCAGACGCTTCTCGACGAAGGGGATCAGCGCCTCGGGCAGAAGCTCCATGCCCTCGAACACATGCTGACGGGTAGATTTGGCCATCGAGGGAATCCTTACAGTTCAAATCGCGTTTGCCGGTTCCGCCCTTCAAGCGAAACCGTGGCGGCCATCTGGCTAAGCTCCGACCAGTCGGCGATCAGGGCGTTGTAGACGGTGGCCTCGGACGCCTCGCGCCGCTTGTTGGCGGCGATGTCGTAGAGGCAGTAGGCCAGATCCTTCACTGCCTCAGCCTGGGGCCCGAAGCGCTTCAGCAGCGCCGCGCTGTCGTGTGACAGGCCCGTCCGCTCGTGCAGGCGCACGAGGTGCTGCAGGCATTCCCACACGGTCAGATGCGCGTCTTCCTCGGGCGCCCAGTCAGGGTCGAGCTCGTCGCGCTTCAACAGTCGCACCTTGCCCGCCGCGCTTTCGACGATCCCGGCATGCTTCACGCTGTCGACCGCAATCCCCCGAGCGCGGGCGAGGCTGTCGGCAGCGCCGAAGTCGCCCTTGCCCAAGCCGTTCTGCTCGAACCAGGTGATGGCGAAGCGGGTGTCGGCGTCGAACTCACCCTGGATGCCGCCGAGATAGTCGTCGAGCTCGGCATTGATCAGCTGCAGCGCAGTTTTGACCGTCATCGGGCTGTCGTCGGCCTCGAGCACGGCTTTGTAGCGCGAGAAGACACCCATGCCGGGGCCGATGGCTGATTGCGGCATGTCCGCCGGGGCGATGTTGGCGGCCTGAAGCTCAGCGATAGCCGGGGGCAGTTCGCGTTTTAGGGTTCGGAGAAACTCTGCGCGCGTTATCACACTCTCGGACTCAGCCCGCTTTCGGCAAACGAGGACAACTGAGGTAGCAAGTGCATTGCTGCCTATTCCACGCATCCTGTTTGCCAGCTCTGTTCGGACTGGCCAGGTTCCAACAATTCCAAATCCTGCGTCGATTATTGCCTGCAAGAAGGTTGCCCAACCCTTTGAAGTAAGGCCTTCCTGCTCCACTTCGCTCTGCTTGAATGCATAGTAGATCGTCGATGGGTACTCCGCTAGGCTCTGTTGTGCCATGCTTGTAATTGCATCCCGGATGCCGGAGAGAAAAAACTCCTCCGCCTTATCCTTGCCGCCGTGGCGAAACTGGTTCGCAACAAGCTCCTCCGCCTTTGGAACTGCAAGCGTTCCAAAGAGCTCGGGCATCACCGTGCCGAGACTACGGCGCAGCCAAATGTAGAAGTAGTCGGACAGATTCGAGTACGGAATGTTGTCATAGTAGGGCGGATCAGTACTCACTACATATCCAGGCATTGTGGATGAGCCGACAGCGGCATTTTCTTGAAATATTCGCCCGTGAGAGTGAGGGTTGAGTTCCTCAAGAACCTTGAAAATCCATTCCATACAAGAAGACCAGTTTCCCGACGAATCGGAGAACGGATTCACTTCTGCGTATTCCCAGACCATAGGGATGGCCTGTCTCGCGAACGTGTTTCTAATCGTATTTCGACTTACATCCCAACCGCAAACAGAGGCACAACGGTCTGCCAAGCGATCAACGCCGATGGCCAAATACAAAGCGATGGCGTCTGCGTATGCAGTCGCGCTGGTTCCGCCCCGTTCAAGCGTCTGCCCATCGTCAGACATCCTCGCGAGTGACGCGTCCTGCAGAGCCTTCTGCCTCGCCTCGGTGACAAGGTCGGAAAACGTCCGCAGTGCAGCCAGCTGTCGAGCGGTGAAAAGGCTTTGAAAGGTATCGTATCCATAAACCACGCAATTTGTGCAGCTACGCCAGTGATCGATGGGGGTATCAGTTTCAGGCCTACTATTCGCGGAAAAAGCTGTATCTTCTTGCGTCTCATCTGGCGAAACGAAGATCTTCCCAGAGCCCGTTTCGCAGACGATAGAGAGCATTCTATTTCCAAGTTTCTTGTTTCGCCCCTGCTGTTGAATATAACTTAGGGGAATAGTCTCTCCAGAAATCGCGCAAATTGCTGCAGTTCGCTTGACGGTCCCGTCGATTTTCGGCTTTCCGCTCGTATGGACTTTGAACGAAAACTCATTGGTCGCCCGGTCCACGACAGTTTCGACCCATGCCTCTTTGCCTTTCACCGCGGAAATCCAAGACGATTTCATCAGAGGAACGTGTGCGCCAGAAAGTGCTGGATTCGGGGAGGGGACAGTGCGCGTCCAGAGCCAAGCCACGGCAGTCGCCTTGCCGCCGCCGTATTCTTTCGGCAGGTCTACCTGCGGGTAAAGATGCCCGATGCGCTCCCAGGCCTTCTCGCGCACCCAGTTGCCGTAGTATTTCACGTCCTCGGCCAGCCCTTCGGCGTTGCGGTAGAACGATCGTTCCTTGATGCCGGGGTGGATGGGGGGCATGTCCTTGAACTTCGGCGGGATCTCGATCATCGCCTTGCCGATCATTACCGCCACCGGGTTCAGGTCGGACCCATAGGCGGGCAGGCCCAGCCGCTGCGCCTCGAGCGGGATCGACCCGCCGCCCGAGAACGGGTCATAGACCGGGGGCAGCACGCCGCCGCAGCTGCGCCGGATCTCCGCCCGCGCGCGCTCCAGCACCTCCTCGTTGGTCGAGTTCTCCCACTTCACCAGGTCCTCGATGATGGCGAAGAGCCGCTTGCGCTCGATCTCGACCGCCACATCCTCCAGCGTCGGCTCCGGCGCATTCGCCACCGCCCCCTGCGCCGACGCCTTGCTCTTCTCCCAGGCTGCCACTCGCCCGGGCAGCTCCGCCTCGGCCCGCGCGCGCAGTTTCGGATCGGCCATCAGCTCATCGACGCAGGACGAGGGATCGTCCACCAGCTGCGCGAACAGCACCGCCCGACACGCCGCCAACGGCCGCCGTGCCCACCACAGGTGCAGGGTCGAGGGATGCCCATGCCGGATCGACTTCTCCCGCGCCGAGGCCGCGTTGATCGCCTCGAGCGGGATGGCGACTTCGATGAGTTTCTTCTTATAGGTCTGGGACACGGCTTACTCCGGGAATTCAATGAAGGTGGGCACAGCGACGAGCTCGGGCCCACGTGGCGGAGCGTTCTTGCGCCAACCGCCCTTGATGGTCTGCAATTTCGAGATTGGAAAACGATCTGCGGCGGCAAGCGGCGTGAGCTGCCGGACGTGCCAGAATACGGCCCAGTGGCCCTTGTTGTCTGTGGAATACTGGCCCGTGGTCGGCGGTCGATGCTCCATCCCCAGCGAATGCCGGCCGTTGTGCGTTTCCTCGCTGCCGACATACCAGCCGACCCAAGACACCATCGATGTAACCTTGGCTGGGTCGTCCTCGTGCGAGGGATAGATCACGACCGGCACCGGTTCGCCTTCGCGGCGCTGATCGATGTCGCGAAAGAGTTCGAACTTTCGAGAGCCGAACGCCACGAAGCCTTTCTCGGCCGCGATGCCCTGACCGGACTCGAGATGCTCCAGAGGAACAGGGGCCAGAATGGCGAAATCCTTCATCGCGGAACCTCCGCCCGCTCGAGCAGGCTCTTGATGCTGAACTGAATGGCGTTGTGCTCGAAGGGCGGCTCGCGCGTGTCGAGCGCGCCGCGGACATATCGCGGCGCAGTGGCGAAGCCGTTCTCGACCTGGACGACGGCCAGGATGAACTTGTCGGGCTCGTGCAGCGAGGTGATGACCTCCTGCCGCGTGATCATCACAGTGTCGGCCCCGTCGATGCGGCCTTTGACCTCGATGAAGCGCAGATGGTTCGCCTTGGGGTCGTAGGAGGCGATATCGTAGCCGACCTTCTGAGCGGAGACGTCGGTGGGTGCGTTCCCCAACGCGCGCTCGACGGCCATGACCGCGTCCATCGCCGCGATCTCGATCTTGCGCCGGGCGACCGGATCCTCGGAAAATCCGTTCGCGGTCGCCGCGAGTTCGTCCGCTGGCGCGCGGGAAATCAGGAGGCCGCGCGGAATGACAACCATGCCGCCGCGCACTCGCGGAGGCTGGGCCGAGATGAAGCGCTCCTGGTCGAGCGCTTCCAATCGGCGCTTCAGGCGCTCGGCCAGCTCCTCGGCCCGTCGCTGCGCGTTCTGCCAGTTGAGGCGGGTCTTCTTGCCGGCGCGCTCTTCCTCCTTCAGTTCGAAGGCGCGCGAGTCCCAGTAGTTGATCTCCTTCTTGAGCCGCGCCTTCACTTCCTGCTCGACCTTGTCGATTTCGGGGATGCGGCGCGCCTTGACCTCCGCGACGTGCTTCTGGGCGAGTTCGACGGTGGCGAAGCGGACGGCGGTCTTTTCGAGGTCCGTCCGCAACCAGTCGGCCTGCAGCAGATCCTCGACGCGCGCCACCTCTTCGGGGCGCGCCGGGCGCAGGTTCAGGTGGGGTGCGATGCCGGCGTTGGTCGCGGCGCCATTCCGGTCGATCGCGGCGAACTGGAGACGCTCAGAGACGATGTGGGACCTGCCAGCGGCCGTGGGCCGGCCGTCCTGAACGCTGTGCTCCAGAAGAAAAATTGCGGCGATCTCCTCGCCCGGATCCGTGTCGTCGACCAGGATCGCTCCGCGCTTCATGAGGTGATCGTATTGCTCTCGCACAAGGCTGATCACCGCCTCCAGCAGCGGATGGCCCGGGCAGACAAAGGCCGCGACGGGTTGCTGGTTGATCTTGTTCTTCTCGAAGCAGATCCGTTCATACTTCTTCTGGATCGGCGCGCCGGTGCCGACCTGGCGATCCCGCTCGCGGATGCTGAGCGGGACGTGGGTGATCTCCCATCGGCCTTCCTCACGACGCTTGATCTGGCCGCCGAGGTGCTTGAACGCCTCGACGAAGAAGCTCTGGATATGATGCGGCTGGAGACGCTGCGCCTCGGCCCGCTCCATCTCGATCCGCAGCTCGTGCACGCGGGCGGCGGGCATGGTGTCGTTCGTGAGGGCTCGGCGCTCCAGAAGCTGGAGGAGGTGTTGCTGATCGACCGCGCCGTCAACCGCCTGAAACAGCCTCGCCTTCACGTCCTCCTGCTCACCGTACTGGATGGCTTCCACCAGCAGATCGCGCAGCGCCGTTCCTTCGAACAGCTCGCCCAGCACGTCGTAGACGCGGCCGCCGAGGGCTTCCCGCGCCGCCTCAAGCTTCTCGAGGAGACGAGCATAGACCTCGCCTTCACGGGTATCAGCGGCGACGAGGTTCCAGAGATGGCAGACCTCGGTCTGACCGATCCGGTGAATGCGGCCGAACCGTTGCTCGATCTTGTTCGGGTTCCAAGGCAGGTCGTAGTTGACCATCAGGTGGCCGCGCTGAAGGTTCACGCCTTCGCCAGCGGCATCGTTCGCGATCAGGACCAGCATATCCCGATCCTGCATGAAGCGTTCGACGACCTTGCGCCTCTCCTCCCGGGTGACGCCCCCATGGATGACTTCGACGGCTCCCGGCTTTCCGAGGCGCGCACGCACCTTTTCCAGCAGGTAGTGCAAGGTATCCTTGGGCTCGGTGAAGATGATCAGTTTGCGGCGGTTTCCATCGCTGTCGACCATCAGCTCATCGTCGAGGATGCGATCGAGCTGGGTCCACTTGGTATCCTTACCCGAGCGAAGGACGTCGAGCGCCATGATCTCCAGTCCCTTGAGGGTCTGGACCTCGATCTCGAGCTGTTCCACTGTCTCTGCTGTCGTGGCGCCGGTCGAGATCAGATCCTCGAGCTCATCGACCTCGTCCTGGCCGTATTCGTCGATGTTCTTGAGCACTTCATCCGGGACGCTCGGCTCGTGGAAGTCGGCGCGACCACCCTTGCGAGCCAGCCTTGCTTCGGCCAGCTCAGCTTCCAACCTCTCTCGTCTGCGCTTCAGAGACTGGTAGATTGCGGCAGGCGACGAGGCGAGACGACGCTGCAGGATCTGAAGCGCGAAGCCGACATTGTTCCGTTTCTTGCCATCCTGCTCCGCGAACCGCTGCACGCGGTTCATTTCCGTCCGAACGTACTCTGTGACGGCGCTGTAGAGCGCAGCCTCTTCGGGTGATAGGTCGTATTTCACCGTGTACGCCCGACGTTCAGGAAACAGCGGCCTGCCGTCGAATTTCAGCAGTTCTTCCTTAGTCAGGCGGCGCATCATGTCGGCACTGTCGGCGTAATGCACGCCGTCACGGAAGCGACCTTCGAAGCGGTCGCCATCCAGCAGCGCCATGAAAAGCTGGAAGTCCTCCTCCTTGCCGTTGTGCGGCGTAGCGGACATCAGTAGCAGGTGGCGACAGACCCGGCCGAGCTGCTGGCCCAGCTGGTATCGCTTGGTGTACTTGACGTCGCCGCCGAAGTAGCTCGCCGACATGCGGTGCGCTTCGTCGCAGATGATCAAGTCCCATTCCGTGGACGAAGCGAGCTTCTGCTGGAGATCCTCGTTCCGCGCGAGAACATCGAGGCGAGCGATGAGCCGGTTGCGGTCATTGAAGACGTTGCCCGAACGCGAGGTCTCGATCATGTCGCGGGATAGGATGTCGAACTCGAGTGAGAACTTCTCTCCCAGCTCGTCCTGCCATTGCTCGACAAGGCTGCCGGGCGCGACCACCAGACAGCGTTCGAGATCGCTGCGTGCGATCAGCTCCTTGATCAGGAGGCCCGCCATGATGGTTTTGCCTGCTCCTGGATCGTCGGCAAGCAGGAAGCGAAGCGGCTGACGTGGCAGCATTTCTCCGTAGACAGCCGTGATCTGATGCGGAAGCGGGTCGACGAGGCTCGTGTGGATCGCCAGATACGGATCAAAGTAGTGTGCGAGCTTGATCCGGTTCGCTTCGGTGACCAGCCGCAGAAGACTCGCGTCTGCATCGAAAGACCATGCCCGGCCTCGCTGCTCGACGGCTAGACGATGCTCGTCATCGCGATAGAGCGTCGCCTCCGAAACGCTGCCACCCGGAATTCGGTAGACGAGGTTGATCGCTTGATCGCCGATCCATTCGACCGAAACCGCTTCAACCGTCTGGTTCGGAACGACGCCCGCAACGGAGGCACCATTCTTGATGTCTTCCAGTCTGGTCACGGCGCGACCTCGATGAGCTTCGCCGGAGGCAAAATCCTGACCCATTGGTCGCGAACGACAGGGCGCTTAAGAATGGGATCCATTCAGGCGGCCTCCTCTGCATCGGGATCGGGCAGGTCGAAGCCCTCGTCGTCCTGCATGACATCCTCGCCTTCCTCCGGCGCGGCGTCTGCCCTTGTGATCGCATGACCGGTTGCCTTGGAGATCATTGCGAGCAGCCTCGCCTCGCGATCCGCCATGAAGCCCGCGAAATCGTCGGCGCGCAGGAGGTCGGGATCCATGGCGTGCGAGGCCAGGTATTGATCGAGCGCGTCGCGGGCGATTGGCGGGGTGTCCTTCCCGCCCGCCTCCAGCCGTTCCAGATAGACCGACGGCGCGACGCCCCCGAGGATCCGGTTGGTCTTGTAGCTGAGCGGGCTCTTGTTGATGACAGTGTCGAAGACCTTGGGCTCGATCTTCTGCTTCTTGCACCAGTCCTGCGGGAAGATGTGGTGGATATCGACATATTCGTCGAAAAACACCGTGTCCTTGAAGTGCTGGCCGGAGCGGAGGTCCCGCGCACCTTCGGCCATCAGCAGGGCGTGGATGCCCTTGTAGGCTGCCGACAGGCGGGTGCGCAGGGTACGCAGTCGCTCAGGACGGAAGCGGCCATCGGTGATCGTGCTGGGCTCCGGCCCACCGTCGAGCCAGGCAGGCACCTCGAGCACGTCCTTGGCGAAGCGCGACTCAATGGCCGAGCCGTAAAGCTCGCCGAAGATGCCGCACCAGAACCAGCGGGCGAGCTGGTCTTTTACGGCGGCATGGTCGAACCTTGGCCCGATGATGGCGAGGATCGCGGCAAACGGGACAAGCTGGCCCTGATAAGGCAGGTCGATGACCCGGTAGATGTGGTTCTGCCGGAGGAACTTCGCTGCGGTCTTGAACCCTTCCTCCACAGCGGCGCGGTGTTTCAGGTAGGCATCAAGCGGCAGGTCGAGCAGTGACTGGCGCGTTGCGCGGACGGCAGACAACTCTGACTCCTTGCGCCCGGCAGCTATCTCGGCCGCGCGGTTCTCGACCCCGTGCAGTAGGGCGATGGCCTGCAGCACGTCGGTCGCCGCGACCTTCTCCAGCACGCCGAACTTCTGCTCGGCTGCGCGGCCAAATAGCTGAAGCCGGGTCTGGAGCCCCGGCTGGCCGTCGGCGCCGAGCCAGTCGTCGCGTAGGCGATGCCCGCGCGCAGCGTACATCGCCGTCACCAGTTCGAATGCGTCGAGTGGCTTGCCTCCGGTGTTCACCTTCTCAAAGACGAGGCAGACGGCCTCGTGCGAGGTGTCGGGGCTAAGCGCGATCACGGGCAGCTGGTAGGATTTGAAGTTCTGAAGGACTTCATCCTTGAAAGGCTTGAACAGCTTGCGCGTCTCCGGATCGTTCTCCAACCAATACTCGTTGAACCCATCCTGCCATTCGTCCCAGTCGAACACTTGGTTCAGCGGGAACATGAGGTTCTGGTATTCGAGCTCCGGCGTGGAGAGGTCGAGGTCGATCTTCCGGTCAAAGTCCGACTTGATCCGCCGATCCTCCGGCACCGAGACGATGGCGTTTTCCCGGTCCTCGGCCGGATTCATGGCCTGTCTGATGTCGATGTAGAACCAGCGCTTCACGAGCTTGAGACGCGGTGTCACTGTCTGCACCACCTCGCGGCGCAGGCAGGTCTGGTAGAGAGAAGTCATGCGCTGCTGGCCGTCGAGTAGGAGCTGGTCAGGTGCGCTATCTCCAACTGCCGCATCCGCCCCTTGGATCGGCCGACGCGCGAACGTATCGGCCGCACCCAGCTTGACCTCGAGCGTCATCAACGCGCCGACCGGAAAGGCCTGCGAGATCGACGCGATCAGGCCTTTGATGCGCTCCTCGTCCCAGACCCAACTGCGCTGGAAGTCGGGCAGCTGGATCTTGCCGTTTCCGCACTGGCGCAAAAGCTCTTCGAGGCTGACCGGGTTGGTCTTGAATGCCGCTTGCTTACCCAATCTCACACTCCTCGAATGATCTTGCCAGCTTTCGGCCAAGGATCCGACGTTTCTGGACACACCCTCTCATGCCGTGGCCTCCCGAGCGCCGCGTACTGGAATGCCGCTGATGATCTCATCGCGATTGATGAGGACGATCTGCTGATCCTGGGGCGCGCGCGCCTCGGGCGCGGTATCGAGTCCGAGGCGCTTGAGCGCATAATAGAGCAACGCGCGACGAACCTTGATCTTCGCCTTGCCGCCCCGCATGGCGTAGTCGAGCGCGATGACCTTCGCCTGCGTCTCCGAGAGGTCGGGGTGGGGGCCGACCTCCAGGGTGACCTCTGAGTGCCAGTCGCGGTCATTCTCGGCCGACGTTTCGCTCTCCCGCGATCCGCGGATGTCGAGGATCCGTGAGAGCAGGAAGTCCTTGAACGCTTTGTCGCTCAGGCAGAACGCCCGCGTGTGCCAACGAAATCCGTCGAACGCGATGGCGTGCGGCGCGATCCACCTCCAGCGCGGGTCCGGGCTGGACAGGGACTGGTACTTCACCTCGATCGCCTCGGAGCGACGGATGGCGCCGACTACGGAGCGGAGCGTCACCGGATTGACGCCGCGCACCGGAGTCGGGGCCGAGGCATAGGGCGGGAGATCGGCGATCCAGGAGTCCTCGCGGTCGAGGATCCCGTCCGCCACCGATCGCAGCTGCGCGAGGTAGCGGCTGGCGTCGGGCTCGAGGAACTGTGGCTTGAAGCCTGAGCCGCGGACATAGGTCCGCGCGCTCTTGTCATAGACCATGTTGTCGGGTGCGAAGCCGATGTAGCGGTTCAGGTCGGTGGACGCCTGGTTCACCGAGACCCCGAACTGGTCCATCAGGTCGCTGCGGTTCACATGTCCCTCCCAGAACAGGCGGAACTCAATGAACTCGAGGCGCTGCTCGACTCCCCAGCGAAGTTCCGACCTGTCGTTGTCCATCACGTTCTCCCGGCCCGGGCGATGCGCACGTTAACTATGCGCGCCCATTTACTGGGCCTAAGCTGAGGCTAGCCGAGCCGGGAAGGTGGCGCAATCGAAATGCTGCGCAAATCAGAGCGTTGGAGCGTGACGCGCATTCGAGAGGTCGGGAATGGCGTCAGGACGCTGCGATCCGCTGGTCAGCCGTGGAGTGAATGACCTCTTGTTCGAACGCCTCGATGTCGCTGACGCGGTACACGACGCGTCCGCCGAGCTTCATATATGCCGGGCCTTCACCAGCCCACCGCCACCGCTCCAGGGTGCGATGCGAGATGGTCCAGCGATCGGCGAGTTCCTTTTGAGTCATGCAGTTCCGTTTCATGTCATCCTCCATTCGAGCAACTCGGTTTGGTTGCGTTCGAACGAAGGCGTGAAAGAAAATGCGAGGCAAGTCAGTTAGTTGCGCAGTTCCGCGCATTCCGTCTGGATTAACGACGGCGCGGACCCATGCGGCGATCAGCACTCCCGTCTTGGGACGTTCCTACCGGACGTAACCGAGAGAAAGCGATCAATAATCGCTTGGAGACGAGCGTGCGCGTGCAGTTCTGCCAGCACATGACTGCGGGACTCTGAGCCGAGATTTTCGATGACTCATTCCCTCCGCCACTTGCCCCCGCGAAAGCGTTCTCCCGATCCGGCCGCGGCCGGATTTTCTCGTTGTTTTCGAGGGTTATGCGGGCGGGGCTGACCACCGGTGCCGACGCCAGGTGGCCCGGTAGCCGTCTCTCAGGGCCAATATTCTCCGGACCTCTCGACCGCGCAATTTCGGTGCAAAGCCTGTAAGTGCGTGGATAGAAAGGGATACTTTACGGCCGCAGTTCGGCACTTCGATCTTGGGACCTTTCGCGAGAAGGGTCATAAATCGAACCGGTGCCAGCTCCAGGGGGACCGTCGTCGCCTCAGCTCCCGGTAAGCTGATGTCAGGCGACACGGCAAACTGGCCCTCTGGCGACACGAGGAACTGGCCCCCTCGATAAGCCAAGAGGGAATACTGGATGACCATTTCGACGAGTGAGAGGCTTCCGCGGACCGAGGGTCTGCGGAG